>Ga0315286_10002309_pt1 | contig 17787 bp, 15 predicted proteins | sample YL17G10_0_MG_FD_205038 | JGI IMG/M metagenome (GOLD analysis project Ga0315286, IMG submission 205038) | Sediment microbial communities from Yellowstone Lake, YNP, Wyoming, USA - YL17G10_0 | ecosystem: Environmental > Aquatic > Freshwater > Lake > Sediment | place: USA: Wyoming | collected...
CATGCGTGTCTCGTCGACCCAAGGCGCGCAGGTAATCGGGACCTGGAGGAGGGGTCCTCCCTGGCTCTCGAAGTCGAGCCAGTTGCAGGGGCCATGGCGCCATGGGATGGCCGCCAGGGGGACGAGGCGGTTGTCCATCAGGATGGCGTCCGGATCACTTTCTCCCATCCGTCGCCAGGGGTTGGGTTCGGAACCGTCGCGGACCATTCGGCCGTACCAGCGGACGCCAGGCCAGACGTCACTCACGAGGCTGTAGCCAACGTCCACTGCCGCCCGGTAGAGGGCCTCGCTCTGGATAGCGGAGCCGTTGCGGTGCACTTGTAGGGGCACTCTCCGGCCCGACTTCTCGAGGAATCCCATCAGCCTCCGCCTGGAGTCCTGCATAAGGGCCAGTGCGCATTCGTAGGATTCCACATAGTGTGTGTCCTGGTGGTCGTGGACGCCAACACATTCCCCCGAATCTACGATGTCGAGAAGCGCCTGAGCATGCTGGCCTGTCCAGTCAAAGTCAATCTCGTTGATCATCCAGGACGTGCAGCCGTAGACGCCGATGCCAGAGTGCACGAGACGAATGGCGGCGATCGCAGTGTTCTGCTGCGCAGAGTCGCCCACGCGTAGATCGCCGTCTACGGTGACTATGAAGTAGACTTTGTGAGCCATTGTCTGCCAATCGGCCTCCTATGCCCGGATCGGATACCGCCCGAACTCATGGGCTGCATCCAACATGGCGAGTAGGTTCTCGAGCCGGACGGCATCGTGGATCGAGTTGCTGGAGCCAAAGACGTGCCCGCCGCCGGGAGAGACCTGGCGCAGAATCAGCCGGGCCTGTTCGGTCACCTGCTGAGGCGTGCCGCGCGTGAGAAGATCGCCGCAATCCAGGTTCCCCAGGAGAGTGATCCTATTCCCATACTGCTGCTTTAGGGCCACGATGTCCATTCCAGCGGCCGGCTCGATGGCGTGGTAGCCGTCGATGCCGACTTCCTCGACCAGGCTGTCGAGCAACGTCGTGGTGTTCCCGTCCAGGTGCTTGATGTAGGGAACGCCGTGGGCATGGCACTCGTCGACGATGCGCTTGAGGTGAGGGACAAAGAAGCGCCGGAAGTCCGCCAGTGAGAACATCGGCCCGGTCTTGAAACACCAGTCGTTGCCGCCCAGGATGCCGTCGACGCCGGCCTGGATCTGGGCCCGGACGAAGACCAGGCCACCCTCGGTCGTGATCTCCAGGTAGCGGCTGACCAGGTGGGGCTCGGCGCGCATGGCCATCAGGAACGACGTCAGGTACGGCGAGGACCCCGGGTAGGCAACATCCCCCCACCCCAGCACGCAGGTGCCTGTCGCCTTGGCCGCCTCGACCGCGGCCCGCACGCCCTGCATCCCGGCCTCCGCCTGCGGAGGCAACTCCAGAGGAAGCCGCTCAAGGAGCGCGAGGTATCGCTGGAACCCATCCTTCCCCTCATGGCATAGGGTGTGATCGACGCACATCATGGCGTCGGTGTCGGGTTCGTAGACATGCTCGGACCAGAAGCCCTCCGGCCCGCTGATCCGCCAACGGTTCGCGGCGACTTCTTGGATCTCCGCCTCGAACAGGGCATTGACCCCATAGTTGCCGTAGCCGAAGTCCACGGGCGTCAGGAAGTCGGTGACCCGCACCCGGATCATGTCGATGCCCAGGCGGGCGTAGAGCTCCACCCCGGCCCTGGCCGACTCTATCGCAGCCTCTTGAAGCGCGTTCGCTCCGGCCATCCTGGCCAGCAGGAAGTGCCGGAAGGAAGCGCCGCCATCGGAGGGGACGAAGACCTCCCGTCCCAGAATCTGGGACGCCAGACGACTCGAGAAGGCGCCCTCGTACAGAGGGACGCGGTCGGGCTCCTGGTGGGCGAAGGCGGCTCGAATCCGCGACCTACCATCCATGCCGTTGGCTACTCCGGCAACCGGATCGGGTACGTCCCAAACCGGCGCGCGGTCTCGAACAGGGCTACGATGTTCTCCGGCGGGACCTGCGGCTGGATGTTGTGAATGGCGGCGAACACGTAGCCGCCTCCGGGCGCCAGATGCCGGATCGCCTCCATCGCCTTGGCCCGGACTTCCTCAGGCGTGCCGAACTCAAGAACCCGGGTGTTGCAGCCCGCGCCCCAGAAGGTCAGGTGCTTGCCGAACCTCTGCTTGAGCTTCGCTGGCTCCATGTCCCGGCACTCAGTCTGCACCGGGTTGATGACCTCGATCCCAGCCTCGATCAGGTCGGGCAGGAAGGCGAAGACGGAGCCGTCGGTGTGAATATAGACCTTGGCTTTGCTCCGTTTGTGAATGAGCGCGCAGATCTTCGCCAGACGAGGCTTGAAGATCTCGCGGTAGAGCCGAGGCGAGATCATCGGGCCGTCCTGGGTGCCGAGGTCGTCGCTCAGCGCGGCGATGTCGATCCGGTCCCCCACCAGGTCAAGCACCTGTTCCCAGAGCGCAAGCTGGTAGGCCACGGTCCGGTCGAGGATCTCCTCGTACAGGTCACGCTCGGCCACCAGATCCATCAGGGCCTGTTGAGGACCGCGCAGCGTCCAGGTGTGCTCCCAGGCCCCCGAGGGGGCAGCCGTCATCATGATCGCTTTCTGGTTGTCCCGGTGGGCCTTCTCGACTGCCTGGCGCAAGCCGCGGACACGCCCGGGGTCGAGGGGGTCCGGCCAGACATAGGCATCCAGGTCGGCGCGGGTCTTGGCGGTCGCCAGAGGATGCCAGCAGTAGTCGAAGTAGTAACCGCCCTCAGGCATGTGGTATCCGGCTCCCCAGTCGTCGTGGAAAATGCGATTCACCTTGTCGAGGTCCATTTTCCAGGAGTCCGGGTTGCCCGTGGCGAAGGAGACGACGTCGCCTCCGAGGACCCCGGTGATCCGGGGATCGATCTCGACGGTCTGGAGCCAGTACTGGCGGAAGACCTCCTCGCCGCCCGGCAGATTCAAGTGGCGCTTCAAGGCGCGCTGGGCGTTGACGTGCATCGTGGCATGCCGCCCGCCCAGATCCACCGGCAGTCGATCAGGCTCTACGTGATTCAGGGCGGCCAGGACGCACTCGCGCCCGGTCATGCTCATTCTAGCGCCGCCCTAGTCTCCGCCGAGGCAATGGGCACGGCGACGCGTTGCACGCTGCCCTTCTCCTCCAGCAGCTCGTGCTCCTCTCGCATGCGGCGGATGAGGGCATCGCCGACCGAAACAATGTGCTCCCGGAAGACGCGCTCGACGTCTCCGCTGTTGCCTGTACGCAAGGCGTCGAACAGCATGCGGTGATTCTTTGCGTATTCCAGGAGGTCCGGGCTGGTAGTGGCATCGAAGTTGACCAGCATGCTGATCCGGCGCCAGAGCTCGGCGAGCGTGCGCCGGAGCAAGCTGTGCCCCGAAAGCTCATAGAGTCGATGGTGGAACTGCAAGTCCAGTTCGAAGACGGCCGCCGCATCCCCATCCTGGGCGCGGGCGAACATCTCGCTGGCCATGGCATCCAGCTCCGCCATCTGCTCAGGCGTCATACGGCCCATCGCCAGCCGGGCAGCGTAGCTCTCGAGCAAGGCACGCAGGCCATAGGTCTCGGCCACATCGCCTTCCGTCCAATGGGCTACGAAGGTGCCGCGATGCGGCATGTTTACCAGGATGCCCTCGGCGACAAGATGCTGGATCGCCTCGCGGACCGGACCGCGGCTGATCCCGGCCTCGCGTGCGATCTCGGATTCAACCACGCGGTCCCCTGGCCGGAGGGCACCGGACACCAATGCCTTCTCGATGGCATCCAGCACCCGATCCCGTATCACCCGGCTCTCGATCTTGCCGATCTGCAAGGACATGCCAACCCTCCTCCCCACGCACCTTCGCCAAGCCTTGGCCACATCCGGTCAGGCCTGCCCCTCGGGTATGTGGCCCAACCAGCGCAAAGACCGTCTAACTCGCGTCCGGCCTGCGGCTAACGAGTAGCCCGCGAAGGCTGTGGGAGAGCAATCCCCCTACGGGTGCAGGGTTCGGACATAGACGATGACCGCCGTGATCTCGTCGTCCGTCAGCATCTCCCGGAAGCTATCCATGCTGGTGCCGGCCACGCGCCGCCCCTCCACGATGACCATCCGGATCTCGTCATCGGTGATGCCGTCCTGCCACTCGGGTGTGTTGATCTGCGGCCCGAGCGAGGTCCGGCCTTCACCTGACTCTCCGTGGCATCCGGCGCAATTCCGCTTGAAGAGGCCCGAGCCTATGATGTAGTTCGGGTCCTGGAGCAGCACTTCCTGTGAGGGGCCTTCGGCTTGCTGTTGGCAGCCGGCGAGCAATAGCACCCCGAGGGTCAGCAAGACTATGGTCAAAAGGAGAAGTCCCGCGCGACGGGTGGACATGTTCAGCCTCCCTCCCCTCAGCCGCCGGCCTTGATCTTGGCGGCCTTGGGCTCGATATTGCTCATCAGTTCGACGAAGTGCTGAGTCGTGATCGACCTCCCCAGCATGGTCTCCATCCATATGATCATCCGGTTGGTGAATGAATACCCGATGTCCTCGTCCTCCGGGATTTCGAGGGCGCGCACGGCGTCCCTCAGCAAGACGATCTCGTAGTTGAGCTCCCAGGCGTCGATGAGGGTGCAGAGCAGGCAGCAGCTGGCGTCGAAGCCGACGCAGAAGAGCGTCTTGACCTCGAGGTTGCGCAGCAGCGTATCGAGACGCGTGTCCTTGAAGCCGCTGTAGAAGTGCTTGCGGATGTAGTAGTCCCCGGGCCTGGGGGCGACGGCGGGGGCGATGTCCAGCAGCCGCGCCCCTTCCCGCGCCCGGTATTCAAGCGGGTCTACTATCCCCGGCCTTTCACTGAGCACGTCCTCCAAGTCGCACTGGAGCGAGCGGCCCAGCTGCCTGCCCAGTTGGGAGCGGTTGATCTCGACATTCGGGGCGCTGTTGTGAGCGTAAACCACCGGCATGTGTGCCAGGCGGGCCGCTTCCAGGGCGGGCCGGACGAAGTTGAGGGTGATGTCGTCCCAGGTCTTGTTCAAGGTGGCATTCATGCTTGGGTGATCCTGGGTGGCCTCACCCGGCGGAAAGCCGTGCCCATAGACATCGACAGCCAACAGCGCCGAGCGCTCGAAGTCCACCTCGAAGTCCTGCTCGACGTGGCCCTTGTACCGTTCCGGGGGAGACATCTGATAGTAGCGGCCGTGCACTTTCAGGGGTCGCATCAGCGTCCTCCTCTCGAGATTCTAGCAGAAGTAGACCCCCGCCGGTCCACGTGCGGGGATCCCAGAGCCCCCTCCTACCGGTAGCCGCCGGATCGCAGCCGGTCAATACCTACGGCGATGACCAGGGCGATGCCGCTGGCGATTTCCTGCCAGTAGGCGTTGACGTTGTTGATCACCAGCCCGTTGCGGAGCGTGCCCAGGATCAGCACGCCCACCAGGGTCCCCTGGATCGTCCCGCCGCCGCCGGAGAGCGCCGTGCCTCCCAGAATGGCCGAGGCGATGATGTCGAGCTCGGTCCCGGCCGACGCATTGGGGATCATCGTTCCCAGCTTGGAGAGGAGCACCAGCCCGCTCAGCGAGGCGCAGAAAGAAACGAGCATGAACAGGTACAGTCTCTGACGGTCGACGTTGATACCCGCCAGGCGGCTGGCGACCGGATTCCCGCCGATGGCGTAGGTGTTGCGCCCGAACTTCGTGTGGCGCAGGACGACGTAGGCGATGCCCATGACGATGAGCATCACGATCAATGCCGAGGGCACCCCGAACACACGCGTACGTCCCAGCCACCGAAAGCTTGTGCTGGCCACCGCATGCGACTGGCCATTGGTAAGCAGGAACGCGATGCCTCGGAAGATGCCCGCCGTCGCCAGCGTGCCGATGATGGGATTGATCCGCATGCGGGTGACGATGACGCCGTTGATGACCCCGCAGAGCAGCCCCACGACCAACCCAACGCCCATCGCGGGAAGCGCGGCCAGACCAAAGTTCAGGTGGACGATGGCAGTGGTGACCGCTGTCAGGTCGGCGACAGAGGCGATCGAGAGATCGAACACGCCGCCGATCAGCCCGATGGTGACACCCGCGGCCGTGATGCCCATGATGGCAACGGATCGGCCGATGTTGAGCATGTTCGGCACGTTGAGGAAGTACGGCGATGTGGCCGCAAAGACGATCAGCAGCAGGATCAAGGCCGCGAGCAGCGCCACGGCCTCCTTGGCCGCCAAGCGGCGCAGGTTCTCACCCAGCGAGGCTTGGCTGACGACGGCTTCAGCGCCCTCCGAAGTTCCAGTCGTTCCGCTCACAGTGACCTCCAGATCGCGTGGCCCGGGAATGGCTCACGCATGGATGGACCGTTGATGTTGGACGACGGACGATGGTGAGGATGATGAGGGCGTCGATGACCCATCGTCCGCCGTCCATCGTCCACGGTCTGACAGGTTCCGGGGCGGCCTATGCCACAGCACGCTCCATCAGCTTCTCCTGCGTGGCCTGGCCATGGGCGAACTCCGCCGTGATTCGCCCCAGACTCATCACCAGGATGCGATCGGCGATCGCCAGGAGCTCAGGCATCTCAGAGGAGAACATCAGGATCCCGACCCCCTGGTGACACAGCTCATCCATCAGGGTGTAGATCTCCACCTTGGCGCCCACGTCGATACCCCGGGTGGGCTCATTCATGATCAGAATGCTGGCTTGCGCATCGAGCCACCTGCCGACGACCGTCTTCTGCTGGTTGCCGCCGCTCAGGCTGCCGACGTTGGTTTCGATCGAGGGGGCGCGTATCTTGAGAAGCTGGCTCCAGTGATTCGCACTGGTCTTCTCACTCTCTTCGTTGATGAACGGGCCGCGCAGATACTTGTCGAGGCTGGCGATCGTCAGGTTTTTCCGCACGGGCAGCGTCATGATCAGGCCCCCGCCCTTGCGGTCCACCGGCAGGAGGCCCAACCCATGCCGGCGTGCCTCAAAGGGGGAATGAAGAATGACCTTCTTGCCGCGGACGAGAATCTGGCCGGACGAGATCGGAGATGCACCGAAGAGGGCGTTCGCCAGCTTGGTTCGGCCGGACCCCATGAGTCCGTAAACACCGAGGATCTCGCCCTTGTGCAGGCTCAGACTGATGTCCTTCAGACCGTCCAGAGTCGAGATACCCTCCGCCTGGAGAAGCGCCTCACCGGCCGTGCCCCACTTGCGCGGATACATCTCGTCCAGGGACCTGCCCACCATCATCTTTACCAGCCCGTCGGGCGTGGCTTCCTTGACATCCAGCGTGCCCACCCGAACACCGTCGCGCAGGACCGTCACCCGATCGGCGATCTGGAAGACCTCTGCGATGCGATGGGTGATGTAAACGATCCCGATGCCATCGGCTGTCATTGTGTGTAGGAGATCGAACAGCGTCTCGACCTCGGTGTCGTTGAGGGCAGCCGTCGGCTCGTCCATGATCAAGATGTTCATGTCGGTCGTCAACGCCTGGGCTATCTCCACCAACTGCTGCTCACCAGCCGTCAACCGGCCGACGGGCTCCTTGACATCGATATCCAGCTGCACGCGATGCAGGAGCTCTCTGGCACGGGTCATCATCTTTCCCCAGCCGACCGACCCGGGCAAAGGGCCCGATGGAATATTGCCGAGGAAGATGTTCTCTGCCACGCTAAGCAGCGGCAGCAGGTTCAGGTCCTGGTGGATGACCCGGATGCCTTGCAGCTGCGCGTGGCGCGGGTCATGCAGATCGACATCCCGGCCCCCCAGCAGCACGCGGCCTTCATCGCGCGCGTAGACGCCGCCCAGGATCTTGATCAGAGTCGACTTGCCCGCACCGTTCTCCCCGAGGATGGCGTGGATCTCGCCCTGGCGCAGATCGAAATCCACATTCTCCAGGGCCCGCACGCCCGGGAAGACCTTGGTGATGTGTTCCGCTGAAAGCAGGAGATCTTGTTCCATGCTGACCCTCGGATGGCCATCGCACGTGGCCCATGGTCCGGTGACCTACTCGCCTCGCTTTCGCCCAACGCAAGGCCCTGTTGCAGGATACTACGCCCCCCGGCGCCAGCAGCCCCATGCATCGAGCGTCCCCCATTGCGGTGGGAAGGGTGCCGAAGACGACCGGCACCCTTCCCTGACCTTCAAGCAGGCGGCTACTCCGGGTAGTACTCGTTCAGGTTCGCCGCGTTGAGGAACACGTGTGAGACGAAGACCTCGGCCGGGATCTGCTCACCAGCCAGAAGGCGGCAGCCCAACGGGATCAGGTCGTCGCCGTAGTGCTCGGGCAGGAACAGAGAGGACCCGACGAAGTTCGCCGGATCGCCGCTACGCAGCGCCTGGATGCCGACGTCGTCGCCACCGATCCCGGAGACGCCGACATCGCGCCCGGCCTCGGTGGCCGAGTTGGCGGCGGCGATGGCATTGCTGTCGCCCAGCATCCCGATCAGGACTCGCTGAGCGTCAGGATGAGCCGTCAGCTGGGTGGCAACGGCCTCCCCGGCTGCGTCCGGGTTGTTCTCGCCTTCGAAGCGGACGATCTGGTCATCCGTCAGATAGGGCAGCGCCTGGTGTATGCCGGCGATGATGCCCAGGGTGCGAGCCTCCAGGGTCTGTTGCCCGGCGAGACTCTGCTGCTCGACCATGACCAGGTCAACGGGCTCCTCGCCCCAGCGCGCGGCTGCCCACTCGCCCAGGCCAATGCCGGCCAGCTTGCCGGCGAGGTAGTTGTCACCGCCGTAGTAGGTCGCGCCCGGGATCGGGATGTCAATGGCAATGACAGGGATCCCGGCCTCGGTGAAGATGTCGGCGATGACGTAGTTCTGCTGCTGGTAGTAGTTGAACTCGAAGACCAGGTCGATGTCACCTCTGGAGGCGACGATCTCCGCGTTCTCGACAGCCTTGTCGGGGCTGAACTCGTTGTCCAGGTAGACCAGGTTCACGCCGGCTTCCTCGGCCGCCCGCCGCATCGACTCGTCGACGATGGCGATGAAGGCAAACTGGCTGCCGAAGGACAGGTAGGCCATGTTGCTGCCCTGACAGGCGGTGAGCGCGTCAGGCACGACCTCCGGTGCAACGGTGACCGGGACTTCGATGGTCTGGATGATGGTCACGGGGGTCGGGGTGGCTGCCGGGCCGCAGGCCGACAGGACTAGCGCAAGGCCTACCAAGGCCGATAACACGACATGGAGCTTCTTGTTGGACATTCCTCTTTCCTCCTGGAACGGGTTTGGGAAAAGGACACAATGCGGGGCCGGTGTCGTTGGGGGGAATGCCTCCTCTCTAGCTCCCAAGCCTGGGGAGCCCGCCGGTGCGCAGAGAACTGGTTCTCTCCCGGGGGGCTGCGGGACACTGGGTTGCACTTGCAGGACGGAGTACACTTGCCACGAAGGCTGGCGAGGTCGAACTGTTGGACCGACGTCTGGCCATAACGCGAGGCCGTGGCCCGCGGCGTTCGTGGAATCCGTTCGAAGGCAAGGGAGACGGGCAGGACCGATCCATCGCTGGTCGTAGAATAGCACACGTTGGGCCGTCTGTCAACAATTCACAGTTGACCGCATCTGTCAACAGTTGACAAGGCATGCGTTCCATTCTAGAATGAAGGTGACATGAGGAGCTCTGTCTCTCTCCCGTCGGCCCGCCAGGAGACCAGCCGGGTGGATCGCTTTCTCTCCCGGCCAGGCTTGAGGACTGCGCACACGCCTCTGGATCGCACCTCCAGCAGGGTCCGCACCCAACCTCTCCTCCTGCCCCCCACCCCGCTTCGGGCATGCGCCCCTGCACAAACCTGCCATCGACGGCACCCGTTGCGCCCATGGAGGTTGCCCCGGTGATCGACCACCCCCATCCAGACTTCCAGGGTCGGTTTCTCAAGGCTGTGTATTGCCAGGGAGAGCCGGATCGTGTGCCCCTCGTCGAGTCCGGGATCGACAGGGCGATCAAGTCACGGTTCCTGGGCCGTCCGGTCAGCGGGCTGGCCGACGAGGTGGACTTCTGGGCCTCCGCCGGTTACGATTTCATCCCTCTGGAAGCCGGACTGCGCACGATCATCGACGCCGCCATCCATCACGAGAGCAGCGGGCGCTTCGAAGCCTCCCGCCCAGACCATCCTCGAGTGGCGGCCGCCAAGGACTTCGCCCTCCGAAAGCTGGCGCCCCAGCATCTGACAACCGTCGGCCCCGAAGGCGCCCGGCGCACCTGGGCCCCGGAGGGAAGAGGTTTCATCAACGACCTGGCCGATCTCGAGGCTTTCCCGTGGCCCGACCCGCAAGACCTGGACTACACAACCCTCCGTACGATCGGCAAGCTCCTCCCGCCCGGAATGGGCGCCATCTCCTACGCAGGAGCGGTCTTCTCCTCGGTCATGCTCATGATGGGCGTGGAGGAATGCCTGATCGGGATCGCCCGTGAGAGCGAGCCCTTCCGCTCCTTGATCGCACGGGTGGCCGAGTTCCAGATCGAAGTGGTCAAGACCATCCTGGGCTTTGGCACGCTGGGCGGCATCTGGATCAATGATGACATGGGGCACAAATCAGGCACGCTGGTCAATCCCAAGCTGTATCGTAAGTACGTTTTTCCCCATTACCGGCAGATCAAGAGGCTGACGGAGCAGGCGGGTGTGCCGCTTCTCCTGCACTCCGACGGCCGCATCACCGAAATCCTGCCCGATCTGGCCGACATCGGGTTCAATGCGATCCACCCGATCGACCCGAACGGAATGGACATTGTCGAAACACGTCAGATTGTCGGCCCGGGCGTCTGCTTGATCGGCAACCTGTCGCTGGCCTTCCCGCTCGGCACCGGCACACCCGAAGACGTGGGCAGAGAGACCGAGGCCCTGATCCGGATGATGGCGCCTGGCGGGGGATACTGCGTGAGCTCCGGCAACTCGATTCCCGACTACATTCCGTACGAGAACTGGAAGGCCATGCGCGATACCGCCCTTCGGGTCGGTGTGTACCCTATTGGAAGCACCAAGACATAGAAGGCCTGTCGCCGCAACCTCACGGGAGGTCGTCATGAACTCGAAGGCCCGAGACAAGGGTCTGGAAGAGGTCTACAACGCCGTTCTGGAAGGTGACGCCGAGGCTAGCCACCAGGGCGTGCAGACCGCACTGGCGGAAGGGAGGAATCCAGAGGACATCCTCCACCAATCCTTGATCCCGGCCATGAAGGAGGTCGGCGAGCGTTTCGAGCGCCAAGAGTACTACGTTCCCGAGATGCTGATTGCTGCCCGATCCATGCAGGCGGCCCTCAACCTCATCCGGCCGCTGCTTGTTGTCAGGGGGGTCAAGGCGGTTGGCAAGGTGGCGCTCGGAACGGTGCAGGGAGACCTGCACGACATCGGGAAGAACCTGGTGGGCATGATGCTGGAAGGGGGAGGCTTTGAGGTGATCGACCTGGGAACGGACGTCGCGCCCGCCAAGTTCGTCGAAGTTGCCCAAGACGGGGTCGACTTGGTCGCCATGTCCGCCCTCTTGACGACGACCATGACCAAGATGCCGGCGGTCATCAAGGCACTCGCCGAGGCCGGACTGCGCGACCAGGCCAAAGTGATGATCGGCGGCGCGCCCGTCACCCAGGAGTATTCCAGGCAGATCGGAGCCGACGGATACGCTCCCGACGCCAGCCAGGCAGTGGCTCTTGCCCGTGCTCTTCTCAATCTGAGCTGAGACCGGTTGTGGACTATCACTATCCTGCCCCCCGCTCGCCCGAAGGTTATTCCTCGGTTGTGGCCGCCCCTCAGTCCGACCTGCGCTGGCTCGGCCTGGGGCGTCTGTCCCTGGGAGCCGAGGGTGCCCGCTACTCCAGCCACAGCCAGGCCGATGAGATGGGGATCGACATCCTGGGCGGCGTGTGCCAGGTGTCACTCAAAGGTTCCTGGGGTGAGGCGCGGTACCCGCAGGTGGGGCAGCGCGCCGATCCGTTTTCCGGCCCGCCTTCCATGGTCTACGTCCCTCGCGGAACGGAGGTGACCATCACCTGCCTCTCGGCTCCGCTGAGCGCCGCCCTGGTTCGCGCACCGAGCCGTCGCGAGACGGCCCCTCGCCTGATCCCCGCGGACAAGGCCCCCTTCGAGGCATTCGGCCGGGACAACTGGCAGCGAGGGGTCTATCTTTCCATCGGCCCGGAGGTGGACGCAGACCGCATCATCATGGGCGAGACGCATACCCCCTCCGGCAACTGGAGCAGCTACCCGCCGCACAAGCACGACACCGACACTGCCCACGAGCGGGCATGCGAGGAGATCTACCACTTCCTTTTCGACCCATCCCACGGCTTCGGACTGCAGTATCTGTGGACCGCTCCGGGCCACCCGGAGCCTCCCATTCAAGCGGCCTATCCGCTTCACAACGGAGACACGGTCGCCATCCCCCGAGGCTACCACCCGACCGTAGTCGCTCCCGGATGCCGGATGATCACCGTCTGGGCCTACGCCGGCGAGAACCGCGGCTGGCGTCACTGGACCCCGGAACCCGCCCTCGAGCGACTTCTGCGGCCACCCGAAGGGTTCGGGAGTGTCGAGGGGGCCACATGAGCGATGCCGGCTATCCTCCCCTCACCCCCGGACGCGTCCAGGAGCTCGCCCTCAAGGCCAACGATCTCCGCCGCGAGCTCGTCCGCATGTTTGGCAAGGCAGGTGGCGGGCACTTCGGCGGCTCGCTGTCGGCGGCGGAGATCATCGCCGCGCTCTACTTCGATGTCCTCCACCTCCGCCCGCGCGAGCCTCAGTGGCCAGATCGGGACCGGTTCGTCCTCAGCAAGGGCCACGCCGCCCCGGCCATGTACGCCGCCCTGTGTGACCTGGGCTACTTCCCACGGGAGGTGCTCGACGAATTCGAGGAGCCGGGCAATCCCCTGACCATGCACCCGAACATGCGCAAGGTGTCCGGGGTGGAGGCCAGCACGGGTTCGATGGGGCACGGCCTTCCCATCGGCGTTGGGATCTGCCTGGGCGCCCGACTCGACAACCTCTCTTACCGTACCTTCGTGCTGATGGGCGACGGTGAGACGCAGGAGGGCTCGGTTTGGGAAGCGGTGATGTGCGCCGCGCATTACCGCCTAGACTGCTTGACCGCCATCGTCGATCGTAACTGCTTGAGCTGCGACGGCGTGATCGCCGACCTGCAACGGCAAGAGCCTTTCGCAGCCCGCTGGCAGGCTTTCGGCTGGGCCACCCGCGAGGTCGATGGTCACGCCGTGGGTGAAGTGGCCGCCGCTCTGAGAACGGTCCCCTTCGAACCGGGCAAGCCTTCGGTCCTCATCGCCCGGACCATCAAGGGCAAGGGGATCTCGTTCATGGAGAACGTGCCCGGCTATCACCGGGCCAACATCAGCCCGGAGCAGACACGGCAGGCCCTGGCCGAGATCGCCGCCCAGCGGGAGAAGCTGCTGTGAGCAAGCCGATCGCCTACCATTTGGTCAAGGATGACCAGTACAAGGGCCTGGACATCAAGAAGGCGATGACCCGCGAGGCCTGGAGCCTGACGCTGATCGAGCTGGCCGAGGAGCATCCCGAGATCGTCGTCCTTTCTGCCGATCTGCTCATGGCGACGCTTGCCAACCGCTTCGGTGACAGGTACCCCAAGAGAACGTTCAACGTGGGCGTGGCGGAACAGGACCTGGTGGGCATCGCCGCCGGGCTGGCGCTCACGGGAAAGACCCCGGTCATCGCCTCCTTCTCGGTTTTCCTGCTGATGCGGGCTTGCGAGCAGGTCCGAACCGACATCTGCTACCCGAACCTGAATGTGAAGCTGATCGGTACTGCCAGCGGGTTCAGTTTCGGCCTCGGAGGCGCCACACACGCCACGACCGAGGACCTGGCGCTGGCACGGGCCCTGCCCAATCTGACGGTTCTCGTTCCCGCCGACTATGCCGAGACGGCTCAAGCCATGCGGGCCGCCATTGCGCATCGGGGGCCCGTGTTCCTGCGGGTGGGCCGCTCAGCAGAGCCGGTGATCTACAACGAGTGCCACTTCCAGATCGGCCGGGCCAACCAGCTCCGTGCAGGCGACGACCTCACCCTCATAGCCTGCGGGGCCGCGGTCTTCGAGTCCCTCCGGGCTGCCGAGATGCTCGAGGCTCGGGGAGTGCATGCCAGGGTCCTGGATATGCACTCCCTCAAGCCGATCGACACCCAGGCAATCCTTGCGGCCGCTCGTGAGACCAAGGCGATCCTCACGGTCGAAGAGCATACGATCATTGGAGGCCTGGGCGGCGCGGTGGCGGAGACGCTGGCCGGGGAAGGAGCCGGCGTTCGGCTGAAGCGGATCGGTGTTCCCGACATCTTCGCCACCGAGGGCAACGCCGACTACCTGCGTCGCCTCTACGGGATCAACGGCGAGGGCATAGCCCGCCAGGCGCTGGCAATGCTAGAGAGGGAATAAGCTCTCCCGTGCCCCGGGGCGCGGTCGAGAGTGCGCTCAGACCCGCTGCGATTGCCCGGACACTTGGAGCGTGATGAAGAAGCCTTGGCTTCTGAGGGGAATCCGCAGAGGTGGTGGTTGGGGGAAAGCCCCAACCACCACCTATACGGTTCTCTTCTTCGGGCAAGGGGCATCTTCATCACCCTGCTAGAGGAGGCCTGATTGCCCAAGTCGCCCAGGTCGGGGCGCTCGACACCCCACCCCGACTTCGATCCGCTTGCTCTCTATCGGACCATGGTCACCATCCGCCTCTTCGAGGAGAAGGTCGGCGAGCTGTTCACCGCCGCCCGGATCCACGGGGCAGTCCACCTGTACCTCGGTCAGGAAGCCGTCGCCACCGGAGCCTGTGCTGCCCTGGAGGCCGAAGACTACATCACCAGCACCCATCGCGGTCACGGTCACTGCATCGCCAAGGGTGGGCGCCTCGACTCGATGCTGGCGGAGATCTTCGGCAAGGCGACCGGCTACTGCAAGGGCAAGGGCGGCTCGATGCACATCGCCGACCTCGACTCAGGGATCCTCGGGGCCAACGGGATCGTGGGCGGGGGAATCCCCATCGCAACCGGTGCTGCGCTGGCGTGCAAGCTTCAGAGGAACGGACGGATCGTGCTGTGCTTCTTCAGCGATGGCGCCTCCAATGAGGGCAGCTTTCACGAGTCCCTCAACCTGGCTTCCGTCCTCACTCTGCCCGTGATCTTCCTGTGCGAGAACAATCAATGGGCCGTCAGCACCCCTGCCAGCTGGTCGATCCCGATCGAGAACGTCGCGGACCGTTCGGCCGGCTATGGGATGCCGGGCGTCGTGGTCGATGGGTGCGACCCGCTGGCTGTCCACCAGGCAGTCCAAGATGCAGCCGCAAGGGCCCGTTCCGGTCAGGGACCGACGCTCATCGAAGCCAAGACCTACCGCTGGGAAGGCCACTACAAGGGCGACCCACAGACCTACCGCAGCCGTCAGGAGGTCGAGGAGTGGCGAAGGGAGCGGGATCCGATCGTCCTCTTCCAGCATCGACTCGAGACCGATGGCCTGATGGACGAGCCCAGGGCGAGGCGCATCCACGAGGAGGTCCAGAGGGCCATCGAGGTTGCAGTGGCGTATGCCGAGGCCAGCCCCGAGCCGGGCCCCGAGCTGCTCTACGCCGATCTCTTCGCTGAAGAAGGTTCGGAGCCATGAGCCCGATCCCCTACTCGCAGGCCATCCGGGATGCCCTTCGGGAGGAGATGAAGCGGGATCCCTGCGTGTTCCTCCTGGGCGAGGACATCGGGAAGCACGGAGGCGCCTTCGGCGTCACCCGTGGCTTGTTCGACGAATTCGGCCCGGAGCGGGGGATCGAGACGCCGATCTCCGAGGCGGTGATCGCTGGCGCAGCAGTCGGTGCCGCGATCGCCGGCTGCCGACCGGTCGCCGAGATCATGTATATGGACTTCGTCACCCTGGCCATGGACCAGATCGTCAACCAGGCCGCCAAGATGCGCTACATGTTCGGGGGCAAGGCCAAGGTGCCGCTCGTCATCCGCATGCCCTCGGGTGCCGGCCGAGGAAATGCAGCTCAGCACATGCAGAGCCTCGAGGCCTGGTTCTGCCACGTGCCGGGCCTCAAGGTCGTCATGCCTTCGACGCCAGCAGACGCCAAAGGACTGCTCAAGAGCGCCATCCGGGACGACAACCCGGTCATCTTCATCGAACACAAGCTTCTGTATGCGGTCAAGGGAGACGTGCCCGAGGGCGACTACACCATCCCTCTCGGGAAGGCCGATGTCAAACGTGCAGGGCAGGATGTCACGATCGTTGCCACCTCACGCATGGTGCAGTTCGCCCTCGAGGCCTCTGACCGGCTCGCCTCCGAGGGCATCTCGGCCGAAGTCGTCGATCCGCGGACCCTCGTTCCCCTGGATCTCGAAACGATCCTGGCGTCGGTTCGACGGACCCATGTGGCCGTGGTGGTCCATGAAGCGCCCCGGCGAGGCGGATACGGCGCTGAGATCGCGGCGGAGATCCAGGAGCAAGCCTTCGATTGGCTCGACGCGCCTGTGGCCCGCATTTGCGGCGAGGATGTCCCGATCCCGTTCTCGAAGGCGCTGGAGAGTCTCGCCATTCCAGATACCGACCGGATCGCGGCGGGCGTCCGGCATGTGCTGGGGAGGTAGCCCGTGGCCTCGGAAGTGAGGATGCCCCAGCTGGGGCTCACGATGACCGAAGGCCTGATCGTCCACTGGTTGGTGGCCGAAGGGGACCATGTCGCCAAAGGTCAGCCTCTGGCAGAGATCGAGACGGACAAGATCGTCACCGACCTGGAATCGCCAGGCGAAGGGATCGTCCGGGAGATCATGGTCAAGGAAGGGGATATCGCAGCCGTTGCCGGCCTGCTGGCCGTCATCGCTGCCCTGGGCGAGGACTATTCGCCTGTCCCCGGTCCTGAGCACCCTCCATCGCCAGACGGCAATCCAAAGGTCGCATCTTCAACCCCGACCGCGGAATCGTCGCCGCTGGATACAGAAAGGCACCGGGCATCGCCGTATGCCCGTCGACTTGCCCGAGACGAGGGCATCGATCTGGACAAGATCCCCAGCGGCACTGGTGCGAGGGGGCGTGTCGTCGGCTCAGACGTCCTGGCCGCTGCCAAGTCCACGCGTCGCTCCCAGACACCCTCCACGCCCGTCGCCCCGCGTATTGCTGCCGAGGCGGGGAAGAGCCTGGACATGCCTGCAGGCTCGGGACCTGGCGGGCGAATCACACGCGAGGACGTCGAGCAGCCTGCGGCCGTCTCCAGGCCTACACCTCTCGAGGTCGTCCCGATGACGGGAGTGCGAGGCGTGATCGCCGCCCGCATGGCGGAGAGCGCCCGCACCGCCGCGGCCGTCACGCTGACCACCGAGGCCGATGCCACCGATCTGGCAGAGCTGCGAGACCGGCTCTCCGACAGGCGCGGAGAGGGAGAGCAAACCCGAGTCCCCTTCGATGCGATCCTGGTCAAGATCGTCTCCATCGCACTCCGGCAACACCCAAGACTGAACGCTCTCTTGGCGGGCGACGAGATCCAGGTGATGAGGGACGTTGACATTGCCGTGGCCGTGGATACCGAGCGCGGGCTGCTGACGCCCGTGGTGAGGAAGGCCGACACGAAGGGAATCTTCCAGGTTGCCGGCGAACTGGCCGAGCTGGCGGGCCGCGCCCGCCTCGGCAAGTCACAGCCCGAGGACCTGGAGGGCGGGACATTCACCATCACCAACCTGGGTATGCATGAGATCGATGCCTTCACCCCCATCATCAACCCGCCCCAGTGCGCTGTCCTTGGCGTGGGCCGGATCTGTACCCGGCCGGCGGTGCGGGGTGACGGCCTGTGCATCCGAAAGACGGTCTGGCTGAGCCTCACCTTCGACCACCGCATGGTCGACGGGGCGCCGGCGGCCCGATTCCTGCA
>Ga0315286_10002310_pt1 | contig 17775 bp, 15 predicted proteins | sample YL17G10_0_MG_FD_205038 | JGI IMG/M metagenome (GOLD analysis project Ga0315286, IMG submission 205038) | Sediment microbial communities from Yellowstone Lake, YNP, Wyoming, USA - YL17G10_0 | ecosystem: Environmental > Aquatic > Freshwater > Lake > Sediment | place: USA: Wyoming | collected...
TCTTGGGAAGATTTTGCTGACCGTAAACGTTATTTAAACGCGAAAAATACGCTAATTACGTTATTAAAATTTAAATGCGTACCCATAATTAACGAAAACGATACCGTCTCAACCGATGAAATTAAATTTGGAGACAATGACCGGCTCTCAGCGCTTGTCGCTGCCCTTATTAATGCCGACCTTCTGATTATTCTTTCTGATGTTGATGGCTTGCTTGATCAGGCTAAATTGGTGGTGAAGGTTGTACCCGAGATTAATACTCAAATAAAAGAACTTGCCCGCCCAACTAATAAAAAGGCTTGCGTAGGGGGGATGATTACCAAGATTGAAGCGGCAAAGATAGCCATGGATTCAGGCGTTCCTTGCGTAATTGCTAATGGTAGAAGAAAAGATATTATTTCTTCTACCATAAAAAACCCAGGTGAAAGCGGGACATTATTTGTGCCTAAAAAAGGTTATCTTTCCGCGAGAGAGCGCTGGATTGCCTTTGGCACAAAGCCGAAGGGAAAAATTATAGTTGATGAAGGGGCGAAAAAAGCCCTGCTCAATAAAAAAAGCCTGCTTTCTGTGGGCATTGTGGGATTGGCGGGCGATTTCCAAGCCGGTGATATTGTGAGCGTGCAGGATTTACAAGGCAATGAGTTCGCGCGGGGAAAGGTTGGGCTCTCTAGCAAACAGTTAGATAAAGTTAAAGGTAGTCGTTTTGATAGAGAGGTAATTCATCGCGATAATATTGTTATTCTGTAAAAGAGAGATAAAATGAATCTTAAAGAGGGGCTTGTTAATATAGCTAAGAGTGCGCAGGATGCTTCAAGATTTATGCTGACGGTATCTTCCGCTATTAAGAACAAGGCACTCAAAGATATGGCTTTGGTTTTAGTCCGTAAAAAGAACGCTATCCTGAAAGCCAATAAAAAGGATATAGCAAAAGCCAAGTCTCAAGGTTTATCCAAGGCTTTTATCGACCGGCTTACGCTCAATGCTCAAAGAATAAAAGAGATGTCTGATTCTTTACTGGAGATAGCTAAATTAGCCGATCCGGTTGGCGAGGTAATCAAGGCCTGGCGCAGGCCCAATGGGCTTTGGATACATAAGGTGCGCGTGCCTATCGGAGTAATCGCCATCGTTTATGAGTCGCGGCCCAATGTTACTTCTGATTGTATCGGACTCTGTTTTAAATCCGGTAATAGTGTAATCTTAAGGGGCGGAAGCGAGGCTTTAAATTCTAACTTAAGCATATACCAGATACTTAAAGGCGTGCTTAAAAATCATGGCATACCCGAAGAAGCCATATTTATGGTTACGACCATTGATAGGCGGGCAGTGGATGTATTGTTGAAACTAAATAACTATATTGATTTAGTTATTCCGCGCGGCGGAGAGAGCCTGATTAACCGCATTGTGCAGGTTTCGCGCATACCAGTGATCAAACATTACAAAGGTATTTGTCATATCTATGTTGATGAGGGAGCGGATTTAAATATGGCGGAGAATATTTGTTTTAATGCCAAGGTCCAGCGGCCGGGCGTTTGTAATGCTATGGAGAGTATGCTGGTACATAAAGATGTGGCAGCCAGGTTTTTGCCGGGGATGCTCAAGAAATTTAAACAAGCCGGCGTAGAAATCCGCGGTTGTAACAAAACAGAAAAGATTGCCAAAGGTATTAATCCAGCTCTTGCACGCAAGGGCTGGGTTAAGAAGGCAACGGATAAAGACTACCATACCGAGTATCTGGATTTAATCCTTTCCGTAAAGGTGGTTGAGGATTTATCTGAAGCGATAGAACATATAAATCATTATGGCTCCCGTCATTCGGATAGCATTATTACGGATAATTATGAAAATGCCCTGGGGTTCTTGAGGCAGGTGGATTCTGCCTGTGTTTATGTTAACGCTTCTACGCGTTTTACCGACGGTTATCAATTTGGTATGGGCGCAGAGATAGGTATCTCCACCGATAAACTGCATGCCCGCGGCCCTATGGCACTCGAAGAATTGACGACATATAAGTATATGGTATTTGGCAACGGACAAATAAGAACATAGGATAGGTTAGCCTGTTAACCCGTTAGCCAGTTAGCCTGTTTTTAACAGGCAAACTGGCAAACAGGAAAACTGGCAAACAGGAAAATGAAGATTGGCATACTTGGCGGCACATTCAATCCCATACATATCGGCCATCTTATATTAGCTGAAGAGGCAAGAGAGAAATTAATTTTGGACAAGATTATTTTTGTGCCTACATATTTGCCGCCGCACAAAGATAATTCTGATATCGCGCCCGCAAACGATAGATTGGCAATGGTAAAACTGGCAATTTCAGGTAACCGATATTTTTCTATTTCAGGCCTAGAAATAAAGCGCGATGGCCGTTCTTATACGATAGATACTATAAAAGAATTTAAAACTATATATCCTAATGATGATTTGTATTTTATCATTGGTTCAGACCTGCTTAAATATCTAGATGAATGGAAGGACCTGGTAGAGATTATCAAAATGGTAAAATTCATTGTGGCAACCCGTCCGGGTTATCCTCTAGAGAAGATACCCGCTTATATTTCTACAGTCGCCATTAGGGCAGTGGATATTTCAGGTTTTGAAATTCGACGTTGCGTAAAAGAGAATAAATCTTTTCGCTACCTTGTTCCCGAGCCGGTGTATAAATACATCATCAAAAATAAATTATACAAATAGAACCCCTTTCACCGCGTAGGTGTATAGGGTGTATAGAGGTTAGGTAGGCTATATGCGAATTAAAGTTGCTCCTTCAATACTATCTGCGGATTTTAGTTGCTTGGATAGAGAGATAAAAAAAGTCGAATTAGCCGGCGCGGATATGCTTCATATCGATGTGATGGACGGCCATTTTGTGCCCAATATTACTATTGGGCCGGTAGTAGTGAAATATATCCGAAAGGTAACAAGCCTGCCCTTAGATGTGCATTTGATGATTAATGAGCCGCTGAAGTTTATTGATGAATTTGTTAAGGTAGGAAGCGATATGATTACGGTGCATATCGAAACAATCTCGAGTTGGAGGTTCAAAGTTCAAAGTTCAAGGTTAAAGAGGCAAGGTATAAAAGTAGGTATTTCTTTAAATCCGTCTACGCCGTTACTAAAAATTAAAAATGTATTAAAATACGTGGATTTTGTTTTGGTAATGTCCGTCGAGCCCGGATTTAGCGGGCAGGAATTTATTCCGGCGGTAATACCTAAAATTAGCAAACTGCGTTCGATATTCAAGGGCGATATTTCTGTAGATGGCGGCGTAAATGATAAAGTAGCGCCTAAATTAATCCGTGCTGGAGCAAATATTTTAGCTGTCGGTTCGTATATATTTGGGGCCAAGGATGTTAAATTAGCAATTGAGAGGATAAGAAATGCATGAGCACAACGAAATTAAATTCGGTACCGATGGTTGGCGAGGCATCATTGGCGATAATTACACGTTTAAAAACTTAAAAATTTTATCGCAGGCAGTTGCAGATTATTTAGGCCCGGACAAAACCGTGGCAGTAGGTTTTGATACGCGCTTTATGTCCGACCGTTTTGCCGAGCAGGTTTCCGAGATTCTTAGAAATAACGGGATTAAGGTTGTGCTTTCGGACCGGCCGATTCCTACCCCTGCTTTAAGTTTTACCGTTAAAAAGAATAAATTAGATTTGGGCATCATGATTACCGCGTCGCACAACCCTTCTGAATACAATGGCTTTAAGATTAAGACACCATCGGGAGGCGCAGCTGGCCCAGAGATAACTGAGGATGTAGAGAGATGTTTAGGTAAGACCCCGGTGAAAGTTACGCTCAATCAAACCGGTCGACTAACCAAAAAAGACTTAATTTCTGATTATATAAAATTTATCCGCCATTATATTGCTCTAAAAAAGATAAGGCATAAAAAATTTAAGGTTCTAGTTGATGCGATGTATGGTTCGGGAAATAGTTTTATCGCTTGGATACTTAAAGGGACGGATATAAAATTAGAATTTATGCGCAATACCATTAATCCTTCTTTTGGCGGCAGGCGCCCTGAGCCCGTTGAAGAAAACCTGGAGGAATTAAAGCTGAGGGTAAAAAAAGAAAAGTTTGATTTAGGTATAGCCCTTGATGGGGACGCGGATAGGATTGCCGCGGTTGCTCCGGGAGGCATTTTTATCCATCCGCAAAAAATCTTAGGCCTATTGGCATTGCATCTTAATCAGGACAGGCATTGGTCAGGAGGTATTGTAAAGACGATTTGCGGCACGACTATGATTGATAATATTGCTAAATTTTTGAAGGTTAAACTCTATGAAACGCCCGTGGGTTTTAAATATATCTCCAGTCTTATGGAAAGCGAAGATATCGTGGCTGGCGGAGAAGAGGCCGGCGGTATGGGGGTAAAGGGATTTATCCCTGAGCGAGACGGTACAGTTGCCGGGTTATTATTAATCGAGATGATGGTTTACTGTAATAAAAATATTTTGAAAATTTTAAATGAAATGGAAAGGCAATTTGGCAAATATTATTATTTGCGTGAGGATATGCATCTTAAGGGAATGCTCAGCCTTAGAAAAGAAGATTTACCATCAGAGTTGTTGGGTAAAAAAGTGGTTCAGGTAAAAGATTATGATGGGCTAAAGTTAATTTGTAAAGATGAGAGCTGGCTGATGTTTAGGGGGTCAGGCACTGAGCCGATGATGCGCGTATATGCCGAGTCCAGGAACCTTAAGCAATCTAAGGCGTTAATTGAATTGGGTAAAAGAATAATAAATGTTCTATAATTTCTTTAGGGCATTGGCCATTTTAATACTTAAGGCTGTATTTGGCTTACAGGTCTTTGATAGGGAAAATATACCCAAAAAGGGAGGTTTTATTTTAGCCAGCAACCACACGAGTTACTTGGATCCGATTGTTTTGGGTGCCGCCTGTTCGCGTAAATTAAACTTTATGGCAAAACAAGAGTTATTTTCTAATGCGTTTTTTTCTTGGTTTATTTCTAATCTAGGGTCTTTTCCAGTTAAAAGGAAGGCTGCGGATTTATTAGCCTTAAAAGAGGCGATGCGCCGGATTAAGAAGGGTGGCGGGCTACTTTTATTTCCTGAAGGCACGCGAAGATTTGATGGTGTATCTTGTGAACCTCATGGCGGGGTTGGATTTTTAGCAGCAAAGCTTGATGTTCCGGTTGTACCTGCTTTTATCCGAGGAACAGATTCTGCTTTGCCCAAAGGAGCTAAATTTATGAGGCCCGGTCAGATTTCAGTCTATTTTGGTAAGCAAATTTCCGTAGAAAAGAATTCGCCTTATCAAGATATCACCAGGCTAGTAATGGCAAATATCAGGTATCTAGAAGAAAATTCTTAAGTAAAGGAGGTATGCGTTTATTTATTGTGTTAAGTCCCAAATCCCAATAAGTCCCAAATCCCAATTAATTTCCAATTATCCAATTTCCAATTGGACATTGGTCATTGGGAATTCATTGGATATTGGGAATTGGAGATTGGTCATTAATATGTATAACAAATATATTATATAAAAGGGAGATTAAACATGGTAGAAACAAAACCTAATCTGGGAGAATTTTATAATCAGAGCATAAGAATAATTCGTGAAGGCCAGGTCATTAAAGGAAAGATTGTTTCTTTAACGCAAAAAGAAGCATTGGTGGACGTGGGTTTTAAATCCGAAGGCATAGTTAGTATAACGGAATTTGTCCCGGCTGATTTACAGGTAGACAAAGAATTGGAATTCTTTGTGGAGTCTGTAGAGGATGATGCCGGTATGATTGTTCTTTCGCGGGAAAGAGCGGTGCAGATGCAGGGGTGGGATAAGATTGTCCAGAATCATCGCGAAGGCGATCTCATCGAAGGCAGGGTTAACAAGAAAGTCAAAGGCGGATTCATCGTGGATGTAGCAGGCATAGAAGGATTCTTGCCTGCTTCCCTGTCCGCTTTTAAAAATATCCCGGACAAAGATGTGATGGGTAAGTTTTTTAAGTTTAAGATTATAAAGATTAATAATCTCCGCCGCAGTATTATCTTGTCCCGGCGAGAGGCACTGCAGAAAGAAAAAGAAGAGAACAAAGAGAAGTTATTACAGGGGCTAAAGATAGGCGAGGTTTATTCCGGTACAGTCAAGGCTATCACTGATTTTGGTGCTTTTGTGGATCTGGGCGGCGTGGATGGGCTTTTGCATATTACAGACATGTCGTGGTCTAAGATTAGCCATCCTTCAGAAGCAGTGGCCTTGGGAGACAAGATTGAAGTAAAGGTCCTGAATTTGGATAAGGAATCTATGAAGGTGTCACTTGGCCTGAAACAAAGATTACCCGATCCTTGGCAGGACATTGAGACCAGATATAGCGTAGATTCTAAAGTCAAGGGCAAAGTCGTAAATATCCTTCCCTATGGCGTATTTGTAGAGCTGGAGAAAGGTATCGAGGGGTTAATTCATATCTCTGAGATTTCTTGGTCAAAGAGAATCACTCATCCGAATGAGATGTTTGCGATAGGAGATATATTAGAGACCCAGGTATTAAGCATCGATAAAGAATCGCGCCGGATCTCCTTAAGCCTGAAACAGCTTGAACAGAACCCTTGGCTAGAGGCAGAATCTAAGTACCCGGTGGGCACAAAAGTTTCCGGAAGGGTAAGGGGCTTTACTGATTACGGCGCATTCGTAGAATTAGATAGTAATTTAGAAGGTATGGTTCATGTCTCAGATATGTCCTGGACTAAAAGGGTAGCCAATCCCGTTGATGTGTTAAAAAAAGGACAGAAAGTGGATGTCACCGTACTTTCGGTGGATAGTCAAAATCGGCGTATTGCTTTGGGCTTGAAACAATTGCAGCCTAATCCCTGGCCAGAAATAGCCCAGAAGTATCCCCTAGAGACTATTTTAGAGGTAGAGATAGTCAGCATTACTGATTTTGGTTTATTTGTAAAGCTCACAGATGATTTAGAGGGCTTGGTTTATGCTAGTGAGATTGATAAAGAACAGGCTTCCGGATTAAAAGTGGGAGATAAGATAAAGGTCAAGGTAATCAAGGTAGATGTAGAGCAAGCCAAGATTGGCCTGGCCGCAAAAATTTAGGGACACCCCTCCAGCCGGCAGGCTGGGGCAGGCAGGCTTTCAGCCAATCAAGGGACACCCTTTCAGCCAAGCGTAAGGGTGTCCCTTGACACGAGGACTAATAAGATGCAAAAAATAGATATTCAGACACAGTTAGAGATTATCAAACGCGGTGCGGTTGAGATAATTTCAGAAGGAGAACTGAGGAAAAAAATAGAAGAAAGCATGCGCACTAAGAAACCCTTGAACATAAAGGCGGGTTTTGACCCTACAGCTGCCGATATCCACCTGGGGCATGCTGTTCTTTTAAGAAAGCTGCGCCAGTTTCAGGACTTAGGCCATAAGGTCTATTTTTTGATCGGCGATTTTACCGCCCGCATCGGCGATCCCAGCGGCAGGTCAGAGAAGAGAAAGCAGCTTTCCCCCCAGGAGGTTTTAGAGAACGCCGCAACCTATAAAAAACAGGTATTTAAGATCCTGGATTCGGATAATACCGAAGTCGTCTTTAATAGTAAGTGGTTTGATCCTATGCGCGGACTTGAATTTGGCAGACTGCTTACTCATTATACCGCAACCAGATTGCTAGAACGTAATGATTTTTCTTCAAGGCTCAAAGAGAAAAAACCCTTGTATATGTCAGAGTTGGTTTATCCCATACTGCAAGGTTATGATTCTGTGGTTTTAAAAGCAGATGTGGAAATTGGTGGTACAGACCAAAAATTCAACTTGCTTGTAGGTAGAGACCTGCAGCAAGATTTTGGCCAGCCAAAACAGGTAGTTATTACTATGCCACTTTTAGAGGGAACCGATGGCGTACAAAAGATGAGCAAGTCTTTGGATAATTATATCGGGATCAACGAATCGCCCCAAGAGATGTTTGGCAAGATCATGTCTATTTCGGATAAATTAATGCTTCGCTATTACGAATTGTTAACCGCGGAAGACCTGGAGGGGGTAAAGAAGATGCATCCCAAAGAAGCAAAATTAAGATTAGCGGAAAATATTATCGGGCAATATCACCCCCAAAAAGAGGCCTCCAGGGCATCCCAAGAATTTGAGCGCGTGTTTAGCCAGAAAGAATTGCCTCAAGATATGGCGGAATATAAGACCGATGGCACAAAGACAATTATTTCCATTTTATTAAGCAGTGGTTTGGTAAAGAGTGGCAATGAGGCACGTAGGCTGATAAAACAAGGTGCAATAGTCTTCGATAACTCCCCAATTGATAAGGAGAATTTTTCCCCTCAACGAAGTGGAATCTTAAAAGTCGGCAGCCGCAGGTTTTTAAAGGTCGTGGTTTGAAAAGACCCTAAATGCAAAATCCCCTCAAAAACATAGATCAATTTACCAAAAATATAATTATAGTTTTTTTAGGTACTTCTTTGGTAAATGTTTTTAATCTTATTTATCAATTATTAATCGCCCACAAACTTTCTATTTCTGACTTTGCCGCATTTAATACCCTGCTTTCTATATACACGCTTATCTTCTCCTCTCTGGGTACCATACAGCTGGCAGTAGCTAAATACTGCGCGGAATTTAAAGCCAAGAATGAGCTAACTAAAGCAAAAATTTTATTATCCGGCCTCTTCAGAAAAACCGCTGTTTTAACCATAGTTACCTTTTTAATTTTCTGGATACCTTCCGGCTACATTATGAATATACTTAAAATCTCTTCTTTAACTTGCGGTTATATTTTAGCAGGAGCGCTTGCTTTATCTTGGATACTTCCTGTTTTATTAGGAGGGGTCCAGGGATTGGAGCTTTTTGGCTGGTATACATCTGCATACGTAACAATGGGCGCGTTAAAATTGGCATTGGCTTTTATATTTATTGCCCTGGGTTTTAATATATCCGGGGCATTAGGCGCTTTATTAGCCTCTAGTTTAATCGGTATTATTATTTTTTATTTTCCGTTAAGGCACTTTCTTTTCTTAAAGAACACAGAGGATAGTACTGATTATAAAGAGATGTTTCTTTATTTATTTCCCGTAGCCATAAGCTATTTTTGTTTTTTTAGCCTTGTGGGTTTTGATATGGTTTTGGTAAGACATTTTTTCAGTGAGGAAAATTCAGGTTTATATTCCTTGGCCCAGATGTTAGGAAAGATTTTCTTATTTCTACCCGCGGCAATAAGTATTGTGATGTTTCCCAGAACCAGCGGATTAAAAGCGAGGAACCTGGATACCATTGTTACCTTAAAGAGGTCGCTTTTATATACGGTAATTTTATGCATTATCGCCAGTTTAGTATATAACCTTTTTCCCGGCCTTATCTTAAAATTGCTTACGGGAAAGGTGTATCTTGAATCTATTGTTTTAGGCAGGTTATTTAGTATATCTATGAGTTTCTTCGCGCTTTTATTTATTTTGATTTCTTATTTTATTTCTCTTGGAGACCTGCGCTTCATTAAGTATTTATTTGTATTTACGTTATTGGAGCTTTTTGCCATTGTTTTATTCCACAAGAGCCTTACGCAGGTGCAGCTGGTGCTTTGCGCAAATGCAATTCTGCTTTTCTTTATTCATCTGACACTGGTTTTTAAAAAAAGCCATAAAGAATGAAGAATTTGAAGGAAAAGGTTTCCATAATTATGCCGGCCTATAATGAAGCGGGCTGGATTAAATCCAGCATAGAGGAAACAGCCAGGACATTTAATGAATTTGGCTGTGCTTGGGAGTTGGTGGTTATGGATGATGGCTCATCCGATGATACATACGAGAAGGCGTTAGAACTTCTAGAAAAATACCCCCAACAACTCATCGTCAAAAAAAATCCCTATAATCTCGGCAAAGGAAGGGCAATAAAGAAGGCATTGCGCTACATAAGCGGCGATTATGTAGTCTTTCTGGATGCGGATATGGATTTACCTCCTATTCAGATTCAGACCCTCTTTGATATCATGCGCCTGGATTGCGCCGATATAGTTATTGGCTCCAAATTACATCCTAATTCAATAGTGAATTACCCGGCAAGCCGACGGGTGGTCAGTTTTGTTTATTATTTATTGGTGAGGCTCCTGTTTAATCTTCCCTGTCATGATACGCAGACCGGCCTTAAGTTATTTAAGACCGAAGTCTTACGGAATGTATTCCCCAGAATTTTAGTAAAAAAATTTGCTTTTGATTTAGAAGTCCTGGTAAATGCCCATCATTTAGGCTATAAAATTACTGAAGCGCCTATAGTGCTTAAAACTCAGAGGCGTTATGGCCGGATTGGCCCGAGAGCAATCTTTACTACCACCTGGGATACCTTAGCAATATTTTATCGGATGCATATCCTAAAATATTATGACCGTATCGATTATTATCGCCGTAAAAACCTGGCAAGAGAATTTAGAAGAATGCGTCGGTAGGTGTCTTCAGCTGGATTACCCTGATTTTGAGATATTAATTTTACCCGATGATTCTTTTACTTTTTCGGTTTCTGGTTCTCGGTTTTCGGTTCTCGCCGAACACCGAGATAGAGGGAATATTCCTATAAGGATTATACCTACCGGCCCGGTAAGTCCAGCTAATAAGCGCGATGCAGCCTTAAAATATGCCAAAGGAGAAATTCTCGCTTTTATCGATGATGATGTCTATCCTCAAAAAGATTGGTTAAAAAATGCGGCCAAGAATTTTCTTCGTCCAGAAGTTGCCGCTGTAGGAGGGCCAGCCGTAACTCCAACGGAAGATAATATAAGGCAGAAGGCGAGTGGTTTGGTTTATGCGTCATTCTTAGTGAGCGCTAAATTCGCCTATAGATATTTACCCAAAGATAGACAGGAGGTCGATGATTATCCCAGTTGTAATTTTTTGGTGCGCAAATCGATAATGCAAGAATTGGGCGGTTTTAAAACCAGCTTTTGGCCGGGAGAAGATACTAAGCTGTGTTTAGATATAACCAAAAGATTAAACCAAAAGATAATTTATGACCCAGAGGCTTTAGTCTACCATCACCGCAGGCCTTTGTTTTTACCGCATCTTAGACAAATAGCTAACTATGCCCTTCATCGGGGTTATTTTGTAAAGCGCTACCCGCAAACCTCCCTAAGGATTTCTTATTTTATCCCCAGCCTATTCTTATTCGTTCTTGTTATGGGGGAACTTTTTTCTTTGTTTTCAATTCCTTTAAGGATAACCTATTCTTTAGGATTATTTTTATATTTATCGCTGGTATTTATTTTTAGCATTATAGGGGCTGTTCCCGGCCTCTCCCGAGCGAAGCCTCGGAAACGGGAACTGCCCCTAAGGATACTTTTAATTCCGTTGGTATCTTCCGGTATTGTATTGACCCATTTAACTTATGGTTTTTATTTTATAAAAGGCCTGTTATCCAAAAGGCTTAAGGAAGAGAAATGAAAATAATAATATGTTATCCTCCTTTTTCAGGGATTAAGGGAACGCCTTTACTTTCGCAGAACCGTCAATATCAAGTTTTTAGCGAGAGGACAGTAATTTATCCCATTGTCCCTGCCCAGGCAGCCACTCTTTTAAAGCAGGCTGGACACGAGGTTATCTGGCTTGATTGTATCGCGGAAGGTATCCCTTACGATAGCTTTATAGAAATTATCCGACGAGAAAAACCAGATTTGATTGCCTTTGAGACCAAAACACCGGTAGTAAAGCAGCATTGGAAGATAATTAATGATTTAAAATTAAAAACACGAAACACGAACCACCAACCACGAACTGTATTATTCGGCGATCATGTGACAGTTTTACCCGAAGAATCAATGCAAAATTCCCAAGTGGATTTCGTCTTAACCGGCGGCGATTACGACTTCCTTTTATTAAATCTTTGTAATTATTTGAACGGGCAACGGGCAACGGGCAACGGGCAACGACTTAGTTTAGAGACCGGTATTTACTACCGCGATGACAGCCAAATAAAAAACACCGGCCAATTTCAACTCAACCACGACTTAAACGCTTTGCCATTTATTGACCGTGACCTTACCAAATGGCAGCTCTATGCTTATGAGAATGGAAATTATAAGCGGACACCGGGAACATATATTATGAGCGGAAGAGATTGTTGGCACAGAGAAGGTGGTGGATGTACATTCTGTGCTTGGTCTTTATTGTATCCTAAGTTTCGAGTAAGAAAGGTAGAAAATGTTTTAGATGAAGTTGGCCAATTAATTGAAAAATATAAAATTCGCGAGGTAATGGATGACACGGGTACTTTTCCAGCGGGAGATTGGCTAAGAGAATTCTGTAAAGGGATGATCGAACGCGGCTACAATAAAAAGATATTTTTAGATTGCAATATGCGTTTTGGCGCGCTATCTGATGAAGATTTTGCTTTAATGAAAAAAGCAAATTTTCGCCTGCTTCTTTTTGGCCTGGAATCCGCAAATCAAAAGACCCTGGATAGGATAAATAAGAGGGTAGCAGTAGAGAGGATTATCCAAGATTGTAAATTAGCCACTAAGGCCGGGCTATATCCGCATATTACTATAATGTTTGGCTACCCCTGGGAAAGCTACGCGGATGCGCTAAGCACTTTGAAATTAGGCCGGTGGCTTTTACAGAAAGGCTATGCCTATACGATGCAGGCAACGGTGGTTATTCCTTATCCGGGAACGCCTTTATTCGCGGAATGTAAACAAAAGGGATGGCTTAAAGCGCTGGATTGGGATGATTATGATATGAAACAACCGGTGATGGAGACGCCTGTACCGGATGAAGAAATTATGGAACTAGTGCAAGGGATGTATAAGGTTTCTTTTCAGCCCGAGTTTATGTTAAGAAAACTCTTTTCCTTAAGAGACGTCGATGATTTAAAGTATGCTTTACGCGTCGCTAGAAAGGTAATTGGGCACATCTTTGATTTTAAGAAGGCTAAGGCGCAAAAATGAAATATAAATATTCCGTAGACGATAATAATCAGCTCATGATAAAGCCGCCAGAGAAAGGCAGGCCAGTAGCAGCCAGCGGTAAATTTTCTCTAGGCCAATATAATCGCCTGATTTATTGGCTTAATGAACCAGCGCCCTGGCGCAGAGAATACGGTTTAGCCCCTAAAATTGTTTTTAAAGGTAAATGGCAGCTTAACTCAAATTACGATTTGGAACTTATTCTAAATGAAGCAAAAGATCAATGTAAAGGCGACCGATTAGCGATTAAGGGGGAGATTATTTCCACGGATAGCGATACCCTGGTCTTTGAGATAAAAAGTATCGATAAACAAGGCCTAAGTCATATGCAACTGCTTAAATTATCCGGTATCTGGCAGGCAGATGAACATAATCGGCTCAGTTTTGCGGTAGAGAAGAAGGCTTTACCCGATATGCTTACCCTGGAAGGTATCTGGCAGATAAATCAAAACCAACAGATTATCTATGATTATGAGAAGACTAATCTTAAAAGGAAGACTAAAACCGCGCATAGCCTGATTTTTAAAGGTTTTTGGCAGATAAATCGCAGCCATAGGCTAACCTATATCCTTGAGCGTAGCTCAGGTTCACGTTTTGATTTCCGTGTCCAAATCGAAAGTCCTAACCTTTACCCTAAGACGGGGGTAGTTAAATATCGCTTAGGCATTGGTTTAATAGGAAAGAAGGCGCCTGGTGATAGGATTATCTGTCTTTATGGCACTTGGAAATTTAGCCGCAAGCTGGGGCTTGTGTTTCAAATGGATTATGGCCAAGGCCAAGTCCAGAGTCTCGAATTTGGCACAGAACTTTCTTTAACTCAAAGAGATAAAGTCACCTTTGCGCTTAAAAATGAAACAGGAGAGCGGTTAGGCATAAATATTACCTTTACACATAAGTTTTTAAAGCAAAACGAGGCAGAGGCTTTTTTACGCCTGAGGGAAGTTCTCCAGAGGGAATCCGCTATTGAGACAGGTATACGTATCCCCTTTTAGACCACCACTTATAAGCAGAGGTTACTGTGTGTGGTATGGATAAGAGAGCTCTGAAAAAGTGTGTTTTTATGATTACACAGATTATAAAGGCAGATTACACAGATTTCCGCCACAAAGCATGGCGGATTCGCCAAGTATTGTGGCGAAAAAACTTAGACGATAAAATCTGTGTAATCTTTTTAAATCTGTGTAATCAGAGGGCTCTGATATAGTTTTTAAGAGTTTTTCAGAGACCTCGATAAATTCTCTTGACTTTTTTTAATCTTTTGTTAGGATATGTTCAAGGCTTGAACATATGAACAACCACAAAACCGATATTTTAGAGCACGAAAAAATACTCCACGTAATCAAGGAGTTAGAACAAAACCCTCAGGTAACTCAGCGTGACCTGGCTCAAAAGCTAGGTATCAGCTTAGGTAAGATAAATTTCCTGATTAATGCCCTCATAGACAAAGGTATAATCGAGGCCAAAAATTTCAAAAACTCCAAAAATAAACTCGCCTATATGTACTTGCTTACGCCGTATGGCGTAAAAACAAAAATTCATATAACACATCAATTTTTCACCTGGAAGATACAGGAATACGAGAGATTAAAAGAAGAAATAGAAGATTTTAAAAAAGAGATGGCGAAAAATGCCTAAAATCGAACTAAGCACTAAAAGAATAATGGTTACCGGGGGTGCCGGTTTCTTGGGTTCCTACCTGGTGCGGAAACTAAAAGAAAGAGGATGCGCTAATATCTTTATTCCTACTATCGAAAATTATGACTTGGTACAGATGGAAGCGGTAAGGAGAGCCTACGCGGACGCAAAACCCGATATTGTTATTCATTTGGCCGCGGTTGTGGGAGGAATAGGGGCAAACCAAAAAAATCCCGGAAAGTTTTTTTATGATAACTTAATGATGGGCGTGCAATTAATGGAAATTGGCAGGCAGATGGGTGTAGAAAAATTTGTGGCCCTGGGGACCATATGCTGCTACCCGAAATTTACTCCCGTACCATTTAAAGAAGAAGACCTATGGAACGGCTATCCCGAAGAGACCAATGCCCCTTATGGATTAGCAAAAAAAATGCTTCTGGTGCAATCGCAAGCGTACCGCCAGCAGTATGGATTCAACTCCATATTTTTGATGCCGGTAAATTTATACGGCCCGGGTGATAATTTTAATCCCGAATCTTCCCATGTAATACCAGCCCTGATAAAAAAATGTTTTGACGCGCAAAAACAGGGACAGTCCCCTTCGGGGACAGTCCCTGAAATCGTAGTTTGGGGCACAGGAAAACCCACGCGGGAGTTTTTGTATGTGGAAGATGCGGCAGAGGGAATAGTTCTGGCTACAGAAAAATACAATAAATCAGAACCTGTCAATTTAGGTGCGGGTTTTGAGATATCTATAAAAAATTTGGTTGAGCTCATTGTAAAACTCAGTGGTTTTAAAGGTGGAATTATCTGGGATACGACAGAGCCCGATGGTCAGCCAAGAAGATGCCTGGATACCACAAAAGCAGAGAGAGAATTTGGCTTTAAGGCAAAGACTGATTTTAAAGAAGGATTACGAAAAACCATAGAATGGTATAAACAATATGGAAGATAACATTTCTTTAGGAAATTTGACAGTTATAAAATCACCGAAAGGCTGGCTGAATATTGGCTTAAAAGAATTATGGGCTTACCGGGAACTGGTTTATTTTTTTATCTGGAGAGATATCAAGGTTAGATACAAACAGACGGCAATAGGAGCGCTTTGGGCAATATTTCAACCGCTTGTTACTATGTTGATTTTTACCATCTTTTTTGGCAGGTTTGCCAAAATGCCTTCGGATAATATACCTTATCCTATCTTTGTCTATGTGGGATTACTTTTATGGAATTATTTTTCCTTCGGTCTTTCGCACTCAAGCGATAGTATGGTCAGCAACGCAAACATAATCCAAAAAGTATATTTTCCGAGATTAATTATACCCATTTCTTCATCTTTAACCGGATTAATCGATTTTTTTATCGCTTCAGCTATTTTTATAGGGCTGATGGTTTATTACAGATTTAGCCCGCGCATTTCTATTATTCTTTATTTTCCCCTTTTAATTTTGATAACCTTTCTATCTTCTGTAGGACTGGGCTGTTTCTTTGCTTCAGTCAACGTAAAGTACAGAGATGTGCGTTATGCCCTGCCATTTTTTATCCAGATGTTAATGTTTCTTACACCGGTAATCTATCCGATGAGCATGTTAGGTAATAAATATAAATGGCTTCTTTATTTTAATCCTATGTCTGGCGTAATTGAAACTGCCAGAGGGGTTATCTTTGGGAATAGGGCTATTGATACAGCGCTTTTATTATCTTCTATGATTATAAGCCTGTTTTTATTTATATTTGGAATAATGTATTTTAGAAAAACCGAAAGATATTTTGCCGATATAATTTAAAAATGCCAAGGCCAATAATTGAAGTAAAAGGTTTATCCAAAAAATATAGGATTTCTCATCAAGGAGGCTACCTGGCACTTAGGGATATACTTGCCTCTTGTCTTAAGAAACCTTTTGAGGTTTTAAAACATAGAAGAGAAAAATTACCTTCCAGAGAAGATATCTGGGCATTAAAGGACGTTTCTTTTGATATTAAGCAGGGCGAGGTGGTTGGCTTAATCGGTAGAAACGGGGCAGGAAAGACCACGCTGCTTAAAATACTCTCTAAGATTACCTATCCCGCTGAGGGTGAAGTTTATTTATGGGGCAGGGTAGGGAGCCTCTTAGAGGTAGGCACGGGTTTTCATGCTGAATTAACCGGAAGAGAAAACATCTATTTTAATGGAGCTATCTTAGGAATGAAAAAAAAGGAAATAGATAGGAAATTTGATGAGATAGTTGAGTTCTCGGGAGTGGAGAAATTTCTGGATACGCCGGTTAAGCGCTTCTCCAGCGGTATGCAGGTGAGGCTGGCCTTTTCCGTAGCCGCGCATCTTGAACCGGAGATTCTTTTGGTCGATGAGGTCTTGGCAGTAGGCGATGCCCAATTTCAAAAAAAATGTTTAGGAAAAATGAAGGATATTTCAACTGGGGGGCGCACTATTTTATTTGTCAGTCATAATATGTCAGCTATCCGTAGCCTATGTAGTCGCACCATTATGCTGGAAAACGGAAGATTGGCCATGGACGCTGATACCGAAACGGTTGTCTCGAGGTATCTTGATCAGAATCTAAAAATTGGTGCTTTAATTTCCGGTAAAGAATTAGAATCAAAATTAGAGGGGAAAATTAATAAGCTTAACCCTTCAATTCGTTTTAAGGAAGTAGCATTCTTTAATGCGCAGGATTTGCCCGCCAGTACCTTTAATTCAGGAGAGACAATTAAAATTCGCATTACCTATGAATGCGTAACGGTCGTTAATAATTTAAATATTTTAATCCATATAGTTGATGAAGAGAGCAAAGTAGTTTTTGAGTCAAGAAATACTGATAATGAAGATGAGGCCAATTTCTACCATAGAGATCCGGGTGTTTATGTTTCTACCTGTGTTATCCCGCTAAATTCACTGAAAGAAACAAGGCTTTTTGTTTCCGTATATTTGGAGTATCCTAAAGTCGAACATCTTATACTGGATAGGATTTTAGGTTTTAATATAATTTTTCAGGGGCAAAATGAAATATCAGTAGGTTTAAAAGATTCATCCACGCGGCCTTCAATCAAATGGGATACTGAGTTTATCGGAACAAAAAAACAAGGAGAAGACTTATGAGTGCGCCGAGTAAAGCGTATAGGTTCCTGTTGGTGAAAGTCCGACTTGGGCAAAGGTTAGCCGCCAGCCCAATACTAAATTCCACATTTAGGGAGGCAACAAACTAAATGAAGCTGGAAGGCGGGAG
>Ga0315286_10002311_pt1 | contig 17762 bp, 22 predicted proteins | sample YL17G10_0_MG_FD_205038 | JGI IMG/M metagenome (GOLD analysis project Ga0315286, IMG submission 205038) | Sediment microbial communities from Yellowstone Lake, YNP, Wyoming, USA - YL17G10_0 | ecosystem: Environmental > Aquatic > Freshwater > Lake > Sediment | place: USA: Wyoming | collected...
CCGGAACCAGACGACGGTCGCAGGGGGTATACTTTCCATTGGCTCAGTATACCGGAACGCCTCCTGGAGTCGTCGGAAAGCACCACCGAATCTGCCGGAGGGCAGGAGAGGAAACCGCATTGATGGTCCTGGTCCTGAACTCCGGGAGTTCGTCGATCAAGTACCGGCTCTTCCGGATGGAATCGATGGCCGTGCTGCGCGCCGGCGTCGTGGACCGGATCGGCGAGCCCGGTCCATCCGCGGTCCGGGATCATGGGGAAGGTTTCGGGCGGGTGATGTCCGACCTCTCGGATCCGGGAGCGATCGGGGAACCGGCCGGCCTGTTCGGCATCGGGCACCGGGTCGTCCACGGCGGCGAGCGTTTCCGGGAGCCGGTACGGGTGGATCACGGAATCCTCGATGCGATCCGGGCGATGATCCCCTTTGCCCCGCTGCACAACCCCGGGGGGTGTTCCATGACGGAAGAGGAGCTGCAGCGGATGGACGCGTATTGGCGGGCGGCTCAGCTGTTTCCGGTGGAGTATTGGAGGATGATGCTGATCCGCCGATTTCGCGGGTCGTTCGGGTTCTCTTTGATCAACGGCTCGGTCGCCGCGAACCCGGATACCCGTGCAAGGCGGTCGAGGTCCAGGCCGGATGCCTCGAGCTCCTTCCGGGCCGCGGACGCCCTTTCGGTCGACAGTTCCCAGTTCGTGTACCGGCTGGATGAATACGTCAGGGCGTCGGTGTGCCCCTCGATCGTGAGCTTGTTCGGAACGTCCTTTATGCTCCCGGCGATGACCTTGAAGATCTTCCGGGCGATCGGCGTCGGCTCGGCGCTCCCGAGATTGAAGATCGGCCGCCCTTCCTTGTCGACCAGCTGGATGCGAACGCCTCCCTCGAACACTTCCACGATCACCTGGTCCTTGACATCCGCCAGCTGGTTCTCCAAATCGCCCCGGAGTTTCTCCTTGAGCTCCTCCCGGGTCACTTCCTTTTTCATCCCCTTGGTGAACTCCTTCGGCACGCTGATCTCGCCGCCGGTTTCGTTCACGATCGCGGCGTTCTTCTCCATTGTCAACGACGAACCGCTCTTCTCGTAGATGGTGAAGTGCTTGAAGTAGGAGGCGACGCTGATCCGTTTCTCGGGGGCGACCATCGTGATGAGCCACATCAGGAGGAAGAACGCCATCATCGCCGTCACGAAGTCGGCGTAGGCGACCTTCCAGCTCCCACCGTGGCCGCCTCCCTCCACCCTCTTCTTGACGCGCTTTATGATGACGCTCGGTTGGCGACTCATTTCGGAACCGACCGGATCATTTTCTCGAGTTCAGCGAAGGTCGGCTTGTCGTCGCCGGGGATGGCGCGCCGGCCGAATTCGACCGCAATCTGGGGGGCGGAGCCCCCGACGAACGAGACGAGGGTGAGCTTGATCACGTTGAGGCACACTTCGCCTTCCTTCGCCTTGTGTTCGAGGTTCGTCGCCATCGGCCCGACGAAGCCGTAACACGCGAGGACACCGAGAAACGTACCGACCAGGGCCGCGCCGATGCTGTGCCCCAGCACGGCCGGAGGCTGGTCGATCTTTCCCATCGTGAGGACGACCCCGAGCACGGCCGCGACGATCCCGAGCCCCGGGAGGGCATCGGCGATCTTGGCGACGCTGTGGGACGGGATCATCGATTCGTGGAAACCCGTTTCGATCTCGATATCGAGCAGGCTGTCGAGTTCGTGCGGGGGTATGCTTGTCGTGATGATCACCTTCATATTGTCGCAGATGAAATTCATCACGCGCTGGTCCTTCGCGATGCGGGGGTACCGTTGGAACAGGGGGCTCTTTTGCGGCATTTCGATGTCCCCCTCGATGGAGATGAGTCCCTCCTTCCGAATCTTGGAAAAGAGTTGGAACAGCATGGAAAGCAGCTCGAGGAAGTGCGCCTTCCCGTGGTTCGTGGAACGGAATACCGACCCGACCTGGCGGACGACGGCGGATGCGACCTTCCCGGGGGATGCGATGAGGAAAGACCCGACCGACGCCCCACCGATGATCACCAGTTCGGCCGGCTGAAGCAGGACCGAAAGGTTGCCGTGCTCCATCAGGTATCCGCCGATGACGGAACCGACCACGACGAAGATGCCGACGAGGATCAGCAAGGGACTGTCCCTTTCCCGGCGGTCATCTCGGACCTCCGTCCCCCGTCCCCGCGAGGAGGAGGACGACGTCTACCCGTCGGTTCCGCGCCCGGCCCTCGGGGTTGGCGTTCGAGGCCACCGGGCGGAACTCCGCGTATCCGGCGGCGGAGAGCCGAAGGGGCGAAACGTTGTATTCCACAACGAGCCGCGAAAGGATGTTCGTCGCCCGGGTGGCGGACAGCTCCCAGTTGGAGGCGTACCGTGCATTCGAGATGGGGAGGCTGTCCGTGTGCCCCTCCACGACCGCGTCGCACCCTGCTTTTTGCAACACGGTCGCCACCGCGGCGAGAGAGGCGGAGGACGATGGCTTGACGGACGCCATGCCGGCGTCGAAAAGCACGTCCTCGCCCATCGAGAGGACAAGGCCGCGAGGGTCCCGCCGGACGGTCACCGCCCCATCCGCGCCGGCCGCGCCGATGATCCGGGTCGCGTCGCGCTGGAGGCCCGCCACGGTCGGGGGGATCGGAACGATCCCCGCGATGATCGGTCTCGTCGAAGGAGAGGGATTCGAACCGAAGGCCCCCCGGGTCGACCCGACGAATTCGCTGAGCTTGCCCGAATCGACCCGGCTCACTGCGTACATCACCGTGAAAAAGGCGAATAGCAGCGTGATGAAATCCGCATAGGACACCACCCAGCGGTCCGCGCTATCGTGATCATCCTCCGGCTCGCGTCTCCTCACCGGTTCGTCTCCGTAAAGGCGCGGAGCTTCTCCTCAAGATACCGGGGGTTCATGCCGGACTGGATCCCGATCACCCCCTCGAGGATCATCTCCCGAAGCCACAGTTCGTTGTTGAGCCGGTTGTTGAGCTTCTTCGACAGAGGGAGCAGGATGAGATTCGCCGTGCCCACGCCGTAGATCGTGGCGACGAAGGCGACGGCGATCCCGGCGCCGAGCTTCGACGGATCGGAGAGGTTCTCCATCACGTGGATGAGCCCGAGGACCGCTCCGAGAATCCCTACCGTCGGGGCGAACCCCCCCGCCGTCTCGAACACTTTTCCGACGCGTCGCCTCTCACCCTCGTAGGTCGCAATATCCCGCTCCATCGTCTCCTTGAGCATCTTCGGGTTCATCCCGTCGATCGAGAGACGGAGCGCCTTCCGGAAGAAGCCGTCCGGCATCCGCTCCAGTTCCGCCTCGAGAGCGATGAGGCCCTGCCTTCTGCCGATGTCGGCGTAGGCGGCGATCTGTCGGATGAGATCGAACGGGTCGGGCACCACGGGGAAGAAGATTTCCCGCAGCGAAGCGACGGCGCGGCGCACATCGGAAAACGGGAAACTGAGGAGGGTAGCGCCCACCGTCCCGCCGAAAACGATGACGGCGGCCGTCCCCTGGACGATGGAGCCTGCGGACCCACCCTCGAGAAGGTTCCCTCCGACGATCGCTACGACGCCGAGGAGGATCCCGATGACGCTGGCGCGGTCCACCGTCTCCCTCCCCATTACTCGCTTACTTGCGCGAACTCCGGATGATCTCCCTCTGGCGCATCAGGGAATACTGGATGATCTCGTCCCGGAGGTCGTCGCTGATGTCGTAAAACCGCAGCGCGATCTCGTTTTCCCCTCCGCCCATGTCGTCGACCCGGATGATATTCCCGTAGACGAGCACCCCGAACGGCGGGCGGGCGGGTAACAGCATCTTGATCTCGAGTTTGTCCCCGACCGCGTAGCGCTCTCTCGTCAGGAACCGCATCCCGGTCGCGCTCATGTTCACGCGCATTTTTTCCGACCGGAGGAATCCTGCGCTCTCAAGGTCGAGCCGCTCAAGGACCATCCCGAGCATCGTGTGGATGTTGACGAGCATCTGCCAGAGTTTCGGGTTGATGTCCATGTCGGACGATTCGGCCTCGACGAAACCGGCGTCGAAGAAGGGAATCGACCGCGAAACGGTCAACGTCTCGTTTACGTCCACCTTCCGCACGACCATCGGCACCACATCGTCGACACGGAAGTATTCCCGGCCGTTCGACCAGATCGGGCGCAGCGTCAGGACGCCTTCGCCCTGTCCCATGACCTCGGCGAAGAACTGCTGTTCCTCCCAGGAGATCATCAGGTGCTTGCCTGCCGCGATCCCTCGCCTCGTTTCCACTCCGAGTACGATGGTCTCGTCGTCCGCGGAGATGACGGTGCCCTGCTGATTGACGACCTCCGGAAGCGATTTATAGAAGACCTTTTCCCCTGGCGTCAGGTTCATTTGAGGAACCCCCCTCCGATCGATGTCTCAAGGAACATGCGCACGACTTCCGGGTAGAACTGGGTGCCGGAACACCGCTTGAGCTCGCCGATTGCAAATTCATGGGTCCGCGCCTGCCGGTACGGCCTGTTCGAGGTCATCGCGTCAAAGGAATCCGCGACGCCGAGGATCCTCGCGGTGACCGGGATCTCCCGGCCGGATGCGGAATCCGGGTACCCGGAGCCGTCGAAATGCTCGTGGTGGTGACGGATGATCTCCCTTTCCTTTTCGAAGAACTTCATCGGCTTGACGATCTCGTCGCCGATGACGACGCGGAGGCGGATCTCCTGCGACAGGGTCTCCGAGAGCAGATCCCTTATCCCGGGTTCGTCGTCGATGATCAGAACTCTTCTTTTGGCGCTCGTCCCCAGCATCGGGCTTCGGTCATCCCCTCATCGATAGAAATAATGGACCTGCAGTCTCCGTTTCCGGCCGGCGCAGCCGTCCCCGGAAGATTGCTTCGACCGGCAAGGGAGGTGAGATGGTTATCGCCGGATCGCCGGACGGTCGCCAAAAGGAACGCTTACCCGCCGCCTTTTCTGCGGGCCAGGACGGCGATCTGGGTCTCGTCGATGACCTGCCGACGTTTCCCTTCCGACGAAATGGTCACGATGTCCTTCCTCTCCGGATGGTCGATCTCCGAGCCGCGCGACCGGACCTTCATGACCCGGTTGTAAAGGCCCGTTATTTCGCCGATCTGGAAAGGGAATACCGTCACCTGCCTTACCTCCTTGTACGGCAGTACCAACAACTCCTGCTGATTACTTATCGGATAAACCAGGGGAATCTTAAGCGGGAGGCGACCAATTTCGGGGCTTTACGACCGTGCGAGAGCGAGTTTTCCAGGGAGGCGAAGGCGTCCGCCGGCACCGGCCGGGACGCGAGATGAGCGACGCCGTTCTTTTCATTCTTGCGGGGAAATTATTGGCATATGTTGATGTCGTTCAACTCATCAACTGAAGAAAGGAAGAACAAAATTAATCAGATAGTCACACCGGCTTGTTTCTCTTCGGCTTTGGAAGAGACCCTTTGAAGATAAGCCCTTACCTTTTGTATACTTTCGAGACGTGAAGCAATATCCGACTTGCTGCACCGTACAGCTGCGGAAATATCGGCGTCTATCGACAATATATCTTTGACCGCCATCTTTTGGTTTTCCGTTAACCTGCCGATATCCCGCATTCGATCAATGATAATCACGCGTTTTCCAAGAAACGACAAGGCCTCATCAAGCCTCCCCTCCTTTAGAGCTGCCCGTTGGCCCCGGGCAAAGTCTAGGAGTTCAAGGAAGAGGGTGTCCACATGATCGTTCATGCCCGGAGGACCATCCCCTCGCTCCCGGAAGCCCTCGAAGGCAACGCATGGGTGGCTGCCTGGTTCCGCTCCATCCCCTTCCATCCCTCCCGGAGCGTTTGCAGGACCTTTTCCGCTTCGTCGAGTGCGACCACGTCGTTCTTCAGATTTGCCTTGAGGAGGCGATCAAGGACGAAGTCGTAGAGCCGCCGCAGATTCCGGGCGATCTCCCCGCCCTCTCCCATGTTGAGGGAACTGGTCAGCTCGCCGACGATCGCTGTCGCCTTCCCGATGTAAAACCCCTTCCCGGCGATGTTGCGCTCCCCCATCTTTATCCGCCCGAGCTTGATGAAATTGATCGCCCCGTCAAAGAGAATGGAGACGATCCTCACTTTGTCCGATATGTCGATCGTCGCCTTCCGGTAGTCGTCATACGGCTGCATGCGCCCCCCCTCGGGTTTTTCCCAGCAAACACGGCTATGCACCGCCCCCCGGGATCATTTGTTCATGGCGGTAATGATATTGCTCAAATACGAACTCTGTGACGTAAGTTGGCTGAGAAGCGCCTCCAGCTTCGAGAATCGCACCCTCATATCCGTTTCTTCCCTGTCCAGCCGGTCCTGCTTCTTCGCGATGGCGTCCGTCAGGTTGGAAACGGTGATGTTGAGGCCCTTCGTCCTGTAGAAGATGGACCCCGTGGCCAAATTCGTCGCACGGACCGCGTAGTCGTAGACCCGGCCCGCGATCCCGCCGGTGACGTTGAAAAGATCCGATACGCCGGCCAGGTCCGCGGCGATCTTGTCGTCCAGGACGGCGCCGTCGACGGACAGGGTCCCGTCCTTGTTCGTCTTGACGCCGATCTGGGAGAGCACCCGCATCCCTTCGGGAAGGCCGTCCACCCGGGCCCCGATCATCCCCTGCAGGCTGCTCACGACGTCACGGGCGGTCGATTCTCCCGTAAAGGCCCCCGCCGCCTGCGCACTCGCGCCGCGGGTGGAGTTCGTGGACACAAGGGACACCACGGCGTTGTACGCGGAGATGAAATCGTCGATCTTCTTCCGGATGGCGGGGACGTCGTTCGTCACGGAGAGGGTACTTGCCCCCTCCTTCTTCAGCGTGATCGTGACGCCGCCGATCGCATCCGCGAAAGAGTTCGAGGAGCGGGTCATCGCCAAGGTGTCGATGCTGAACGCCGCATCCTGGGCGGCCTGGAGCGTCGCGCCCCCCGCAACGGGGCCCGTCGGGAGCGCAAGGGAAGTGACGTTTTCGGTCACCGCGACGGCGTTGGCCGCCCCGGAGGTCCTGCTCGTCAGGATGAGGCGATACGCCGTCCCGTCGAAGATGATGCTCGCCTCCGCGTCCCCCCTCGCGGCATTGATCCCGTCCCTCAGCCCCACAAGGGTGGTGGTCGCGTCGACGGTCACGGTCGTCACGGCGGCGCCGCCGACCTGGAAGCTGAAGTTGCCGCTCACGGCGCTGACCGCGGTTGCCTCCGACGCCACGATCGAAGAGGCGACCCGGTGGGCCTGCGCGAGCGCGGTCACGGTGACGGAATAGTTGCCGGCGGCCGCGGAGCTCCCCGCGGTGGCGTCGAAGACGGTCTCGTCGCTTGACGACGCCTTCTTCGTATAGAAGCTCGAGACGGTCCTCAAGGAGTCCGCGGCGGTCTTCAGGGCGGCCAGTTTCGCGGAGAGGTCCCCGTAGACGCTGATCTGCTTGTTGTAGTCCGCCTGCCGGCGCTGCAACAGGATGATCGGCTGGCTGTCCACCTCGATGATCTTTTTGATCATGTCGTCGTAGTTGATCCCGGAGACCAGGCCGCTGACCGAAAACGTCGCCATTCAGACCTCCTGATCCACGGCAAACCCGCTCTGATCGCGGACCATTCTGCTGAGTTGCTCCTTGATATGTTTCGCGTTCGCGATCTCCTCGGCAGTGGGAATCTGCCGGATCACCTCGCCGCTTTCCTTGTCCATGACCTTGACCACGATCCTGTGGAGGTCGCTTTCGAACTCGATGCGGAGCTCGCGTCCCGCGATGGCATCTGCTTTCAGCGCCTCGCGCGCCGCCTTCTTGATGTTTCCGGTATCGGGAGCGCCCTCGGGTGCCTTCTTCGCTTCCTGGCGCCGGGGGGAGGCGGCCTTGCTCGCGTCAGAGGGGCCCTGGATCGCCGGATTCGGGACTGGTGCGCCGACGCCGTTTTTTATTTCCATGTCGTTTGCTCCAACGCGCGGGGGGGAGGGAGGGCCCCTCCTCCCCCGCGTTTCTTAACAGAAATTACTTCAGGAGTTGCAGCGCCGCCTGCGGCAGCACGTTGGCCTGCGCCACCATCGCGGTCCCCGCCTGGACGAGGATCTGGTTCTTCGTGAACTGCGACGTTTCGAACGCGAAGTCCGTGTCCCGGATCACCGATTCCGCGGCCGACAGGTTCTCGGAGGTGATGCGGAGGTTCGCGATCGTGGATTCGAGCGTGTTCTGGGTGGCCCCGAGGTCTCCTCGGGCGCCCGCTACGGCGATGATGTCGGCGTCGAGGGTGGTCAGAATGGCCTGTGCGGTGGCTGTCGTCAACAGGTTCGATGCCGATGTGACGAGGGTGGCGGCGTCGGGAAGAGTAAAGGAAACCGAATCGGTGGCTTTGGGACCGACCTGGATGTCCACCACGCCTGCGGTGAGCAGATCCACCCCGTTGAAATTCGAGGTGGTGGTGATGCGGCCGATCTCCGTCAGCAGGGCCTGGTACTCCTTGTCGAGTGCGGCTCTCCCGTTGTCATCCGTGGTGCCGGAGGCGGCCTGTTCCGCAAGTTCCTTCATCCGGCCGAGCATGTTCCCGACCTCTTGCATCGCGCCTTCCGCGGTCTGGGCCATGCTGATGCCGGCCTGGGCGTTCCGGACCGCGACGTTGGTGGCGCGGATCTGGGCGCGCAGACCTTCGGAGATGACCAGCCCTGCCGCGTCGTCCTTCGCGCTGTTGATCCGGAGGCCGGACGACAGGCGCTGAACGGAGGTGGCGAGCTTTTCGCTGTTGGTGGCGAGGTTTCTCTGGGCGCTCAGTGACGCGAAGTTCGTGTTGATGATCATTACATTTCCTCCTTGAAATGGTTTGGGCATCCTTGCCCGATTTTTTTTGAAGCCGCGGTTTCTTCAACCCCCGAGCGTTTCGGCTGTATTGCCGGCGTTCCTGCCCGGCGTTCTCCGGTTTCCCCTCCTCTCCAGCCTAGCCTCGTTCAGCCTCTGGTATATTCATCGGCCGTTCCCCGGAATTCTTTAGCCCGGTGGCAGGGAAATCGCCTCGTCGTGAGGTTTTTCCGGCACCCCGACCTTCCCGAGCATCCGGACGAAGGTCTCGAGGATGTCGCGGTCGTAGTGATCGGCTTCCTTCTTTATCTGCAGGAGGGCCTGGTAGGGGGTGTAGGCCCCTTGGTACGGACGGCGGGTCGTCATCGCGTCGTAGCAGTCGGCGATCGCGCAGACCCGGCCGAACAGGTTGATGCCGCTCCCGGACAGCCCATAGGGGTACCCGAGGCCGGAGAGCCGTTCGTGGTGCTGCAGGAGAACCTCGGAGGCGCCCCTCGGGATCGCCTGGTGCGTCCGCAGGATCCTCGCACCCTCCACGACGTGCCCCTTCACGATCTCGAACTCCGGGACGCTGAGCTTACCGGGTTTGTTCAGGATTCCCGTGGGGATCCCGCCCTTGCCGATGTCGTGCAGAAGGGCGCCGACGCCGAGACTCTCGGCGTCGTCCCGCCTTATGCCGAGGATGATCCCGATCGCGATGGACAGGACGGCGACGTTCACCGAGTGGGTGTAGGTGTACTGGTCGTAGGTGTTCAGGGAGATGAGTTCGTGAATGATCCCCGGGCTGCTCATGATGTAGTCAGTGAGCCGCGTGGAGAGCCCCACCGCCTTCTTGATGTTCTCCCCGCTCCGGGGGTCCTCGATCAGTTCCCTGACGATGGCTTTCGATTTTTCCTTGATGGCGACGACGCGGATCTTCTCCCGCTCCGCCGGGGCGCGGACGACTTCCGCTCCTCCGACGACTTCCGCACCTACGTCGAGCAGGGCATCCAGGTACCGCTGGTAGAGCGGGATGTCCTCGTTCCGGATGACGACGTCGCCTGCGGCGGCGGAGATGCCTCCGGGGATGATGCCGGGTTCCCCTTCCATGGCCTCGACGAGGGGTGACAGCCGCAGGTCGCCCAGGAGGTAGATCCCGAACTCGACCCGGGAACCGGGGAGGAGAAACGTCCGGTCCACCTGGTAATACAGCCTCTTGTGCTCGAAGTACTCCTGGCACACCTCCGGGTCGCCGGGGTCCGCCGGTGCATCACGGGACGTCCTCTGGAGAAAAAGATCGAGCTCGTGCGTATCCTTGGCGTCGACGTACGCCTCGGTGGCGTCCGTTCGGCGGAGCGTGGTCCTCTCCTCCGGGCCGATGAGCTGCCCCGTGTCGAACAGTTTGCGGAAAACGTTCCCTTCTTTTACGTAAACATCGAACGGCAGGCGCGTGCCGATGGAGACCCTCTCGGCCGGGAACGCCTTGCGGGAGCCGTACTCGAACACCTGGTACCTCGCTGCCATCCGACCGCTCTCCTCAGCCGCTCCGGCGCGCTTCTTGCGGCGGCGCCTGGAACGCCCCCTTGTTGAGCGAATAGAGAAACACCAGGATCTCGGCGACGGCTTTGTACAGTTCCGGCGGGATCTCCTGGTAGAGGTCGAGCGAAGCGAGAACCTGGACGAGCTCCCGGTCCTCCCGGATCGGGATCCCGTTGCGTCTCGCGATCTCGAGGATCCTGTCCGCTACCGCCCCCTTTCCCTTGGCCATGAGGCGGGGAGCCGCGTCCTTCCCCTGGGCGTACCGGAGCGCCGCGGCCCGCCGGTTCCTCTTTGCCACCCCTACACCTCCACGTCGACGCCGTTCCGTGCTGGAACTCCGAAATCCACACGGTTCTTCCGGGTGATACTGACCGCCCTCAGCGCGAGCCCCGCCTCACGGAACCGCCGTTCGACCTCCGCGGAGCGGGAAGACAACAGGGAACGCGTAGCCTCGCTCTGCGGCGACAGGGAGACGAAAAAGGCGCCGTCGTACATCGTGACGGAAGCGGACAACTTCCCGAGGGGACGCAGGTCGAGGTTGATTTCGCACGTGTACGACTCGCCCTTCCCCCGCGTCCTCTTCCGGAAGAGCATCTCCCCGTCGACGAGCTCGTCCCATTGGAGGGAAAGCGGAAGGGTGACGCCCCCCTGGGCCGCGGAGGCGAGCTGGAACGACTCAATGGTGGACAGGAGCCCGTCGGCCCTCACGCCCGCTTCCCCGGGGCTTCCTCCGGCCCTGCTGAACGCTCCCGCCACGTCCCGGTCCCGCAACACCTCGCCCAGGCGAAGGAGCGCCTCTTTCCGGTCCGCCCCCGGGACGAAGTCCTTCGCGGCGAGCTTGAGCTTCGTTTCCAGCAGGATGCCGGACCCCTCGACGGCTTCTCTGAGGACCGTCCCGTCCAGCCCTTCCATTCCCGGCGACCGCCCGATCGTCTCGAACCCCGGAACGGCCCCCTTGACAGCCTCGGGAAGGAGGAGAATCGACTCCTGCGCCTGGCGCGCGTCCGCGGACGACAGGCGGGAAGCGGCCAGCTCCGATGCAAGCTCCCGGTACACCTCGGGGAGGCCGGCGGGAACGCCTCCCGGCGTGCCCTCATCGCGGATCACCCCCAGGAACCGGAGGGCGACCTCTGGCTCTCCCCCCACCACTTTGAGGAGAACGCTCTCCCCCTCGGCCAGCGGGACTTCCGATCGGGCTGCGACGACCCCGCTCTTTCCCGATTCCGTGGTGATGCGGATCGAGACGTTCCCGTCGGGGAGGATCGAAAGGACATCGGCCTGAATCACGTCGCCGACCGCAAAGCGCATCCCGTCGCCGGAGGACGACTGGAAGGTCAGCGAGTTCCCGATCCGGGCGATCGCGTCGATTTTCATTAAGAAGCCCGGGGAGGGGAGAAAACCCCCGGAGGGGGGAGCGAGGGCTTCATGCCCCGTCGAGGACAGCCTGCACTCCCAGCATCCGGCTGGAATTGATCGCGAGGGGACCGTTGAGGTTGGCGATGACCTTGCCGCCCTCCACCCGCAGGATGAGAAGCACCGCCAGGTCGTCCTCGTGCTCGATCTGGAGGAATTGCACGACGTCGCCGCCCAGTGTGACGGTCCGGTCGCCGGCGATCGACTTCGGGTCCGCCACGATGAAAGCGATATCCGGATCGTCGACGGCCTGGAGCCACCTCAGCGGGGTGTCCTTGTAGTCGATGAGGACGTACCGGTGGAGGTGGGGAAACCCGAGGAGCCCGACGGGAAACCGGATGATCCGGTCTTCGTTCACCTCGACCTTGTCGAAACGGGTTGTGTTGAAAGCAACCATTCAGCGAACCTTCTCCTTGATGCTCGTGAAATCGTCGGCCGAGAGACCGGACGACACGAGGTTCTCCGACGCGATCTTCTCGTAGATCTCCCCCCGGTAGATCCTGACCCCGGGAGGTGCGCTGATGCCGATGCGGACCTGGTTCCCCCGGACCTCGAGCACCGTCACCGTGATCTCGTCGCCGATCTTCACCGCCTCTTCCGACTTCCGTGTCAGAACCAGCATCCTGTCTCCGATCCCGTTCGGGCGGTCATCCCGGCGCCGATGAAATTGGTTCCGGTGTCATCCCCCCCCTTGTCCCATGAGTATATCGCGCTTCCTACCTGAGAAAATCGAGCAGGGATTGCGACAGGATCTTCGCCGAGGATGCCTGAAGTGCCTGGAGCGCGGTGTTGGCTTTCGCGATGCCGCTCACGGCCGAGGTGATGTCGGCATCCTCCACGCCGGACAGCGCGGTCTGCGTCGCAAACTTCGTGTCCTCGAGCCGCTTCCCCTGGTCGTCCAGCCGGTTGAGCCTGGCGCCGAGGTCGGCCCGGACGTCGTTCACGTGTCCCATCGCGTCGTCGAGCGGCTTCAAGAGCGCGGAGATCCTCGTCGTGTCGTTGCTTTCGAGCGCCTGCGACAGGAGATCCGTCATCTGCATCGCGTTGTCGAAATGGAAGCTGTCGAGGACGGTCGTGTCGTCGGCCGCGCGGATCTCGACGTTGACGGTCGTCCCGGCCCCCGGAACATAATGGGCGATATGACCGCCGTCGAGCTGGACGACTGTCGCCGCCGCCGGTGCGTACCCGAACGCTTCGGCGCCCGTGATGTTGCGCGAGATCATCGTTCCCCGGTCGACCATCACGTTGATCATCCCCGCGTCCCCCTGGTAGACGAACGAGGCGTCGAACGCGGCGACGTCCGTCTTGAAGCCGGAGAAGACGTATCCGTTCCCGAAACGGCTGTTGGCGAGCGATCGGATGTGGTCCCTGAGCTGGGCGGCCTCCTTGGAGATCGCGGCCCGCGACGCGGCGTTCTGGGCGCCGTTGGCTCCCATGAGCGCGATTTCCTTCGCCCGCACGAGGGCGGAGGAGACGGAGCCGAGGGTGTTTTCGGCGAACCCGATCGCGTTGGAGGCGTCGGCGACGTTTTTCCCGTACTGCTCGCCGGCGTCGATCGAGACCTTGTAGCCCATCGCGCGCGACGTCCCCGCCGCATCGTCCGAAGGCTTGTTGATCTTCCTGCCCGAGGACACCTGCGTGTTGAGACGCATGAGCTCGGCGAGGTTCCGCATCAGGGAGTCCGTGACGTGGCGGTATACCTGGGACGTGGAGACTCTCATAGCTTCAACACCGTCTGGAGGAGTTCGTCCGTGATCTGGATGATCTTCGCTCCCGCTTCGTACGCCCGCTGGAAGGCGATGAGGTTCGTCGCCTCCTCGTCGAGCGACACGCCCGAGGCGGACTCGCGCCGGTTGAGAAGCTCCGACCGCAGGTTCCCGTCGAACTGCTGCAGGTCCGAGGCGTTCCTCGCGAGCTTCCCGACGTCCGCGACGAGCCCGCCGTAATACCCGGAGAACGTCGCGTTCCCGAGGGAGGCCACGGAGGCGTCGGCGAGCCCGGCGATCCGGAGCGCGTTCGTGTTGTCTCCGGGCAGGGCGGACGCGGCGGACGCGGCGGCGATCTTCCGGGGATCGGACACCGCGACGCCGAAGTTCGATATGGCATCCGCTTCGGTCAGGGGCGGCGACAGCGGTGCGAAGAAGTCGTTCCCCGTCGTGCCGTCGAGCCCGACGCCCGCGCTGTGAAGCAGGTTCATCTCGTTCGTAAGGGCGGCCGCAAGGTGCCGCAGGTCGGCGAGGGGACCCGACTCGACCGCTTCCCTTGCGGCGAGGAGCCCGCCGAGGCGGCCGTTGGTGATCCGCGACGTCACGTCCACGCCGTCGAGGGAGAGTCGGATGTCTCCTGCCACGTTGGGGGAAGTCGTCACCCGGTTGACCGTTTCGCGGTCGACGAGGTTGCGCATCCCAAGGGTAACGGTCAGGGAGCCGTTCTTGTCCTCCAGGGTGGCGATCTCCGCGAGTCCGGACAATTCGGTGACAAGACCGTCCCGCGCGTCCCGCAGGTCGTTCGCCTTCGCGCTCCCGCCGCCGGACTCGATCTGCACGATCTGGGCGTTGAGCCGGGCGATATCCGTCGCGATGCCGTTGACCCGGCCCGACACGTCCCCGATCTCCCCGTTCATCTCCTTGATCGTCCCGAGGATGTTGCTTTCCATCTGTTTCATGGTGCCGACGAGGGTGTTGGCATCCGAGATCAGGACCGTCCGCTTCGCCGTATCCTCGGGGGTCGACGAAAGGGTCCGCCAGGCGTTGAAAAAGGCGTTGAGGGAATTGGAAAGGCCGGCCCCGCCGGCATCGTTGAAGACCTGCTCGACCTGGCCGAGCACCTGGTCCATCACCGATGACTTCCCGTAGTTCTGCTCCTGACCGAGGAGTTGGCCCGAGATGAACCGGTCGTAGCGTCTCTCGATGCTCGAGACGGTGACGCCCATGCCGAGGTACCCTCCGGGCACCGGCACGATGGGGGTCGCGGTCCGGAGGATCGCTTCCTGCCGGGTGTAGCCGGGGGTGTTGACGTTGGCGATATTATGGGACGCGACGCTGATGGCGGCCTGGCTCGCGAAGATCGCGGATTTCCCGATGTTCAGGAGGTTCAACAGCGACATCTCACGTCTCCCGCGACACGAGCGCGCCGCATTCGGATCGCCCTGGAAGGGGACCCCCGAACGCCTGGAAGAAGCCGGTAGAGGACCGGATGCTGCCGAGGGATCGGTCGATGAGGTGCCGGTTGAAGTTGTTCAGGTCCTCGATGCTCTGGGAGAGCGAAACGAGCTTGAGGCGGATTCCCGCGAGCTCGGCGTCGCCCGTGCGGTCGACGAGGCCCCGGAGCGTTACGTCGGCAGGTGGTCCTCCGGGGGACGCGGCGAGCACCGTGGTCAGGCGGATCCGCTCCTCCTCGAGGAGGCGCAGCCGCAAGAGGAGGGTGTCCTTCCCCTTCGCGAGCTCCTCGATCCCGCCCACCTCGAAGTCGATCAGGTACGCCCTCTCCTTCTGGAGCAGGTCGACAAGCGCCTTGCAGCACTTCTCCTGCTCCATGAGGATGTTCTTGAGGGCGCCCAGGGAGTTCATACGATTTCGTCGACCATCTTCCGCGCGATTTCCACGGGGTCCACGACGTAGTTCCCGGAGTCGATCCTGCCCCGGATCCCGGCCACTTTCTCCGTCCTGACTTCGGGGAGTCTGTTGACTGCGCTCATGATGTCACCGAGTTCCTTCGCCTTGACGGACAGGGCGACCTTGTCCGTGGAGTCCGGCTTCCCCGACGGCCGGGCGGACCCGGATTTCTCCCCCGGCTTCTGCGGACGGACGACGTCGAGACTCTGCGGCGGTTTGAGGCCGTTGATTTTCATTCATTTCCCCCATGAGACGGTCCTTTCCCATTCTTATCGGTTGCTCAGCCGTTTTCTTTAGCTATTCCGGCAAGAACCGTCTCCGGGCGAACGTTTTCCCCCCCGTGCGTGACTTCGAAGTGGAGGTGGGGACCGGTCGAGCGCCCCGTGCCCCCCACCTCGGCGATTACCGTGTCCGGACCGACCAGGGCCCCCGTGTCGACGAGGTTGGCCCGGTTGTGCCCGTATTTCGTGACGAAACCGTCCCCATGGTCGACGATGACGACGTTGCCGTACCCCTTCTGGTGGCCGCTGAACGTGACTTTTCCCTCCCTGACGGGGTGGACCGCCGTCCCTGCCGCGGCCGCGATGTCCATGCCGCGGTGGAACGCGATCCCGCCCGTGAAAGGATCCTTCCGGAACCCGAAGCCGGAACTCACCCGCCCCCCGTCCCGGATGGGGAAGCCGGAGCCGAGTGGGGGCGGTGCGGACGGGACGTTTTCCACCACCGGAGCGGGGGAAGCGCTCGTGCCGATTTCCGGTGGGGGCGGTGCGGACGGGACGTTCTCCACCGCCGGAGCGGGGGGAGCCTTCGTGCGGGCCTCCGGCGGCATCCCGTGGAGATCCCCGGACGGTTCCGGGGCGTTCGCCGTCTCCCCGCGCGTCGGACCCTTGACTTCCGTCCCGGTCGGTTTCCCGCCCCCGATCCCCCTGAGGAGGATCTCCTGGAGGCCGAGTCCCCTCGACGAGATGACCCTGGCGAGTTCCATGTCGAACAGGCTGCCGTACACGTCGCCACCGAACCCTTTCCCGCTCGCCGCGCCGCCTGCCGTCGCCCGCATGGCCTTGACCATCTCGTAGGCGAAAAGGGACTCCATCTCGCGCGCCACCGCACGCAGGGCCTCGGGGTCTTTCCTGCCCCGCAACGCCTCGATCCCTCCGGGAATGGACGGGTGGGGGGTTTGGGCTATGGTTTGGGCTATCTTCACCTCAGATGATCTCCAGCTCCGCCCGCAGCGCCCCCGAGGACCGGAGCGCCTGGAGAATGGCGATCAGATCGCGCGGCGTCACGCCCAGGGAGTTGAGCCCCTTGACGATCTCGCCCAGCGTCACGCCGGAGACCTCGATGAGGGACCCCTTCGGCTCGTTCGCGGTCACCTCCGTCTTCGGGACAACGACGGTCTCGGCTTTCACGGGGGCGAACGGCAGCGGCTGCGACACCTGCAACTCGGTCTTGATCTCGATCGTCAGGTTGCCGTGCGCGATGGCGACGGGCGAGATGCGGACGTTCTCCCCGATGACGACGGTTCCCGTCCTCTCGTTCACGGTCACGCGCGCCGGCATGTCGACGGACACGTCGATCGCCTCGACAAAGGAGATGAACTCGGGGAGGCGACCACGGTATTCCGCGGGAACCTGGAGCATCACGGTCGCGGAATCCACGGCCAGTGAACGCACGGCCGGGAGCGACCCGTTGATCTTCTCCGCGATGCGGGACGCGTTCGTGAAATCCTGCCGGTACAGGAAGAGGCGGAGCTCTTCCCCCTTGCCGAGCGAGAACGGAAGATCCTTCTCGACGATCCCCCCGCGGGGGACGCGCCCGACGGTGGTATGGTTCTTCACGATCTTGGTCCCCCCCTCGCCGCCGACGAATCCTCCGACGGAGACGGCGCCCTGCCCAAGCGCGTAGACCTTCCCGTCCGAACCTTTCAGGGGGGTCAACATCAGCGTCCCGCCCTGGAGGGTCTTCGCGTCGCCGAGGGCCGACACGGTCACGTCGATCCGCGTTCCGGGCCTGGGGAAGGGCGGCAGCATCGCCGTCACCATCACCATCGCCACGTTCTTGGACTTGATGTCGTTGGGCTTCACGATGATGCCCATCCGCTGGAGCATATTGACGATGGTTTCCTGTGTGGCGAACAACGTGTCGCCCTTGCCGTCGATGCCGAGGACGAGCCCGTAGCCGATCAGCTGGTTCTCCCGCACCCCCTCGAAGGCCGCGAGATCCTTGATCCGCTCGGCGCGGGACGGGACGCCCGCTCCGCAAAGCAGGGCGGCCACCGTGCCGAGGATGACCAGGAGACGCATCCGACCCGGGACACCCCTCCGGCACACAGCATTTCGATCCGTTGTCATCGCCGCACCAGCCCCGTCCCGGCCTAGAATGGCCAGACCCCGTCGAGAATCCGCACGAGCCAACCTTGCTTCTGCTTCTCCTGGATAACGCCG
>Ga0315286_10002312_pt1 | contig 17762 bp, 21 predicted proteins | sample YL17G10_0_MG_FD_205038 | JGI IMG/M metagenome (GOLD analysis project Ga0315286, IMG submission 205038) | Sediment microbial communities from Yellowstone Lake, YNP, Wyoming, USA - YL17G10_0 | ecosystem: Environmental > Aquatic > Freshwater > Lake > Sediment | place: USA: Wyoming | collected...
TCCCCGGTATGGCGATCTGACGACGGGGGGCCCCGGCGTCCCCAGCGGAATTGTACGCGACTGGGGCTCCACGTCCTTTGCGAAACGTGTGTCGGCCCTGCTGAACTCACTTTCCGGGACCAGAACACGAGCCAACGGGACCGAACCTCGGGAGGTGCGAGTGTGGACAGCAGAGAGAACGGCCGGCATCTGGCAAGTGTGCGTTTCCGTCACGACAGACAAACATCTTGACGAGATGATCGCCGACGGTGGCTTCCGGATGCCAGTCGTATCGCAGGAGATGCGAATTTGTGTCGTCGTCGAAGGCCATATCGCGAGGACTGACGACACCGCCATCTGGCAACGCTGGAGCCTGAATACGGCCGGCTATGAGGAACTCGTGCAGATGATGAGAACACGCCCGGATGTGTTCCATCGTACCGGCGCCGCGGCGAGACGGTTCGCAAACGGGCTCGACACGAGAAGCCAGGCTCCTGGAGTGCCTTGGTGGCAACCATCCGAATTGGCGAGAAACGGCGAGGGGGACTCGGAAACGATCCATGGTTTCTCCCGCAAGGGAAGCGACATAGTGTCGTCGTTGGTGATCGGTCGCGTAGAGGATGGCCTGTTTCGCTGCTATGCGTACACCCAGTGTCGCGTTCTTGCTCTGGACCCGTGTGATGGCGTTTGGAGAGTGCTGAGGCTTCCATTGCCCTCCAGTGCCCGCAATGTGCACTATGAAACCTCGTCAAACATAGCGGGCGACGTTTCCTGGATTCGGTTTGACCTGCCCTCCGACGATGTGACGGCCTGCCTGGCTCAGACTCCGGTTCTGCCGAAGTATGCAGAATTCACGGCGGACGCCGCCGTGAAGGGATACCTGGAGACATCCTACCACGCAGGCGCGCCCCCGTGGTGGCATCCTGGGGAATTGAGCGCGGGCGTCTATGCCCTACGGAGGAATAACACAAAGATCTTGGCCGACATCTGTGTGGGTCTCGCCCGTCTGCCGGGGGAGAACATCAGAGTATATATTGGCGGATTCAGTGCATGGTGAGCGAGGACCAGGAAAGACCGAGGAGTTCCACTTTACTCGGGCATACCGTCCACGGCGAGTTTGAGGCTGGTGCGGTAGCGACGGAACGCGGCCCGTCCGCTCTTGGTGAGGCGGCAGATCGTCTGCGGCACTTTGCCACGGTAAGTCTTCTCAATCTCGATGTAGCCGCTCTCCTGGAGCTTGGCGAGGTGGGACGAGAGATTCCCCTTGGTCATCTGCGTCTCGCGGAGCAGGTAGAGGAAGTCGGCGCTCTCGACGGAGTAGAGCATCGCCACGATCACAAGCCGCGACGGCTCGTGAATCATCCGATCCACGTGGACCACGGCGCGAAGGTTCCCATCCATGCTTCACTGCTCCTCGGGCCGTGGGGTCTGGTGCAGGTATGCCCAGAGGACAAGCGAGCCGGAAACCGTCAGCGCCAGCCCCATCGCGGCGAAGTAGGCGGCCGATCCGAGGGTGTCTCCCAGTCCCGACAGGAAGATCGCCACTGCCGCAAGCCCTGAGAAGCCCGCAAGGAGCTGGAATCGCCGCAGACCGACCTGCGATCCCAGGTAAACCAGGAAGGCGCCCGCGACGAGCCCATCGGCGAGGGGAATCCAGTTGTACCCCACGCCGGAGACACCGAGCACACTCACAACCGCAGCGATCACGGAGGCCACGAGAACCGTGATGCCCATTGCCATCCAGCGTCTGGTCCCGCTGAGCTGGCGGTAAGCCACGAAGCCCGTGCGCGGGAAGGTCAGACGCCGCTTGATCGCCGGCACGAGCCAGCGGCCCAGCCGGTAGCCACCCAGGGACAGAAGGGCCAGCCCGATGGCCGAGAATGACCGGATGGGCGGTTTCCAGACAGCATCCACGAAAAAGAGCAGGCCGATCAGAATGAGCAGGAATCCCCAGTAGATCTCGCCGATTCCGTCCTCGAAGACGTAGCTCGCGGTGCGTTTCATGATCTCGTCAATGTCCGGCGTGTTCACGATGTTCTCCTTTCGTTGTCGCAAACCAGTTTGCAGTGCCAACCAGTCTGTGACTAATATAGACGGAGCGTCGGCGGATGTCAAGACCTATCGATAGAAAAATGTGATCTACTGACCAGAAGCTCGTTTTACCGCGGCACGGGAATTCCGGCGACACCGGACTGATTTGGGAATTGCCGTGGGGGCTTCGGGATTCAGGTCTCGAGAGCCTCAAGCTCAATAGCCGATTGACGGAAGGCGTCGGTGGCGTAACAATGTCCGCCATTCCAGCGCTGAACCGCGGGATGGGGGCGGCGTATGATAGGAACGCCCGTAACGATGTATCTCGACCGGTTGGTTCAGGGGAGATCCATATGGCATTGCAGCAGGCAGCAGAAAAACCACGTTATGATGTCTCGATCATTCGCCCCGAGATGCGGGCCGGGCAGTTCAAGCTGCGCGGCGACGGATACCCTCCGCAACGGCTCCAGGCCATCAAAAAGGGCCTGCGGACGCTGCACACGCTGGAGTTGATGGCCCAGACCATCTATAGGTTCCAGATCACGAAAGAGCCGAGCGACCTGAATTGCCAACTCATCACGGCCATGTGCAACGAAATGGGGCACTATCAGGATGACCAGATCAAGCTGTACGAGTATGGATTCCGTCCGAGTATCTTGCGATGGGCCTTTTGGCTGGTCGGTTTTGGCTTCGGCTTCGGTTCCCGGCTCCTGGGCAAGAAGGCCATCCTGAAGACCGGCATCTGGGTGGAGAGCAAGGCGGTGCACCATTACGCCCAACTGCTCAAAGAGATCCCGTGGGATGACGAGACCCGCAAGGTGATCGAGAAGGACCAGGCCGACGAGGACGGCCACGTCGCCCGCTGGAAGAGGCTGCTCGAAGCTGCAGCTCCCAGACCGGCAGCAGCATAAACCTCTATAGCAAAAGCACTTATAACCAGCAACACCAACGCATGACTGGCGAATAAGCCGCAGGCAGCATTCGGCGCCCATAGGTCGCCACCCTTTCTCTACGCACGGAATCTCTGGGATGTGAACTTTCCGTATCCCTGCGCATCTGTGTATGGTGAGTGGTGACCTATGAAACCGACACAGGAATTCCTCGACCAAATCCTGATCTTGCGATGTCAACTGTGCGACCGGCTTATGCTGTGCAGGGAACCTGCCGATACTGGGGAGGGCGATCCGACGGCGATTCGCCCTCAACAGTGGTGATGGATGGAGGTTTGGCATGAATCGGGCTGCATCGATGATTTCGCTTCCGTTGTTATGGGTCTTTGCCACAGGGTGTGGGGGGCAAGCCACCCAGGCGAACGTCCATTTGCGGGTGTTTGAGGTGCCCACCCAGGTCCTGCGGCTGCACACGTCAGCGCAGAACCCGCACAGGCTGTCCGGTTCGGCCTACTCCGTGTCGGTGGTCACTCCCAACGCGCTGAATGCCATGCTCCAATCCAGCGGCGCAAACCCGCGGCTGCTGGCGGAGCGTGCCCGCGTCATCAACGATTGGCCGGCAGTGATGGACACGTGGGTCTATGCACCAAGTTATGCCGGGATGAGGCCGGACACCATCTGCACAGGCGGCGGCGTCGGTTCCCTCGGAGTGCGTGAGCGAGGCCGGAACTTGGAGGTCCGCCTCGACTACATGGTCAACCATCGGGGACCCCAGGGCCAGACGCTGATCGAATCGAAGATCTACTATGACTATCTCTGCCCGGAAGGCGGGGTGCTGCTGTTCCATGCTCCGTCCCATGCGCCGGACGGAAGCTCCCGGCTTCATGTCATTGCCTTTGAAGTGACCCGGGCGAACCAGATGTCCGCGCATGCGGACCTTTCCACCCCAAGACAGCCGCCGAACATCCTCGCCTATCGTTAGGATCCGGGGGCGCACTGCCGGTGCAGGCAGCCATAGGCGTTCGGGCTTGCCGGACGACCGTCCGTCAGGCGCATCAGCACCGTGCCGAACCGCCGGTCCGCACGGGCTGGACAGTCCGGCCATTGACGACAGGTTTGGAGCAGCCAAGCGAATCCAGCATTTCCCGAACGCCCATGGGCCACTTGGATTCGGCCCTGCTCCGCAAGACCTATTCAGGTCCTAAATATCCCCCAGACCCCCGAACGCAATAGATCGCATTCGGGAGCCCTCCCCCCCAACCTCGGCGAGACATCCGCACGACAGATCGTCCTGACCTGCCGATTTGTTTCTGACGGAGCGGGCGGTGCCGGACGTGTTCACTCGAAGAGAGACCTGTGAGTGAGAGGAAGAAGAGGTGTGAGTCCTGAATCTCGAGCCAACACCCCGGCACTGTGAGCCCCACTCCTTGTCAAAGATCGTTTCTCCTACGGCAAAAACGCCACCGTAGGCACACCTACTTAGTAACTACTCCTATGTACGGACGTTTGTTCTGGAAACCGGAAAGCCGAAGGAAGAATTCTGCCGTTGAGCCGGGCTACGTGGATTCGATGGAGCTGATGCCGGCCGCAGCGGCCGGTTTGCCCGATCCCCGCTGTATGGGAATCCACACCCCATCGAAAATCGTAGTCAGTGGCTTCTGGATGCCCCGCCGGGGCTTGCCCGCCGCGGGGCTCTCGGCCATGGGACTGGTCCGGAGAACCTCAGCGGCCAAAGACCGGTAGTCCGCCGCCCCCTTGCTTTGCGGAGCATACGTCAGGACCGACTCGCCCGCACTGGGGGCCTCGGCCAGACGGATATTCCTGTGGATGACGGTATCGAAGACAAGCTCCCCAAAGACCTCGCGCATCTGCTGCTGGATCTGCCGGCAGAACGTGGTTCGCTCCTCCACGAAGGTCAGCAGCATCCCGACGTTCTCTACGGAGTAAGGATGGAATCGCTGGTGGATGATGCGAACGGTCTCGAGCAGGCGTCGGAGGCCTTCCAGGGCATAGTAGTGCAGTTGGACCGGCACGACGATGTCGGTGCTGGTCACCAGGGCGTTGAGCGTCAGGATCCCCAGCGAGGGCGGGCAGTCGATGACGCACAGATCATAGGTGTCTCGGACGGTCTGAAGAGCCCGCGCCAGAACCAGCTCCTTGCCCGGCCTGCCGATCAGCTCCAGCTCCACGCTGGCAAGCAGCACGTTGCACGGGGCCAGGTCCAAACCGCGGATGCTCGTGGGAATCACTACGTCCGCCAACCGCGTACCGGGTCGCGTCAGCACATCGTAGATGCTCTTGTCGAGATCGTTCGAATCGCGGCCCAGCCCGATCGTGGCGTGCGCCTGGGGATCGAAATCGATCAGAAGGACGCGCTTGCCCAGCTCCGCGAAGGCGGCGGCGGTATTGATGGCCGAGGTCGTCTTGCCGCAGCCGCCCTTCTGGTTGACCATCGCTATGATTCTCATGACGTCACCCGCCTTGTCGAGCCCGACCTCGGGCCCATGCGCGACCGTCCCATCCTATGTCGGTCAGCCTCAGGGAGATATGCACGCTCCTCCGAGCGTCCTCTACAAATCCAATCTTAGTCTACCCGAACCGCGGCACAATGTCAACAGCGATGTTCCTGCCGCCCGGCTTAACTGCCGTTCTTTGTCACGCATCCCCAAACAAGAAGGGACCGGCCCTCTTGCGAGCCGGTCCCCGAAAGGTAGATCCTCGTCGCCGTCAGATGGACGGCTTCGATTCAGAGGGTGTGGCCTTCTCTGGGTCTGGGTTCTTATTCTTCTTGGTTTCTTTCTTTTCGAGCAATCGGTCGAGCATCTCCCGGTTCCGTTCTTCCATGGCCCGCATCTGCTGCTGCAGGCGTTCGATCTGTCCCTCGAGCTTTTCGAGGGCCATGTCTTTCTGCTGGGACAAGCGATCCAGGTCGGGCCGGGGAACCGCATCGTTGAAGTACTTCAGATACACATCGGGCCCCGGCAGCTCAGGCAGACGGATCTTGCTCCCGATACTATCCTGTTCCTTGGAGCTCTTGCGTGCATTGTCCAGGGCTTCCCTGGCCGGCTCGCGGTACTTCTCCGGCAGAGCGTCGATCTTGTCCACGGGCGTGCCGTACTCTTTCGCTCCGGCGTGTACGACGATCCGCGAATCCTTGTCGGCGGGATCGCCCTCGATGGTGATCGTGTACTGCTCGCCGTCGGTCACATGATGATAGGCGTGAATCTCTTTGAAGAACTTCTTCACATCGACGTTGACATCGGGGATATTATCGAAGGACATCTCTATCCATCCCTGTCCATTCGGGCCGCTCTTGAAGAGTTTGCCCGGGCGCCACGACAGGGCGACCTCCGCCTCCGCCGTATATTTCCACTGCACCTCCGCCCGCACCGGCTCCGTCTTCAGTCTCACGGTCTTTGGCTGGCCCAGGTGAATCATGTCGAGCGAGATCTCAGTTCCCACGCCGGCCTTGTGCACGGCCTCCGTAAGCTGCTCCAGATCCGTTGCCTTTTGCCCCTGCAACGCGACGATCAGATCGTCTCGCTCCAAGCCGGCTTTGTCCGCCGGGCTGCCGCTCACGATGTTGTTGACTCGAATGCCCTGCCCCGCGTCGAGGCGAAGATGCTTGGTGAGCAATGCCGGCAACGGCGCCGAATCCATGCTCAAACCGAGATAAGGCCGCTCATCCTGAGCACGAGACATCGACCCGAGAATCAACAAGGCGGCACAACTCCACAGAACAACTTCTTTTCTCATTTTTGCTCCCTTTCGCTGACTTGAATCCCCAAACCCGACGCTTTGCGCCCGGGTCCTCTTGTTCGTTTATTACAGGCTGCCCCGATAGGCAGCGGGCTTGACCAATCCCTCACGGGTCCCCTCGATGAGCCACTGGTTGCCGTCCCGGTCGGTGACGACACGCCAGTCCACGTATCGGTTGATCTGGCGCGGGTCCGCCGTCTGAACTACCGGCGTGATCCCGATTGGTCCACCTCTACCGGAGGGGACGTCTCCGGCAACCGGTGGCCCCGAGGGTAAGTTGGAAAGGTTCAGTGTTGTATGTCGGACGGGCGTGAACTGCACGATCAGGCCCAGCAGGAACCCCGCCGCCACCCCCACCGCCAACTGCAGACGGCTGTCGGCGATGAGGGACCCCAAACGCGATCCATCGCGTTTGGGAGTCCCGACGGCTCGGCGCCAAAACGATCGCTTGTTCTGCTGCCAGGCTCGCTCGAAGATCTCCTCCGGGTCCGCCCCCCGTCCAAAAATCTCATGAGTGACCACCCCACAACTGCACTCATGCAACGTTCGCATTTGTTCCAGGAGATCCCTTGCGCGACCGTCCCGTTGCAGCTCGTTTTCCAGAAGGCTCCGCTCCTGGGGCGAAATCGCGCCGTCCAGAAGCTTGCCGATCCACAATTCCAATCTGTTATCCATATCGCTCATTTTCCTGCACCTTCTCTCCGTTGATCTGGCTGCGAATCATCTGTCGCGCCCGGACCAGCCGGATTTGCATGGTGGTTATCGGAACATCCAAAACCTCGGCGATTTGGGCGTAGGTCAACTCGCCCGAGTGGGCCAGCATGAACACCTCCCGGTACTTCTCCGGCAGGGCCCTGACGGCCTCCAGCACACGCCCATACAGCTCTTTTCTCTCCAGGTCCTCGGCGGGGTCGTCCACATCATCGTCCGCGTGCTCGGGCAACGGCGAGCCATCGAGCGAGATCGCTTTGGGCCTTCGGCTCCGGCAGTGGCTGATCGCCTCCCGCCGGGCCAGCACGGCCAGCCACCCGCGAAACCGCTCGGGCTCCCGCAACGTCCGGATTCGCTGAATGACCCGCAGGCAAATCTCCTGCATCACGTCGTCGAGGTCCTGCGCCCCCCCAAGGACACTGTACACCAGCCCCTTGAGCCACCCCCAATTGGCCTTCAGGAGCATCTGCAGGGCCTCTTTGTCGCCTTCGCACGCGGCACACACCAATCCTGATTCATCTTGTGTTCTGCTGTCGATCATTTCGTTCTCTACCAATACAGAGGCGGCACGAGAGCTTCTCATACATGACCTTCCCATTTTCTCGTGCGAAATGTGAAATTGACAACTCCCCCGCTCCAGCGAGTGGCAGCCTCCGATATTTCCGGACCCTGCCGAATGACCGTCACCTCAGACAATATCGGTCAAAGAACAGCCCGACAAGAGTCCCGCTGCCTCGTTCCCGGTGGGGTTACTCGGATGGTTTGAGCTCGCGCTGGGGCAGCTTTCCGGGGTTCGTCGCCCCGCTCGCCGACGCTCGCAGGTGCTGCTGGGCCCAGATGGAGGAGGCCGAACCCGTCAGGAGGACCACGCCGGAGAGTAACTGCATGCCGTTGAGCCGCTCGTGGAAAAAGACGCTCGACATGCTCAGAACAATGAAGGGTAGTGCGAGGACGACCAGCATCGGGATCGTCGTCCCGACGCGCCGGATGGCCGCATAGTAGAGGACGTGGGCCAGAGCAATGGAGGTAATACCCGAGACCACGATGGCGGTCCAGGCAGGGATGCCCAGGTGCAAGGCCTGCCCGGGATGGCCGAGAAAGGCCGCGCATACCCACAACCCAACTGTCGTGTAGAGACTGATGACGGAGAAACCACTCCGCGAATCGATGTCCCGCAGGGCGGTTTTCACGGAGATCGTATACACGGCCCACATGAACGCCTCCGTCAGGGCGATCGCGATTCCGATTCGCGTGCCCGCCGCCGCGAAATCCGCCCGGAAGCATACGACCCCGAGCAAGCCCGTGATCGACAGAAGAAGGCCCAGCCAAAAGCGCGGACTTCGCATCAGGGGCCGCTCCTCCGGAAAGAACACCAGAGAAAAGCCCATCACCCACAGGACGGAGGTATTGGTCAAAAGGGTCATGAAGGCGGGCGTGATGTAGTAGAAGCCCGCCCCCCACAGGCTCTGCATCGCGATGTTGGCGATCGACGGCACGATCGCGCGGCGCCACGCCCGCCTGGGGAAGGCGCCCCGCATCGTGATGTGCGCCAGAAATGGAAGCCAGAAGACACAGGCCGCCGAGTAACGCAAGGCGTTCTGCGTCCAGGAGTCCGTGTGTCCCGTGAGGTATTTGATGAAGATGGGTCCCAAGGCCCAGAAGAAGACGGCCCCCAGGCAGGCGGACGTGGCGGCCATGTTCATCCGGCCGATTCTTGGCGAGTGGCTCATGACAACATCTCGACAACAGCCTGAGCCACTTCCTCACTGGCTTTCTTGTGCGTCAGCGGCTCGACCATATCGATCAGATCGTTGCTGGTCCGTGTCAGCAAGCTCCGATCCTGCAGATAGGCGTCGATCTGTCGCACAATCGGCTCAGTAGAGACAAAGTATGGCATGAACTCCGGCACCAGCTCGCGGTCGGCCAGGAGGTTGACCAGCGCAAAGAACTTCGGGTGCACCAGCCACCGTCCGACAAGCTGCCAGAGAATGCGGTTCGTCTGGTACATGACGACCATCGGGCAGCCGGAGGAGGCCACCTCCAGCGTGGCACTGCCGCTGGCGACCATCGAGAAATCCACCGCCGCCGCCGTCTCGCGAACCGTGTCTACGGAGTACTCGCAGGCGAAACCGGGGACCTGCGTCTTCTCCAACAGTCGCCGCCGCTCTTCGCTGGCGGCCACGGCCACGAAGCTTGCGCCGGGATACTTGCGTTTCAGCTCGATGGCAATCTCCTGCATCGGCCGCCACAGCGATTCGATCTCCGCCAGCCGCGACCCCGGCATCAGGGCGATCTTCGCCTTCTGCTGCTCGAAATGCGAGTAGTCCTTGCGAAGCCTCGTCAAGTCGCCCGGCAGCTTGTCCAGCAACGGGTTCCCGACAAAGGTCGCATCCACGCCTCTTTCCCGAAACCACTGCTCCTCAAAGGGCAACAGGCAGCACAACTTGTCGCACCACCGGCGAAGTTTGCGGATGCGCCAGCCGCCCCAGGCCCAAAGCTGCGGCGCAACGTAGAACAACGTCCTAACGCTGGCTTTCTTGGCGACTTTGGCGACGTGAAAATTGAAGGAAGGCGAATCGCACACGATGACCAGATCGACGGGATGCTCCTGCAAATACCGCCGGACGCGCTGCACGAGCTTGTAGTAGTGTCCGACGTGGGCAAAGGCCGTGTAGGTCATTACCGCCCCGCCGACGGTGCTCTCGATCAGCTCGCACCCGGCCGCGGCCATCTTCGGCCCCCCGATCCCAACAAACTCAATCCCCCCGCCGCCCTGCCTGAGCGCATCGATCAACCCGGCACAGTGCACATCGGCACTGGGATCGTTCACACTGATGAAAACACGTTTGTTCTTCACATCAACCATAGATAGGAAACGCTACTTCCTACCACGTCTGCATGGAAACATCAACTGCCGACTCCACTTCGGACAGCGAATGTCGGAGGACAATCGTGATCGCCCTCGCGTTCCTGCACCCCATCGACTCTGTGCGCAGACCTTATCACTATGTCATTCGCACTCTGGCATTGGCGCTTGCCAGGCCGCATTCGTTTCGGTATATTGAGTGACTGAAGAGACGACGGCATTGTTGTCGAACAGAATGAGTCCGCTCAAAGAGGACACTATCATATGCTTACGCAATACCTCGAAGCCGCGATGCGACACGCACACTATGAAATCCTGACCGATGACGGCACCTACTATGGGGAGATTCCGGAATGTCAGGGCGTCTATGCGAATGCCGCAACGCTGGAGGAATGCCGAGGTCAACTGGCCGAAGTACTTGAGGACTGGCTGCTCTTTCGAATCTACAAGAACCTTCGATTACCCACAGTTGACGGGATCAAGTTGACTGTGAAGAAGGAGATTGCGGCCTGATGCCTCCGTTCGGCCCTATCTCACGGAAGGACCTGATTCGCTACCTGCGCGCAGCAGGATTCGATGGTCCTTACAAGGGTGGCAAACATTCCTTTATGATCAAAGGCGCGATCACCTTGACGATACCCAATCCACACAAAGGCGACATTGGCCGTGAATTGCTGGCCCGCATTCTTCGCCAGGCGGGGATCCCCCGAACACAATGGGAGCAGCTTGACTGATCAGACAGAGCGCCAGCCTCCGCCAATGAATCAGCAGGATCAAATGCGCACGGTAACTTTCCCGCGTCCGACGCGAACGTCAATGTTGTTTGCCTAACGTCACAGAAAAACTCTTGATCTTGTTGCGAACATTGCGTTACTATGTGAGTATACTGTCACGTAGTTGGAGTTCCACGATGATGGACAATACGAAGGCTCTTCTGTTTGAGCGGCAGGCGGAGATTGCCAAGGCGGTGGCGCATCCGCTGCGGGTCGCGGCCATCGACTTTCTCAAGGACGGCGAGAAGTGCGTCTGCGAGATCGCCGAGCACCTCGGCTCAGAGCGGTCGAACGTCTCGCGTCACCTGGCCGTGATGGTTGGCGCCGGCGTGCTCAGTTGCCGCAAGGATGGGCTCAAGGTGTTCTATAAGCTCAGGACACCGTGCGTGGCCGAATTCCTATCGTGTGTTACCCGAATTCTCAAGCAGCAGGCGAAGGAAAACGAGAAGCTGCTGGCCTCGCTGTAATGGAGACCGCCGATGGATTTTAAGGGCGAATGGAAGAAGCTTGTTTTCATTGCGGGATTGTTCCTCGCATGTTGCTTTCTGCCGGTGGGGACGCCGCGGTTTGACGGTGCCGTCATGGAGTCGCTCCAGTTGGTGAAGTGGTATGCCCGGGAGCACGTCCTGTTGTGTCTTGTCCCGGCGTTCTTCATCGCGGGGGCGATTGGAGTTTTCGTCAGCCAGGCCTCCGTCATGAGGTATCTCGGCGCCGGGGCCAACAAGGTCCTGGCTTACGGCGTGGCGTCGGTCTCCGGAAGCGTTCTGGCCGTATGCTCGTGCACGGTGCTGCCCCTGTTCGCGGGCATCTACAAGATGGGCGCCGGCCTGGGCCCGGCCACCGCGTTTCTGTACGCCGGCCCGGCGATCAACGTCCTGGCGATCATCCTGACCGCGAGGATTCTCGGTCTCGAAATGGGCGTAGCGCGAGCGATCGGGGCGGTGACCTTCAGCATTGTCATCGGGCTGCTCATGCACCTGATCTATCGCAAGGAGGAGACCGCAAGAGCGGACATCCAAATGACCATGCCTGTGCCGGAGGTGAAGCGCCCACTGTGGAAAAATGCCCTCTATTTCGGCTCCATGGTCGGCATCCTCGTCTTCGCCAACTGGGCCCGCAGCGGCGACGTACGAGCGATCTTCCTCTGCTGCCCCGGCGGCCTGACCAGCTACAAAGTCGAAGGGACCCTGGTCAACAAGACCCAAGAGAAGGTCACGATCCTCGACACCCACGGACAGACACAGGAGGTCCCGGCCCCGCTCCTGCAGGGCGTCGAAGAAGTTCGAAAGAACAGCCTCTACGAGCTGATCTATCGGCTCCGCTGGGCTCTCGTGCTGGCCCTGCTGGCGGCATTTGCCTTCATGGCCAAGTCGTGGTTCAGCCGGGCCGAGTTGCGGGAGTGGGTCGAGGCGACGTGGGGCTTCACGAAGCAGATTCTGCCCTTGCTGCTGATTGGCGTGCTTTTGTCCGGTTTCCTGTTAGGCCGGCCCGGCCCCGGCCAGGAAGGCATCATTCCGGCAGCCTGGGTCAATGCCGCGGTGGGCGGCAACTCCCTCGGGGCGAATCTCTTTGCCTCGGTCTTTGGGGCGTTCATGTATTTCTCGACGTTGACCGAAGTGCCGATCGTGCAAGGGCTCATGAGCGCCGGCATGGGCAAGGGCCCGGCGATGGCGATGCTGCTGTCCGACCCGGCCCTGTCGCTGCCCAGCATGCTGGTGCTTCGCTCGATCATGGGGACGCAGAAGACCGTTGTCTATGTGTCGCTTGTGGTTGTCATGTCAACGATCACCGGGATGGTTTTCGGAGCGTTTTTTTAGAATACAGAAGCATGATGAAAAAAAAGTCTTGACTGTGCCCCGAACCATTTGTTACTATATGAGTATATTATCATATAGTAAGGGTTCCATCATGATAGATAGTACAAAGGTTCTCTTGTTTGAAAGGCAGGCGGAGATCGCCAAGGCGGTGGCGCATCCGCTGCGGATCGCGGTCATTGATTTCCTCCGGGATGGCGAGAAGTGCGTCTGCGACATTGCCGAGCACATCGGTTCCGAGCGGTCGAATGTCTCACGTCACCTGGGAGTCATGGTTCACGCAGGGGTGTTGAGCTGCAGGAAAGACGGGTTGAAGGTGTTCTACAGTCTCAGGACGCCCTGTGTGGCGGACTTCCTTTCCTGTGTCGTCCGGGTCCTGAAACATCAAGCCGAGGAAAATGGCAAGCTCTTGGCCTCTCTATAGAGGAGATTCTGAATGACTTGGAAAAGCGAGTGGAAGAAACTCGCCTTGATTGCCGTCGTATTTCTCGCGTTCTTCTGGCTGCCCATAGGCTGGGGGCGATTCGACAACGCGGTGATGGAATCCCTTCACTTGACCAAGTGGTACGCCCGCGAGCACGTGCTGTTGTGTCTGGTGCCGGCCTTCTTCATCGCCGGGGCCATTGGCGTGTTCGTCAGCCAGGCTTCCGTCATGAAGTACCTGGGGGCCAAAGCCAATAAGGTGCTGGCCTATGGCGTGGCCAGCGTTTCCGGCTCGATTCTGGCGGTCTGTTCCTGTACGGTGTTGCCGCTATTTGCCGGCATCTGGCGGATGGGGGCGGGACTCGGGCCGGCGACAGCCTTCCTCTACTCCGGCCCGGCCATCAACGTGCTGGCCATTGTTCTCACGGCCCGCGTTCTCGGATTGGAACTAGGTATCGCCCGAGCCGTCGGTGCGATCAGCTTTTCCATCGTCATTGGCCTGATTATGCACCTTATCTACCGCAAAGAGGAATTGGCCAAGGCGGGGGAGCAGCTCGCCATGCCGGAGCCGGAGGTCCGCCGGCCCTTGTGGCAAAACGCCCTGTTCTTCGCGGTCATGATCGGCATCCTCGTCTTTGCCAACTGGGGTGCGCCAAACGAATTCGCCTTCCAGCTCAACGATGGTCGGCAGTTCAACGGCGCTGTTGTCAAGGTCCCGGACAATCCCGCCGACAAAGGGGCTTCCTATTCACTGAAGCTCATCGCTGACGGTGGCAAGGGCGAACAGATCTCCGTGCCTGCCGCCGCGATCACATCTAAGACGCCCACGCCCGGTGCGTGGACGACCCTGTGGCAGAACAAATGGCTTGTGACGGCCGGCTTCGCGGTCGCGCTCTCGTTCATCCTGGTCTTCTGGTTTGGCATCCAATGGTGGAAGGTGGTTTTGGCCACGATGCCGGCCGTGATTCTTGCCCTCGTTCTCCCCATGCAAGGCATGATGATCATGATTCCTTTTGCGGCGGCCATCGTCGGACTGTCGGCCATCACCAGCACCCACAAGGGAGAGGCCGGCGATTGGTTCGCGTCCACATGGACCTTCGCTAAGCAGATTCTGCCGCTGCTCTTTTTCGGGGTTCTGGTAGCGGGCTTTCTGCTCGGCCGAGTAGATCACGAGGGATTCATTCCCAGCAAATATGTCCAAATGCTCGTCGGGGATAGCCCAAACACCCTGTTCACAATCACCGGTTGGGGCGGCGGCGGATTCGAGAGCCTCGTCCGCGTCATCTGGCCATTCTGGACCAATTTCTTCTCGTCCGTCTTCGGGGCGTTCATGTACTTCGCCACATTGACCGAAGTGCCGATTCTTCAGGGCCTGATCGGTTCGGGGATGGGTAAAGGTCCGGCCCTGGCGCTGCTGCTGGCCGGCCCGGCCCTGTCACTGCCCAGTATGTTAGTCATCCGCAGCATTATGGGAACCCAAAAGACTGTCGTTTACGTTTCGCTGGTCGTCGTGATGTCCACGATCACCGGCATAATCTTTGGCACGTTCTTCTGAGAACGGGTAGCGCTGTGATCGCATCTCTCATAGGGACATTTCCGAATCGTGCCCAGTTCGACAAGGTCAGGGCCGCGCTGGAGGGCCTGTCCCTGTCTTATCGGCTCGTCTCGCCTGAGCCGGGCTTTGCGCGAGTGGGTATTCCTTCGCTCGTTCTGGACGAAGACACCCACAGGGCTTTGCACGCGCGCTTCGCGGACGCGTTGATGTGCGCCGGATGGGTGATGTACCGCCCGGCGACGATCCGTGTCCCGGAGGGAGAGCCGGCGAGCTTCTCCGACGACCGCTTCGGGGAAACGGCGGTCATGGTCCTTGCTCCGTGCGTGGCCGATCTCTCCAGGATACGGCTGATCGCCCACATTTCGGGCGACCTCACCGAGGTCTTTCCCTACCTGAACGCCGAGATGCGCGAAGCGTGCTTCAACCGCAATGGCCCGACCTTCACGTTCATGGACGGTCACCGGATGATCTCGTTGTATCCGTGTCGAATCGCCATTGCAAAGGCCGACGAGATCGTGGATGCCTGGCGGACGTTGGAGGCGATCCGGTGTCGGGTCAACGAGACGTGGGCCCGCCGAGCCCAGATCACGGCGTCCTATGAGATGCGCGAGAAGCCCCCGGCGCTGGAGATATTCAAGCGGCTGCCCCGGACGAACTGCCGGGCCTGCGGCGAACGGACGTGCCTGGCCTTCGCCGTGAAGCTCTGGTCCGGCGGCGGGCAGCTTTCGCAGTGCCAGCCGGTCTTTGCAGGTGATTTTGCCCATTTGCGGCCGGCGTTGCTCGAAATATGCCGGGGCTTGGGCGTAATGGACGGTACAGACGCGGATAATGAAGCGACTATTCAGAAACAAGGAGTAAGACCGTGAAGAGACTACAAATCCTGGGCACCGGATGCCCGAAGTGCAAGAAGCTGGTGGAAAATGCCGAAGCAGCAGCCAAAGACCTTGGAATTGAATACGAACTCGAAAAAGTTACTCAAATCAATGATATTATGAAGATGGGTGTGATGATAACACCAGCCCTTGCGATAGATGGAACCGTGAAAGTTGCCGGCAAAGTCGTTTCACCAGAAGATATCAAGGCAATGCTTTCTTAATAAACGCAGGTGCGAGGAAATATGTGATGTTGCGACGTACGGTGAATTTTATTTTGGATTTGGTGTCATTTGTAAACCTGTCAGGGCTTATTTTTACGGGTTTTATAATGAAATATATACTGCCGCCCGGCACAGGCGGCATGGGCCGGATTCTTCACGGCGGCAGCGGCCGGGGAATAAACGTAAAAGAATTATGGTCGATGACCCGACACGAATGGAGCAGCATTCATTTTTATTTAGCGGTTGTGTTTGTTGTTCTGATGATTATCCATGTCATCCTGCACTGGACATGGATTAAATGTTATGTGAAGTCTGTTGTTAGTCAACGGTCGTTTAACAATTAAAACGAAAGGATGAACACTATGAGTCAGGAAAATTCGTGTTCATGCTCAGGCGGACCGAAACTGATCTTTGCGTGCAGCGGTGCGGCGGATGTAGGGGAAATTGCCGATAGGGCCGCAAGGAAGTTGACACGCGACGGGGCGGGCCGTATGTTTTGTACAGTCGGATTGGGCGGACGGATCAGCGGTATTCTCAAGACTACGGAGGCGGCCGATGGAGTCCTTGCGATTGACGGTTGCCCGCTGAACTGTGTGAAGTCCAGCTTGGAGCAGGCGGGGTTCACAACTTTCAAACATCTGCAACTGGCGGACCTGGGCCTGGAGAAGTGCAAAAGCCCGGCGACCGAGGAGAACATCAATAAAGTGGCGGCACAGGCGGCGGAGATGATCGGCTCATAGAAAGGATCGCAGATGACCATTCGATGCTCTCTCCTGATAGCAGCGTGCTTGTCGTGCTTGGGCTGTCGGGCCGCAGACCCTTCCAATCCCAAAGATCCCGCATCCTCGGCGGATGACCCGCCAGCCACTCGTGCTCAGGCCCAATCCTCTGCGGGCAGTACCGTGGTTTACGCCTACTACTTCCATCAGACTTTTCGTTGCCTTTCGTGTCAGTCGATGGAGGAGACGGTCGCCCGTGCGATCCAGGAGCACTTCGCCCGGCAGATCCAGGATGGGCAGGTGGCTTGGATGCCCGTGAACATCGACGAGCCGGCGGGCAAGGTTCTCCGGCAGCAGTTCAATGTGCGGGCAAGCGATCTCGTGCTGGCCCGCATGGAAAACGGCGTGTGCAAGGAGTCCATGAAACTGGATGAATTGGCGGGACTCTTGGACCGCCCGGACGCTTTCTCGAAGTACCTGGTTGACCAGATCAACGCATGTCTGAGTTCAGTACAGGGCAGGTGAGAGCATGATGCTGGCACAGTATTGCACTAATGCTCCGGCGAATATTGCGATTCTGCTGACTGTTGCGGTGAGCATGTGGTGCATCTTCGTGTGGGTTCCTTCGGTATTGAAATCGAAAGGGGGCAGTATGAGTAAGGCGCTAAAAATCGTGGTGGTCGCGGGTCTGATCTTATCCGTGGCAGCAATTATGCATATCAAGCAACAAGGCAAGGAAGGGGACACCGTCCAGAGCTTGTCCACGCCGGCCGTCGCCGCCACACCAGCAGCCTCGGGCCTGCCTCGCTTAATAGACCTGGGGGCGGACAAATGCATCCCGTGCAAGATGATGGCCCCCATCCTGGAGGAATTGAAAGAGCAGTACAAGGGCAGGCTGGACGTGATCTTCCTTGACGTGTGGAAAAACCCAGACGTCAGCAAGCAGTACGGCATCCGGGTGATCCCCACGCAGATATTCTACGATGCCACCGGCAAGGAGCGGTTCCGCCACGAGGGTTTCTTCTCCAAGGAGGACATCCTGGCCAAATGGAAAGAGTTCGGGGTGGACCTGTCAGGGTCCGGCTCCGCCACACCCGCCTTCGAGCGGCTGGCACCCGCCAAGCCCGACGAACGTCCGAAGGAAAG
>Ga0315286_10002313_pt1 | contig 17757 bp, 15 predicted proteins | sample YL17G10_0_MG_FD_205038 | JGI IMG/M metagenome (GOLD analysis project Ga0315286, IMG submission 205038) | Sediment microbial communities from Yellowstone Lake, YNP, Wyoming, USA - YL17G10_0 | ecosystem: Environmental > Aquatic > Freshwater > Lake > Sediment | place: USA: Wyoming | collected...
CCCTCCCAGACGAAGGGGCCGCCCTCGCCCTTGGGGCAGAAGCCCAGGTCCTCGATGGTGAAGATCTCGCCGGGGGAGAAGGCGTCGTGCACCTGGACGACGTCGATGTCCTCCGGCCCGACGCCGGCCTTCTGGTAGCACTTCTGGGCCAGCAAGCCCGTGGGCCCTTCCATGATGTCCACCTCGCCGTTTTCGTACATCGGCGTGCCGCCGAACCAGGCCTTCAGGTAGACGGGATCGCTGGTGTACTGGCGCGCCTTCTCCGCCGAGGCCAGCACCACGGCGGACGCGCCGTCGCTGGTGGGGCAGCACTGGTAGAGGGTAATGGGGTCGGCCACCATGCGCGAGTTCATCACCTCTTCCAGGCTGAGGGGCGCCTGGTAATGGGCGTTGGGGTTGTGGACGGCGTTCTTGTGCGACTTCACCGACACCTGGGCGAAGTGCTCGGGCTTCGTCCCGTATTCGTGCATGTGGCGCTGCGCCATCTGGGCGTAGGCGCCGGGCATGATGAACAGGCCCATCAGCATCTGATAGCTGGGCTCCGCCTCGCCGCCGCCGAGCATGCCCCGCGCCATCTTCTCGGCGCCGATGACCAGGCACAGGTCGTAGATGCCGCCGGCGATGGCGTCGGCGGCCAGCATGGCGGCTCGCGAGCTGCTGGCGCAGGCCAGCTCGACGTTGGTGATTGGGATGCCGGTCAGGCCCAACTCGCCGAAGGTCCGCAGGCCGGCGTACACGCGGTCGTAGACGCGGCCGCAGAAGCCGGCCTCGATGTCCTTGTAGTCGACGCCGGCGTCTTTCAGGGCCGCGAGCCCGGCCTCGCGGCCGAAGTCGCCCAGCCCCTTCTCGGGGAAGCGCCCGAACCTGTGGAGGCCGACGCCCAGGACCACTACGTCTCTCATGTCAGAACCCCCTCTATGTCTCTGACCCCGCACCAGCAGGCCTGAAGGCCTGCAGCTACGGATCCCCTCCCTAGACGGGCCGGAACTTGAAGGCCATCATGTCGGCGCCCTCGGCGCTGGTGCCCACCTTCTCCAGCACGAACTCCACGTCCATGCCGATGCGCACCGTCTCCGGGTCGCCCGTCAGGATCGTCTCCACCCGCACGCCCTCCGACAGCTCGACGTAGGCGATGGCGTAGGGCGCTCGGGTGAGAGAGGCCGGCGGTGTCTGGCGGACGATGGTGAAGGTCCAGACCTTGCCCCGCCGGCCCAGGGGCACCTCGTCCAGGCCCTGGCGGCTGCAGTTGAGGCAGACGTGTCGCCGGGGGAAGAAGCACTTGCCGCAATCGGGGCAGCGGCTGCCGATGAGGGCCGCCTCCTCGCCCGCCGAGGGCAGCCGGAAGAGGCCCCCGCGCAGCGGCACCATGCGTCGTTCGGTTTGCGCGTCTTGTGTGGTCATATCCCCTATCCTGAAGTGTGTCTTCAATAGATTCGCAGCTATCGACCAAGCCTGAGTATTGCAGTGGCCCTGTCTCCTGTCAACCTGATTTCGGGCCAGGGACAATGGGGTGCCTCGCCCACCGAAAATGCTCCCTTTCTGTGATGATTTGACGCCCTGCGATGGCCAAACCTGGTGAGGAAGGTAGTTGACATGGCTTCCATGAGCGGCAGCGAGGACGTCTGGATCCCCAGCGTCTGCGGCATGTGCCCCGATCAGTGCGGCATCCTCGTTCACCGCGTGGACGGTGTCGTCACCAAGATCGAAGGCAACCCCCAGAGCCCGCTGGGCAGGGGGCGCCTCTGCGCCCGCGGCCTGGCCGGCATCCAGCTCCTCTACGACCCCCATCGCCTCGACCAGCCGCTGAGGCGCGGCAACCCGGAGAAGGGCATCGGCGTCGACCCGCGCTGGCAGCCCATGAGCTGGGACGAAGCGCTGGAGGCCGTCGTCGAGCGGCTGAAGCGGGTACGGGCGGAAGATCCCCGCCGGCTCCTCTTGTGCGGGACCCCGGTCTCGCCGGGGCCGCTGGCCTTCGCCCAGAGCGTGTTCCTGCCCGCCTTCGGCAGCCCCAACGCCTTTATCTGCGACGAGCATATGCTGTCCCGCAACGTCTACCCCGACCCCGACTTCTGCGAATACGTGCTCGTGTTCGGCGCCGACTGCATTAGCGGCGCCATCGCCGAGAGGATGGCCGACGCCCGCGTGCGCGGGATGCGAGTGGTCGCGGTGGAGCCCTTCCTGAGCCCGGCCGCTGAGAAGGCCGACGAATGGCTCCCCATCCGCCCCGGCAGCGAGGGCGCCCTGGCCTGCGCCATGCTGAACCTGCTGCTGAACGAATACCGCCTGTTCGACGCCGAGTACATCCGCCGCCACACGGACGGCTCCTATCTGGTGCGCCCCGACGGCGCCTACGCCCGCGACGCCGCCAGCGGCAAGCCCCTGGTCTGGGACGCCGCGGCCGGTTGTGCCCGGCCCTTCGACGACGAAGGCGGGGATGTGGCCATCGAAGGCACCTATGCGGTCGAGGGCCAGGAGTGCCGGCCGGTCTTCGATCTCCTGCGGGAGACGGTGCGCACATGGACGCCGGAGGCCGCCGCCGAAGCCACCACCATCCCCGCCGAGACCATCCGTCGCATCGCCCGCGAGTTCGGCGAGGCGGCCCGTATCGGCAGCACCGTCACCATCGATGGCCACGAGCTGCCTCTGCGGCCGGCGGCGGCGGTCGGCGGCCGCGACGGGGCCTTGCCCGCGGCACTGGCCATCGCTCTCCTGAACGAGGTCGTGGGGGCCGGCGACGTGCCGGGCGGCCTCCTGGGGTTCAGCCCCGTCTCCTTCGGCCACCCGCAGACGGGCTTGCCCCGCTGGGCCCTCGGCACCGACGGCGATGGCCTCCTCCAGGCCGATGTCTTGCCGTACAACGAGTCCGATGGCCCGCCGACCGGCTGGCCTATCGCTTCCGAATGCAGGCCGGAGGTGCTCGTCGACTACGGCTCGAACCTGCTGATGAGCGTGGCCGGCCCGGAGCGCTGCCTGGAGGCGTTCAAGGACTGCTTCGTGATCTCCGTCAGCCTCTTCTCCGACGAGACCGCCGAGGCCCTGGCCGACATCGTCCTGCCCGACGCCTCCTACCTGGAGCGCCTCGACCCGCTGCCCAACCTGCCGCGCCAGCAGCCCGCGGCCGGCCTGGGCGACTGGGTCTACCAGCTCCGCCAGCCCGCCGTCCCGCCTCTGTCCGAGCGGCGCCTCTCCTCGGAGGTGCTGCTGGAGATCGGCGAGCGTCTGGGCCTCGCCGATGCCATGAACGCCAGGGCGAACGATCTGTACGGCCTGCGCCCGCCCTACGCCCTGAACGCGGAGCAGCGCTACTCCTGGGAGGAGATGGCCGACCGCATCTACCAGAGCTGGTTCGGGCCGGAGCGCGGGCTGGCCTGGTTCCGCCAGAGCGGCGTCCTGACCTGGCCCAAACGCTTGGAGGAGGCCTACTGGAGGCCCTTCGGCCAAGGCCGCGTCCCGCTGCGCCACGAGCGGCTGCCCCGGCCGGGCGAGGAGGTGCAGCGGCGGCCGCAGATCGGCTTCGACCTGCAGGCCGTGTCTTACCAAGTGCCCTGGCACAGTGCCTCTGACACTTGCGAGAACCCCTGGCTGGACGAGGTGTCCCAGAGCGAGCCCTACAGCTACTTCATCTGCCTTAACCCGCGCACTGCCGCCGCCAGGGGCATCGCGGACGGCGACCCTGTCTGGGTGGAGTCGACGGCAGGGCGCCGCGTACAGGGGCGCGCCCGCCTGACCGAGGGCGTCCACCCGGAGGCGGTGGCCATCGCCGGCAGCGGCGGTCACTGGGCGCGGGGTATGCCGGTGGCCCGCGGGCAGGGCGCATTCTTCAACGCTCTCCTGAGCTTCGATCCGGGGATGGAGCCAGCCTGCGACGCCCGCGTGCGGGTGTACAAGGAGTAACGGCGTGCGCAAGGGCATGGTCATCGACCTGAAGCGGTGCATCGGCTGCTTCGCCTGTCAGATCGCCTGCAAGGCGGAGCACGGCACGCGGCCGGGCACCCTGTGGGCGCGGGTCATCAAGCGGGAGTACGGCGCCTTCCCCAACGTGCGCCGCGTCTCCCTGCCCTTGCTCTGCATGCACTGTCGCAAGGGCCCCTGCCTCGAGGTCTGCCCGACGGGCGCCACCCGCAAACGGCCCGACGGCATCGTCACCATTGACGCCGACAAGTGCGTGGGCTGTCGTTACTGCATGATGGTCTGCCCCTACGGTTCGCGCCACTACCAGGACGACGCGCACACCTGCTTCCCCGGCCAGGGCCCCAACCCGTATGAGGCGGTGGCCTACGCCGAGCACCCCACCGGCGTCGTCGAGAAGTGCGATTTCTGTGTGGAGCGAGTCGACCGTGGGCTGGACCCTGCCTGCGTGGTCAACTGCCCGACCAGGGCCCGCACCTTCGGCGACCTGCACGACCGCGACAGCGAGGTCAGCCGCCTGATCGACGAGCGGGGCGCCTTCCGCCTGCGCGAAGAGCTAGAGAGCTGCCCCTCAGTGTTCTACCTGCCGCCGTAGGAGATGAGATGCCGTCCGCCTATGCCCGTCAGCAGAGCCTCACAGACCTGAACCTGACTTATCGGCCACAGCGGGAGTGGGTCGAAGGGAGGGGGCTGCTCGTCGTCGTCGCCCACTTCTTCTCTGGTGTGGGGGCCGGCGCCTGGCTCTTCTCCGTCGCCCTGGGCTTCGATGCGGGGCTGGTCATCAGCATCGCCATTGTGGCCGGACTGGCCGGCCCGGCCCACCTGGCCTTCCTGGGGCGCTGTCAGCGCTTCTGGCGCATGGCCCTGCGACCGCAGAGTTCGTGGATCAGCCGCGGGGTCTGGGGCCTGGCCATTTTCCTGGTCGGCGCCATCCCCTACGCTCTGCCCCCCGTCCGCGACAGCGCCATCGGGCCGGTGGTGTTGGGCGTGTCGCTGGCGGGGATGGCGGTAGTGCTGGCCTACCAGGGCTTCGTCTACGCCGTCTCCCGCGCCATCCCCTTCTGGCGCCTGCCGCTGCTTCCCGTGCTCTACATTGCCTACGGGCTGCGCGGCGGGGCGGCTGTGCTGCTGGTGGTCGGGGCTGTGGCAAGCGACGCCTTCGACATCGACTTGTTGGAGGCCATCAAACTGTGGGTGGTGGTCAGCAGCGCCGTGCTGGTGCTGCTCTACCTGGCGCTTGCCCGCAGCGCGGGCGGCTCGGCCCGCCGCTCGGCGGCCGAGCTCGTCGCAGGGAAGGTCTCGCCGGCCTTCTACGCCGGCACCATTTTCTGCGGACTGGTGATTCCCATCGTCCTGGGGGCGATCGGCGCGGCCACGGGTACCTCGCGCGGGTTGCTCGCCATCATCGGCCTGTCGTCCCTGGTGGGCGATTTCTATATCAAGTACTGTATCGTCAAGGCCGCCGTCTACCGGCCCATCGTCGAGGAGTTGCCTGCTCCGCGCCGCTACGGCACCCGCCGCGCGGCGGCGGGGTTGTAAAGAGAGGACAGCAGGATGCCCCTACCGCGCTGGCTTGCCCGGATCAACAAGCGCGTCTTCAACCCCATCGAGATTCGCCGGGGCGTCCGGCCGGTGTTGATCCACGTGGGCAGATTATCGGGCAAGACCTACCGCACTCCCCTCGACGCCCACCCCCTCCCCGATGGCTACCTGTTCATCCCGATGTACGGGCCGCGCACGGACTGGCTCAAGAACGTGCTTGCCGCGGGGGCGGCACGCCTCTCGATAAGCGGGAAGGAGATCGAGTTGGAGTCCCCGCGGATGGTGAAGAAGAGGGACGTCTGGCCACTGCTGCCGACAACCACCAAGACCCCGCCGGGCATCTCGGGCGAGTCCGAACTGCTGCGCATGGACGTCCGCCGACGAGGCTGATCCCCAAGCGCCGCCGGGAGCGTGTGCCGACTCAGGAATGCGCGGGGGAACCCATAGATCAGCTCGGAATCCGATCGAGTCTCTGCGAGTTGAGGCCGTGAGGAGGTCTGCACGCCGCCGGGCTGTAAGGACGTGGCCTTCCTTGGGCTCAGACTGGCACCTGGCCTATCTGTCACCCCGAGCGCAGCGAGGGGTCTGGGGTGGGGCGCGCTTCAGCCGCGAAGTCGTCGCTATCATGGCGCAAGCACGTACTACACCGCCCCACCACCAGATTCCTCGCTTCGCTCGGAATGACGGTAGGACACTACTCCCGCCAGCCCGAGCGGAGCGAAGCGTGCGCTGATTGGGTTTAGCCCGGCACCCGCCCGCTGGGATCGAGGACGCCCCGCGGCTCTTCGATCCACTCCACCGGCGTGTCCATAGCCTCCGCCAGGTCGGTTAGACCGTAGCGCCGAGCCAGGCTGACCAGCGTCTGGCGGTCCAGGACCGCCTCGGGCGGATGGACGCCCGGCGGGATCTCGGCGCCATCGATGAGGTGCAGGGCCGCCAGGGCCAGGGGACCGCCGGTGGTGGTGGGCATCGTCAGCTCCGGCCGGTTGCTGGACCCCCGGATGACAGCCGCCACTCGGCGGCCGCCGCGCTTGCCGATGGCCGCCACGTATATCCCGCCGGCCGGCGGGCGAATAGTGCCGCGGCGCGATTCCCACGCGCCCAGACGGAGCAGGATCCGGGCGGCGCGGCGGATGTCCAGGAGGCGGAGGTCGATGGCCCGGCCCAGGAGCAGGATGAGCCGCATGTCCGACATGGGGAGGTGGCCGCCCAGGTTGGAGCAAGTGCGCAGGCCGGGGACGGCGTAGGGCAGGGTCAGCGGCTCGGGGTGGGCCACGTGCCCGATCCTCAGCGGGCCGATGGGGGGCGGGAACGGCACCACCACCCGCTCGCGGTAGGGGCGGATGCGCGTTTGCCGCCCGTTGCGGAAGGTGAGCGCCTGGCCGGTGATGATGTGGAAGGTGTGCTCGATGACCGCCGGCCCGAAGTCACCGGGGTCGCCGCCGCCCTCGGCCCAGGCGGTGATGATCTCCTCTGTTTCGTCCAGTTGCTGAACCAGTTCTTTGGCCGCCAGGTTGGTGACGCCGGGGCTGGCGCCCATGCCGATGATGGCCCGCCCGCCGGTGGAGCGGGCCAGCCGGTCATGCTGAAGGATCTCCAGCGTCGGCTCGACGTCGTCGCAGACGTCCAGATAGGTGGTGCCGGTCTCGATGGCGGCGCGCAGGATGGGCACGCCGAAGCGATAGAAGGGGCCGGTGGTGTTCAGCGCCATGTCGTGGGCCGATAGGGCATCCTTGAGGGCACCCTCATTGCGGATGTCCAGCCCCAGGGCCTGCGCCCGCTCGTCGCCCAGTGAGGCCACGAAGCGGCTCGCCGCCTGGCCGTCGAGGTCGGTGACGGTCAGGCGCTGGACCTTGGGCTCGCGTAGGAGGGTACGCACCGCCTCGCGGCCCATGTGTCCGTTTCCGCCCAGGCAAAGCACGCGCATGGAGAGCTCCTTTCTGGCCGGCTGCCCTGGCAATTTGGCCACAGTTGGCGTATCGTTGTCAATTGCGGTTTCCGGCTTTTTACAGTGGAGGTGCGTCTTGAAGATCGGTTTCCATCTGCCCCAGGTGGGGCCGCTGGCCACCGGCGACAACCTGCGGGCGGCGGCCCAGGCGGTGGAGGAGGCGGGTTTCGACTCCGTCTGGGTGAGCGAGCACATCGTCATCCCCCGCAAGCGGGTCAGCCGCTACCCCGGCTCGCCTTCAGGCGAGTTCCCCCTGCCGCCGGATACGCCGTTCCTGGACTCCCTGAGCACCCTTCTGTTCGTGGCGGCCTGTACGCAGCGGGTCCAGTTGGGCACCAGCGCCTGCATCCTGCCCTGGCGTAACCCAGTGATCACTGCCAAGGAGCTGGCCACCCTGGACGTGCTGTCCAACGGGCGCCTCATCTTCGGGGTTGGGGCCGGCTGGTGGGCGGAGGAGTTCGCCATGCTGGGCGTGCCTTTCGAGCATCGAGGCTCTCGCCTGGGCGAATACATCCAGCTCCTGAAGGCCCTCTGGACGGAACAGAACCCCAGCTTCCGCGGCCGCTTCTGGCAGATCGAGGACGTGGGTTTCTCCCCCAAACCGGCGCAGAAGCCGCACCCGCCGATCTGGATCGGCGGCGACGGCGAGGCGGCCTTCCGGCGGGTGGGCCGCCTGGGCGACGCTTGGCACGCCGCCTTCAACCGGCCGGAGCAACTGGCCGACAAGTACGCCCGCGTCCAGGCCCATGCCAGCGAGGCCGGCCGCGACCCCCGATCGGTGGGCCTCACCGTCCGGACGTCGGCGCCGACAGATATGCCTCAGGCCATCGAGCGGCTGAAGGCATACGCGGAGGCGGGCGTGAGCCACGTGGCGCTGGAGCTGTGGGCCAATTCCATGGACGATTTCCGGGCGGTCGTCGAGCGCTATGCCCGGGAGGTGCGGCCGGCGCTGGCAGGATGACAGGGACTGCTGAAAGGGGCCTATACGCGCCCTTCGACAAGCTCAGGGCGAGCGCTGTCGACTGCCTCCCTGTCCCCGCTCATGGTGAGCCTGTCGAACCATGGGCGGACAACGAAAACATGCGGCGGTCTCCATCCCCGGCCCACGGTGCACCCTTTGTTTCACGCCGCACCTACAGGCTCTGTAGAGACTTCGCGAAGTCCGCTACCCGCGGAGGCCTGTTGCCCTTGCCTGGTTCGACGGTGTGGCCTTCGTTCCTTAGACGATTTGCTTGCGCCTCTACGCCGCCGGGGAGTTTCTCGTTCAGGCTCCCGTCACCATTGATCACCCGCCAGTAGGGCGTGATGTCCCTTTCCCCTCGGCTTGCGTCTTCCTCGGCTGCTTCAGCGGCAATCCGAAGGAAGATCCCCGTGGTCAACGGGCAGGTAAGATCGGCCTGGTAATCCCTTGCCAGACGGTCTCTGATCTGGTCTACGGTCGCCAGCCTGCCCGTCTGAACCTGGCGCACCAGGGCGTCAACATCCAGAGGATTGGGGATGAGCATTCTTCCTCGCCCTCGCGGATCGTCGACCACCTTGGGAAGGCCCTCGCGCTCTAGCTTCTCCCGCGAGCTCTTCTCTGCTTTGGCCACGGCCCACTCTTCCCCTAAGGCCGCTCTCTACTCGGCCCTTGTCGGCTGTGTGGCTGGAGCCCCCGCCCCAGGGCGCCCGCGAGGGGCGCTCCTACGGAGACGCTCTCGCCACGTCCACGGCGATGCCGCGGTCGATGGGTATCGGCTGGTACTGCATGAGCCAGTAGCGCAGGTGGCCGTAGCCGCCGGCCAGGCTCAGCCACTTCACCATCCCCGGCTCGATGCAGGCGGGATCCTGCCAGTTCGGGAACATGTACGGCTCCCAGCCGTTGTAGACGATGAGCTGGCCCGGCCGCACGGACGGCGACAGCTTCGCCGCGGCCACGAAGGACGAGACATCGTTGAACACTCGCACGTCCTGCCCGTCGCCGATCTGGCGGGCGCTGGCGTCGCGGGGGTTCAGCAGGACGGAGGGGCGGCCCTGGTGCGTCGCCAGCATCAAGCGGTTCACGACGTTGCCGGAATGGATGCTCCAGCGCGAGTGGCCGCTGGTCAGCACCAGGGGGTGATCGCCGCCCATCTTGGGGTTGGCCTTGTGGACGGGCAACTCCTCGCGTGCCTGCAGGAACCAGTCGTGGTCGATGTAGAACTGGGCGCGACGGGTGAGGGTGGGGTAAGGCATCTGCTTCTCAGTATGCCAGCGGAAGGGATTGTGGGTCTCGTCGGGCCGCAGGTCCGAGGCCTGGGCCAGGGTGAAGGGCACCACTCCCCAGTCGATAAAGCGCACGAAGCCCTTCTCGCGCATCGTCTCCAGGTTCGTGCCCTCGGGCAGGTTGCCGAGCGCGGCGGTGTCGCGCACCCACTCGTCGGCCAGTTCCTCCGGCTGCGCGAAGGCGCCGCCCAGGGTGAACGCCTCCACCAGCTTGTCCAGGCGATGCACCCCGCCGCGGCCGTCGCGGCACTCCGTGAGGCCGCGGGCTTCGGCGCGCTCCTCCAGCTTCTGGGCCAGCAAGTGGACGATTTCCCATTCGGGCTTGGCCTCGCCGGGGGGCGCCACCGCCGCGTCGGAGAACGTGAGGTTCATGATGTGGGGCGTTGGGATGTGGAAGCTGACCTTCTCGTAGCTCATCGCCACCGGCAGGAAGATGTCTGACCACATGCCGGTGGTCTGCATGCGCCAGTCTACCGTGACAACCATCTTCAGCTTTGGCCAGAGGTTTTCCAGCAGCAGCGCCTGCCCGCCCCGCATGCGTCGCAAGAGGTTCCCGCCGACCTCGACGAGCACTCGCGGTGGCGTGTCGGCGGTCGGGCGCTCCAGGCCGCGCCACCAGCCCTTGTCCAGCGCCTCGCGGGCCCGCTGGTCGAAGGTGGCGCCCATGGCCGGGTCTGACCACTCGGGGCGGTTCCAGCGGTCTCGATAGCCGCAGTGGTAGTACCAGAAGAAGGCGGGCGGGACGGTGTTTCCCATGGGCGCGGCCATGCGCATCAGCTCGAAGGCGGCCATCTCCTCGGTCATGGTGGGGTCCTGGGCCTTCAGGGCCTGGGTCATCATGGTGCGCATGTTGACCACGTTCTTGGCCTCGTCCTGGCCGGCCTTGGTCTTCATGGAGGAGAGGTAGGCCCCATCGAACATGCCCACTGACCAGTTGTGGGTGCCGGTGCCGTTCTTGCCCCAGTTGCCGGTGAGGGCCAGCAGCAGGCACATGGAGCGCTCCATGAGGTCGCCGTGGTAGTACTTGCCGGCGTTGAACCCCAGCAGGATGTTGGTGCGCTTGCGGGCCACCTTCTGGGCCAGCATCCGGATGACGCTGGGGTGGACGCCGCAGAGGGCCGCGGCCTTCTCAGGCTCGTAGTCGGCCAGGCGCTCCTTTAGGATCTGAAAGACGGGCGTCACCTCCACCTGCGAGCCGTCGGCCAGAGTGACCTCGAAGCGCCCTTCGAGAGTCGGCTCGACGCCCTCCAGGGCCAGGGTGCCGCGCGGCGCCTCGGCGATGGCGCCGGCCTTCGTGTCGAAGAAGTAGAACTGGTCGTCGCGGCCGCCAGCCTGGATGTCGGGCTGGCGCAGGAAGCGGCCGGTGTCGGTGCGCACCAGGAGGGGCAGGTCCGTCTGCTCCCGCACGAACTGGGCGTCGTACAGGCCTCCCTCGATGATGACCTGGCACAGGGAGAGGGCCAGGGCAGCGTCGCTGCCGGGCTCGACGGGAAGGTGGTAATCGGCCTGGAGGGCCGAGGGCGAGAAGTCGGGGGAGATGAGCACGACCTCGCCGCCGGCGTAGCGGGCCTCCGGCACGAAGTGGAACCAGGGGATGCTGGTGTAGGCGGGGTTGCGGTGCCAGATGAGCGTCAGCTCGGCGTGGAACCAGTCGTCGATGCTGCTGGCGCAGTTGGACTTGCCGTAGGTCAGGTACAGGCCGGGGCTGAAGTCGTTGATGTCGGCGTTGACGTCGGTGGCGGTGCCCCCCAGCAGGTCGATGATCCGGCCGAAGAGGAGGCCGGCCATGGGTCCACCCTGGTTGGGGCTGCTGATCTGCAGGATCGAATCGGGGCCGCCCTCCTGGATGGCGTCCAGCATGGCGTCGGCCACGGCGGTGAGGGCCTCGTCCCAGGAGACGCGCGTCCACTTGCCTTCGCCGCGCTCGCCGGCGCGCTTCAGGGGGTAGAGGACGCGCTCGGGGCTGTGCAGGTGCTGGCTCCAGGCGTTCCCCTTCTGGCAGCCCATAGGGTTCATGTCCGGCACGCCGGCCTCGATGGGGCGAAAGACGCCGGCCTGCTCCTCCCGCAGGACGACGCCGTCGCGCACGTAAATGCGGTAGAGGCAGTTGCCGGGGTAGCAGTTGATGCAGTGCGTGCCCCAGGCCACTTTGTCCCAGGTCCACCTCTGGCGGTAGAGGTCCTCCCAGGTGCGGTAGGATGCGGCGCCGGGGTTGTCGGATCGAGGGGTAAGCTTCTCCAGCGAAGGCTCCATCATGGCTGACCTCCCGCGCTGGAGCTTAGCGCTTGCTAAGAAAACTGTCATGGCCCTTCGCCACCAAAAAGGCATATGGACAGGCACCAAAAGGGAGCCTAGAATGGCGTCGATTGCGCCTCTCCAAGAGGGCAATCGTAGCTGTAGGGCTTTAGCCCTGCCCTGACGATCCTGGCCGATCAGAGAGATTGCGGGGCAACCACGGGGGGTTGCCCCTACCGGGACGATTGTAGGGGCAGGCCCCCGTGCCTGCCCTGACCAGGGATGAATAGGAAGGAGCTCCCATGGCCGAGTACACCGATATCCGCTTCCCCGCCGGGTTCTACTGGGGCACCGCCACCTCTTCTCACCAGGTGGAGGGCAACTGCACCAAGAACGACTGGTGGGTCTGGGAACAGGAAGGCGGCCACATCCGCGAGGGCGGCGTCTCCGGCATCGCCTGCGACCACTACGACCGCTTCGAGGAGGACTTCGCGCTGGCCCAGGGGCTGGGTCACAACGCCCATCGGCTCTCCATCGAGTGGAGCCGTATCGAGCCCGAGGAGGGACAGTGGGACATGGCGGAGGTGGACCACTACCGGCGGGTGGTTGAGTCGCTGCACCGTCACGGCCTGACGCCCTTCGTCACCCTGCATCACTTCACCAACCCCCTCTGGTTCCGCGACCGCGGCGGCTGGCTGAACCCGCAGGCGCCGGACCTCCTCGCCCGCTACGCTGGGTTCATGGCGAAAGAGCTGGGCGACCTGGTGCCCTTCTGGCTCCCCATCAACGAGCCCCTGGTCACCGTCACCGCCTGCTACATTGCAGGGTACTTTCCGCCCCAGCGCAAGGACATGGCCGAGGCGATGGTCGTGGCCAAGCACATCCTCCTGGCCCACGCCAAGATGTACCAGGCCATCAAGGAGGCGACGACCCACCGGCCGCAGGTGGGCGTTGTGCTGAGCATGTCCTATTTCGAGCCCAAGAACCCGGACTCGCCCGGCGACGTCGCCATGTGCGACGCCGCAGAGGCCCTAGTCAACCAGTACTTCCTGACGGGTATCGACAAGGGCATCTTTCCGCCGCCGGTGGGTCAGGGCGAGGAGGCGCCGGGGGTGAAGGGCACCTGGGACCTGATCGGCCTGAACTACTATTCGCGGACGTTGGTCTCAGCGGAGATGCTGACCAAGGGCGCCTACATGGGCGAGCCGCCCCCGGATGCCGAACTGAGCCTCATGGGCTGGGAGGTCTACCCAGAAGGCATCTACCACCTGCTCAAGCGCCTGGCCCAGTACGGCCCTCCGATCTTCATCACCGAGAACGGTACGTCCACTCAGGACGAGGACGCGCGCTGCCGCTACGTCCTGCGCCACCTCTGGCAAACCCATCGCGCCATCTCCGAAGGGGCGGATGTGCGCGGCTACCTGCACTGGTCGCTCACCGACAACTTCGAGTGGGCGGAGGGATGGCAGCAGTGGTTCGGGATGGTGAGCATGGAGCCGGGTACCCTGGACCGCAAGCCCAAGCCCCTGGCCTACCTCTTCCGCGACATCGCCCGCGCCAACGGCGTCACGGCGGAGCAGTTCGGGAAGTACGTGGGGTAGGGCGCGAGGCCCTTCGCTTCGCTCAGGGGGGCACTACTCCCGCTCGTCCTGAGCCTGTCGAAGGACGAGCGGCCGCTCATGGTTCGACGGGCTCACCATGAGCGGCTCGACGGGCGTTAGCTCCCGGGCGGGCGCAGGCTGGCGAAGATGTCTTCGCCGGTGACGTAGCGCCAGCAGTAGCGGTCGATGATCATCTGCTTGACGGTCTTGAGGGCTGCCAGGGGCGCCTCGGCGATGGTGTTGGCCATCGCCAGGGCCTCGTCCAGCAGGCGCTCGGCCGGCACCACCTTGCTCACCAGGCCGATGCGCAGCGCTTCCTGAGCGTCGATACGGCGCCCGCTGAGGCAGAGGTCGCGGGCCAGCCCGCCGCCGATGACCTCCGCCAGCGGCCCGTAAAGGGTGGGCGCCCCGAACTTGATCTCCGGATGGGCGAAGAGGGCGTCCTCGGCGCAGATGCGCACGTCGCAGAGCGCCGCCAGGTCGAGGCCGCCGCCCAGGGCCGGGCCGTGGATGGCCGCCACCAGCGGCTTGGCGAAGTTCATCAGGCGCAGGTGGAAGCGATCGGTGGAATCCATAAGGGCCTGCTGGTGCTCCGGCGTCTGGACAAAGAACTCGGTGCGGTCGAAGCCGGCGCAGAACGAGGGCCCGGCGCCGGCCACCACGACCACGCTCACGGCGTCGTCGGCCTCGAGCTCCGCCAGGCACTGGTCGATCTCGTAGCGCAGGGCGATGGAGAGCGCGTTGCGCTTGTCGGGGCGGTTGAGGGTGACCAGCGCCACCTTGTCGCGTGTCTCCAGCAACAGCAGTTCGTAAGGCACGGCGCTTCTCCTTGGACAGTGCAGGGGCGCTTCGCGAAGCGCCCCTACGGCGGGGCGCGCCAAGGGGCGCCCCTACAGCGTGGCGCCTTCGGAATCGCCCCTACCGGGCCGCTTCGAGCTTCAGGTGCGCCTCCGCCAGGTGCGCCAGCACCTCATCCGCCTCTTCGATGAAGGCGCGCACCACGTCCCCGGCGCTGGAGAGGCTGTGGATCAGGCCCGAGACCTGGCCGGCGGGCATGAGGCCGATGTCTGTGTCACCCTGGGCGATGGCGGCGGCCAGCTTTTGGGAGTCGACACCCATCTGAAGCGGAAACGGCTTGAGCTCGGCGTCGCGGCCCACCCAGTCGTCGGCGTACTTGTTGCGCACCACGCGGCAGGGCTTGCCGGTGAAGGCGCGACTGACCACGGTGTCCTCTTCGCTCATGGCCACGATCTTGTTCTTGTAGTTAAGGTGGCCGTAGGCCTCGTGGGTGGCGACGAAGCGCGTGCCCACCCAGATCCCGCAGGCGCCCAGCGCCAGGGCTGCTACCAGCCCGCGCCCGTCGGCGATGCCGCCGGCGGCGACCACCGGCTTCGGCTTGACGGCGTCCACGACCTGGGGTAGCAGGGCGAGGGTCCCGATGCGACCGGTGTGGCCGCCGGCCTCGTGGCCCTGAGCGACGACGACGTCGGCGCCGCCCTCGGCCACACGGCGGGCGTTCTTCACGTTGCCCACCACCCCTATCACCTTCATACCGCGCTGGTGCATCTCGGGGACCCACTCCTTCGGGTTGCCTAGCCCCGCGGCGAAGACGGGCACGCCTTCCTGGAACATGGTCTCCATCGCCTCGCGGACGCCGAACATGCCTTCGGCCAGAAGGAGGTCCACGGCGAAGGGCTTGTCGGTCTTGTCCTTGACCTTGCGGATCTGGTCGCGGAGCTGGTCCGGGCTGAACATGGCCGCGCCCAGGGTGCCCAGGCCGCCGGCGTTGGAGACGGCGGCGACCAGTTCGGCGGTAGCCACGCCCCCCATGCCCGCCTGGATGATGGGATACTTGATGCCCAGCGTCTCCGTCAGGACGGTTTGAAACATGGCTTGTCCTCCTTCCGCGAAGTTCCGCTAGCGCGGCGGGGCCAGCACCGCCAGCTTACCTTCCTGGACCGTCATCTCCACCGATTCGCCCGCTCGCAGGGGGTCGTATTCCCCGTCGACGTAGAAGGGCGTGTCTTCGATCGCGCGCAGCGTCACCGACTTGACGGCGCGGAGGCTGGCCCGCTTCAGCTTCTGAGTCCCGCCCAGGACCAACTTGAGGGCGTACCAGTGGCGGAGCCAGAGCGGCATGTCGCTCCAGATAAGCAGGTGCAGGAAGCCGTCGTCGGGGCGGGCGTTGGGAGCCAGCCAGAACAGTCCCCCTTCCTTAGGGACGTTGCCCACGCTCATCATCAGGATGGGCCCGTGGAGGGAGAATTCACCCGCTTCGATCTCGACCGGCAGTGCCGAGTAGCGGAAGATCCCGCGGAGGGCGGCGCCGATGTAGACGATGGGCGAGCCCACGGCCTTGTCCGTCTCGGCCTGGGCCTGGCTGGCGATGAGGGCGTTGATCCCAGCACCAACCGTGGTGACGAAGTAGCGCCGCTGCTCGCCGCGGACTATGAGCCCCAGGTCGACCGGATGGACGTTCCCCGCCCGCACGATTGCCAGCGCGACGTCGAAATCGCGCGGGATGCCGAGGCTGCTGGCGAGGTCGTTGGCGGTACCCACGGGCAGGATGCCCAGGGCGGCGGTGAAGCCGGCATCGCCGATGCCGTTGATCACTTCGCAGACGGTGCCGTCTCCGCCGACGACGGTCACCGCCGGGTGCTTGGCGGCGCCCTCCGCCGCCAGGCGCTGGCAGTCGCCCGGCCCTTCGCTCACGACCACAACGTCGTCGGACCTGAGCAGCGGCTGGAGCCGGTCGAGGACCTTTCGCCCCCTGCCCCTACCCGCCGCCGGGTTCACCACGAAGTACATGGCGCGAACCGCCCTACGAAAGCCCCAGGGTGCGGGCCACCTCGCCCAGCGAGGCGTCCAGGGCGTCCAGCACCTCGTCCACCTCATCGGCTTCGATGATCAGGGGCGGCATGATCTGGAGCGAGGAGGGCCGCAGGTGGGAGAAGATGGCGATGACGCCGTGCTCGCCCATGGCGCGGGTCATCAGTGGCCCGCAGGCATCGCTGGCCATCTCCAGGCCGATCATCAGCCCTCGCTGGCGCACGCCCGTGAAGATCGCCGGGTGCTTCTCTTGGAGCCTGTCGAAGCCGTCGGCGAAGCGGTCGCCCATCTCCTGCACGTGCTCCAGGAAGCCGGGCTCGGTGATCTGGTCGAGCATCGCCAGGCAGGCGACACACCCCAGGTCGGCGCCGCCGTAGGTCGAGATGTGGATAAAAGGGTCCGAATCGAAGAAGGCCTGGAGGTGGGGGCGGAAGCAGGTGGCGGAGATGGGGTAGATGGCGCCGCTCATGCCCTTGCCCAGGACCATGATGTCCGGCACCACGCCCCACTCGTCGATGGCCCAGAGGCGGCCGGTGCGGGCCAGGCCCGCCTGAACCTCGTCGATGATCAGCAGGACGCCCGTCTCGTCGCAGAGCTCGCGCACGCGGGGGAAGTAGTCGGGCGGCGGGACGAGCATGCCGGCGGTCGCCGGGATGGTCTCCATGATCACGGCGGCGGTGTCCTCATCGATAGTCGCCGCCAGGGCCTCGATGTTGCCGAAGGGCACCTTGCTGAAGCCCGGCGCCAGCGGGGCGAACTTGTCGCCGAACTCGGTGGTGGCGGCCAGCGCGAAGCCGGTGCAGCCGTGGTAGCCGCCCTCCAGGGAGATGATGCCCGGCTTGCGGCTGTAGCCGCGGGCCAGCTTGATGGCTAGGTCCACCGCCTCGCCGCCGCTCACGCCGAACACGGTGTAGGTGATGTCGCCGGGCGTGAGCTGCGCCAGGCGCTTGGCGAGGGCGGCGCGGTGCTGGCTCATGAGGACGTGGTCGCCGATGTCCAGGGAATCGAGCGCCTGGCGCACGGCGGCGATGACGCGCGGCGGCCGGTGGCCGAGGTTGAACACGCCGCCGGCGGAGCGACATTCGATCCAGGAGCGCGTGCCGTCCAGGTCCCAGACGCGCACGCCCTCGCGGCGGCCGGGCACGATGGTGGTGCCCAGCGCCTGGTAGACGGCGACCTTGCCGGGCGATACGTAGCTGGCGAAGTCCTTGATGACCTGGTCTCTATCGGGCGGGCGCTCGGCCATGGTCGGCTCCTTGGGCTGATGTAGCAGCGAGAGTATACACCGAACGGTGGAGAGGGGGTAGGTTTGCGAGGAGCGAGGTAGCGTAACCTTCTCTGTGTAAAAAGGGGGGCGTACCCTTTGCAGCAAGCAAGCGAAAGCGAGCTGCGAAAGGAGGACGCCCGTGGTGAGCATAAAGGCACTAGACGCTGTGGCGCCAGCGGATC
>Ga0315286_10002314_pt1 | contig 17741 bp, 8 predicted proteins | sample YL17G10_0_MG_FD_205038 | JGI IMG/M metagenome (GOLD analysis project Ga0315286, IMG submission 205038) | Sediment microbial communities from Yellowstone Lake, YNP, Wyoming, USA - YL17G10_0 | ecosystem: Environmental > Aquatic > Freshwater > Lake > Sediment | place: USA: Wyoming | collected...
CCAATAGCCATTGTCGAAGAACCGCTCATCCTGGAACGGCAGGAGGGCGTTCTCAGCCTGGTGGTCCGGCCGTTCCCAGTGATCCACGCCGGCCCGAAGTGTCAGAAACGACGAGAGCTGGGAGACGGCGGATACATCCAGTTGTGTCAGCCTCGTCCCGGATCGCATCTCCGAGGCCCCAATGTCGAAGTCCACGACCGCCGTGGAGTAAAGCGTGAGCCCATGACCCAGTCCGGCGCGCTGGTCGAGGAGCATCGCCAAACGGTCGATCTGGCCGTCATAGTAGGAGTTCAGCATTCCGACCGTCCCGGAGTAATGGCGCCCGTCACGAGGACCCGCCACGAATGTGGCGTAGGGGACAACGAGGGGTTCATCCGCCGACGCGTCGAGGTTGATCCGGTCCGGCTTGAGCCCTCCGACAACGCCGAGGCGGGTGTGTTCTCCCGGATGCACCTGCCCTTGAAGCCCATCCACGTACCCGATCCCCGGCAGCTCATACGGCACGAAACGCCCGAACCGAAGGAATGCTTCCTCGCCAAGGGGCCTCTGGAACATCGCCCGATAAATGTCAAGATGCGGCTCCTGGTAGTCCGGGTGCGAAACAAATGCATCTCCCGTGCGGTATCGCAGGTCGCCCGACCAATTGAAGCTCCAGGGGGAACCCTCGATCCGGTCCATGCTGCCGGAGGAACCGACGCGGGTCACCGAGTAGCCCAGATTGCCCCCGGAGTCCATCTGGAACATTTGGCGGACCTGGATGCGGCCGTGGGACATGGATGCGAGCCTCGATACGTCGGACCCGCGCGGGGTCGGTGCCAGCAATGGGACAAACTCCTTTTGTCCATCCGAGCTTCCGGACGTGTTGGAGGACACAGGGGCACCGTTGGGGTCCTTCGGTTTCTCCGGCCTCTTCCCGGCCGGCTGGAGCGACTCCTGGGGCAAGACGATTTCGACGGTCCGGCCGACGAGTCTTTCCTGGCCGCGGTAGCCTGGCAATCGCAGCACCGCCGACTGTTCCCCGGCATGCAGGACCTCGAATGCAAACGTCCGGCCGTCGTCAAGATGAAGAGAACCTGTGCGTCCGGATCGTAGCCCCTGGTCAATCCCCACGTCGACGTATACCCCATCCTGGGCCTCCTGCGTGATCCGGCCCCGCACCGTAACCTCGGCATCGCCAAAGGCCTGGCAAACGAAGGTGGACAAGGTTGCGGCCACCATCAGAATCAGCCACTTGTGTTCGATTGCCGCCGTCTTCATGAATCCTCGCAAGCCGGGGAGCCCTCCCGCTGCGTACACTCGTGGTCGTCTCAACGCTGCTGTCCCGTCGGATGACATTGGTAGCACGCCTGCGAACTATAGCTATACCCGGCCACGCCGGAGTGGTGCTCGTTCGTACTCGCCGCTGTGTGACAGTTCAGACAATTGAAGGTGCTTGTGCTGCCGCTCGTATGACACTCCGTACACGACCGATCGTGCGAACCCGACAGGGGAAACGTGTGCCGGAACGTGGACGGAATCCAGGCGGTCGTCGTATGGCACTGCTGGCACGTCTGCGGAAAGTTGAGGGCCGAGTGGTTTGGCGCCCCCTGATAATTCGCTGCGTGACAGGAATAGCAGTTCGAAGGAAGGGGGCTAAACGTGCCGCCCGTGTGACAACGCGTGCAGTCCAGACCGGTGTGCGCCCCCGTCAATGGAAAACCGGTGTGGTCGTACCTCGCCGGGAGCCAGGCCGTAATGCTGTGGCATTGCCCACAGGTATGCGGGAAGCTCGACGCCACGTGGCCGGGGGCCGTCTGATAGGTGGCGGCGTGACACGAGTAGCAATCCGAAGGGATTCTCCCGAGAACGCCGCTCGTGTGGCAGCGGGTGCAGTCCAGGCCGGCGTGCCCGCCGGAGAGTGGGAAGAAGTCATGGCGCACGAACGCCCTCTCCCAGCCGAGCGGTGTATGGCAACGCTGACAATCGGTGATCCATCCGCTCGCGGCGTGATCCGGGGAGGTTGCACGCGCCAGCTCGGCCCGATGGCACAGATCACACTGGACGGGGGCCCCGCGAAATTGGCCTGCCGGCGCCCCTGGATGACAGTTCTCACAGGGCGCCACGGCGTGCGCGCCGAACAGCGGGAAGCGCGTCCGAGCGTGCTCGGCGATCAGTCCCGTCGGCCTCCAACTGATCTGCTCGTGGCACCGCTGGCAATCCAGCCCGAGAGAGGAGGTATGCGGGTCCGGGTGGCACCCCCCGCATCCCCGGGCGATGTAAGACTGGACCGGGCCACGATCGTTGTGGCATCGCAGGCAGGCGGCCCCGGCGTGCGCGCCCTTCAGAGGGTAGCCGGTCTCCTTCTCATGGTCGAAGGAGAAGTCCTTGCGGAGGACGTTCCATCCCTGCGTGACGTGGCAGATGCCGCAGTCGGCGGGAAACGTCTTGTGCGGCACCAGGGGCCCCCATCGGCGGCTCCAGCCCTGTCTCGGCGCGTCCAGCCGGCAATTGAGCAACGCCCCCACCGCCATCGCGGCGAGAAGTCCGGCAACGAGCTTTTTGGCAGTCCAGTGATCCAGCAGCACCATGCTCACCATGACAATCGAAGAATGAGACTTGCTCGTGTACGCGAGCCACACCCCAATGTTCAGTCTCATCGGGTCGGGTGAGCTTTTGACGTGAGAAAACGGGGCAGATTCAACAAACCCCCTTTCCCGACAGGTGTTTCCGGAAATACCCCTAATCCCCAAGGGGTTGAATACCATTCGGAACGAATATCGCATTTCGCGAGTCCCACGACTATTGCGGGTAGATTGCCGCGCTTCGCTCGCAATGACATATGGTGCACAGTCATGTCATTGCGAGGAGCGTAGCGACGAAGCAATCTCCTCCCGCATCGTCGCAAGACTTGCGAAATGCGGTACTAGGTCCCGTCGGCGGTCCGGGGCACGGGCAGCTTGGCATGGGTCCGGATCAACCACTCTTGCAGCCTTGCATCCAGTTCCCGGACCTTCTCAGGCATGGTCCCTGACAGGTCGTTCCGCTCGGAGAGATCGTCCTTGAGGTTGAACAACTCGAAGGTTTTGCCCTCGTACCGTTTGATGAGCTTCCACTCGCCCGCCCGGACGATGCTGTACGGGACGACATCCGCTCCCCGGTAGTGCGGGAAATGCCAGAAGATCGCCTCCCGGTGAAGCGGCTGTCTCCCGCCGGCCTTGAGGTGCCCGACGAGCGAAACGCCGTCAATATCGCGGTCCGCCGGCAGCTTGACTCCCGCCGCCTCGCAGAGGGTCGGGAAATAGTCCACGCTGATCACGGGCTCGTCGCTGGTGCTCTTGGGACGAATGACGCCGGGCCACCGGACGATCAGAGGCTCGCGGATCCCGCCTTCGTAGGGATAGCCCTTGCCCGACCGCAGCGGTACGTTGCTCGTGATCGGCAAGAGGCCCCCGTTGTCGCTCGTGAAAAAGACCACCGTGTTGTCCGCCAGCTTCAACTCGTCGAGGACCGAGCAGATCCTGCCCACCGCATCGTCCACGCTCTCGATCATCGCGGCGTACTTCGCGTTCTTCTGCTGGGTCGGCATCTTGGCCTCGTACTTCTTCACCAGATCGGCCTTGGCCTCGATAGGCATGTGCACGGCGTAGTGCGCCATGTAAAGGAGGAACGGCCGGTCCTTGTGCTCGCGGATGAACTTGACGGCCTCATCCCCCTCGCGGTCCGTCAGATACTCCCCTGCCTTTCGCGGCTCCAGCGTCGGGATGCCGCCCTGGCCTTTGCGAAAATACGGATCGAAATACGTCGGCGGCTGACCGAAATCGCACCCGCCGATGTTGTAGTCGAAGCCCTGCTTGTCCGGGTACCAGTCGTCGGCGCCCAGGTGCCACTTGCCGACGTGGCAACTCACATAGCCAGTGGGCTTTAGCATCTCAGCAATCGTGATTTCATCCAGCTCCATCCACAATGCATTGGGAGGGCAGAGCAGCTTTTGCTTCTTGTCGCCGACGTACTCCGTCGGGTTCTTCTTGTCCTCCGGAATCTTGCCGCCCTGGAAGCGGGATCGAATCCAATCCGTGACGCCCAGCCGCGCCGGATAGCGGCCCGTCATGATCGAGGCCCGCGTGGGGGAGCAGACTGCGCAGGCGGCATAGGCGTTGGTGAAGAGCATGCCCCCCGAGGCGAGCTTGTCGATGCTCGGCGTCTCGTAGTACCGGCTGCCATAGCAACCGATATCGGCCCAGCCCAGGTCATCCACCAAAATGAAGACGAAGTTCGGCTTCTTCGCCGGCTCTCCCGCAAAGGCCCTCGCCACCGGCCTTGATGCCAGCAAAGCCGCCCCACCACCCATCGCTTGAAGAAGACGGCGTCGAGTCACGTTTCGTCCGCTCATGACACATCCTCCTGTCCGGTGCCATGCCCACGCTTGCGTGGGCATGTCTTACCCCACGGGAAAACATGCTTACGCCAGCGTAAGCATGGCACCCGATACACGGTTTCCAGGCTCAGTTCTTCTGCATCATGACCACCGTCTGGTTCATGGCCGGGGCCGTTGCGGGGAATCGGATCGTGCCCGCGCCGACCGAGGCTTGCACGTAGTACTCGATGTCATTGTCGTTGATTTGAGAGGCAGGAATCCGGGCCGAGTAGACGCCCCGCGCGACGTGCTCCAAAGGCAATCTCTCGAATGTGCCCTTGCCGAGCGGCCGCCAGAGCAGGGCGAGCGTCCCCGCACGGCCTGCCACAATGACCTTTAGCCGCAAATCCTCACCTGCCGTCAAGCTCGCCCGGGCGGTGGGCACAACCAGCCGCGCCGGCCCATCATAGGCAATGGACGGCATGGCGTCGGCAGGCAGCGGCTCGCCCAGGATCTCGGCCAACTTCTGGCCGGGCTCGGTGAGCAGACTGGGGAGCAAATGCTGCTGCCAGTTGGCCACGGTCCCCATCCCCCCCGTGGTTGTGATACTTACGAGCAGCAACTCGTGTACTTCCTCTACCTGCTTGACCAATTCCTTCCTAATCGGCAGAAGGACTTCGCGAGCGAGTTGCTTTTGCCTGTCCTTGTCCTGCTCCTTTTTGAGTTTCTCCATGGCGGCATTGAACCGGCCCCAGGTGCAGTTGACCTGCCCCACCGCCCTGAGATACCGCATGGTGTTGAGCCAATAGTCGAAGCGTTCGAGATTGCCGGCGCCCCGGACCTTGGATCGCAGGGCGGCCAGGTCGTCCACGAACGTGTACTCCTTCTTGACTTGGTCCCAGGACCTGTTGTCCGGCTGAATCCCGCCGGGGCCGTTGACCCAGGTGGACGGCCGGGGAAGGTAGGCCTCGCGCCGCTTGCCAATCCCCATATCCGGCCCGCCGTCGAGCTTGGCGAAGAGCTTCGCGACCGGCTCGGCGGCTTCATCACCGAACTCCGTCTTGGCCCAATCGACGTAGAAATCCTCCGCGGGCAGGTCTCGCGGCCGGTTGTCCACATTGGATTGGGGCAAATCGGCCTCATAGTCCTCGAAGGCGGGGCCGCCGCAGTTGACCTTGCGAGTGACGCCCTTGCCCTCGACGACAAAGGCCGCGATGCAGGGGAATTCCACGATGCCGTCGAACTGGATTTCAAGGACGCCGTTTGAGACTTCGACGCCGGAGAAGAAATAGTCCAGTGCCCGGTTCCTGCCGACGGTCGCGAACATATCCAGCTTGTCGATCGCCTTCTTGCCCTGGATCGTCACGCCGAAGACCCGCTTGCCGGCCTCGGCGTAGTGAGGCTCGCAGAATTGCAGCCGGACGGTGTATGCCCCATTCGGCACTTTGAGCCGGTACGCCTTCATGTCGTACGTGACCGTCTGATACAAGGTATCACGCTCAGTATCGGCGATGGCGTTGTTGGGGAACGCCGCCGCTGTACCGCCCTCCCGGCCTTCAGTATCCTTCGGGTCGGGGATGACGATCTCCTTGCCCAAGTACGGATTCCAGGGCTTCTGGTCCCAGGCGGCCTTGGCCAGCGCCGAGACATTCGGCCCAAGGATCCGGGTCCGCCAGTGGATTCCGAGCAAGCCCGTGCAGCCATAGGCCAAAGCATCAGCGGCATCGCGCCGCATCCGGCCTACCCAGAGCTGAGGAATGAGCAGCGCCGGATCGTCCTCCATCCACGGAATGGCCCACTCGGGACGGCCCTCGACGCGGGCAAAGCCCGTCTCGACCGGGGCAAAACCGACGTTGCGATTGATGCAGCTCATCGGCATCTCCTTGGGCAGCATGTTGTCGAACAGCGCACGGTCTTTCGGTGGTCCCAGCACCCAGCCGCAGGTGGCAAGGATGAACGGCGATTTGGCATTCTTCACCGCCTCGATGGCCGCCTTGAGATCGTCGATCGTGGCTTGGACCTCCCGGTCTTTGGGATTGCCCCACGTCCACGATTCGGGCGTCCAGAACCAATAGTAGTCGATTGGGTAAGCCTTCGCGATTCGCTGGAACATGCCTTCGTAGAGCTCCCGTACGACGGCGAGATCGTTGGGGTCCTTGCCCTTGCTCTTGATATTTTGCTTGACGACATCGGGAATCGTCAACGGCGTCTCCGTGCCGACGCAGGTCTGAACGCCGAGCGTGTGGGCGAATTCGAAGGCCTCTTTGAGCATCCGGCCCGTCCGATTGAAGACCGCATTCCTGTCTTGGGGCGTCTTGGGCACGGGCATCGCGCCGGACATCACCTCCGGGCCATAGTCGTCCCGCTCGAACAGTTGGGCCGTGCCGAAGGAGAAATCGCTCGTCTTCTTGGCGGTGTAACCCCAGTTGCCGCGAAGCGTGTTCATGTAGCTCGAAGGCGAGCTGAGCCGGACCGTGCCATCCGCGTTGACATCCTCCTTCAGCCCGATCCAGACCGTCGGCTCCGGCCCCACGCCGCCCTGCGGGTACGTGTGCAGGCCGATGAAATTCATCCGCAGCTTGGGAAGCTGGGCGATGATCGCCTTGTAGTCGTCCGCGTTCCACCAGTCCGGCCCCTCCGGGAAATCATGGAAAGGCTGGATGCCCCGCGTCTTGAACAGCGGCTCACCCCGCTCATCGAGCGTCGGCAGCGCAAGGTCTGCTTTCATTCTCTCATCAGGCACGACGTCACCGTGGAGGTAGAAACGTACGCCCCAATGCTCGGCGAGCCGATAAGCCCCGTAGAGCGTGCCGACCGGATCGCCGCCCGCAACCAGAAGCGCCTGCTTTCCATCGCCGCTGCTCAGAGAGATGGTCTTTAGTAGATACTGCTGCGGCTGGAGCGATTTCACCGACTCCGCGACCCGTGCAGCCCCCTTGATTGCGGCGGTGATAATCGGTTGGTCCTTGTGTCCAATGATGATGCTCCGGCCCGAGGGCCGCTCACTATTTGCCGGGACGATGGGAACAAGCTCGCCGGTCCGCAGGTAGAGATAGCGCCGAATCTCCCGGGCGGCCAAACGCTCCGGGGTCTCGGCCTTCTGCGGCTCGACGATCTTGATCGACTCGCCGGCCGAACAGGCGACGGAGTCCAACAGACCGGCAGTCAAGACCAGAAACGATACGAGGGACACGGAGAACAGAAGTGAAAGGCATCTGCGGATCATGACGGACTCCCCTTTGGATTTACAATTTACAATTTACAATTTACAATTCGCTGGTTCGCAGACCGAGAACAGAAAACAGCCGATCTGAAGGGTAAATAGTAAATCGTAAATGGTAAATAGTAAATGACAAGGGCGATCCTGGACTGTTACACGGACGAGCCGGCGGGGCTGGGTGTCCCGCCGTTTGTCGGGGTCTGGCCCCGCTACGTCGCCGGTCTGTACGAGGAGGAGCCGACCTATCTGACCATCGACGACGTCCGGCTGGTCCGGTACGTCGAGTCGGTCCCCAAGGTTACGATCGACCCGCCCGCCGGCAGGACCCACATCGAAGTGCTCAATCACACCCGCGAGTACGACGACATCAAGCGGGTCCTGGCGAACACCGATGAGCTGGTCATCGTCGTGGGCGTGCAAACGCCGGGCAAGTACCTCAGTGCCCGGCCGGGGACACTGCACGAAGTCAACAAGCTGCTGGCGCCCTTTGAGGGGGCAGGCCGGAGGCCGGAGGCCGGAGACCGGAGCGATCCTCCAGGCGTAGGGTGGGTTCTCAACCCACGCGTCAACCCTATCGATGCGCACGGAACGCGTGGGGTAAGACCCCACCCTACAGCCTGCCATTCCTTCCGCCGAGTCCTCACCGGTCCAGTCCTGACCGGCGGCACTCAATTCCGTGGCGGCACCCGGCCCCAACTGCCGGAGGCGGGGGATTTTGAGGAGCTGCACCCGCTTGTTTTCGATACCTATGAGGAATTGCAGCCGTATGCCCTCAAAGGCGCCCATCTGATCGCCCAGATGCCGCGACTGGCGAACCGGATCGTCGAGATCGAGACGGGCCGGGGCTGCCCGCGTGGAAAAGGCTGCTCGTTCTGCACCGAGCCGATCAAGCACACCGTCCTGTGGCGCAGGCCCGAGCTTGTCATCGAGGAAGTGAAAGCGCTGATGGGCTTCGGGGCCAAGGCTTTCCGGCTGGGCAAGCAGTCCTGCATCTACAGCTACGAAGGAGGCGACCCGCAGAAGCTCGAAACGCTGCTTTCGGGCCTGGCCGCCCTCAAGCCGACCGTCCTGCATATAGACAATGCCAACCCGATGATGATCGACGAACAGCGAACGGAGTTGTTCGTCAAGTACCTGACGCCGGGCAGCACTGCCGCGATGGGGATCGAATCCTTCGACCCTGAGGTCACGAAGGCCAACAATCTCAACTGTCCCTACGACATGGCGTTTGAAACGATCCGACTCGTCAACCGCATCGGCGGCTTTCGCGGCGAGAACGGTTGCCATGCCCTGCTGCCGGGGATCAACATCCTGCTCGGCCTGGCCGCCGAAACCCCGGAAACGCTGGACAAGAACTTCGCGGCGTTGAAGCGTATCCTGGATGAGGGCCTGCTCATCCGCCGGATCAACATCCGCCGGGTCGTGCCCTTCCCGGGGACGCCACTCTACGAAGAGGTCGGCCAGAAGTACCTCCGCCGGAACCAGCGGTACTACGCCCCTTGGATCGAGAAGGTCCGCCAGGAGATCGATATCCCGATGCTGCAAAGGCTCTTTCCCATCGGGACCGTGTTGAAGGACCTGTGCAGCGAGGTCCACAACGGCGGCACCACCTTCATGCGGCAGATTGGCAGCTACCCGATTGTCGTGGCCGTCTGGGAGCGCCTCCCGTTGAACGAATTCTTCAACGTCCGCGTCACCGGCTACCGGCGCCGCAGCCTCCTCGCCGAACGAATCAAGTAGCACTGATCACGTCTGGAGGTTCTGCGTATGCGGGTGGCATCGTCAAGCGCAGCTTGGCGATGGCCCTTTCCCATCCGCCATCCCCAAGGCCTTCGGTCTTGAGGCTGCCACCCGTATGGATCGCACACCACTCGACTTCCGTGTGGCTTGTCATTCCCGCGCAGGCGGGAATCCAGGAACCCATCGTGCGAGCATGGACCCCCGCCTGCGCGGGGGTGACAGGGCGGCGGCAGTCCCGGTATCCGCTCTACCCGCTCAGGCGCGAGCGGGCGCAAGCTCCTTCAGCAGCCCGATCGCCATGTCGGTCATCACTTCTCCGCCACCGGGGGCGATGCGGGAGTTGACCGTCTCGTAACTGCCCTCGGCGAAGGCCTTGCGGGTCGGGACGTACGCCACGTCGTCCTGGCACAGCTCGATCACGAGCGTCACCGGGAAGGGGCTAGCTTTCTTGATCGCCAGGCCGATCTCGACGAAGACCTCGCCCGGCAACCCGACCACCGCCACCTCATCGCTGAGCCGGAATGCCTGCACCTCCAGGGGTATTGTCGAGCCGCCGCGGGTCTGGACGTCCATGATCTTGTACGCCTTGACCTGGTCGAGGAACGACAGATCGGATGTGCCGATCTTGTCCATGTCCTTCCTTGCTTGCTCGATCTCGGCCGCGGTGAACCGCTGCATGGGCACCTCGACCACCGCCCGCTTAGCCGCGAGGCTCGGCTTATCGATGGCCTTCGATTGCGCCACCCCCGCGGCTACGGTCCGGCCCAGGGTCACGCCGATGACCTCGGGCTTGAGCCGGTCCTTCGTCGTGACGTCGATATGGTTGATGTCGCCGCAGGTGCCGGTCCCGAACAGGAGCACGAACTCCTTGCCGAGTTTCTCGCGCAGGCTCTGCTCCACGAAATAGGGATAGTCCGCCGCGTAGAGCGTGCCGCCCGTGGTGTCCAAGTGCAGGGCGAAGTTCACCAGGCTTGCGAAGGCATCTTTGCTGTCTGCATCGCGGAAGAAAACCATACCAACGCCCGGATCGATGGGTCCGGCGACTCGAACGATGTCGGGATTCAGGACGCCCGGATTGAAACGCACCGTGCCGTCCTTCATGTGGAACCGACGATTGAAGGACAGCCCTTGTTGCTGGGTGACGCCGGCCTGGGCCTGCACCGGCCGGACCTTGGCGTCGGCTTCTTTGATCGCTTTCACGATCCCCGCGACCAGTTCAGCCGAGTAATCCCTTTCCTCACACGGGTCTTTGCCGTACTTGGCGACCGCTTTCTGGTGGAGATGGTCCCGCAGGGCGTCGAAATACAGCGGGCCGGTGTGACTGTGCGTGCCGGCGAGCAGGATGTTGTCCGCCGGGATGCCCGTCTCCTGCTGGACCTGCTGACGAGCCCGCGTCGAGACGTCGGCCGACAACCCGATGATGTCGCAGAAGACCATCGCGGCCCGCGTGTCGCCCTGCCGCAGAACCAGAGCCTTGGCGTGGAGCGGATTGAGAACGCCGGTGCTCAACCGCTCATTGAAATAGCCGCACATGCGATACCCGACCGGCGGCGTGATGTCGGCCACCGCCACCCCGGCTTGCAGTTGCTGTGTGGTCGCAGACACGTCCTGCGCCTCTCTTCAGGTCTGACCGGTCAACTTCTCCAGGAACTGCCGCGTCTTTTTGGCTTCCGCCAACAGGTGCGGGAGATCGCCCGGCGTGAGACATTCGACAACAAGGGCACCTTTCTTGAAACCGCCCGCTTTGAGCTTGGCCAGGACCGCTGCAAAATCCACCAGTCCCGTCCCCGGCGTCACATCGACGCTCTTGGGCGGCTTGAAGTCCTTGACACACATGCCCATGACGAGTCCATCCACACTGGGCGCATCGTCCACGGGATTGAGCCTGCCGTCGGAATAGAAGAAAATGTTGCCGGGGTCGTACCAGATGCCGAAGTTCTTATGCCCGACGGACTTCACCGTCTTTCGGCACTGCGGCCCGGTTGCGTTCAGCCCGCCGTGCGGCTTGACGCTGATCCCCATGCCCTTCCGGGCGGCATAGTCGCAGCATTCCGCAATCGCCTCGTAGTACCGGTCGTAGAGCTTCTGATCGCCGACGCCGCCCATGAGAAGGTTCATCGTCCCGCAGGCGGCGCAGTTGTCGATGAGCTTCTTCAAGCCCTTGATGCCGGCTTCGAGCGACTTCGCCACGGGGATGTCGCCCCCGTACACGGAGACCACCTTCAGGTTGCGTTTCTTGACCTCCTCGGCAACCTGGGCCGCCTCCTCGGGCGTCGTGGACACGGAGAGCACGAGGTTGCTCTTTCCCTTCGTGGTCATCAGCCCGACATATTTGTAGCCTGCCTCGGCAATCGCGTCCAGGGCCACGCGGTACTCATACTGGGCCCACGGCCGAGTATAACAGGCAATCATGTACGGTCCACCGGGTGCCATGCCTGCGCTTGCGTAGGCATGTCTTGACCCCAGTGAAGAGCATGTCCACGCCAGCGTGGACATGGCGCCCAGCTTCATCGATCCGTTTAGAAACCCACGTCGTGTAAGATGTTTTTCTGAGTCCATCTTTATCCCCTCGTCGAAAGGCCCTCTGATATTTCCACTACGCATGCACGTCAAAAATCGAACGCCTGAGATTGCCGCGCTTCGCTCGCAATGACATTCGATGCCCGGTGATGTCATTGCGAGGAGCGGAGCGACGAAGCAATCTCACTCGCATAGTCATGAGACTTGCGAAATGCGGTACTACCCTTCCCGAATCTCTCTCTTTTCCGCATCGTAGATCGTGCGTTTACCGGTGTCGAACGCTCGGACCGCCATCAGGCAGGCGACCGCGTGCTGATACCCGGCGTCGATCGAGGCGTTGGGCGTCTTGCGCGACCGCAGGCACTGGAGCCAATCCAAGAAATGGTCCGGCATCGGCACATCCTTCACGGGGACCTTGCCGCGAATCTTGCCCGCCCGTTTGGCACCGCCGTCGGCCGTCAGGACGGGGGCGGTCCAAGTGGTCATGTCGAGCACGCCCTCATCGCCGAAGATCTTCAGGCAACTATCGCTGCCGTTGCCGCAGAGGGTCAGGTAGCTCACCATGAAGCCCTCCGGATAGATCCAAGTGGCATCCACCTGATCGGGACAGGTGAAGTTGTTTTCGTCCTTGTAAGTGAACGTCCCGCCCAGCGAGACGCAACTGGTGGGGAACTTGGCGCCCGTGATGTAATGGACGAGGTCAAGGAAGTGACTGCCGTAGCCGCAGACGGGGCCGTCGGAGAATTCGCGGTAGCCGTACCAGCCGGAGTACTTCACAGGATTGAACGGCTGGGACGGCAGATCGCCCAGAAACTCCTTCCAGTCCACGTCCTCCTGCTTGATCGGCTTGAGGTAGCTGTACCAGTATGGCTTTTCGTTGTTGCGACGCTGTGCGATCCGGCTGACTCGCCCGAGAATCCCCGTCTTGTAGAGCTCGCGACAGCCCGTGAAGCTCGGCATGCTGCGCAACTGGGTCCCGATCTGGACCACAATGTTCGCCTTTTTGACGGCGTCGCAGGTGTCCTTGAGCTTGTTGAAGTCCATGGCCAGCGGCTTTTCGCAGTAGGCATCTTTGCCCGCCAGGGCGGCGGCCTTCAGGTGCGTCGTGTGGTGCACATCGGGCGAGGCGATCATCACGGCGTCGATATCCTTCAGTGCCATGACCTCGCGATAGGAAGAGAATTTTCGGGCCGGCCGGCCAAATGTCTCCTGGGCCGCGGCAGACGCCATCTCCTGCCGCACCCGCCACGGGTCGCACACCGCCGTGACCTCGATGTTCTGCTCCTTGGCGAACGGGCCGATCCCTTTGATCATGTGGGCGTTGAGACCACGGTCGCCGCAGCCGACCTGCGCGATGGCGATGCGGTCGTTGGCCCCCTTGACCTTGGCGTAGCTGGCGGCCGAAAACGCCAACGCCGCACTGGTTCCCACACCAGCTTTCAAAAACGTCCGACGGGAAACTGAGCGATCCATGACGGGTCCTCCTTCTGCATAGATATGGTTAATTTGCATTCTGCCATAGGCAACTGTCCAGTACATACACATTGACAACGAGAGATTATAGCACACCGGCGGTCCACCCCACAATCACCCGCTCCAAAATGGATGATACGGGACAATGACACGCATCACCCTTCCCGAGTCGCCAATGAACCCTATGCCGAAGTCAGTATTGCCACGCAACACACGGTTTCTGCTGACAACTCCATTGACTCTGCGACTATGCCGCACTATCCTCTGCAGTGATAATGAAAGAGACCGGGATGGTTGGAGTGCATGAGATAGACGACCTGATAGTTGAGCAACGCGAAATACAACTCTACGGCCGTGGGGTCTACTCAGCCCCTGATAATGGTTGAATCGTGAGGTGAATCATGAGGTACCACATTTTCCTCAGCTATTCGCATCTTGACCGCCATATTGCCTTTGAGCTTGAAGATAAGCTCAGAGCAAGCGGCCTACGTTGCTTTTTATCGGAAAAATCCGTTCCGACGGGTGTCGGGTGGCTGGAGACAGTGCGGAAGTCAATCAAGGAATCTGAACGCGTTCTCATACTTGTCACGCCTAGATCGGTAAGTAGCCAGTGGGTCTACATAGAAGCAGGTGCAGCATGGATGGAAAACAAAATGATAGTCCCACTTACCCAATTTGTTGATCTGTCAGAACTTCCAGAGATAATGAAGAATGTACAGACAAAACAAATCGAAACCGAGGCTCAAAAGTGGGAACTTGTCCATGAAATGGCCAAGGGCGCGAGCAAAGAGCCTTCCGTCGAAATCTCCCTGAATTTCATTCTTAATCACGTGAAACTTGCGAAAGCCCAGATGGATCAAGATAGGCGGAAGCCAGATCTGATTATAGGCAGTGGCAGAGGGGGAGCGGTTTGTGCGAGCATGTTTGCTTGTCACCTTGGACTGTCTGCTCTAAAAGTGGTTGATCTGCAGTTTGCTGGTTCCGACGAAAGCCGCACCACCAGGATAGATGATAGTAGCCTAAACGCGCGCGATATATCGAAAAAGAACGTCCTTGTTGTTGAGTGGGTTCGACAAACAGGGAAGACATTTGCGCTCATAAAAGAGAAAGTGGAAGCCTTCGGTCCAGCATTGTTAAGATCGTATGCGCTTTTCTGGACGAAACGTAGCCAGGCGACTCCTGATTACTATGGCATCGTCGTCGATTCAGTGCCCTGCAACTCCTGGGGTCTCTACTGAGCAGGTAGCCAAAGATGGCGTAGGGTGCCTCTCGCGTTCCAGTTTGCCGGCGGATTTCTCTATTGCGGTTGGGCTGTGGGACATCCAACGACAGTCTTAGGGAGGCTCGAAGCGATGCCAAGCTTGCCCGTGCCAGCCGGTCGTTTTCTTTCTTTTGTGGTGGGCCGCAGACCCGCGAAGGACTCGGTTCGGCATAACAACCGCGGGCTGCTTTGCCGCCAAATCTGGTCGCACACTGTCGATCATCGCAGTTGCATCCGTTGCACGCGATTGACGTGCGGCTGTAAATGTGCTACACTACAAGAGTTCTGATGACTTGTCTCATGCGAGGTTCGCAGTGGAATAGGAGGGACCGTCGCGGCAAGAGCCACAGTGAGGATGGATGCGGAATGTCTCGAGTGATCAAACGCCTGCTTCTCGTCACCTCCGTCTGCGTTCTCCTTGTCTGCCCGGTGCGTGCGGTGTCCGGCGCTGCTCGTTCCTTGTTCATCAACGAGGTCATGGCGGCCAACAGCACCGGCGCCAAAGACCCCCAGGGCCAGTATGACGATTGGATCGAGTTGTGCAACCCATCCCGTACGTCCGTCGATGCCGGGGGGCTGTACCTGACCGACGACCCCGATGCACCCACCAAGTGGCAGGTCCCGACGGGCAGCAAGAATCTCACGACGATTGCGGCCAAAGGGTTCCTCGTGGTGTGGGTGGACGGCGATGCGAAGGATTTGGGGCTGCATGCGGGCTTCAAGCTGGATGCTGAGGGCGACGCTCTGTATTTGTTCGATTCCGACGGCCGCACGCTCATCGACAGCGTCGAGTTCGGCAGGCAGACCCCGAACATCTCGTACGGCCGTTACCCGGACGCCACGGGCGACTGGGGGTTCCTGAGCTTCCCGACGCCGGGGGCGGCCAACGTTCCGGCCTATCAGGGCGTCGTCTCCGATCTGATGTTCAGCCACGCACGCGGCTTCTACGAGGAATCCTTCGAACTGACGATCTCGTGCGGCACCCCGGGCGCAGCGATCTACTACACCACCGACGGCGGCGAGCCGTATCAGCAAGGCGGCCGCATCCCGACCGGGACCGTGTACACCCAACCCGTTCGGATCGCCAAAACGACTTGCCTGCGTGCCGTGGCGGTGAAGCAGGGTTGGGTGCCAAGCCGTATGGAGACGCAGACCTATATCTTTCTCGGCAACGTCGAGCAACAGTCGGCCCGGCCCCCCGGCTTCCCGGCAGACTGGAAAGGGGCAGCGGCCGATTACGAGATGGACCCCGATATTCTCTCGAATCGCCAATACGTCGTCCAGCTCAAGCCGGGCCTGCTGTCGATCCCCTCGATGTCCTTGGTCATGAGCACGCGCGACCTGTTCGATGCCCAGACGGGCATCTACGCCAATCCGCAAGGCGCGGGGGTCGCATGGGAAAGGCCGGGCTCGGTCGAGCTGATCTATCCGGACGGCACGGAAGGGTTCCAGGTCAACTGCGGCGTTCGGATGCAGGGGGGCTACTTCCGGACGCCCTCGGCCACTTCGAAACATTCGTTCCGTTTGCTGTTCAAAGGGGCTTACGGCGCCGCGAAGCTGCGATATCCGCTGTTCGGAAAGGACGCGGTCGAGGAGTTCGACACGATCACCCTGCGGGGGGGCGCCAACGACGGCTACTCCTGGAGCGGCAACGAGCAAAACGCTACGTTCACGAGGGACCAGTTCGTGCGCGACCTCCAGCGGGACACGGGCAACGCCTCCCCACACGGCACGTTCGTGCATCTCTACGTCAACGGCCTGTACTGGGGGCTTTACAATCCGTGCGAGCGCCCGGACGGGGCCTTCTCCAGCAGCTATTATGGCGGCCAGAAGGAAGACTGGGATGTGTTCAAGCACAAGAGCTTCACCTTGGCTCAGGGCGACCGGACGGCCCTGAACCTGATGCTGTCGCAATGCCGGGAAGCCGCCAAATCCTATGAGGCCCTCCAGAGGCTTCAGGGCAAGGGTCTCAATGGCGCCGCGAATCCCGCCTATCCGTGTCTGCTGGATTTGCCCGACTATGTGGACTACATGATCGTCAACCTGTGGGCGGGGAACTGGGACTGGCCTTGGAACAACTACTGGTTGGCGCGGGACCGTACCCCCGAGAGCACGGGCTTCAAGTTCTATTGCTGGGACGCCGAGGACGTGATGCTCACCTCCCGCTCGCCGCTGACCATGAACGGGATCACCAGCTCCAATGCCAGCACGGACGTCGGGCAACCCCACTCGCTGCTCAAGGACAATCCCGAGTATCGGCTGTTCTTTGCGGACCGTGTCCACCGCCTGTTCTTCAACGGGGGGATTCTCACGCCCGGTCCGCTGATCGAGCGATATGCGAAAATGGCGGGGGTCGTCGAGAAGGCGATCGTCCCCGAAGCGGCTCGCTGGGGCGACCAGCACGGCAGGAACATCACGCCGGAGAATTGGACCTCGATGCGAGACCGGATTCTCAATACGTATCTCCCCCAGCGTACCGCCGTAGTGCTCGGCCAGTTCCGCACCGCCGGGCTCTACCCGAACATCGACGCCCCTGTATTCTACATCAACGGAGCCTACCAGCATGGCGGGCACATTGCCGCATCCCACAGCTTCTCGATAAGGAGCAACGGAGGCACGATCTACTACACGCTCGACGGCAGCGACCCGCGGACACCAGGTCAGGCCACCCAAGCCGGCGGCTCATCGACCCTCGTCGCGGAGAACGCGCCCAAGCGCGTGCTCGTTCCGGCGGCAGCCGTCAACAACGCCTGGCGAGGCGGTCAATCCTTCGATGACTCCGGCTGGACACTCGTGACGGGCGGTCCCGGCGGCGTCGGCTTCGAGCGAAGCACCGGGTACGAGCAGCTCATCAGCATCGACCTGGGCCAGCAGATGTACGGCAAGCAGACCACCTGCTACGTCCGCATCCCGTTTACGCTCGACCGCGACCCGGCCACCCTCAACACGGTGCAACTGAGGGCCCGCTATGATGACGGTTTTGTCGCCTACGTCAACGGGGTTGAGGTCGCCCGGCGCAACTTCACCGGCGAGCCTGCGTGGAACTCAGCCGCCAGTGCCGCGAATGACGATACGGCCGCCGTGAACTTCGAGGACATCGTTCTGCCGAACGCGAAGAGCTGCTTGAAAAGTGGCGCCAATGTCCTGGCCGTCCAAGCCCTCAATCAGTCCTCGACCAGCTCTGACCTCCTTAT
>Ga0315286_10002315_pt1 | contig 17730 bp, 6 predicted proteins | sample YL17G10_0_MG_FD_205038 | JGI IMG/M metagenome (GOLD analysis project Ga0315286, IMG submission 205038) | Sediment microbial communities from Yellowstone Lake, YNP, Wyoming, USA - YL17G10_0 | ecosystem: Environmental > Aquatic > Freshwater > Lake > Sediment | place: USA: Wyoming | collected...
CCAAACAACACTTGGAGAACATAGACCAAATCAATGCTCGATTGAGCACTTGGCTGCAACTCCACACCGCCCGGCAGACGCTGCAAGACCTCAATCAAGAACTGGCCCGGGGCAAGCAGGGTCCGCTCTACCTCGCGATGCAGAAAGTAGTCCAGGGCCACATCGTTCAGAACCAGGACGCCAAATCGTACATCGCCTCCATCGATCAGGCCCGGAGAGAGGTCACCCAACTCACCCAGAGTCTGGCGACACTCGACAGCCTGGAAGCTTCATTGCTCACGCCTGATGAAGGCACAACCCGCCCCACCACGCGCCCCTACCACATGCTCGCCGAAAAATACCGATCGGCCCTCAAGGCAACCGCCCAGCCCGTCGCCAGTTTCACTGCGCTCGACGCTGTCGTTGCCGACGCCCAACAGGCCCTCAGTCAAATGCGTGCCTTCCGCGAGACCTGTTCAAGCCTTCCGACCGCCGAATGGTGGTCACAGGACATCCAGACGCACTTTGACCGGCGTCTCTGCCTGACCCTCGAAGGCATCCCGCCAACCGCAACCCTCAGCAACTTCAAAACCCGCGCCGCCGACATCGCCACGAATTTGACCGAGCTCCGAGCATCGGTCGATGCCATCAACAACACCCTCGACAACCAGAAGAGCATCCAAAACAGACTGCCAATCCTGGTCGCCGGCGCCATCTCCCAGGAAAACGACCTGGCAGCCGCAGCTGCAAGTTCCACCAAGGCCAAGAACACGGTGGCAGACAACTGGGGCAGCTTCAGATGGGCAACAACCCGCCCCGCAAAGACGACGGATGGCGCTCCCATAACGATATTCGGGCGATACATCATCCCTCGGCTGACCGACGAGAACATCGGGAATCTCAGTGACTTCGCCGCTTGCACTAAAGACCTCGCGGGTGTTGCTACGGAGGTTGAACAGCGGTTCAAGGACCTGGATTCCACCTTGGCGCGGATCGAAATGAGGGACCTGGGCAAGGCCGTACGGCCTTCATTTAGGGCCTGTATCGACGCGTTGTTCGTCGACGGCAGTCTCGAGGACTTGCACAAGGCACTGACTTCCCTGAATGGCCTTGCCGACCTTGAGAAGGGGATTGCAACTGTGGAGGGAAAGATGGAGGCGCTCCTCAAAGAGGGTTTTCCGAAGAAACCGGCGCCCTGCTTCTACGATGCAACCGTACTCACCTCTCTGCGGAGCTTTGGTGCTGTCGAGGAGGAGATGTGCTGGCTGGATTGCAGGGTGGAGGGCACACTGCGGGAATGGCGTGAGCTGCAAGCATGCATCGACCGCCTGGCGGGGCAGGATCTGGAAGCGTCGCGGGCTTTCCAGTCGCTGAGAGCTGAGAAGCTTTCTCAGAAAACGGATAGCTATGAGACAATGGCAAGCCAAATGGCTCTGCTCACGGCTCTCGCCGGCGAGCTCAATGCCGTCCTCGACAAGACCGTTGTGGACTGGGATACATATAAGAGGGAGAAGGGCCCGGAAATCGGTCCGGGGGACAAGGGACTGAAAGACTGGTTGGCGCGTGTAAAGCAGTTCCGCTGGTTGACTGGCCAAGAAGTGTCGGAACTCACAAAGCCCGCCTCTGACGCGATCGCTAAGGCTACCGATCCGGCCAAGTCGAAATTGCAGGGAGATTTGGACTCGCTCAAGGCCAAACCTTGGATCGTCTCAAGACGCAAAGAATTGCTGGATGCGTTGGCCCGAATCAGCAAGGAAGCCGAAGATAGCAAGAAGCCTTCGCCGTCCGATCGCTGGGCCAAGGCGCTGGCGGCATTGGTCGGAGGATACCAGAAGGCGGCCGACGAGAACATACGGGACAAGTTCAACAAGGCAGAAGAGGCTATTGGAAAATGGAATGTTGTCGACAACAAGGTGGAGGTGGAGGCAGAAAAAGCACGAGCCAAAGTGATCTTGGATTCCCTGGTCGCTCTCGACAAATGGAGGTCCGGAGCGCCCGCGACACAGCCTGCCATTGATCAGCCCTGGCGGGAGCGACTGGGGCTTGATGAGGGTGGCCTCAGGACGAGGATCAAGGTTGAGACACTGGGGAAGGTCGACGTCAACGCGCTAGCCGAGATCGATCCCGACAAACCGCTCCCCTGGGATACATACACGGAAAAATATGCAGCCGACTGGGGCCGCTTGTGCAGCCGATTTCAGGCATGCCAGGAACTCGAATCGCGGCTGCGGCGGCGGAACGCACCTGCGGGGGAGCTCAGCACGAAGTCGAATGCTGAACTGCGCGGCATGGCCGACGCCAAGTCCGGCTTTAAGCCGGAAGAGGAATTGTGCAGCTTGGCAGATCGTGTCCTTAAGAATGCCGGCATGAACCGTCCGGAACTGCTGACGACGCTGCGCAGCGAGAAAGATCCGGTGGTGATGCTCGAAGGCTGGGAGCGGATACTCCGTCCGCAGGCGTTCCAGGACTTCGGCGGTGTGCTGGAGATCCTCATAGAGATGCGCAGAGGGCTTGCCTCCATCGCCGATCTCACCCCGCAACGCAAAGCGGAGATCGCGACTCTAATCGATCAGCAGGCCCGGAAAATGTGGGCGGAATACATTCTACTGGCCCGCAAGGTTGGGGATGCGGACGATGAGGTGGTTAAGGCGATCAGTGCGATGGCGGACTGGGGCTTCGCTGGCGGGCCGACGAAGCGGCCGGCGCTTAGTGGGCAAGAGACGGCCGATTGGATAGACAGACTCCCTAAGGACCTGGACTGGAAGTGCTGTTACAACATCGCCGTGTACTGCGTGAAGGAGCACGCGAGAGTGGAGCTGGACAATGATAAGCTAAAAGCCTATGCCGAGGCGCTTCGCGGCGCACTGCCAGTGAATGCGCAAGAGAAATTCAAAAGGGAGATTATTGATGAGGGCGCGGCGGCAGCAACCATGCCGGCAGGCCAGTTGGGCCCTGGAAAACCGCTGGAACTGGATGAAGCCCAGTCCTCAAATGAGGTCCGCATCTACAGGTGTCCTGGTCTAGTCGTCGCGGATAGTCCATTGCAGTTGCCACCCATCGTATTCCGCAAGAGTATGATGGGAGGGAAGGGCGTATACCTATGCGCGACCGAAGTATCCGTCGGGTTTTTCAAGGCAGTCCTGGATGCGCTCTCTAAGGATGAGCAGAAGCTATGGGACGACGCGAACAAGAACTGGCTGGGAATCGTGAGCGACGAGAGAGTCGCGACCTGGTATTGGAACGTAGAACGGTCGAGATTCGAGTTCCGGGACAATTGGTGCCTCTTGGCACACCACGCATTCAAAGGAAAAGGGGATGCTCTGCTGTGCCAGTATTATGGGACAGGGGACATTCCAGCGGCGGCCAATATAGAGAGCGCCAGGAAGAAGCACGAGTTATCGCGATCGCGAAAGCACCCTATGACGAGAATCACGGCCAAGGGCGCCCAAGACTTCGCAAAGAGGATTCTCTGTCGTCTGCCTACAGAGGCCGAGTGGAAGAATGCGGACGAGCGTCAGGTCAACGAGGTCGTCAACGGCACGTATAACCTCCGCGACAAGGCGTGGGCTGAACAGCAAGACCGGATCCTTAAGCTTGGCGATATGCCGGGTTTTGGCAGGAGTCCTGAGTCGGCATATGCGGACGCTTTCGGCGCCGGAGATGATCCTGCAGCGCAGGAGAAAGGCAGCAATCCGCTCAAGGCGGTGGGGGTTTGGAACAAGGGCTGCAGCAATGAGAAGGTGCGTGCCACAGGGCCGGAAAATGAGCCGACGGATGGCGAGTGCTATAGTGACGGTCTAATCTGGTTCGCCGAAGTTGACGAGAAGATCGACCAGCGGGATCTCGATTTCTTTCACCTTCGCGGGAATGTGTGGGAATTCGTCACGAGAACCGGTCCGGACGACTTTGCCGTCGCCGGCGGCTCTGCGCTGTCACACCGAGCGCTCGGCCTGGGAATCCAGGGTATTAGGGGCAACCCAAGAAGCAATTGGTCCGACGTCGGCTTTCGTCTGGCGTTCGACGCGCCGACGGGCGGTATGATCGCCAAGGGCGGGAAAATCCGCGATCGCATTACCGAGGCAAATTACGAATATGCCGCGCAGACGGATAGCCCCCAGACCAGGCCTTCTTCCCAGCGTACCAACACCGAGCGTCGATAAGTCATGTCTGCGCCGTCACTCATCTTCACCGATTACGCCGCTGTTCGAGAGCCTGATGATATGCACTCCGCCCCATAATGAAGCCCCCGACATGGGGCAAACGCCGGGCCTGGATGCCCACAAGCACTCCCGATTCCTGGCCGATAAGGCGACCGGCATCCCATATCGGCCGGCCGGACATTCTGAGGTGTATTTGCGGGGGCAATTTACAGGCAAGCGCGGGTGACGGGCCGAAATGCAGGTGGCGCCATTTTTGCGCGGTGCCCCAATACGCGCCCCACAACATCCGGGCGTCGACAGCCGACTATTCTGTCGTCCGCGTGCTGTCCGCGCATGGACGGTCACTCATGCCCCCGGGTCGCTTCAGAGTGTCTGTTGAGCGGGCTGGCGGCGACAATGCCCGACGGTGCGCGGGGCGGTTCACCCCCATACCACCCCGGTTTCGCTTAAAGCCGCGCAGGCCGGATCATTGGGAGAAAACAGCGGCCAGGTTGGGTCGCTCCTGATTGGCGGCAGTCTTGCTGCTTTGTGCCCTGTGGACGCTGTTGCCCACATAGTCGCCGGCACCCAGCACAACCGGCGCAGCTGGCGAGGAGGAGTCCGCAGCCGGCATGTCATTGCTGCTGCAACCACCCGTCAGGACGAGAGCCAAGCCCGCGGAGGCGACCATCACGATTGCTGATCTATGAGTCACGGTTCATTCTCCTGTCGTTAGTGCATGGGCTTCGCAGTCGCCACACGCTTCCGCCTCATACATCGGCTTCAGTCGAGACGGACATGAACAGTTCCCTGCCACGCGACCGCGCCGCGACCTTTTCTGCCATAACCTCCCAGCGAACCGAGACTTGCGGAATCCAGTGTTATCGGTCCCATTGCGGAAGAGGCCCTTGTAATTAACCGGCCCAGCGGCTATAAAACCAGTTGTCGCATGTCGGAACAGTCGGGACGTTAACGAGAGTCAAGCTTGGGTGAACGCGCAGAGATATCACGAAGCGTCCAGGGCGCAGCATATCGTCTTCGGCTGGCCCAAACGGACCTGATGGACGAGAGTGCGTCGGTGCGCGAGGAGTATCTCCTGAAGGAACTCCAGCAGGCGATGGCGGATGTCCTGCCGCAGGACCGCCGCGATTTCCTCAAGGAGTTGGCCAGCCGTTTTCCCACCTGGGAGCAAGGACCAGCTTCCCCAGTCCAACGTCCGCCGTCGCCGCCAGCCGATCCACACGCTCTGGCCAACGAGCTCTCCGCGCGAGGACAGAACCTGCCCGAGGCACAGCGCGCTGACATCCTGGATCAACTTCGAAGGGCATGGGGCCTCCCCTTGCCGCCGGCGGAAGCGCCGGCGGGGATTCCGCCTTTCGTCCAAATGCTCGTGGAGTTCGTCCACACACTAGATCCGCTGGTGAACAAGACGTGGACCACGATTAACCCCGGCGGCAAAACGCGTCGCGTCGATTGGCAGAAACAGTTTGCCCAATGCGGCCGAGGCGGGCACACTGAGGCATTGTCGCAACAGTTGCTCGAGTTGCGGCAACTCACCGCCGCCCTGCTAATTGCGCTGCCCGCGCTGCCGGTTCGATTCCAGGAGAACCACCTGGGTCGATTCCGGCCTGAGGACATCGAACAGGCTGTACAGATGGGGGGGAGCATCCTCAATAATATCTGGGGCAAACCGGCGCTGTACTGGGAGCAGTTCAAGAAGCTCGCGCCGGCCCTGGAAGAAGGTCCTGTCCAGGCCTCCATGTTCCAGATCATCATCGAATTGGTCGACTCCATCCGAAAAGGGGCAGCTACTCGGGCCAACGGAGGGTAACGCATGGGCATACCTGAACAGGTCCATTGGCACGAGGGGCTGTTTCTCCAGCCGCATCATCTCCAAGTCATGCAGCGGCACATCTTGGAGCAATTTGCTGTCGAACGGTCGCTGGCGTGGGCATTTCCATATGGCGTGGTGGATTGGGAACTCTCGGATGACGCGCTGCAGAATTGCCGCGTGCAGTTTAACCGGCTGCATGTGGTGATGCGCAGCGGCCGCCAGATCTGTGTGCCAGGCAATGCTGAGCTTCCGCCACTGGACATCAAGCAGGCCTATGAGCAGGGAAGCGGGTCGATGCTCGTAAGCCTGGCTGTTCCGTACTGGCAAGAGCGGCGGCCTAACGTGGCAGGCGGCGCCGAGTCGAGCAAGGGACACGATTGCCTCTATAACCTGATTGAAGCGCAGGTCTATGACGAGAACACCGGCGCCAACCCGCAGCCCGTTGCCCTTCGCCGGCTGGCCGCCAGGCTGACGATTGATGAGGGCCCGCCGCCGCAGGGGTTCGAGCTGCTTCCTTTGCTGCGCATCAAGCGTGCCGCCGTCGCGGGGGTCGGCCGACCGACTGTCAATCGCGACTACATCCCCCCTTGCCTGATCCTCAACGGCTCGTCGGATTTGCAGCGGAAGGTTCAGGGCGTTGTCGAAGTGATCGAGGCAAACTGCGGCGATGTTGCCGCCGATCTTGCGCATGACGGGTACAATATCGACATGCTGCGCCCCGCTCAGTGCTGGCAATTGCTCGTGCTCAGAACGCTGAACCGATACAGTGGAAAACTGCGAGCGATGGTGAACGCTGGGGGGATTTCACCCTTTCTGGTTTACCTTGAATTGTGCGCACTGCTCGGCGAGCTCGTTGCCCTTCGCCCCGACCCCAAGGCCCTGTTTGATGCGCCGCCATATCAACATGAGGATCCGGCCAAGAGCTTTTTCGATTTGGCCCAGCGAATTGAGGATTGGTTCAAGGGAGGAACACGCAGGCCGCCAATCGTGGTTCCCTTCGAAGATAAGAATGGGCGACTAATTGCCACCTTCACCGACGAGCAGCTTGAGAAGCCAAATCGCTACTATCTGGGCATTACCACCAAGGGCGACCCGGCGGCTTTGTCTCGATTGGTTGAGCAGCCAGCCATTTTCAAGCTGATGGCCCAATCCAAAGGCCATCTCGCGATCTTTGGCGTCCGCCTGACCGAGGAGCGTCATCCGCCTTCCACCCTGCCACAGCAGGGCGACCTTTTCTACTATGCTCTCGACCGGGATGTCACCAAGAGCGCGTGGGAGGCCATACGCAACGACAAGGCCGCAGTCATCATGCGCCCCCCGACTGAGTTCCCCGACGCGAAATTCGCCATGTACATGATCATTCCTAAAGGAGGTGATGTGACATGACGCTCCAGGAGCTTTGCGAGCCGTTCTTCCAGTGCGTATGCCGCATAAACCGCGCAGCGCGCAAGGGGGGCGGCTACGACATGAGCCAGGTCCGCGCGGACATTCGGAACCTGTTGGGGGACATGCATGCCAAGTCGCTGGCCACGCCCGGTCTGCGTGAGCAATTTGAGAAAGTCCGTCTGCCGCTCATCTTCTTTGCCGACTATACGATCCGCTCCAGCACGTTGCCCTTCGCGCGGCAGTGGACGGATTTGGCCCAGGAGGAACCCACGCCCAATCTCGCGGGGGACGAGATGTTCTTCAAACTGCTGGATCCAACGCTGGCGGATCGCAGCGACGACGCTACCGAGCGCCTGGCGATCTTCTACACGTGCCTTGGGCTGGGCTTCCGGGGGTTCTTCGAGGACCAGCCCGAGAAGGTTCAACAGAGGATGGGGGAGGCCGCTGGCCGGTTGCGCCACCTGATGGACGTGGAGGAATCCGCCCGGATCTGTCCTGATGCCTATACCGTGAACACCTCGAATCTCACACTCACCACGTTGCGCCCGCTCACGCCGATTGCCATGGTTCTGGTCGCGCTGGTCGTGATGCTGTTCATCCTCAACGCGTTGCTTTACGTGCGTTACTCGCGGGATCTCAGCGGTAGTCTTGAGGCAATACAGCGCCAGTCCGAAAAGCTCATCAACCCGGCCACCCAGCCATCGAACGATTCGCCGCCCAGCCCCATGCCCGCTGGCGAGAAGTAGGAGCCAACATGGAGATTACGAGACGACTAGCCGATGCCCCTCTGCCTGTGAAAGTCGGGGGCATTGCCATCGCCGGCGTGACGCTTGCTGGCGTCTTGCGGATATTCAACCACTGGGATCCCTGGGTGCTGGTGATCGTCGGGCTTGGGCTCCTGCTCATTTGCCTCCTGCTGCTGGGGCTCTATTTGCTTCGACGGCATCGCAATAAGGCAATCGGCCGCGAGATCGCAAGAAAAATGCCGGGCGGCGTACCCGCCCAGATCAAGAAGGCCGAGCAGCTCGCGCGTCTTGACGCGCTGCGCAGGGCCTTCGAGGATGGCGTCCGCAAGTTCCGCGAAGCGGGACGCAATCTCTACAGCACGCCCTGGTACGTCCTGGTCGGCGAGTCGGGCGGCGGCAAGACCGAGGCCATCCGGCACTCGAGGGTTCCCCTCTTTCCCGGCTTGCAGGATCCGCTCCAGGGCGTTGGCGGAACCATCAACATGAACTGGTGGTTCACCAAGCACGCCATCGTCCTCGACACCGCCGGGCGCAAGTTCTTTGAGGAAGTCGAGCCAGGCACCACGAGTGAGTGGGACGGCTTCCTTGACCTGCTCAAGACCCACCGGGCCAACTGTCCCATCAACGGCCTCTTGCTGATGATCCCGGCCAATACGCTGTTGTCGGATTCCGCCGATGAGGTCGATCAGAAGGCGCAGAAGATCGCCTCGCAGTTCGAGAAGCTCCAACTCAACCTTGGCATCCGGTTTCCCGTTTTCGTGGTCATCACCAAGTGTGACCTGATCGCGGGGTTCAACGAGTTTTTTGACAGCCTTGCCGACCCCGAGCAGCAGAGCCAGATTCTCGGCTGGTCGAACCCGGCCGGCCTCGATTCCGAGTTCGATCCGAAATTGGTGGACGATTATCTCCAGAAGGTCAGAAGCAGTCTGTTGCGGCGCCGCCTGCGGCTCCTGGCTCAGCCGATGAGTGCCGAGGAAGAATCCGCGCGCCGCCTGGATCAGTTGGACGCGCTCTACGGCCTGCCGGACAACCTCTTGCGGCTCGGGCCGCGACTGAAGCATTACCTGGACACGATCTTCGTGGCCGGCCAGTGGTCGCAGAAGCCGCTGTTTCTCCGGGGCATCTATTTCACGTGTTCGATGCAGCAGGGCTCGCCGCTGGACCCCGATCTGGCGACGGCGCTGGGCGTGGGGATCTCCCAGTTGCCCAAGGACCGCGATTGGGACCGCAAGCGATCGTATTTCCTGCGGGACCTGTTCATGGAGAAGGTCTTCCCCGAAAAGGGGCTAGTCACCCGCGTGGTCAACGTCGCGTCGGACCAGCGCCGCAAAAAGGTCATCACCCTCGGGCTCGGCTTCGCGGCCGTGGCGGTGCTGCTGGGGTTGAGCGTATGTTTCGCAGTCAAGCTGAGCAATGACCTCGGCGACGACACCAGATTATACGGGGAAATAGATAAAGAATGGTTGTGCACGACGGCGCCTCCGGCTCTCGTCAGCGGCGGGCAATACCACGGCGAGGTTCATGCCAAGCTGGAGGAAAGCCAAAAGCGCCAAGAGAAGAAGATCCAGGTCGGCCTGCTGTTTTCGTGGGTCCCGCGGCTTGGCATGGGCAAAGTTCAGGAGTTGAACGAACTCCGCGAAAAGGCGCATCAACGGCTTGTCGAGGCCGTGGCACTCGCGCCACTACTGAACGCGACGCGGCAGGAGATAGCCAACCCACCACCCGAGTGGTTGGCGGCCGACACCGCTGCACTGCAAAGGCTCATCGACGTGCACTATGGGCCAATTACCCCAGCACAGTGGTCGGACCTGCTCGAATACGCTGTGCAACCTGATCCAAAGAAGCCACAGGCGCAGCCCGCGAAGTTTACGCTTCGTGTCCCGGCCGCGAGCGTTGCCAGCAACATCAGCAAGGTCTCGACGCACGCTATTCAGCAAGGCGTGAAGGCCTTGGAAGATGGCTGTAAGGGCGCAGCGGAGCGGGCAACCGAGGACAGGAAAGGAGCGGAGGCGTTTCTGGCAGCCCACAGCACGCTTCTGGAGAAATACAGTGCGCTCGTGGCACTCACCACCGAGCCCGCGAAACCCGACGAGTACACGTCGCGACGCGAACTCTGGAAGGAGAAACTGGACCCTGCAAAGGCCCAATCCAACGCAGTGGATGAGACGCTCCCTAAGGTCTGGAAAGATAACGACTTCATCTGGAAGAGCGTTGATGATGAAGACAAGCTCATCACTGCCCTCAATAGCCTGGGGTACTCCACGACACAACCTGCTCAGTTGCACCAGGTCGCGCCGAGCCGGCTTGCGGCTGATCTCGCATTCAAGCGCGAGCACGATGCTTTGGCGAATCAAGCGAGGATCCTTGCAGGTCGTCTCGCCGAGCGAGACCGCTCTCGGAAGAAGCTCGAGGAGAAGCGAGCATCACTCGGCGCGCCCGATGAGAAGCTCAAGACCGCGCTTGGTGCCCTGAACAAGTTATTTCCGCCCAATCCGCTCGGTCTGCCGGTGCACCACTACCGCGTGCCGTTATTCCTCTTCGAGTCGGCTGAGCAGCGCCTCGTGGAAGCACAGGACCCCTGGTCGTACGACAAGACGGACGCCGGCATATTTGGCCTGACGAAACTTGTGGAGAAAAGGAAAACGCGTGTCACGAGCATAAGTGAGCCGCTTGGCGGGGTGCGAGCCGCAGCACCCGATCTGTCCACTTATGTGAATGCCACCGAGTACGTAATGTCTTCACTGGCCCCGGCTATTGAAGGCGTGCCAAGTGAAGCGGGAAAAGCGATCGCGAACTTGGCAGGCGCAGCCGCGCCGGATGAGAAGGCCGTCGCGATTCAGCGCGGTACGATTGCACCACCGGTGTTCGCAACTCTTCCTACAACAAAGGAAGGATGGGAAAAGCTCATCGCGCAGCAGTCGCCGGATTCCGGACGGCGGAAAATCAGTATTCCGTTGACCGTTCTCAATCAGATGGATGTCGTCCTCGCCAAGTACGATCCCTACTGGGTTAATAAGCTTCGCGAGGCTTTGGACCAACTAAAGAGCGCCGCGGGCTTGAAGAAAGATCAGAAGACCGCATTGAACGATTACATTTCGGACTACGCCGGGTACTGGAACAGCGGGGTATACGGCAAGCTGGACTACGCAACGAAAAATGCAGGCACCTGGCAGGGTTTCCGTGCGAAGCTTAATGAGGTGAACGTTAACGACATTTGTAGCGGCCTGAAGAATTTCGGACAACAACTGGCAGAAGCACGGGCAATTGGCAAGGCCTTGGCCAAGGCTCTGGGACAAGAACCCGACAGCCGGCAGGACGACACGTTGGCAGAGTGCATACGCAAGCTCGAGGGTGATTCCTATGCTGGCGAATGTAAGGCAGCGGTGGAAAAGTGGTGGAAGCTGAGCTTCGAAGCCAGCGAAGCCCGCGCAACGCTATTGGCGACGCCGAGCATAGATTTCAAACGGGACTATATGGTTTCCTGTGACGATTATCTGCACCGATACTGGCGCCAGCTTCCTAAAACCGCGATCGGGAGAGTCTCTGACAGCTTCCAGGGAGAAATTAAAGATAACTATCGCAAGCTCAAAGCGCTCGGCGGATTCCCGATTATGCCTGTCGCTGCCGAGTTGCCATTCCTGAAGCTGCGGGAAGCACGCGAGATCATCAAGCTGTTGCCTCGCGGTGCTTCTTTCGAATCCGGGTCGTTGGGCAATCCTGATAGTAAGGACCAGGCTGCCGTCGCTGCTGTAACGGCGATTAACAACCTCTGCAAGAACGAGCTTGATGAGTTACGCAGGGCAGGCACATTGGGACAGGCTGAGCAGGATTGGATTAAATGGGTCGCCCGATTGCTGGATGCTCTTCCAGAAGAAGCGAAGGATATTACCTGCACGATCACTCTGACGAAAAACGGCTTGCACCGACAGCGGCTGCGCATGTTCGATGGTGATCAAGGGCAGTTGGTATGCCAACTGATAGAAGGCCAAACCAGTCCTGAGTTGTCGCTCTACGGTTCGCCGCTCATATTCAAGAGCGGGGCGTTTGATGAAAACATTGCAGGCGATCAGCCACAGGAAGTGGCTCGCTTTGGAGGCGGTGCGGCAGGGTGGCGCATACTGCGCGCGATGTACGACTGTCCTGACACGTTCAAGATTACTTCGATAAAGCGGGAAAATGACAGATACGGATGTGAGCTTGTGATCAGCGTTATTGACAAGGCTGTGAAAGAGAAGCGTGAGTTGGTTCTGACCATCAACATAAAGGCGGGAAAGGCCAACGCGCAGCTCCCCGGCAGCATGCCGCCTCTGCCTGCGGAATAGCATATTTTCTCGAAGTGATCCCATGCCCTCCTTCCTCCGCAAACTCGTCCAGCGCTTCGCCGCCGGTGGGGCGGGGCATGCGCCTCAGGTCTTTTTGGGCATTTTCGGGAAGCACCCCGGCGCGGATGATCATTTTGAATACTGGCCGCCCGACAGCCGGCGGCTGGCGTTCGCGTGGGATCTTCTCTATGAGCAAGGCATCAAGAATCTCGTGCCGGAATGGCGGCAGTTCGGGGCGGCCGAGCGGCTGGCCGAGTTCAAGCATGTCTTTATTTGGCAGATGCCCGACAGCATCATCGCCGGCCGGCTCTGGTCCAGCACCGATGGGGTGTCGCGCGGCGATTTCCCGTTGGTCGTGTGTGCCGAATGTCACGGCCTGAGTGTCTCTTGGGTGATTCGCCATGTCCTGCCGGCGCTGGAGGAAATCGAAGCCCGCTGCAAGGCGACCCGATTGCTGTCGATCGTCCGCGAGGCCGTCGATGCCGTCCAAGGGCGCCTGACCGGCCTAGCCAGCCAGCCGGCATCCGTCGAAAACGATCAGTCACTTGATGCCGGCTCGCCGCTCGACTTTGCATCCCGGCCGCAGGTCCGGCAGCCCCCCGAGGGCCTCCTTCGCATCCTCTATCACATCGATCGCGACCTCGACGGTCCGCGTCAGCTTCAGGACGGCGGCCCGACGCCCAGGACGCCTTCCCGCACGCAGCAGCTCCGCGTCCCCTCTTTCGACAGCGTCCCCGGGTCCATTGGCCTGTGGCTCGATTTCCTATCCGTCTTCGTTGATGCCAACAGTTCACTACTCACCATCGCCCCGGTCGAACAACCATGGCTTGATGTGATCATCGGGCCTGTGGAGCCGCAGCAGTTGCTGTGCCTGCGAGCGTCGACCGAGAAGATTCCCCTGACCAGCGACATACCTTACGTGCTGGATTCCGCGTTTCTGGCGTTTTACTCTCCGCTGGTTGCGTCATCGTTTCGGCCGCCGGCCCCGACGGAGGCGCCAAAGCCGGCACAATCCGAAGCGGCTGCCGCAGGGCTGATTCAACCGGCTCCGTCAGCCCCTCCCGAAGCGCCGCCGCCAGCGCCGCAGCCGGCTCCGACGGAGGCGTCAAAGCCGGCACAACTCGAAGGCGCTGCCGCGGGGCTGACTCAACAGGCTCCGTCAGCCCCTCCCGAAGCGCCGCCGCCAGCGCCGCAGCCGGCTCCGACGGCGGGGCTCCCGCTAGCCGAGCCGCCCCCCGTGCCATCCACGACAGCTGCTGAAGCAGCAATGCCTTCATCCGATCGCCTGCACGAGGCAACACTGGGGCCGGGAACAGAGTCGCCGTCGGCTTCTGAAGCTCCGGTGCCGCCGCCCGATCCGCCCAGACCCGCTCGACCCTCAGACCGAGCAGTTGCCATACCTGGACAGACGACCCCTGCGCCGCCGGCGCTGCAGCAGGTGAAACCACCCTCTGAGTTGCCCATGCGGCCACCCAACGCGCACCAGCTGCCATTCTCCGCTCTCGAGCAGCATCCTCGGCGAGCAGTGCGATCACCGCTGTGGTTGTCAATTGCCGCGGTCGTTTTGCTCGCGCTCGTGGGAGTCTACATAGTGGTCATCAACGCGAGTCGCTCGCAGCGCATTGCCAGAAAGGATCAACCGGTTGTCGAACCACCGCCGGTTGCACCCCACTCGCAGCCTGCTGCGCCGCCATCCACCGGCCCTGTGGCAGCCACGGGGCAGGATCCCGTTGCTCTGCTCGAAGCCGACCCCCGCATCGACTGGGCCGGTCACAAGGCGTTTGCACGGCTTCGGGAGAATCTTGCCAAGCTCAAGGACGATTTCCAGATGGCGCCATCACCGGCTGTTGCCCTAGCATCGACCGACATTGAGCAACGGATCGTCGCGGTGTCCGCATTGCCCTGGAACGCAACGAGCAAGTCCCACATCAACGGGAAGCTCGACGGACTGAGTAAGGACCTTGTTGCCGCGCTTGAACTGGCGGATCAACAACTGCGTTATGCCCAGTGGCGGAGCACGGTGCTTGCGCAGACTGAGATTGCCGGCAGCCCGATCCTAAACGCGGAATGGGCCAAGCGCCGCAATCAGATACTGGGCGCGGGGACGGAGCCAGCCGTCAAGCGCAAAGCGATTGAGTCGCTGCAGGCCGCTCTTAAGAAGATCAATGCTGCATTTGACGTCCAACCCCGGATCAAGTCGCCGGGCCGGAAGTGGTCTGATGCGATCGCACTGGCGGCCGCTGACGAGAATCGAGCCCGCGAGCTACAAGCTTCGATTGGGCTGATCAAGTCGGCCGACGATGGGATCGCGAGCGTCGACGATACTGCTCTGACGCAACTGACGCGGCAATACACCGCTTGGCGCACGGACGCGACGGCGCTGATCGCAGACTATGCTCGGGCAGAGGATCTGCTGTCAGAGTTACACGCCGACGACGAGCAGCCTGGTCCGGACGAACCGTCAATCCGTCAAGTCACCCAGAAATGGGAAGATCGCCCAATTCTTGCCGATTCCGCCGTCGCCAATGCCATAGCCCCCCTTCGCCAGCGTGCTCAGTTGCTCCTGTCGGTGGCGCGGCTGCAAGACCGTGTTCAGCTTCTCGACCACGCTGCCACCAGCAAGGACCCGGCGGCCATCCGTGCGATATGGCTGCGGCTTTGCAGCGTCGGACGCGGTCAGTTCAGCGATCTGGCAGCCGAATTGGGTGTCGCGCGGCAGCTTGAGCGAGCCATTGACGACGTCGCCGACGGCTCACGCAAGCGATCACTCCAGGACGAACTCATCCAAGAGAAATGGTCGCTGTGGCAAGCGAACTTCAGCTTGGCCAACGATGCTGCTCAGGTCGAATCGCTTGTCAAGCGGATGGAGGCCTTTCGGCCTCCGAGCTCTACGCTCTCCGATCCTCGTCTCCAGTACAACCTGTTGGTTTACCGGCTCAAAAAAATACGGTGGGACGCCTTGACGGACGCAGCCATGCGACAGGAGTTGGATCGGTTCACGACCGACGCGGAGCAACTGGATCCGGCATTTCGGGGCAGTTCTCAGGTCGCGGGCTTCCTCGATAGTATCAAGCGAATTGGGAACACTCCCGATAGCCCCCCGGTTTCGCCTGGCCCGCAAAGCGCCGGCTGGCAAGTGGAGCAGAATACCGGCGCGGCGGTGAGCTACAGCTGGACCGCCAGGAGTGCCCGAAAGCATGTCCTTCAATTCCTCCGGATCCAGCCACGCGGCATAGACAGCCCGGTTTTTGTCTGCACCACGGAGATGCCGCTGGGGTTGTTTGCCGATGCGGTTGACGCAAACGCTGCTTGGTCAAGCATAGTAGGACTGCTGGGCGTAGAAAGTGGACCAGCCGCCGCCGATAAGATGGCCGGCGCGACCGTCTGGCAGTGGCAGAAAGACCGGGACCGGATAACAGGAATGAAGCCCGCTCGGCAATGGATGAATTTCGGCACGCGTTACCCGGCCGGGCACTACGACGTGGCGAATGGGATTAATCCCGATCCGCCTTCGTGGGATCATCCCATCCAGCAGGTATCCGCGCCCGCGGCCATGCTTGTCGCGACGCTGCTTGGATGCCGCCTTCCCACATCAGTCGAGTGGCTTCAATGCCAGCAAGAAGCCGCAAACGCCATCAAGCCCGGCCAGTGGAATCTGCGAGATGTGAGCTGGCACGTCCAGCACAACTTCGCTCGTGCCCACGGTGCCACGGCCAGAGAGCTGCCTCAATGTGGCATATTTCTGGGCGAGCAAGCGGTTCAACTCCTCGGCGACTCTAGCGGCCAAGAGGCTGAAGCGTGGCCCAACTCGCGACTGCCTCAAGCGGTCCGGACACCGGGCCCGGTCTATCAGGACGGAGTCCTCTGGTTTCGTCCGGTGCAAACCGCTAATGATGCGGCCGCCTTCAGGGATCTGGTCGGGAACGTGGCCGAGTTCGTATATGATGACCTGGCGTTCTGGAAAAACGTGCAGAGCGAGCCGCCGCAGAGCAGAGCACGCAGGATTTCGGAGTCTCTTTCGGAACTGGTTGCCGCCCGGAAATCGGCCGTGCTGGCAGTGATCGGCGGTTCTGCTCTCTCCCCGCCGCAGATTGCGTTTGACCGTCCATTGTCTCTGCTCGGACATCCGCACAGCCAGATTACCTCCACGTATGCCGATGTTGGGTTTCGATTGACCTTCGACGCGCCTGCACCATCGGCCAAGGAGAGAATGCGGGAATTGCTGCTTCGGCAGGACTATGTGTACGCCGGGAAGCGTATGTCCTCCCAGTGACTCGCCGAGGCGTTAACGCCAAGCGGCTGGAGGTCGGCCAGGGTCGCTGGGTTGTGGGACGATGAGGAGGAACTGGAGCGATTGCGACGTTTGCGAGCGTGCCCCAAGAGCTGGCACGGCCAAGCTCACGTGGCTCTATTGACCTGGCCCAAACGTTGGTCGGACCACTTGTCAAAGGTGTGACCATGGAGGCAGTATGGATGTATGGATGGCAGATCTCGATCGCCCAACACTTCAGGTAATCCATCGCATCTGCCTTGAGATAGTACTGCTCGGTCGGACGGGAATGGTAGGCGTTTCAAGTATTTTCTCAAAATAGACCAGCATCAGCGGCTGAAGATCACGCCGGTCAAGTCAAGGGTCTAGCCGAGAGACGGGATCTTGAGTGGTTTGCCATCAATGGACATGTTATAAAATGCTTCGGCCTGCTGGCGGAGATCACGGGCCCGATTGATCAGCGACGTGACCTCCTTGCGATTGGCTGCTTCGCTCCCCTTGTCGTAGTACCTGAGCCTGTGAGGCAGATCCGAACTGCGCTGCTTGGGGTCGTCCTCGTAACCGGGGAGCTTCTTCCAATCGTTGTCCCTCACCACCGTCCACCACCATCGGTCTTCCTCTTTGCTCTTGCCGTACGCGTCGGGTTTACCATGCGGATGCCGCAAAAAGAACTCCAGCAGCTCAAGCCAGTCGATGTACTCGCGCGTGTTCACTGTGGCACAGGCTTGTCGCTTCGACTTATGCACGTCGCGGCTGGCCGCCACGTCTTGTGGCTCGGACCACCGGACCAGCGTACGGACGACGTACCAGTCGACTGCCATCGCGCAATTCCTGGCGCGGCTGTACAGGTCGTCAACCTGAGGCTGTCCGACCAGATAGTCCTTGGCGAAGAGGGAGTGGGAGCCCACGCGGTGTTTGCCCAGCGTGACTTCGATCCAGATCTTGAGGGGCCCGTGAATCTTCTCATCCACCCCCTCCTTGATGGCCTGTCGCATGATCTGCCATTGCGGCGGAAGGAATTCATTGATCAGTGTTTCCAGGGCCTTGTCGAGCC
>Ga0315286_10002316_pt1 | contig 17730 bp, 19 predicted proteins | sample YL17G10_0_MG_FD_205038 | JGI IMG/M metagenome (GOLD analysis project Ga0315286, IMG submission 205038) | Sediment microbial communities from Yellowstone Lake, YNP, Wyoming, USA - YL17G10_0 | ecosystem: Environmental > Aquatic > Freshwater > Lake > Sediment | place: USA: Wyoming | collected...
TCGCGGTCTTTGGCAATGGTGTACAGCTGGCCGTCCAGCCGGTCGCGCAAATAAATCGTTCCACGCCGCGGAATCAGGGATGCCTGGATCTCGTGCTGGTCTGACGCCAAAACCGAATATAGGTGATGGTCCAGGATTTGGAGCTGAAAAAAACGCGCGCTCAAAAGCAATCCGACCAGAGCAAGAAAAAACGCCACGATAGCCGTGCGGATATCCAAAGAAACGGCCGAAGACGAACGGCTCGCGACAAATGACCGCGTATTCATGGCTCGTAGCGTACCAAGTTGCCGCCCGAAGGGCTAGATGATAGACTCATAAAGACAACGCCTATGCGCCATTCTCTGTTAAAGACCCTTACTGCCATTTCGCTCGTGGCTGGATTCATGTTATCCACAGCCCCGATCACCGAAGCGAAAACCGCGGTCAAAGCGCCGGTCAAAAAAGTCGCGGCAAAAAAAGTCACGGCCAAAAAAAAATGGTATTACACGGTCTCGGCCGTAAAAGGCAAAGACGAAAAGAACTTTTCCGATCCGACGACGCGCTGTCTCACGGCTAATATGAAGTCGCGGCATGCCACGGCCGTAAAACAAATGGAAGCGGACGTCCTGAAAGCCGGCCCGCGCCATGGGCTTGCGGAAAAAGCCTATCGGGAAAACATGGACATCATCTGGTCGGCCATGTACGAACCGTATTGCGGATACGGAAGTCTCGGCGTGACCGCAGTCGCCAAATCATTCGACAAATCGGTTGTGAAGACGCGCGCAAAATTCATGGCAGCTATCAAAACGCTGGAACCGGAACCGCCGATTCCGTCGCAACAGGTTGAACCCCTGGCGCCTCTCACGACCTCCACCATCCAGTTCTGAACAATAATAAAACAATCTCTCCGGACCGTCCGGGGAGATTTTGTATTTGAAAAAACCGCGCTTGCAGATTGCGTGCGCGATTTCTTTCTAGGTAAGGGGTCCAGGCTCTCCCAGGGAGCGTACCGGAGCGTCTCGTCTCATGCGATGTGCAGAGGAGACGCGAAGCGGTCGCTGCGATGGGAGAGCCTCGGGCCTGTGTCGCCAGTCTGATCGATCGCTCGCCGGTCCGATGTCTCGGTTGCCGGCCCTGCGTCGATCCGTGGAAGGAACACGAGTCCCTCCCGATGTCGCCAGGAACGAATCCACGGCGCGGGTTCTCTCTTGTTGGGTTCCCGGAACATGTCGATCGGCCCCGGGGTCGAAGAACGCCGCGGTCGGGAATCAGCAGACGCGGACCCCAGCCGCGCGCCGATCCCACCGCAACCGCCTCTTCATGGTGGCTGGCCCTTTCTTTTTCTTTTTCTAGAAACGGATTGAAGGTTTCGTTCGCCCGTTGCTTCGTTCGCGTGGATGGGAGCTTGGCTTACGCGGCCTCGATCCGCGTGCCAACCGCCCACCGCTTCTGCGGCATGGCTTCTCCTTCCTTCCTGCCGACTCCCCGACGACTCCGCGGGAATTCAGCGTGGAAAAAATAATATACTCCAATTTTGCCTTTTTGTCAAGGGTGGCATCCGGCGTCCGCCGAAAAAGCCGCTCGTTAAGCGGCTTTTTTCACACCCGATATTTTGATATTCAGCGTTTGATGTATTTTCCCACGGCCGCCCACGAGACCAGGCTCGCCAGTCCGAACATCGCCAAAACCTCGGAAAGCACGATCGTCGGCCATTGGGTGACGAAAAACTGCCCCACTCCCGGATCCAAACCGTCGAACAGAGGACGCAAAACCGGATCGATCCAGACCAAAGCGGCGAGCACGATGAGCCAGCTGAAGAGAATGGAAAATCCTGCCAGCCACAGGCCGCCCAACATAAACGGCGCGCGGATAAAAGACGTGGAAGCGCCGACCAGACGCATGATCGAAATCTCCTCGCGCTGGGTATAAACGGCCACACGGATCGCGTTGAACGCCGTCAGCATGCCGAAAAACGCGAAGATCGCGACCAGGATCGCGCCCGCGATCCGTCCGTTGCGTCCGACTTCCTGCACGCGCTGGATCGCGATCTGATGGTCGTCATACGTTCGCGACTGGATAAACGACGCGTATTGCGGATTCTGGATCGCCTGTAAGAGAAACGGATAATCCTCCGCGTTCTTGGCTTTGACGATCAGTTGGGCGCCGAGCGGATTGGTTTTGATTTCATCCAGCGCCGCCAGAATCTTCGGATCCTGCGCATGCCGTTGTTTGAACGCTGCCAGGGCTTCGGCCGGCGTCACGACCGAAACGCTTGCCACCTGCGGCAACGACGTCAGGTAAAATTTCGCCTGCGTCAAAATCGCCTCCGGCGCCGTGGGGACAAACGTGACCGCCACATCCACCTTGCTTTCCAAAACGGACAAGACGCGATCCAGGAGGACGTTCACGCCCAAAAGGACGTTCACGGAAAGCAAAGCCATCGTGAACACGAATATGGTCGCCAATCCGATCCAGGCGTTCCGCACGAGGTTTTTCCAGGAGTAAAAGAAGATGCGCCAGAGAGTCACCATACTAAACGGACAAAATATATTTCCCCTGTTCCACATCCGACGCGACCTCGCCGTCCTTGAGCGCAACCACGCGCCGCCGCAGGGCATTCACGACTTCGCGGTTGTGCGTGACCAGGACGACGGTCGTGCCGAACGCGTTGATCTGCAAAAGTAAATCCATGATGTCGCGCGTGTTCAGCGTATCCAGGTTTCCGGTCGGCTCGTCGGCCAGCAAAATTTTTGGGCTATGCACCAGCGCCCGCGCGATCACCACGCGCTGTTTTTCGCCGCCCGAAAGCGTCTGCGGGAACCGGTCGTGTTTTGTCTCCAACCCGACAATATGCAAAACCTGCGGCACAACCTCCCGGATGCGTCTGGTTGGCGCACCAGCCACCTCCAGGGCGAACGCCACGTTTTCGTACACGGTCTTCCGGTTTAATAATTTATAATCCTGGAACACCACGCCGATCTGCCGGCGCAGCTGCGGGATGTCCCGCGACGAAATGCTGGTGATGTCCCATCCGCCAATCACGACGCGTCCGGCGGTCGGCCGCTCCTCCGCAAACAAAATTTTCGCGAGGGTCGTCTTGCCCGCGCCGCTCTGTCCCACGATCGAAACGAATTCGCCGGGTTCGATCGTCAAAGACACGTCGCGCAAACCAGGGATGTCCGGCGGATAAATTTTGGAAACGTGTTCCAGCGAAATCATAGCGTTAATCGCAACGGAGGCAGTATAGCAGTAGACAGAGCCGGTGAAAAACGCTAGCCTGAATACCCATGGACAAGGAATTTTTCGGCCTGCAGGCGGGCCGCGACGAATGGCAGGAGCTGTACCGCGCGATGTTGGCGCGTTTTTTGATCGAGACCGCCATGCGCGAGGAGCAGGGCCTGGAACCCGTCCCCTATCCGCCAATTTTGGAACGGCTTGAATGTCTGCTCGGCCTGTCCATGGAGACGGCGCATGACCTTCTTCACAAGACGGATGCGGAATTGTGGGAATTCAACTGGTTCAGCTTCACGGACGAATGGGCCTGGTTCCGCGCCAGGCAGGACGTGCTGAAAGAATTGGGATCCGCGGCAGACCGGACAAAACGCGCGGCGCTGGAACATCTGATCGAACGCCGCTACGAAGAAAAATTCCAAGTCTACGTCGAGGAAGTCGCGATGCGGGAGACATCCGAATCGGACAAGAAGCGCGAACACAAGAAAAAATAGAACAGCGACCGGAAAACTGGTACAATGCGCCCATGACGCAAGAAACGCACCGTCAAAAAGCGTGGGTCATCTCGGTGAACATGGGATATGGACACGAACGCGCCGCGTTCGGTTTGGAGGATTTGGCCTACGGCGACATCATCACGGCCAACGCCTATCCCGGCATCCCGAAAAAAGAACGCCTGTCCTGGACGCGCCTGCGCCATTTGTATGAAAGCGTTTCCCGGCTGCGTTCCGTACCGGTCATCGGCCAGTCCCTGTTCAGAGCCATGGATTTTTTTCAGCGCATTCCGGATTTTTATCCGCGCCGCGACCTGACCAAACCGAATTTACAGCTCATCGAAATCTACCGTCTGATCGAGCAGGGGCTGGGCAAACATCTGATCGAAAAGCTGTCCAAAAGCACGCGACCGCTGATCTCCACCTTCTTTACCGCCGCGTTCGCCGCCGAAATCCACGGCTATCCCGGGGATATTTATTGCGTGTGTTGCGACGCGGATATCAGCCGCACCTGGGCGCCACTGGACGCGAAAAAAAGCCGGATCAAATATTTCGCTCCCAACGGCCGCGTGGTGGAGCGGCTCAAACTCTACGGCGTGCGCGAAGAAAATATTTTTCTCACCGGCTTTCCGTTGCCCAAGGCGAATATCGGCGGTCCGTCCGCGGAAATCGTAAAACACGATTTGTCGGCCCGCATCTGCCAACTGGATCCGAATGCCATCTTTACCGCCAAATATGCCGAGACGATCGGCGCGGAACTCGGAAAAAACTGGTGCGAAATCAAATCAGACCATCCTCTGACCCTCACCTTTTGCGTGGGAGGAGCGGGAGCGCAAAAACAACTGGGCATCGACATTCTGACGAGTCTCCGCAAAGACCTGCTCGCCAAGCGAATCCGTTTGAATCTCGAAGCCGGCACACGCGCGGACATAGCCGAATTTTATCTGCACCACGTCCGCCGCCTCGGACTCGCGCGTCTTGTGGACAAATGTATCCACGTCCACCATTATCCGCACCGACCCGATTATTTCCGGGGATTTTCACACACCCTCCGCACCACCGACATCCTTTGGACCAAACCCAGCGAACTTTCCTTTTATACGGGCCTCGGCCTGCCGATCATCATGGCGCCGCCCATAGGATCGCAGGAAGTCTTCAATCAACAATGGTTGCAAACCGTCAACGGCGGCATTCCGCAAAACGATCCGCGCTATACCAACGAATGGCTGTTTGACTGGATTTCCTCCGGCGGTCTCGCCCGCTTTGCATGGAACGGCTATATCGAAGCGCCGACCCATGGCGCGTACCGCATCGAAAGCATCATCACGCACGAAAAAGTTCCGCTGGCCACCCTGCCGCTCATCATCTAGTGGTCGTGGAATGGGGAACGGAAATGCGGATCGCCCGAGGGATGGACGAAACGTCCGCTTTTCCAGGCTTGGGGATAAGTCTGTTCAGGACAAAAATAGCGACGACAAATGCCGCCACAAAAATCACGGTCAATACGAGAAACGTATTTTGATTTTCCACGACTTCCGTAAAGACAAAGCCGAAGATAAGCGTCACCGCGAGAAGGATGAGGGCGATCGCAAAAATCCAATACCACATAGTAATGCCAAGATAGCAGAGGCCGAGGGGTCGTTCAATCCCACAACGCAAAAACCCGCCTATTTGGCGGGCTTCTTTGCGTGGTGGACGTTGCAGGATTCGAACCTGCGACCTTTCGAATGTGAATCGAACGCTCTAACCAACTGAGCTAAACGTCCATATTGAGCGTCAAAACTATATAGAAATTCTATGGATTTGACAAGTTCCGTTAGCCGCTCATCACGGGTGACACAGCGAACACTTTCTCGTCCCGACGTCGGGACGAAAAGTGTGAGCCGTGGCAGGCCCCGTGATTCCGATCGCTATTTGCTTTTTTCGGCCGTGTTCGGCTACACTCACACAATGACCCCTTCTATCAGCTTCCTGCTTGACGAAGGCTATCACGCGCTAGAATCCCTCTACGCTTCGGATCCCGACCGCATTTGGTACGAAGTCGAGCTTTTATTAGCATTTGTCATGGGCGAAGACCGCGTCTGGCTGGTCGCCCATTCCGACCGTCTGGTTGACGACGCGCACGCACGCCGTTTCCGCGCGCTGATCCAACGGCGCGCCGGCCACGAACCGATCGCCTATCTGGTGGGCAGTGCCGAATTTTTCGGCCGTCAATTTCATGTGGATCCGCGCGTCCTGATTCCCCGTCCCGAAACCGAGGAATTGGCTGCGCATGCCATCAAAAAAATAAAAGACGCGATCGAACAGCCGCTCGTCTGGGACGTGGGCACGGGTTCCGGCGCCATTGCGGTGACCGTGTCGGCGGAATGTCCGGGCATTTCCGTCCTCGCATCCGATATCGATCCAAAAGCGCTCGCGGTTGCAAAAACGAACGCAAAAAATCTCAAAGCGCCCGTTTCTTTTTATCAGGACAATCTGCTCGGCCCAACCATCAAACGCGCGCTGACCAAAAAACGATTCAGACCCCCTCTCCTTATCGTCGCTAATCTTCCGTATCTTCCCGTGAGCGATAAAAACAAGCTCATGCCGGACGTGGTGAAATTCGAACCGGCACGCGCCTTGTTCGTTCCGGGCGACGGTTCAGGTCTGGTGATGAAACTCGTGGAACAACTCGCCGCATTCCAAAAAAAGGACAAACGCCCGCTCACCGTGCTCGCGGAAATCGATCCGCCGCAATCCCGTCATCTGCAAAAATTCGCAAAAAAACTGTTTCCATCTGCCGCGATTTCCGTCCTCAAGGATTCCTGCGGACGTAACCGCATTTTGGAAATCGAATCCACGATCAAAGAAACGAAAAAAGAAGACGACCGCCTCCAGCCCGTGGGCAAAAAGCGGTCGAAGAAAACGTCGAAGAAAACAAGGACGAAGAAACCTACTCGTCGGCCATCCGCGAGATCCTCTCGATCTCGGCGCACAGCTCGTCGTTCGTGAACGTCTTCCGGACGACCTCCTCCCACGCCGCATCCGGCCACACGATCTCCCCTGCGGTTGCCGCGACCTGTTGCATGAATTCCCAGGGATGGACGATCTGCCGCCGTCCGTACGCATTCCACAACAAATCGGATTCGCGGACCGATTCGTAGTAGATAACCGTGCCGCCGCGCAGATCGGACGGCTCCGCACGCATCCCCTCGAGCAGATCGAACGAGTAGGAACTCTCCAGAACCGCGCGCATGCACCACGCGGCCGATTCACGGACTACGAGGATGACTTGCCGCGAATACAGGTACGGCAGGTCACTCAACTCATGCGCAAACCGCTGGCAGGCCTCGGCGAGCGATTCCCCGTTCGGAACCGGCGTGTTGAACGCCCTCGGACACGGCCCGCAAGGAGCAAAGAGCTGGTCATTGATCTGCCAACCGACCTCATCGGGCAGATCCAGAAGAACGGCTGTCTCCATGGCCGAAGGCACCCTGGACACAAAGCCGTGCATGAACCGGCCCGGCACCCTGGCCTTGATCCACGCGCCAGCTGCTTGCGCCTGGCCGCGTTCCAAGAGCGGGTCGTAAGGGCTCCCCTCCTGACCGGCCGTGACGATCACCAAATGTCTTGGAAAGGGCATGGACTCCTCCTCTGTGTTTGACGGGTGTCTTTTCTTTTTTTTTATTTCTTAATATCAAGTCCAGCAAAGATCCGGTCGTCCGTCGTCACCTCAATCCAGGTCCGCCCGCGCGTCAGCAAAAACTCCGATCCGTCGATCGATCCGAATTTGATGGACTCGTTCGCGCTACGCTGCCATCGCAGGACGTATTTGATGCCGTCGCGGTACGCCAGCGCGTCCCCGCTGCCCACCGTGCGGATTTTGAGACGTCCGACCGAATCAAGAACCTGCGCATCGGTTTTCAACACCACGACATTCTCGCTCTCGACCGGCGTACCATCCTTGTCCGTCTGCAAAACACCTGCCTGATAACGCTGGTACACGCCACGGTCCGTATCGTACTTCCATGTCACATTATAAGAACCGCCGTACGGAATCTTAACCATCGGTGGTGACCATGCCGAACCGCGTTTAGTGCTCGTCGCCACCGCATCCTGAAAATGCCAATTGATCGGCGCCGTCCCGGATCCAAAACCTTTGGCTGTCAGCGCCTGGGTCATGAGCGTTTGGCTTGTATAGGCGTTATGCGGTGCCGTACGGTCGCTGGAACGCCAAAAGAAATCACCGTTGCGCATTTCGTCGATCGAGACAAACAAATTTCCCAAACCCTTGATCATTTTCAACGCATCCGGACTGCCGCCGACGTGAAAATACGATGCGCCCCACGCCTTTGCCCAGTCGATAAAGTAGGGACGCGAACTCCTGACGGGTCCGACCTCCGGCGCCGTCGTCGTGGCATCAAAGAATAAAATAAAACGCGTGATGCCGCCCTCGACCGGCGCTTCGATCGCGACATTTGCCAGCGCCGGGCCCGACAAGGGCCGCGAAGCGATAAAATTTTCCACCATGACCGCGCGCGGCGCCAGAGCCTCCTGTCCCTGTGGAACCAAAACGCCGTCCAACCGGCGCGGAACCATCACGACCGGCGTGCTCGTCGCCTGCTCGATCACGACCGGCTCGTTCGTCGCGGTCCGCGTCTTGCCGGTCACCGCCAAATAAATCAAAACCGCCGATACCAACAACAAAACAACGGCCCCGACCATCAAAGAGGACCGGGACCGTTTGAATTTCGCAACGATTGTCTCCATGTCATTTCTTCGACGCCGCCGGTGCTTCGCCGGCCGCTGCCGCCTCTTCGGCCTTCTTGGCCTCTTCCGCCGCCTTCTTCTCTTCGCCTTCGGTCTTGATCGCCGTCACATCCGTCGCCGCCGGCGCTTCCATCGCCTTCAATTCCTCTTCGGTCAGCGGCCGCGCCACCGTGGCTACCGTCAGACGCGTATCGCTCACGACCTTTACGCCTTTCGGCAAGGTCAGGTTGCCCACGGAAATCACGTCATCAAACGTAGCGAGCGTGCTCAGATCCACTTCGATCGCATGCGGCAAATCCGCCGGCAAACATTCCACTTCGATTTCGTCCATGGATTTGACCAGCGTGCCGCCGTCCGTCTTCACAGCCGCGGACTCGCCGACAAACTTGAGCGGAACCTTGGCGGTCAGCTCTTCGTCCATGCGAACCTGATAAAAATCCACGTGGACCGGGTCCGTCGAAAGAACGTCCAATTGGACTTCTTTGATCAGCACCTTTACCGGCGATTGTTTGGCAACGTCCATGTCGATCAAACTAGAATACCCGGCACCCCTAAGCACCCGGACGAAGTCCGCGCGGGGGATGGAAATCGTCTGGCTCGCCGTGCCGTGACCATACAAAACCGCCGGAATACGGTTTTCCAGCCGTTCGTCCTTCGAACGTTTTCCCAATTTCGTGCGCAAAACCGCGCTCAAGGCGTATGGCATATTTATTCAAAAAGTGAGCCTACTGTAGGCAAAATCCTCTTTATCGTCAAGGGGTAAAAAGCTGTTGATGGAAACGGATGCATTCATCCGCGGAAATAGGCTCGCTTGTGCGGAAACGGAGCGCATCCTGGGCCGTGAGATCGGTCACAACCCCGACCGAACTGACCCACCCCGAACTCTCCAGAAGGATAGCCATAACCGCATGGCCGCACTGCTGGCAGGAACAATGGAACAGGCGGGTGGCGCCGCGTTCGCCAAGCAAACGCACCGCGTCTTTTTGGTACGTCGCCTGGCACAAGGGACACTGCGCCAGCAGCTGTTGATCCGGCGTTTTCATGTTCGTTCTACTGTTTTATAAGGCCCCTGTCACTAGATATCCAGGTTCTTCACGTGCTTGGCATTGGTTTGGATAAATTTCTTGCGCGGCGCAACTTCCGCCCCCATCAGCATTTCTAACACTTCGTCCGCCTTTGCCGCGTCATCGACCGTCACCACCTTCATCACGCGCTGCGCCGGATCCATCGTCGTATCCCAAAGCTGGTCCGGATTCATCTCACCCAAACCTTTGTACCGCTGGATCCCGATGCCGGCAATCTTGGTTTCGGTTGTCTCTTCCCCGCCCTCTTCCGCAACCGCCTCCTCTGCCGGCGCCGCCTCTTCGTCCGCGGCTTTTTGGCCTTTGGTTTTTGCGCTTTGTGCTTTCGTCTTATCTTCTTTTATTTTTTTGAATTTTTCGATCAGCTGGTCGCGCTCCTCGTCGCTGTAGGCGTAAGAAATTTCTTTTCCCTTGGCGACGCGATACAGGGGCGGCTGCGCGATAAAGATATGCCCCTTGGTGATGAGCTCCGGGAAATAGCGGTAGAACAGCGTAAGCAGGAGGGTGCGGATGTGCGCGCCGTCCACGTCCGCATCGGTCATGATGACGATGCGCGCATACCGCAGCTTGGTGATGTCGAACATCTCGCCGATATTCGTCCCGAACGCGACCACGAGATTTTTTATTTCATTATTCGCAAGCATCTTGTCGAGCCGCGCGCGTTCCACGTTCAAAATTTTGCCCCGCAGCGGAAGGATCGCCTGCGTCTCGCGGTTCCGCCCCTGCTTGGCCGAACCGCCGGCCGAATCGCCCTCTACGATAAACAGTTCGCACGCCGACGGATCGCGGCTCGAACAATCCGCGAGTTTGCCGGGCAACGTCATTCCTTCCAACGCGCCCTTGCGCAGCACCGTGTCCCGCGCCGCCCGCGCCGCCGCCCGCGCCCGTTGCGCGAGCACGCATTTTCCGATAATCGCTTCCGCGTCCTTCGGATGCTCCTCCAAAAACGTGGCGAACGCGTCGTTCATGACCGATTCCACGGCCCCGCGCACTTCCGGCGTACCTAGTTTCGCCTTGGTCTGCCCTTCGAATTGCGGCTCCGGATAGCGGATCGAGATGACCGCGATCAATCCCTCGCGGATATCTTCACCCGAAAGATTGTCGTCTTTTTCCTTCAGATATCCCTTACCGCGCGCATAATTGTTGAGTACGCGGGTCAGCGCCGTACGGAACCCCTGCACGTGCGTGCCGCCTTCAGGATTGATGATGTTGTTGGCAAAGGCGTATAGGACTTCCGCGTAATCGTCTATGTACTGCACGCCGATCGAAACCTCGGTCTTGTCGACCTGCTTTTCGACAAAGAAAATATTTTCGTGTTTCGGCTGTTTCTTGTGGTTCAAATGCCGGATGTAGGACTCCACGCCGCCTTCAAAATAGAATCCGTAGATTTCGTTCTGGTCCTTTTGCCGCTTGTCGATGACAAATAATTTAATTCCTTTCGTGAGATAGCACTGCTGGCGGTAATGATCGAGCACGCGACGGTAATCGAATCCCGTCCCCTCGGTAAAAATCGTCCGGTCCGGCTTGAAGGTCACCGTCGTGCCATGATGCTTGCTCGTCCCGATACTCTTGACCTTGTAGATGGGCTTGCCCTGCTTGTATTCCTGCTTCCACATGCCGCCGTCGCGCTCGACCACGACCTCCATATGTTCAGACAACGCATTCACGACCGACACGCCCACGCCGTGCAGCCCACCGGAAATTTTATAACCGCTGTCCTCGCCGCCGAACTTTCCTCCGGCGTGCAGCTTGGTCATGACCAGCTCGAGCGCCGACACTTTGTATTGCTTATGGATGTCCACAGGAATGCCGCGGCCGTTATCCCACACCGACACGTAATCGTCGGGCAGCAACGTAATCACGATCTCGTTCGCATGGCCTGCCATGGCCTCGTCAAAAGAGTTGTCCGCCGTTTCGCGCAATAAGTGGAACAATCCGTCCGCTCCGGTTGACCCGATGTACATGCCCGGCCGCTTGCGCACCGGCTCGAGCCCTTCCAGCACGGATATCTGCTCGGCACCGTACGCGCCAATTTTGGTCTTTTTTGGTTCGGTTTTTGCCATAGAAGCAGGGACATTTTAACAAGGAATCAATGGTCGAACAAGGCGGAGACGTCAATCCCCAAACCGGCTGGGCAGAGTTCAAATCAACCATCTTGTATGCTACCATCGGGCCATTCACCCATTCTTCCATTCGACCTATGATCGATCCGAAAAAAGCTAAACTGGTCGTTGACCGCTTCGAAAAAAACCTAAAACAACTCCGGCGCAAACACCTGGCCGAAATCAGAACCCTGCTGGAAAAACACGATCAGGAAAAAACGGCGCGCCTGAAAAGCGCGATGCAAAAAATGACGTAAAGAATTTCTATGAATCCATCCTTGGAAAAAATTGGCGCGCACGTGGAACAAACGCCGCCGCCGCCGAAAACACCGGAAGCCCCGGAAAGCGCAGAGGCGCAATTGGCGCGGGCCAAACAACTGGCGGACGCGGCTCTGCAGCGCGTTGATGCGCAGGAGTCGGCTCAACTGGGAGACGTCGCGAATACGCCGGAGGGCCTTGCGTTGCTCGCACAGCACAAAGACGAGATCCAACAGCTGGCTGCCCAAACCGAAGCCGGTCTTGAAGGAGGCGGGGAACAACCACCCGGACCGCCGGAAATACCTTTGTCGCCGACCCCCGAGGCAGGACAAAAATCCATTGAAGAACGCCAGGTCAAACCCGAACGCGCCGAACGCGCGCGCCAGATGACGGTCATGTTGGACGAGTATCTGGCCCAGCATACCGAAGTCTTCACCCAAAACGCGGTCCAGGAAGCCAAGAAAAAATTCGAAAAAAACGGAAAAACGTGGGACGAGAAAGCCGAAGCCAAAGTGCGTGCCGAGACGCGGACGCGCATAGATAAAGCGAAAGAATTTTTTACGGTCGTCGATCCGGATAAACGCACCGAAACGCCGCTTGAGCGCATGGCCGCCATGTACGAAGGCCTCAAAGGACCGGGAGATCCTGCAAAACAGGAGGATTTCAAGGCGGCCATACAGGATCATATGCGGGAGGTTATGGCGCGCGCCTTTGACCAGCATATCGAAAATCCCGAACAATACGTCTCGCATGGCTTTGACCACACGTTGAATGTTGCCGACTATACAAAAGAGATGCTTGAAGGCAATCCGAGCATCGTGGAAGCCATGAAAAAGGAATACGGCCTGGCCGAGGACGAAGCCAAATTCATGCTCGAGCAAGTCGCCGTATTCCATGATTTTGGCTATCCCCTGGTCGGCGACCGGGGAAAGGCCGTGCACGGCATTGCCGGCGCGGATCTCGTATACTCCCAGCACGTACAAAATATTTTCAACCGGCTGATGACCGGTCCGACTGCGAACCGCGAGAAGCTGAACCGGCACCTCCGCGATGCCGTCATGTTCCATTCGGCGGACAAAGTGGAACGCAAGTACTCGGTAAAAGTCGAAACCACCCGCGGCGAATTCCTGATCGGCGAATCCAAAGACATCCTGGAAGTCATCCAGACGTTCAACGATCCGGCGCAGAATCCCGAGGGCACGCCCCGCGACATCACGGAAATCAAGGTAAAGGACGAGGCAACGCAAAAAGAAATCGAGGCGCTCTTGGAAGCGGCGCGCGCAGACACCACTCGGAAAGTCGGCGAAATTCCGCCGGTCGTCAAGGTCACGGTGATGAATGCGGAATTCGCCGGCCGTACCGCCGACCTGGTCAGCGACAAAGATAAAAAGCTCGGTTTGGAATTTTCGGAAGTCGATACCAGCGAAGCGCCCCTCCATGCCGTCATCCGCCTCTCGGACAACATGGACATGCGCAGCAACCGCTTTTCCCCGCTCCAGCGCGAAAAGGCCTTCCAGGAATTTTATTATGCGCTCGGCGATCAAGGTCCGACGAGCCAGGTGATGATGGGCCTCGAGGTCATGACAAAGGCCGACGACAAAGCGGGAAAGAAAAAGGAACCGCAAAAAACAGCGGCCGAAGTCCAGACAGTCTTTGCGCGTCTGTTGGAAGAACAGACAAAAATAGGAAACGTGCCAGCCGTGTCTCCCGAAGAAATCGCCGGTCTCAAATCCTCGGAAGACGCCGCGACGCTCTGGAAAAACAAAGTTTTGGAATCCGTTTTTGCCGCGCAACCGAAGCGCGATCCGGAGGTCGAAGGCCGCATCCGCGGAATTGCGCTTAAACAAAATTCCGAGTCGATCCGGCATTTCGGTGGCTGCGAAGCCGTCGATGAAATCAAATTTGAAATGTCAAAGGCAGGCGTGCCGATGGTATTGGTGCAGGTAAACCGTGCCAAATTTGAAAAATTAAATGCAATCCAAGTCAATGAACAATCTCTCGACAGGACAGGCAAGCCGCACGACATGATCGTCGGCGTGGGCGAATACCAGGTCTGGCGCGCAAAAGAAGCGTATGCCAGTATCAGGACCGGAGGAAAAGCCGTCGAAGTCCTTGTGGTGGACGAAGGGGGAAAGCCGGTGGATCTGACGATTCGTCTGGCACAACCCACGGCTAAGAGCGCCAACGAATAAATCATCCAGCACTATGAAACTCGAAAAACCACCTATGAATGACGCCATCGAAGATTCGCGCATGAAAGAATGGCGGACGACCGTTTCCGGCAAAATTTTCGGCAAGCTCGAGGAGATTGCCAAGCAGGCCGGGGTCCTCTGCCGCGTCGAAGGCCCGGGCAAAATGATCGAAGTAATTTATTTCGGAGACAAGGAAGTCTACCTGCGCAAACACCTGCGGAATGCGACGGTCGGAGAATCGGGCGGCACGATCGAGCTGTTTGCGGAATCCATGGATTACCGCAAATACCCCTGGTGGAAAGAAGCAATCGATGCGGAAGGAAAATCGGTCGCGTTTATGGATACGCCCGTCAATGTCGCGGCGCAGGAAGCGGATATTGAAAATTACGGCGATCTATTCCGGCCTTCCCTGATAATGAAACGGTATGGAATGACGGATGAAAATAATCCAGTGCGGCTGATCGACGGACGCGAAATCACCATCCAAAGCATGAAATCCGTAATTGATCCCCTGGTTGCCCCGGACTATAAATTGGACTACTACGACGATCTCATCCGCCTCGTCCCGCAGACGCCGGAAGCGGTCGAAAGCCGCAAAGCGCGGAACGCCGCGTACGAACGTGCCCTGGAAGGGCTGAAGAAAGCCGCGCCGCTCCTGGAGGAGGAGTACAAGCGGCGGTTTGAAGAATTGGCAAAAAAATAGATCAGCGGAACGGCGCAAAAACCAACCCTTGACAAATCGCGGAATTTCCGTAGAGTATGCAGGTTGCCAATCGGAGGGATCTCATGCGCAACCGCAACGGCCTCGTCCTGTTTGTCGCGATCGTGCTGGTAGTGGTCGCCATTCCGATCACCATTTTCGTGCTGTCGCTCCGCCCGGCCCCGGTCGTCGCCTCGCTCGACAATGAAGGTGATGACATCGGCTACGATGTGGACATCGTAAACATCGATTGCCCATGTGGCGATTTACAGCCGGGCTGCAATCCGGATCCGGAGGCTAATCTGTGCGCCATCGTCGTGCTCCGCCGGCACAACGGCGACGTCGAGCGCATCCGCATACTGCAGAGCCGTATCGAAGCGTTCCGCCGGCACAAATCCTGGACCGTCGTCTGGTCCAGCGGCCAGATCATCCGCATCGAAAAAATCCCGGAGCTGTGATCGCAAGGCCGCTCCCTTCCTTCCCGCTTCACTCTGAACGCCCCCACGGGCGTTTTTTCGTGCTATAATTCCTCCATGCCAGGAGAAAATCACATCATCGGCAGCGGGCTCACCGAACAGGAGTTGAGCTTGGCTTCATGGTGGCAACGCAACGGAATCACAATGAAGAAGCTGGGATATGGCGCGCTGACCGCCCTCAGCCTCCTGCTCTGGGCATTCGTCCTCTGGTCGCTCCTGGACGCCTATGTGATCTCCTCCCGGCGCGAAGCCGGAATTCCCGCGCACATCGCGCAAAACCAACTGGACATCAACAGTTTGCAGACCACCGCTCCGCAGCCGGTTCAGACGTCCGAAGTGTTGGTTCTTTCCACCACCGGAGACCGTCAGAATTTTCTTGTCACGCTCACCAACACGAACACGATGTGGTGGGCGGAGTTCACCTACCACTTTGATGCGAACGGCCAACTGACGCCCACGCGCCATGGATTTATTCTCCCGCAAAGCCAGCGGTACATCACCGAGCTGGGCTGGAAAGGGGCCAGCGCATCCGCGCAGATGGTCGTGGACGACGTCCAATGGCACCGCGTGGATCCGGCGCAGGTCGCTCGCGATTATGTCGCGTTCTCGGCATCGCGATGGCAGATGGAACTCAAGGATCCGGCCTACCAAAATGACCTCACGATCGGCAATCAGACCATCGGCCGTTCGTCATTCACCTTGATCAATCACGGCGGATACGGCTTCTGGACCGTCGATATCACCGCCATCCTGTATCGCGCCGACAATCCGACCGCCGTCACGACCGTTACGGAGCGCCAGGTCAAACCGGGCGAAACGCGGCCGATCACTATTGATTGGTTTGAAAACCTGCCCGGCATCACCAAGGTGGAATTACAGGCAAACGTCAACCTTTTGGATCCTAACGTGTACCTGTCGAGCACGAGGTTTTAGATCTGACCGCCACGGCTTCCACCTCACCCCCTCCCCCTCTCCTTCGTAAGGCGAGGGGGTCGGATCATCACGGGTGACACGGCGAACACTTTCTCGCGGATGAACGCGTGAGTGAATTCGCGAAAAGTGTGAGCCGTGGCAGGACCCGTGATTCCGACAGGATCCATGATTCCGGCGTGATTCCGAATGGTTTCACGTTTTTTGTTTTGCATGCTAACGTCGCCTCATGCGCCGATTTTTGGATCTCCTCGAACGGTTCGATTGGACACTGCTGACGGCCGCGGTGACATTGGCCGCCGTCGGGATTGTCGCGATTTATGGAATCGGCACGTCGCACGATCCCATCGACTTCTTTACCTTTTACAAACAGCTCGCCGTTACGGTGATCGGTCTGGCGATCGTGTTCGGCATGATCTTGTTCGACTACCGCCAGCTCCGCGCGTTCAGCTTTTTCCTGTATCTCGCCGGCGCAGCCCTCCTGGTACTCGTTCTCTTTATCGGACGCACGATCCACAGCACCCAGGGCTGGTTCCGTTTTGGCGCGCTTTCCTTTCAGCCGGTTGAAATCGCAAAAATCATCCTCACTATTTATCTGGCCGCATTTTTTGTCCGCCAGGGCCGCCGGCGGCTGGGTTGGCGCGCATTCCTCTTCAGCGCCGTTGCCACCTTAATTTATGTCGGATTGGTTTTGCTTCAGCCCGATTTCGGATCCGCCATGATCCTGCTCGCCACGTGGGGCGTCATGACGCTCTTTGCCGGCTTGCCCAGACGCGCCTGGATCGTCTTGCCCGTAGTACTGCTGATGATCGGAAGCCTTCTATGGACCGTCGGATTAAAACCGTACCAGCGCGACCGCATTCTCACGTTTTTGAATCCGCAAACCGACACCCGCGGCGCCAGCTATAACGCGACGCAGGCACGCATCGCCATCGGTTCCGGCGGATGGTTCGGCAAAGGGATCGGCGAGGGGTCGCAGGCGCGCTTGCGCTTTCTCCCGGAAGCGGCCACGGATTTTATCTTTGCCGTGCTCGGCGAAGAGCTCGGCTTGGTCGGCCTCACGGTCGTGCTCTGCCTGTTTTTTCTGGTCCTGTACCGCTATGTCCGCATCGCCTACGAATCCGAAGATGACTTTGCCGCGCTTCTCCTGATAGGACTCGCCGCTGTTTTTTTGATCCATATGATCGTAAACGCCGGCATGAACCTCGGCGTCATGCCCATCACCGGCATCCCGCTCCCCTTCCTCTCCGCCGCCGCGTCGTATCTCCTGGTCGCGTTTTTCAGCATCAGCCTGGCCGAAAGCGTAGCCGTCCGTCGGCGCGGCACGGCTTTGGAATAAATTAAAATAAAAAAAGACCGTGGCGCACACGAGGTGTGGCCCCGGTCAGATCAGCTCCTCCCGCGACGCCTACTTGGTCTTCCCTTCCTTCTTGGATAGCGCCGTCGCTTCGAACCGCGACCTCCAGTCGCCGACGGCGCGGGCCGCCCTCTTCTGCAGGGACTCGACATGCGTGAAGATGGCGAGCACCTGGTTCGC
>Ga0315286_10002318_pt1 | contig 17729 bp, 11 predicted proteins | sample YL17G10_0_MG_FD_205038 | JGI IMG/M metagenome (GOLD analysis project Ga0315286, IMG submission 205038) | Sediment microbial communities from Yellowstone Lake, YNP, Wyoming, USA - YL17G10_0 | ecosystem: Environmental > Aquatic > Freshwater > Lake > Sediment | place: USA: Wyoming | collected...
TCACTCCTCCATCGAGGGACACGGGTTTCGAACACTCCAGGTGGGTGAGCAGGTGGAGTTCGAGGTCCGGACCAGCGAGCGGGGTGCTGAGGCCGCTCACGTCACGAAGCTGATCTAGTTCTGCGGTGCTCGAAGTCTGCGCGGCCCGGTGCCACAGGCACCGGGCCGCAACTGTCCGCAGCGGGCGCGTTCTGGCCCGCCGATTCGCGTTCGCTTGACGGAACCACTATCCTCCCGCCCATGTTCGAAAGCCTGCTGAAGAAGGTTTTCGGCTCTAAACACGACCGCGACGTCACGCGGGCGGGGCCGATCGTGGACGAGATCAACGCCGCCTGCGAGTCGTGCCGTGGCCTCAGCGACGGGCAGTTGCGGGGCAAGACGGCCGAGTTCAAGGCCCGGATCGCGGCTGTGCTCGAGGGCCTGACCGACCCTGCCGCGCGCCGGGAGGCCGAGCAGGCCGTGCTCGAGGAAGTGCTCCCCGAAGCCTTCGGGGCGGTCAAGGAAGCCTGCCGCCGCCTGGTCGGCCAGTCCTGGGAGATGGTGGGCATCCCCGTCACCTGGGACATGGTGCCGTACGACGTGCAGCTCATCGGCGGCATCATGCTGCACGAGGGCCGGATCGCCGAGATGGCCACGGGCGAAGGCAAGACCCTGGTGGCGACCATGCCCCTCTACCTCAACGCCCTGACCGGGCGGGGCGCCCACCTGGTCACGGTGAACGACTACCTGGCCCGCCGCGACAGCGAGTGGATGGGGCAGATCTACAGGTTCCTCGGCCTCACGGTGGGCTGCATCCAGCAGGGCATGGACCCGCCCGAGCGGCGCCAGCAGTACGCCTGCGACATCACCTACGGCACCAACAACGAGTTCGGCTTCGACTACCTGCGCGACAACATGGCGGTGCGGCCGGAGCATCGAGTGCAGCGCGGCTTCGTCTACGCCATCGTGGACGAGGTGGATTCGGTGCTCGTGGACGAGGCCCGCACGCCGCTCATCATCTCGGGCCCGGTCGAGCACAGCGACCAGGCGTTCGATGAGCTGAAGCCGCTGGTGGACCGCGTGGTCAAGGCGCAGCTGAACTGGGTGAGCCAGACCCTGGCGACCGGCGAGAAGCTGCTCCAGGACCCCGAGCGGCAGGTCGAAGCGGGGATCGAACTGCTCAAGGTCCAGCGCGCTGCGCCCAAGCACAAGCGCTTCATGAAGCTGGTCTCCGAGCAGCCGGCGCTCAAGAAGCTCATCAACAACACGGAACTCGAGTACCTGCGCGACAAGCGCCTGCACGAGCTCGACGAGCACCTGCTCTACGCGATCGACGAGAAGGCGAAGAACGTCGATCTGCTGGACAAGGGCCGCAGCCTGATCTCGCCGCACGACCCGGACGAGTTCGTGGTCCCGGATCTCGCGGCCCAGCTCTCCGAGCTCGAGGGCCGCGAAGATCTGACCGCCGAGCAGAAGGTCAAGGAGCGCGACGCCATCTACCGCGACTACGCCATCAAGAACGAGCGGATCCACAACATCCAGGCGCTGCTCAGGGCCTACTCCCTCTTCGAGAAGGACGTCGAGTACGTGGTGCAGGACGGCAAGGTGCTCATCGTGGACGAGTTCACGGGACGTCTCATGCCCGGCCGCCGCTACTCCGAGGGTCTGCACCAGGCGATCGAGGCCAAGGAGGGCGTGCGGATCGAGGGCGAGACGCAGACGCTCGCCACCATCACTCTGCAGAACTTCTTCCGCATGTACGAGAAGCTGGCGGGCATGACCGGCACGGCCGAGACCGAGGCCGCGGAGTTCTGGGAGATCTACAAGCTCGACGTCGCGGTGATCCCGCCCAACAAGCCGATCAACCGCACCGACTTCGAGGACGTCGTCTACCGCACCAAGCGGGAGAAGTACAACGCCGCCGTCGAGGAGCTCGTCAGTCTGAACCAGAAGGGCCAGCCGGTCCTGGTGGGCACGATCTCGGTCGAGGTCAGCGAACTGCTGAGCCGCATGCTCAAGCGCCGCGGCGTGAAGCACCACGTGCTGAACGCCAAGTACCACGAGCAGGAGGCCGGGATCATCTCGCAGGCGGGCCAGCCCGGCGCCGTGACCATCGCCACCAACATGGCGGGCCGCGGCACCGACATCAAGCTGGGTCCGGGTGTGACCGGTCTGGGCGGGCTCCACATCCTCGGCACCGAGCGCCACGAATCGCGGCGCATCGACCGGCAGCTGCGTGGCCGCGCCGGCCGCCAGGGCGACCCCGGTTCCTCGCGCTTCTACCTCTCGCTCGAAGACGATCTGATGCGCCTGTTCGGCAGCGACCGCATTGCGGGGCTGATGACGCGCATGGGGGTGGAGGAGGGCGAGGTCATCGAGCACGGGCTCGTGACCCGGGCGATCTCGCGCGCGCAGAAGCGGGTCGAGGCTCACAACTTCGACATCCGCAAGCACCTGCTCGAATACGACAACGTGATGAACGAGCAGCGCTCCGTGATCTACGAGCTGCGCAACCAGGCGCTCACCTCGCAGGACATGAGCGTGGTGGTGCTCGAGTCGATCGAGGAGGCGGTGCGCGAGCGGGCCGGGAAGACGACCGGCGACGGCCAGGCTCACCGTGCGGAGTGGAACCTGCGGGCCCTGGGCGACGACCTCTCCTTCCTGCTCATGACGCCGGTGCAGCAGGCGGACCTTGAGACCGACCGGGCCGACCTGCTGGTCGAGCGGGCCGCGGCGGTCGGGGAGCGGGCCTACCGTGCCCGCGAGGCCGAGTTCGGACCCGCGATGATGCGCGAGCTCGAGCGGCACCTCTACCTCTACACGGTGGACGAGCACTGGCGCGACCACCTCTACGAGCTCGACCACCTCAAGGGTGGCATCGGCCTGCGGGCGTACGGCCAGCGCGATCCGCTCATCGAGTACAAGCGGGAGGCGTACACGCTGTTCGAGGTCCTGGTGCGCGACGTGCGCGAGGACTTCGTGCAGCGGCTGTTCCGCGTCCAGCTCTCCCCCGAGGCCGGCCAGGCGGTGCCGCAGCCGCGCGCGCCGCGGGTGATGCTGACGCAGCATGCCGAGGCGCAGGCCTTTGGAGCCGCGGATGGGGCGGTGGGCGACCCGGAGCCGGGTGGGCGCGCGGCAGGCAGGCCTGCGGATGGCCGGATGGCGCCGGCCCCGCGGGTGCGCACGGCGCCGGTCGTGGGGCGCAACGACCCCTGCCCGTGCGGGAGCGGCAAGAAGTACAAGAAGTGCCACATGCTCAGCGACCAGGGGCTGGAGCTGCGGCCGTGAACGACGAGCGCCCGACGGTTCGCGTGCGCCAGGCGCTGGCCCTGATGGCCGAGCACCTGGAGCGCTACGTCGAGGGCGACGCGCTGGCGCTCGAGGCGCTGGCGGCGGCGCTGCAGGACCCCGATCTCACGGCCGACGACCTGCTTGCCACGGCCTGGGTGCTGCGCTCGCTCGAGTACGTCTCGTGGAACGGCGTGCTCGCGGCGCCGGACCTGCTCTCGGCGAGTGCGCCCGCGCCGGCGGGACAGGTCCAGCGGGTGCTGAGCGCCGAGGAGCGCGAATCGCTGGGTCCGGATGCGTGGGGCTACCTGCTCGGCCTTCGGCGCAGCGGCACGCTGGACGCGGGGCAGTTCGAGCGCGTTCTGGACCTGCTCGCGGGCAGTGGCATGTACCCGGTGAGCCTGGCGATGGCCCGCGAGGCGGCCGCAAGCGTCGTGCTGGAACTGGACCCTCAGGCCTCCGGTGAGATCCCCTATGGCGACCTCGACGTTGCGCACTAGGAAGAAGGCGGCCCCGGCGGCCGACGGCAGCGCCGCGGCGCCCGCGAAGAAGCCGCGTGCCGCAGGCGCGACCGCTCGCGCCGTGGCGAAGACGCGCCGTTCCGCGGCGGCCGCCAGGAAGCCGCGGGCGAAGGCTGCTGCCGGGGCGGTCGCGAAGGCGGTCTCGGCGAAGGCGCCGGCCGAGGAGACGGTGCGGGGCGCCGGCAAGGAGTTGGTCATCGTCGAGTCTCCGACCAAGAGCCGCACGCTTACCAGGTTCCTGGGCCGCAGGTTCACGGTGCTGGCCTCGAACGGCCACATCATGGACCTGCCCAAGCGCGAACTCGGCGTGGACGTCGAGAAGGACTTCGAACCCACCTACGTGCCGCTGCCCTCGAAGGCGAAGGTGCTCGCGAGGATCCGCGCCGCGGCGAAGATCGCAGGGCGCATCTACCTCGCGCCCGACCCGGATCGCGAGGGCGAGGCCATCGCCTGGCACCTCGCCAACGCGCTCAAGTCCGTGAAGGGCCCGGTCGAGCGGCTCACGTTCAACGAGATCACCGAGCGCGCGGTGAAGCAGGCCCTGAGCGAGTCGCGCGCGATCGACCTGAACCTGGTGAACGCGCAGCAGGCGCGGCGCGTGCTCGACCGCCTGGTGGGTTACAAGGTGAGCCCGTTCCTGTGGAAGCGCTTCTACTTCGGCCTGAGCGCGGGGCGAGTCCAGAGCGTCGCGCTGCGGCTCGTCTGCGAGCGCGAGGAGGAGATCCGCGCCTTCGAGCCGGAGGAGTACTGGACGCTCGAGGCCGATTTCCAGGCGAAGGAATCCCCTGCGGGCGTCTCCCCGGCCCGCTTCACCGCGCGCCTGGTGCGCGTGGGGGAGGAGGAACTCGAGCAGCAGCAGTTGCGCGGGCCCGGCGCGGGCGAGCGGATGCAGGCCCTGGCCGCAGAACTGGCCGGCGCGCCGGCGCGGGTGGCCACGGTCGAGACCCAGCCGCGGCAGGTGCACCCGCGGGCGCCGTTCATCACCAGCACGCTGCAGCAGTCCGCCTTCAACCGGCTCGGCTTCACCGCCCAGCGCAGCATGAAGATCGCGCAGCAACTCTACGAGGGCGTGGCCGGCGTGGGCCTCATCACCTACATGCGCACCGATTCACCGCGCCTTGCGGGCGAGGCCATCGCCGAGATGCGCGAGTGGCTGAAGCGTGCGCTGGGGCCGGATTACGTGCCCGAGAGCCCGCGGCAGTTCCGCGGCAAGAAGAGCGCCCAGGACGCGCATGAGGCGATCCGCCCGACCGCGGTCGAGCGCATCCCCGACTCGTTGCGCGGGGAACTGAGCGAGGAACAGTTCAAGCTCTACGACCTGATCTGGAAGCGGGCGGTCGCCTCGCAGGCTGCGTCGGCCGAGTACCTGGCCACGACGGCCGAGGTCGTCTCGGGCCGGCTGGGGCTGCGGGCCACCGGACGGGTGCTGAAGTTCGCGGGCTTCCAGAAGCTCTACGGGCTCGACGAGGAGGACGTGGAGAACGGCTCGAGTCTGCCCGAGCTCACGGTCGGGCTCGACCTCGCCGTCGCGCGGGAAGCCCTTCGCGCGGACGTCGCTCCGGTGCGCCCCGAGCAGCACTTCACCCAGCCACCGCCGCGTTACAGCGAGGCCTCGCTGGTGAAGGCGCTCGAGGAGCAGGACATCGGCCGACCCAGCACCTACGCCACCATCGTCGGCACCATCACCTCCCGCGAGTACGTTGTGCGCGAGAAGGGCCGGCTCGTGCCCAGTGACCTGGGGATGGCGGTGAACCGGGCGCTGGTCGGCGCCTTCCCCGACATCTTCAACGTGGCTTTCACGAAGAAGATGGAGGACGAGCTCGACGAGGTCGAGGAGGGCCGCCAGGAGTGGCACCAGGTGGTGCGCGACTTCTGGGATCCGTTCGTGCGCGACCTGGAGAAGTCGGGCAAGGCGCCGTCCAACGGTGGCGAACTCACCGACAAGGTCTGCGCGGAATGCGGCAAGCGGCTGCGGATGCGCTTCAACCGACGCGGAGCCTACCGCGCCTGCTCGGGCTATCCGAAGTGCAAGTACACGGAGCCGCTCGAACCGCCCGAGCCGCCGGTGCCGGTGGAGGGCGTGTGCCCGAAGTGCGGCGCCGGACTGGTGGCGCGCAGCGGGCCGTTCGGCCGCTACATCTCCTGCGCGCGTCGGCCGGAGTGCAACTTCACGAAGAAGCCGACGCTCGGGATCCCCTGCCTCCAGTGCGGCGAGGGCGAGCTGGCCGAGAAGCGCAGCCGGCGAGGCAAGGCGTTCTACGGGTGCTCGCGCTACCCGAAGTGCGACTACGCGGTGTGGGACCGGCCGGTTCCCGTGCCCTGCCCGGTCTGCGGCACGCCGTTCCTGCTGGAGAAGCTCAACCGCCAGGGGCGCACGCTGCGGTGCGCGAAGCCCGGCTGCGGCCATCGGTCCGCGCCGGAGCCCTTCGGTGCGTGACGCGCTCGAAGCGTTTCTGAGCGAGCTGGGCGCGCAACGCCGCGCTTCCCGCCACACGCTGGCGGCGTACCGGCGCGACATCGTGCGCGTGCTGGACCTGGCCGCCGGTGTGGGCTGCCCGGCGCCCCCCGCCCTGTGGACGCGCGATCTGCTCGAGCGCGCCCTGCACGGGCTCTACCGGACGCACCACTCGGCGGCGAGCGCGGCGCGCGCGCTGGCCGCGTGGCGCAGTCTCTCACGCTTCTGTGTGCGGCGGGGCCTGATCGCGGGGGATCCGGCGCGGGCGATCCCGTTCCCGCGCCTGCCGAAGCGGCTGCCGCGCACGCTCCCGGCGAACGATCTGAAGCTGGCGCTCGACCGCGTGGCGGTGGCGGATGACCGGGCGGCCCCGCGCGACCGCGCCCTGCTGGAGCTGGCGTATTCCTCGGGGCTGAGGCTCTCGGAGCTGGTGGGGCTCAACCGCGGCGACGTGGACCGCGGAGCGGGACTGGTGCGCGTGCGGGGCAAGGGCCGGCGCGAGCGCATCGTGCCGGTGGGGGACGGGGCGCTGCGGGCGCTCGATGACTACGTGGCCGCCCGCCCGCGGAGCGTGCGCGGAGACGAGCCGGTCTTCGCCGGCCCGTCAGGCGCCCGGCTCTCGGGCCGCACGGTGCAGCGCGTGGTGCGTCGCCGGCTGGTGGCCCTGGCGCGCGGGCTCGGCGTGACGCCGCACGCGCTGCGCCATTCGTTCGCCAGTCACATGCTGGACCAGGGCGCTGACCTGCGCGCGATCCAGGAGATGCTGGGGCACCGTTCCCTGGTCACCACGCAGGTCTACACCCACGTCTCAGGGAGCCGGCTCCGGCAGGCCTACGAACAGGCGCATCCGAGGGCGCGATGAGCGCCGACTGCGACGCACTCCAGGCGATGGCGCGTGGCGAGGGCCCCCCCGGCCTGCCGCGGCCGGTGGCCCGCGGGCGAGCGCCGCTCGTCCTGGTGGTCGGCGCCCTGGTGCTCCTGCTCGCCGCGGGCTGCGCGCGCAAGGGGCCGCCTTCGGGAGGGCCGCCAGACCTCGTGCCGCCGAAGGTCGTGTCCTGCGAGCCGGATTCCGGGAAGGCGAGCGTGCCGCTGGACGCGCGGCTCTCCGTGACGTTCAGCGAGGGCATGGAGCCACGCTCCACGGGCGAGGCGGTCTCACTCGCCCCGCGTGTGGACATCCGCCAGCGCCGCTGGAGCGGCCGCGAACTCACCCTGCTGCTGGAGACGCCGATGCGCGCGAACCAGACCTACACGCTCTTCGTGGGACCGTCAGCGCGCGACCGCCACGGGAATTCGATGACCTCGGGTTTCACCGTCGTCTTCAGCACGGCGGACAGCTTTCCGGCCGGCGTGCTGGAGGGGAGGATCGAGGCGCGCGGCTTCGACGTCGCGGGCACGTACCTGTGGTGCTACCGCGACGGCAGGGCGCCCGATTCGACGGCGCGCGACTTCGATGCTCTGGGGCTCGCCGACGAGCAGGGGCGCTTTCGCATCCCCGGACTGCCGGTGCCGGGGAGCTACCGTCTGTGGGCCTTCGCCGACCTCAACCACAACCGCTCGTTCGAGCCCGACAAGGATGTGCTCGCGCCGGCGGATACGACCATCGAACTGACGGCCGCGCGCGCGGTCGTGCAGGATGTGCTGGTGCGCGTCGTGGACCCGCGTGCCCCGGGGCACGTGCGCGGCATCGTGACGGACCCCACCGGGGACACGCTCGGCGTATTCCGCGTGATCGCCATCTCCGAGCAGGACACCACTCGCCGGGTGCTCGCGGAGCCGGACGGCAAGGGGACGTTCGACCTCAAGCTGGCGCCGGGGAAGTGGCAGGTGCGCGCCTGGCGCGACGCAGACAACAATCGCGCCTGGCGGACGGACGTCGAGCCTGCGAGCGAGATCGAGCACTATCCGCTGGCGCCCGCGCAGGAGATCAACGACGTGCGCCTGGTGCTCAGGCGCTGGGGCGGGGGCCCGTGAGCGGGATTCCATTCGTGAAGATGCACGGTGCGGCCAACGACTTCGTAGTCGTGGACCACCGCGAGCCGTTCCTGCCCGAACCGGCCGACGCGTTCCTGCGGCGTCTCTGCGACCGCCGGCGCGGGGTGGGCGCGGATGGCGTGCTCCTGCTCGAGCGCGACCCGGAACTGGATTTCGCCATGCGCTACCACAACGCGGACGGCGGCCGGGCCGAGTTCTGCGGCAACGGCGCGCGCTGCCTGGCGCACTTCGCGCTCGAACGCGGGCTGGGTCGTGCCGGGGTCGTGCGGTTCCGCAGCGGGGCGGGCGTGCAGGAGGCCCGGCGCGTGGGGGGGGGCGCGATCGAGCTGCACCTCGGCCGGGTGGCGGCCGGCGGCGTCCCCGAGACCCTCGAGGCGGCCGGGCATGCGTTCTCGGGCCGCGAGTTCCGCGTCGGTGTTCCGCACTTCGTCATCGAGGTCGCGCAGGTCGGTCCGGTGCCGGTCGCGGAATGGGGCGCGGCGCTGCGGCGGCACGCCCGCTTCGCGCCCGCGGGCGCCAACGTGGAGTTCGTCGCCCGGGTTTCCGCCGCGGGCGGCGCGGACCCGGCACGGGTGGCCATGCGCACCTACGAGCGGGGAGTCGAGGCCGAGACGCTGGCCTGCGGCAGCGGTGCGATCGCCTCGGCCCTGTGGGTCGCTGGCGAGGGCGCGTGCTCCCCGGTCGAGGTCCTGACTGCGGGAGGCGACGTGCTGGTGGTATCGTTCGAGTCCGTCGTGGACGGTTACGACGTGCGGCTCACCGGTCCCGCCGAGGTGTCCTTCGCGGGCACCTGGGAGCAGCCGTAGGGCCGGCCGCTGGCGGTCGGCAGGGCAGGCTTCGGAGGTCATCATGTTCGAAGGACTCACGGTGGCGATGGTGACGCCGTTCAAGGATGGCGCCCTCGACTACGAGGCGACCTCGCGGCTGGTGGACTTCCTGCTCGAGGGCGGCACCGAGTGCCTGGTGGTATCGGGCTCGACCGGGGAGGCGGCGACCTGCACGGTGGAGGAACGCCGCGCGCTGTGGCGGTTCGCGAAGGAGCGCGTCCACGGGCGGATCCCGGTGGTGGCTGGCACCGGCACGAACTCGACGGCCGACACCATCGCGCTCACCCGGATCGCCGAAGAGGTCGGGCTCGACGGGGCGATGATCGTGACCCCGTACTACAACAGGCCCACGCCCAGGGGCCAGGTGGCGCATTTTGCGGCGGTGGCGCAGGGCACGCGGCTCCCGCTCATCCTCTACAACGTGCCCGGTCGGACCGGGACGAACACCCTGCCCGAGACGCTCGAACAGGTGCAGGGCCTGTCCAACGTGGTGGCCGTCAAGGAGGCCTCGGGCTCGCTCGACCAGGCGAGCGCGGTGCGCGCGCGGACGAGCCTGACGCTGCTCTGCGGCGACGACTCGCTCACCCTGCCGATGATTGCGGTCGGGGCCGCCGGCGTGGTCTCGGTGGTCGGAAACGCGGCGCCGCGCGAGATGCGGACGCTCTGCGACCTTGCGCGCGCCGGGCGGATGCGGGAGGCCGAGGCGATCCACCGCCGGCTGTCGCCGCTCTTCAAGGCGCTCTTCATCGAGTCGAATCCCGGGCCGGTGAAGTTCCTGCTCGCAGCCATGGGACTGATCGAGAACGAACTGCGGCTGCCGCTCGTCCCGGTCGAGCCTGCCAGCGAGGCGGCGATCCTGGCGGCCGCCGGAGTCACCGGCGTCCGGCTCGCGGTGGTTTCGCCCGCCCCGGCGAAGGACCGGCGGCCATGATCCAACTCGTGCTGGTCGGGGCCGCCGGGCGCATGGGGCGCGCGGTCGAGCAGGCGGTGGCGGGCAGCTCGGGGTTCGTCATCAAGGCGCGCGTGGACCGCGCGGCCAATCCGCCGGCGGGTGCCGCTGGATGGACTGCGGACGCGGCCGCGGTGCTCGGGGCAGGAGACGTGGCGGTCGAGTTCAGCGACCCGGCGGCCTGTGCGGCGCTGGCCACGCTATGCGCAGAGCGGGGGGCCGGCCTGGTCTCGGGTACGACCGGGCTCGACCCCGCGCAGGACGAGATGGTGCGCTCCGCCGCGCGCCGCGTGGCAGTGGTGCGCGGCGCCAACTTCAGCCTGGGCGTGGCCGTGCTGCGCCGGGCGCTGAGGACCGCGCTTGCGGCACTGCCACCCGGCTGGGACGTCGAAATCGTCGAGCGGCACCATCGCCTGAAGGCGGACAGCCCATCCGGCACGGCGCTCGCGCTCACTGCGGACGCTGCCGCCTGCCGGGGTGCGGAAAGCGGCGCCCCGTGCTTCGGCCGTGGGCAGGGGCGCACGGGCCCTCGTGCCGCGGGGGAGATCGGCGTGCACTCCGTGCGCGGCGGGACCTGGGTCGGCGACCACACGGTCCTGCTCGCCGGCGAAGGGGAGTGGCTGGAACTGAGGCACGTCGCGCAGGACCGCCTGGCCTTCGCGCACGGGGCGCTCGCCGCCGCGCGCTTCGTGGCTGGTGCCGCCCCGGGGCTCTATACCCTCGAGGACGTGCTGGCCGCCGGGGGCGGGCATCCATAGTTCATTCGCCGTCCGGAGTCCCTCGGATGCGCTTTCGGCGTCCGCCACCAGCGAACCGCACGCCTGCGGGTGCAGATAGCAATTGCGAAATCCAGCGGCCGTACCGCAGGGCGAACCGGGGCAAGTGGTTGACCGCGAGGCCGGGGTAGCAGGACCCGTGGGAGGCGCGGGGCATGAACGCCGCGAAGGCCATGCAGACCAAGGCCGTCCCTCGAGACCAAACACCGAGCGGCCACCCACAGTGGAGGTGGCCGCCCTGAAACAAGTGCCTTGACAAGTGCTGTTCGAAACTACTGAAGCACCGCCACCCGCGCAACTCGCGTGTTCGCGCCCTGCGTCAGGCGCACCAGGTACAGCCCCGGCGCGAGGCGCGTGCCCTGGCCGAGGTCCACCGCGTGGGGCCCTGCGCCCAGTGAGCCGACCTCACGCTCCACCACCCGCCGACCGCTCACGTCCAGCAACTCCAGCCTCGCCGGCGCCGCCGTTGGCAGCGTGAACGCCACGCTCAACCTCTCGCCGTGCGACGGATTCGGGCGCACATAGGCAAGGGCGAAGGTGAGTGCGACATTGCGCGTCGGCAGATCGACCCACGTCTCGCCGTAAAAGCCCTCGATACCCGCCTCGATGATTCCGAGCCTGTAACCCACGCGGGTGGCCGTGGCGTCGATGGGGTCCGTGTATCGCAAGTAGCCCGCGCCATCCGCAGTGACCTCTCCGATCCGCATCCACTCGCCACCCACGGATGACCGGTAGACGGTCGCCACGGCGCTCACACTCCCGCCCATGAACCAGGCGAGATTGATGCCGTCTGCAGACACGTCGGCACTGACGAGGGAGAGCAGGGTGGGTGTCGGTTCGTCAAGACGCGTGATGTCCGAATCACCCCGGGGCCGGATGGTGGACCCGCCGCCATCGTTGTAGTGCATCACGCCTATGACGTTCAGCCAGTCCTCCGAGGTCGCGTCGAAGGCGCAGAGGCCGTCGTAGTTCGACACGAGGATCGTGTCCGCGACGTAGCCGACACGATCCTGGACGACCCGGAACGACCCGCCGGCGACCGGCTCCGTCGGTGGGACGTTGAACGGCACCACCTTGACGCGATCGATGCGCACCAGCCTGCCCTCGTAGTCCTCCGCGTTGGTGATGGTTTGGGTGGCATCGCAACTCTGGTCAGTCAGCACCGCCACGGGCACGACCACGGGCGCTGGAACTGCGACCGGCCCTTCGTCGATCAGGGCGACGGGGCTGGAGAGTTCGGTCATGCCGTAGTACTCCGTGGCGGCGCAGGCGAGCAGGTACTGGTGCCCGACCACCGGCCCAAAGGGCACGTTGTAGGCCGCGACCCCGCTCCGCGCACCACCCGCAGCATCCGCGAAGTATTGCTGCCTCGCCTTGGGGTATGACTTCACCATGACGCCACGCACCGTGAGCCGCGGGCCGCAGGTGGCCCCCGGGCCCGCGAACCTGGACCTATCAAGGCACGGGTCGGCGAGGAGCGAGCCCTCTTGCGGCGCCTGAACCTCAGCGCAGGAGAGCACGCCCAGGACGAACTCCCTCGACTGCTGCGGCGACAGGCAGGTCGGATCTGCCGCCGAGCCGATGTTCTCGGTCTGGATCGATTCGAGCGAAAGGCGCGGCAGAACGTCCGCAATGGTCAGGTCCACGGTATTTGAGCCGTTGGAGGGGTCATACCCCTCCAGCGTCACCGCGCTGACACCGAAGTTGTATTTCTCCGGTGTCCAGCAGTCAGCCCCCCGGTTCTTCTCACTGGAGTATGCGTTCCAGTTCACTTGAATCTCGATGGACTGGAGAACTCCCGGACTCACGGGCCAGGAGCTGTAGTACTCGTGCCCCGTGTACAATGCCGGGGCCTCCGGCGCTGGGAAGTTCCGCGCCTCCCTGCTGCGAATCTTGCTGTGCGCCAGACAGCCCTGGGCATCGGGGCGATCGTAAGCCCATTCGGCCGTTGTCTGGCCGATGACGAGGGGTATCGCGTAGGCAGGTGCGCAGCCGCTGTAGTGCAGGATCACCTTCCCCACTTCTGTGCCGTCAGGAAGGTCCAACGCCCAGGATGCATAGGTGATCAGATGAACCTTCGTGACAACAAGACCGGCAGGGAAGAAGGCGCCGCTCACGAACACGGGGGCCGGAGTAGGATTCGTAGGTTCGCGCGTCACGTAAGTGTCGATACCATGGTAGGTGAAGGACACCTCGTTGAAGGTCAGCGGGATCGTATCGTGGGTTCCATCGTTGAGGGAGTGGAAGACTGTGCCCTGTCCAGAACCGCCGACGACCGTGGCGTCAGTCACTACGGAGCCGAGGGCTGCGGAGCCCAGCGTGTAGTTGGCATCGTTCTCGGCGGTCGTCACGTCCACGTTCCGGTCGAAGACGACCCGCACCTTGTTCTCGGCGATGGAGTAGGCATCCGACAGGGTGGGGGCGGGCTGGTCCTCCAGGTCGTGCCGTGCACACCGGAACCCCATGCGGCCGCGATCGCTCGGGGCGCTGTAGAGGCGATAGGCAGACCGCAGGAAGTCCGGGGCGAAGTTCCACGCGCCGCCCCGCATCACCCGGTACGACCCAGACAACGGCCCCGGCGGGTTGGAGGGTGGGCTGACCGAGTAGTAGTTCTCCTGGTACCAGTCCGTCACCCACTCCCAGACGTTGCCTGCCATGTCGTAGGCTCCGTATGGGCTCGGCGAGTCCGTGGTCTGGAAGGACGGGCTGGGGTGCAGCCGACCGTCGTAGAATCCCACCGGCGTGCTGCTGTCGTCGTAGGGATCGCCGCTGCCGACGTAATTCGTCCGGCTGCCGTCAAGGATGTTGCCCCACGGGTAGGTGCGCTGGTCCGTACCCCGGGCGGCCTTCTCCCATTCGGCTTCCGTCGGGAGCCGCTTCCCCGCGAAGTTGGCGTAGGCCTCAGCTTCGTACCACGAGACCCCGACCGCCGGGAAGTCCGGCCACTCCCGTCCGGAATGGTAGTAGCCCCCGGCCCAATAACGCGGCAACGTCCAGCCACCCGATGTCCGCGCCGTCCACCCCGCCGCGCTCCAGAACGCCTGAGTCGTGTAGCCGCCCGCATCAATGAACGACTTGAACTGGGCGTTCGTGACCTCGTACTTGTCAATGTAGAAGGCGTTCAGGTAGGCCGTGTGCACCGGCTGCTCGCTCGGATAGCCCGCCGTGCTGCCCATCGTGAAGTTGCCCGCGGGCACGAACACCATCTCTCCCGACAAGGCAACGGAAGCCAGCAGTGCGACGGCGAACAACGATCTAGCCATGAGCGCCAGGGCGACGAGCGAAACGAGGGAGCAATGCTTCATGAGCGACCTCCGAGAGATGAGCGCCGACCGCCTTGGCCGTGCCCGTCCCCTGAGCGTAGACCCATCCCGCCTGACCACCTAGCCTGAAGGCGTCCATCCGTGGTCACTATTCGACAGGTGGAGACGATACCGGGGACGGGAAGAAGGAGGTCAGCGCGACCGCAACCTAATGTTCCTCCACGCCGTCTACTTCAATTGCAGCCTACACCCCTGGGCGTGCGGCTCGCGCACCGGTGGCTCAATCGGCACGGGCTCGAACGGACCGGCCGCCTGGCGGGCGGCACAGGCGGCCGGAACGAAATGCTCGGAAGGGAAGGCTGGCCGCCAACCGCGCGGCCACGATGCGTTTCAGGGCATCGGCGTCAGGCCGGCAGCTTGGCCGCGAACAGGGCCAGGCGTGACTTCTGCCGGCTGGCAGTCTCCTTCTTGATGACGCCCTTGGCGGCGGTGCGGTCGAGGATCGAGATGACCGCCTTCAGCGCGGTCTCGGCCTCCGCCCTCTTGGTGGCGGAGCGCACGGCCTTGATGGCGGACCGCATGCGGCTCTTGACCGCGATGTTGCTCACGCGGGCCTTCTCGTTCGTCTTGACACGCTTGGCCGCGGACTTGTGATGCGGCATTCGTTCCTCCTTGGGGACGGCTCGCAACGGAAATGAGGCATGTACGTTACGGCCCGCGCTCGGGAGGTGTCAAGCGAGTCGGGGTGGCCGGGGCACGGAGGGTGAAGAAGCCGCTTTGAGGGCGACGCTGGCAGGTGTACCGTGTTTCCTTCGAGCGACCCTCCACGGTCCCTTCGGAGGCCTATTTGAGCGTTCTGGACGAGAAAGTCCTCAATCTGCCGGCCCTGCCGGGGGTTTACCTCTTCAAGGACCCCCGTGGCGGGGTGCTGTACGTCGGCAAGGCCAAGAGCCTGTCCGCCCGGGTCCGGTCCTACCTCAGCGGGGAGAACTCGCATCCGCGCCTGCGTGAACTGATGGCCGAGGCGGTGGACTTCGACAGCATCCTGACCGACACCGAGGCCGAGGCCCTGCTGCTGGAGGCGACGCTGGTGCGGCAGCACCGGCCGCGCTACAACGTGCTCCTGAAGGACGACAAGTCCTTCCCCTGCGTCCGGCTGAGCGTGCAGGAAGAGTACCCGCGCCTGTCGGTCACCCGGCAGGTGCGCAGCGACGGGGCGCGCTATCTCGGGCCCTACACCGACGTGAAGCACCTGCGCCGCACGCTGCGCGAGGTGCGGCGCATCTTCCCGGTGCGGACCTGCCGCAACTTCGAGGACTATCGCCGCGCGAACCGGCCCTGCCTCTACTATCACATCCGGCGCTGCGCGGGACCGTGCGCGACGCGCGCGGGGCTGACCCCGGAGTCCTACCGCGCCATCGTGGACGGCCTGCTGCTCTTCCTCACGGGCCGCGACGTCGAACTGCTTCACACCCTGCGCGAGCGCATGGGACAGGCCTCCGGCGACCGCCGCTACGAGGAGGCCGCAAGGCTGCGTGACCAGATCGCCATGCTCGAGAGGGCGCGGGTGCCGCAGCGGGTCGTGAGTCGGCCGGGCCGCGACACCGACGTGCTGGGGCTCGCGCGCCACGGTCGGCGCGCGGCGGTGGTGGCGCTGCTGCTGCGCGGCGGCCGCGTTGTGGCAAAGGAGACGCGCCTGCTCGACCGGGCGGACATCCTCGGCGACGAGGCGCTGCTGCAGCAGTTCCTGACGCAGCATTACCTCGCGGGCGCACCGGTGCCGGAAGAACTCGTCGTGGCCGCCCTGCCGGCCGATGCTGGGGTGACGCTCGAAGCGCTCCGCGCGCGCGCTGGCCGCCGCGTCGAGTTGCGGGTGCCTCGCCGCGGGCGGGCGCGCGCGCTGCTCCTCTCGGCCGAGCGGAACGCGGCGCATGCGCTCGAGGATCTCGCAGCGCGCTCGGCCGGCCGGCGCTCCCGTTTCTCGCCCGAGCTGCTGGAGTTGCAGAAGGCGCTGGCGCTCGCCGAGCCGCCCTGGCGGATGGTGTGCTTCGACATCTCGAACCTGGGAGACGAGGGTGCGGTGGCCGCGGTCGTGGCTTCGGAGAACGGCCGTGCGCGCACCGGGCTCTACCGGCGAATGCGCGTGCGCCGGCCGGGGCCGGACGATTTCGCCATGATCGGCGAGGCGGTCGAGCGCTACTGGACGCGGGTCGAGTCGGGGGAGGAGCCGCGGCCCGACCTGGTGGTGGTGGACGGCGGCGCAGGACAGGTCGGAGCGGCGCGCGCCGCGCTCGACCGCGTGGCGACCCGGCCGGTGCCGCTGATCGGGCTCGCCAAGCGCGAAGAGACGGTGATGCGCGAGTCGGGCGATCCGCTCGCCTTGCCGCGCCGCAGTCCCGCGCTGCGCGCGCTCCAGCGGCTGCGCGACGAGGCTCACCGCTTCGGCCTAACGTATCATCGCAAGCTGCGCCGGCGCGCCCGCCTCACGAGCGTTCTGGACCGGGTGCCGGGCGTGGGACCGGCCCGGCGCGCGGCCCTGCTCAAGGCCTTCGGCTCGGTCGCAGCGCTGGCCGGCGTGGCCCCGGGGGAGATCGCGCGGCGCGCGAACGTGTCGCCCGCGCTGGCCGGGCGCGTGGCCGCCCGGTTGCGTGGCGGTGCGGCGGGTGGGCCCGCGGGGCCGGAAGGCGTGACGGCCCCCGGGGCGGCGGACGAATCGGTGCGGGGGCCGGCATGAGCCCGAAGACCGCGACCGCGCCAGCCACCCGAAAGGCCGGAAGGCCCCCGCGGCTGCCGCGGCCCGCAGTGCTGCCGGCGCTGGACGGCCCGCTCGAGGGCTTTCTGGACGAGTTGCGCGGAGGTCGCAGGCTGAGCGACAACACGGTGAACGCCTACGCCCGCGATCTCGCCGACTACCGCGCCTTCGCGCTGCGCCACGGAATCGCCGGCTGGCCCGAAGTGACCTCGACGTTCGTGGACGGTTACTTCGCGCTGCTGCTGACGCGCGGCCTCTCGGGGGCGACGGTGGCCCGTCGGCGCTCGGCACTGCGCGGCTTCCACGCCTGGCTCGCGCGGGGCACGGGGGACGCGGGCGGCCCGTTGGATGAATTGCCGCCGGCCCGGCGCGAGCGCCGCCTGCCGCGAGCGCTGTCCGTCGAGGAGGTGGCGACGCTGCTCGCACAGCCCGCGGGGGAGGAGCCCCTGCGATTGCGCGACCGCGCCATGCTCGAGCTGGCCTACGGCAGCGGGTTGCGGGTCTCGGAGCTGTGCGGGCTCAAGCGCGCGGACCTCGACCTCGCGAACCACCTCGTCACGGTGATCGGCAAGCGGGACAAGCAGCGCTCGGTGCCCTTCGGCGGGGCAGCCGAGCGCGCGCTGCGTGCTTACCTCGATCGCGCCCGCCCGCTCATCGTGCGGCGCGAGCGCCACGACTTCGTCTTCGCCAACGTGCGCGGCCGGGGCCTCTCGCGCATGGGATTCTGGAAGATCCTCCGGGGCCACGCGCGGGCGGCGGGGATCGCCGGACACGTGCATCCGCACGTCCTGCGGCACTCCTTCGCCACACATCTGCTGCACGGTGGCGCGGACCTGCGTGTGGTGCAGGAGCTGCTGGGCCACGCTTCGGTGGCGACGACCGCGATCTACACTCATCTGGACCGGGCCTATCTCCGGGAGGTGC
>Ga0315286_10002319_pt1 | contig 17728 bp, 17 predicted proteins | sample YL17G10_0_MG_FD_205038 | JGI IMG/M metagenome (GOLD analysis project Ga0315286, IMG submission 205038) | Sediment microbial communities from Yellowstone Lake, YNP, Wyoming, USA - YL17G10_0 | ecosystem: Environmental > Aquatic > Freshwater > Lake > Sediment | place: USA: Wyoming | collected...
CTTTACCGACCTTCAGCTCACCGCTTGCTATCCAGCCGAGGGCGAGCCTGTTTTGCGCCGCCGTCGAGGCGTGCGCGCCGTGAATCGAAAGTTCCTTGTAGTGAATGAAGTGTTGACGAATTCCACACCTTTCACGAGGCGCTTCGCATGGGAAAATCTCTCGTCGGAGATTTCGGCGATCACCACCTTGCCCGCCCCCTTCATGAGGGCGAGCTCCGCGTGCACGCAGCCGATGAAGCCCGCGCCGAAAATAAGCACCGAATCGCCCTCTTTTATATTGAGGTATTCCTGGGAGTTCACGCAGCACGCGACGGGCTCCGCGAGGGGCACCACCACCGGGTCCACCCTTTTTTCGACCTCGATCACATGTCCAATTCGTATAGCGTGAGCCGGAACTTCCATGTACTCTTCGAAGGCGCCGTCGTAGTTGAACCCGATCGTCTTCAGGTTGTCGCACATGTTCATGAAAAAGGCGGACGCCGTCACGGCGCCCGCCTTTGATGTTTCAAAGCGTAGACCAGACCGGTCGGAAAATCATCAATAGATGAACTCTCCCGCCCTCCAGCGCTTGAGCATCTCGTCGTACCCCATGGTCCTCGGCTTCTCGTCGCCCGCGATCTCGGGCCACGGCGCGCCGGGGTTTTGCTTTTTGTCCAGCCAGAAATCCGCGCCTTTCTCCGGGTTCAGCTTCGGCGAATATTCGGGCAGGTACAGGTTTCTCAAGAGCATGTCCTCCTGAGCGGCAAGCTCGTTCATGCACTGTTCCACGTTCTTCTCCCCGCTGATGGCCGGAGCGATAAAGTGCCACATCTGCTCCTGCAGAAGCTGATAGTCGGGAACGTTCGGTCCCGTCGGGGTGTACCACTTGTACATGGGCGAGCGGAAGAAGGTGATGATCCCGCCGAACTTCGCTTCGTTCTTGGTCGCCCAATCCGAGTTGACGCAGGACTTCCTGATCGGCGTGTTGCCCGCGATCATCTTCTCCACATCGACCGTCTTCGAGACGCAGAACTGCGCCCACAGCCACGACGCGGCGAGGGTCTTCCCCTTGGTCGTGATGGGAATCGTCCAGCCCCCCTGGTCCTGGTAGCCGATCTTCATCCCCTTCTGCCAGTACTTCCCGTGGGGCTGGGGCGCCACTCTCCACTTCGGCATCCCGTCGTCGTACACCACGGGGCTCCCCGGCGTCTTGTATCCAGGATTCGCGAGGAACGCGACATACATCCACATCTGCTGCGCGATGATCCCCTTGGCGAAAGTGTCCGCCATCTCGTAGCATCCGAGGCCTGTGCAGTAGGACGGGGAGTAATCGTTGATCCAGTCGACGTACTTCTGGACGGCGTAAATGGCCGCCGGGCTGTTCAGAGCTCCGCCCCTCGAGACGGAAAAGCCGACCGGGATCTTATTCTCGGCCCTCAGGCCCCAGTCGTCGACCGGGATGCCCTGGGGCAGTCCCTTGTCGGGGACGCCGGCAATGCCGAACCAGGAGTCGCTGAACCTCCACCCGAGGTCGGGGGACCTCTTCCCGTAGTCGGAGGACCCGTAGATCTTCACGCCGTCGATCGTACCGACGTCGTTACTCCAGAACTTAGCGAGGTCCTCGTACGCCGACCAGGTCAGCGGGACCCCAAGCTCGTACCCGTACTTTTCCTTGAACATCTTCATATACTTGGGGCTGGTGAACCAGTCATACCTGAAGGTATAGAGGTTTGCGAACTGCTGGTCGGGGAGCTGGAGCAGGTTCCCGTCGTAGTCCTGCCCGCCCTCGATGTTCATCCAGTCCGCCAGGTCGAGGTAGGGGTTCGTGACGGCCTTTCCTTCTCCCTTCATGTAGTCAGACAGCACGACGACGTCTTTTTTCCTGAGGTGGGTTCCCACGAGGTCGGTGTCGTTGACGTAGATGTCGTAAATCGTTCTTTTTGAAGCCGTCTGGGTGTAGATTCTCTCGACGAGAGACCCTTCGTCGATGATGTCGTGGCTCACCTGGATCCCCGTGAGCTTTTCGAACGCCTTCGCGAGCACCTCGGATTCCCAGGTGTGGGTAGCGATGCTCTCGGCGGTCGACTTGATCTTTGCACCCCTATACGGTGCGGACGCCTTCATGAACCACTCGAGTTCTTTAATGCGGTCCGCCACGCTGAGAACGCTGTTGGGGAATTGGTTCGCGAGCTGCGTCAGCTCGTCACTCGAAAGCTCGCCTTTTTTCTCCGCGGCGAATGCAATCCCGCTTATCGCAATCACCATGATTGCGATAAGCACGTAGAACACTAATTTCTTGAACTTCATTCTGAAACCTCCTTTGAAGATTTGAGATGAACTGCCCTTACATCGATCTTCCGTCTCTTTGTGCAGCTCCCACCCCCTTTCGTAGTGTGTGATAAAGACTTGTGCGACGCTCATCATCAGCCCCACCTCATGATCACGAACACGAGCGGCACCACTATGCATAGGGAAAGCGCCACCGATTCACCTGGCACGAATTTCAGCCAGAGGAACCAGACGATCACCGTCGAGAGTACGCTGATGAAAACCCTGTCCCCCCGGGTAGTCGGGATCGGCAGGAAACCCTTCCGCGCGTATCCCGGTTTGTATATGTCGACTATGTTGAGGCCCACGATAACCATGATCAACCCGAGCACGCCAACCGCGCTCGGAACCGTCCAGTGCATCCACCCGAGCATTTTCACACCCTCCCCATGGCGAAGCCCTTCACCATGTAATTTCTCACGAAGTATACCACGACGGCCCCCGGAATCATCGTGAGCACACCCGCGGCGGCGATAAGCCCCCAATCCCACCCGCCGGCCCCGAGACTCCTCGTCAGGCTGACGGTGATGGGTTTCGTTCCCACGGCAGTCAAGGTTCTCGAGAGAAGCAGCTCGACCCACGAAAACATGAAACAGAAGAACGCGGTTACCGCGATCCCCTGCTTGATCAGCGGGAGGAAAATCTTGCCGAAGAACTTCATGAACCCGTAGCCGTCGATGAATGCCGTCTCGTCGATCGCCCTTGGGATGCCCCGCATGAACCCCTCGAGAATCCAGATAGCGAGGGGCAGGTTGAAAAGGCAGTGGGCGAGGGCGACGGCGAGAATCGTATCGAAGAGCCCGATGACGGAAAAGAGAGTGAACATGGGAACAAGAAAGGCGGCTCCGGGCGCCATACGGTTCGTCAGGAGCCAAAAGAAGAGGTGCTGGTGTCCCTTGAACTTCCACCGGGAAAAGGTGTACGCTGCCGGAACCGCCGCGATAAGCACGATGGCTACGTTTAGGACGACGTACTCGAGCGTCTGGAGAAAACTCCGCTGCCAGAGTTTGGATATGAATATCGAGGTGTAGTTCTTGGTGGTGAATTTTTGGGGCACCCAGGTCATCGAACGCTGGATTTCGGTGTTCGTTTTGAAGGAGGTGTTGATCATCCAGTAAATCGGAACGAGCAGAAGAATGAAGAAAATCATCAAAACGATGATGCTTACCGGGCTTTTTTTCTTTCGCATTAGTGTTCTCCGATTTTCGTCATTACCGTATAGAGGATGTAGCAGAGCAAAAGCACCACGATGAAGTATATCAACGACACGGCCGAGCTGTACCCCATGTTGAACCCGCCGATCACCTGCCGCGAGGTGAAGATGCTCAACAGCTCGGTGGAAGTTCCCGGCCCTCCCGCGGTGAGGATGAAGGGCTCGTCGTAGATCTTGAAGGCGTCCATGCATCGCAGGAGCACGGCGATGATGAGTACGTACTTCAACTTCGGCAGCGTGATGTACCGGAAGGTGGCGATCTTAGACGCCGAGTCCACCCTTGCCGCCTGGTAGAACTCCTGGGGAATCGCCTGCAGCCCGGCGTAGCAGAGAAGCGTCACGAGCGGCGTCCAGTGCCAGACATCCATGATGACGATCGTCCACCAGGCGTGGGCGGGGACCTTCGAGACGTTGTAAAAAAAACCTAGCTTCGAGAAGATCACGGGGAGCGCCCCGATGTCCTCGCGGGCGAAAACCCTCCAGATTATCCCCACGACGTTCCAGGGAATGAGCAGAGGTATCCCGAGCAGCACGAGGATGGGACCGATCATGATCCCCCGTTTCGGCAGCAGAAGCGCGAGCGCAAGACCCATCGGGATCTCGATTAGAAGTATCTCGAGGCAAAAGAGGAACTGCTTTCCCATCGAGCTGAGAAATGCCGGGTCTTTGAGGGCGTTGACGTAGTTTTCAAGCCCGATGTACTTCGGAATCGAACCGGAAAACAGAACGTGTAACGAATAATTGAGCACCGTCATGAGCGGCACAAAGGCGCTGATCGACATGAGGAGGAGACTTGGAAGCAGGAGAACGAGCACTTTGTTCTTCATTGAAATCCGTCCTTTAAATCCGTCCTTTTGTTAATTGATCATCCTGTCGTCTTTGTATATCTTCATCTTATCTTCCAGGAAGTTGACCCAAACGGTCCCGCCCTCCTCGGCCGCAAGATCGGACGGCACCTGGCTCTTCAGCTCTTCGGCGTCGCTCGTGAGAGTCACTATCTTGAACTCACCCCTGTCTTCGACCACTTTCACCTTGAGCGGGAACCAGCCCTTTTGCTGAACGAGCCCGCAGTGGACGAACTCGGGCCGTATTCCCAGCTTGAAATCGGGGCCATAGGTTTCGATCTTCGCGCGGAGCTCCGGAGTGATTTCCTTTTTGAATCCTTTGAAATCGAGTCCCGTCTTCGCGAGCCGGCAGTCGAGGATGTTCATGCCTGGAGTTCCGATGAAATACCCGACGAAAGGGGTTTTGGGGTTCCCGTAGAGCTCTTCCGGGCTTCCCTCCTGAACGACAAGCCCGTCCTTCATTATCACCACCTTCTCGGCAAAGGTGAGCGCCTCGTACTGGTCGTGGGTGACGTAGATCATGGTGATGTTCAGGCTGCCCTGAACCTTGCTCAGCTCTCTCCGGAGCTCCCACCTCTGGTGGACGTCGATCTGGGTCATCGGCTCGTCGAGAAGGATGACCGCCGTGTCCTCCCTCACGATTCCCCTCCCGAGGGCGAGAAGCTGTTTCTGGCTCGGGGTGAGCTGCCGCGGGAAGGAGCCGAGGACTTCCGCGAGGTCCAGCAGGCGCGCCACCTCGCGCACCCTCTCCTTCACCTCCGCGGGCCCCACCTTCCTGTTCCGCAGCGGGAAGGCGAGGTTGTTGAACACGTTCATCGAATCGTAGACGACCGGGAACTGGAAAAGCATCCCGATGTTCCGCTCCTCGGTCGAGAGATCCGTGACGTCCTTTCCATCGAAAAGGACTTGTCCGCTCGTGGGCTTCAGCAGACCCGAAAGGATGTTCAGCAGGGTCGTTTTCCCGCATCCCGAGGGTCCGAGAAGCGCCGCCGGGCACCCTTCCGTGAATGTCAGGTTCACGCCGCGGAGCGCTTCCGTTTCCTTCTTGCCCTTTCGATAGGTGTGCACGATATTCTTCAGCTCTATGACGGCCATGGACTTCGATCTCCTTTGCGAAGTGATTATGACGCGGGAACCGCGTCTGCGACGACCTGGCCCTGCGCGATGAGCAGCCTCCCGTCGCGTTTTCCGTAGAGGAAGACCCTTCCGGGATCGAGAAAAATCCTGATTTCCTGCCCCCGTTTGTGCTGCTTTTCCGGCTGGTGTATCACGATCCCCATCTTGTTGCCGCGGTGTATCAGGTGAAGCGTGGTGGAGGAACCGACGATTTCGGTGAACTCCACACTTGCGGCAAACGATATCATCCCGACCCTGTTCTGCACGACGCTCAGGTCCTGCGGTCGTATCCCCATCACGTACTCGCGTTCTCGGAGAACGCCTTTGTACTTGCTGAAGTCCAGTTTGAGCTCCTCGGTCACCACGACACGCGCACTTCCCCCCTCGGTTGACAGGGAACAATCGAACATGTTCATGGGCGGATCGTTGAAGTACTGTCCCACCTCGCGCAGACGGGGTTTGGTGTATACGTCGTGCACCTTCCCGAACTGGATGACCTTGCCTTTGCTGAGATACGCGACATGAGACGACATAGAGAGCGCGTCGATCGGCTCAGGCGTCGCGTACACGATGGTGCTCCCCTTGAACACCGTTTTAAGCTCACCCCTCAGCTCTTCCCGTAGCTTGTAATCGAGGTTGGCGAGAGGCTCGTCGAGAAAGATGAATTCCGACCCCTTGATCAGGGCCCTGGCGATCGCGGTCCTCTGTTTCTCCCCACCGCTGAGCTCCTCGGGGAGATGGCCGAGCACGTGGGTGATCTTCAGCAGCTTCGCGATGTTCTGAACACGTTCATCGATCTCCTTTTGGGAAAGCTTCTCCTTCGACACCCTGAGCGGCGAGGCGATGTTCTCGTACACGGTCATCGACGGGTAGTTGATGAACTGCTGGTAGACCATCGAGATCTTCCTCTCCTGGATGTGCACATCGGTCACGTCCCTGTCGTTGTAGTACACTCGTCCCGAGGTCGGTTTGTCGATGCCCGCCATGATGCGGAGCAGGGTCGTCTTCCCGGACCCTGTCGGCGCAAGAATGGTGGTGAAGCTCATGCTCGGCACGTCGAGCGTGAGCCCGTCCAGCACCACGTTTCTCTCAAAAGACATCACGATGTTCTCGACTCTCAATCCCATGGTTTCCTTCCCGTTCATTTATCGAAAGATTTTTCTTCGAACTCGATCAGGAGTTCCATCAGCATTCGCGCGGCGGCGCCCGCCGTATCGTCAGCACACCGCTTCCTGTTCTCCGCTGCGCTCCAGTACGCCTTTCTTTTCGCCGGGTCGCTGAGGTCGACCTTCAGGATGTCTATGCAGTCGCAGCTTCCGAAGTGGCTGCGGAAGCGCCTGAGCCATTCAGCGCAAAGAACGTATGTCCTCTCCTTCTCCTCCGCCTGGTCGAGGCGGTCTCTCCCGTACTTGAGGCCGATCGCCATTATCCCGCCCGACAGGGCGCCGCACATCGAACCCATGTTACCGACGCCTCCGCCGAAACCGGTCGCCGCCTTGAGCGCGAGGTCGCTCCGGCAGCCCAGCATCTCCTGCATCGCGAGGAGAACGGATTGCGAACAGTTGAAACCTTTCGTCAGGTACCCGCTCGCCCTCTCGAACGCCTCTCCCGGCCGGGTTTCGCGCGCAAGACCGCCGGCAACAGCTTTTTCACCCGCCATCGAAAGCCTCTTCCTTCGCAAGCCCATACCTTACCGCTGGGAGAGGAGAATATTGTACATATCGACCCAGAGCCTTCTGTGGCTCTCCACAAGCCGGACGTACATCCTGAAAAGCTCGGAATATTTTTCCGTATTCCGCGGATTCGGCTCCTGAACCCGCTCTACCTTCACCATCGCCTTCGCCGCCTCCGTATGATTTGCGTAGATACCCAGGGCGACCGCCGCATTGATTGCGGCGCCGCGCGCCCCGAACTCGCTCCCGCTGGGGACCTCCATCGTCTTGCCCGTGCAGTCCGCCAGAATCTGGGTCCACACCGCGCTCTGCGCTCCGCCTCCCCCGAGCCTGACCCTTTCGAAAGACACGCCCGCCTCCATGGCCTCGTAGTTATGCCTTGTCGCAAGGGCCACCCCCTCGTAGACCGCCCTCAGCAGGTCGCTCCGCTTCGACCAGTCCCCGAGGCCGAGGAACTCCCCCCTCGCCCTCGGTTCTGCGAAGGGGGCCCTCTCCCCCTGGAGGTAGGGGAGAAAGTAGACGCCGTTCGACCCCAACGGGGCCTTTTGCACGACCTCGTTGAATACGACGTACTTGCTCACTCCCCGCTTCTCGGCCTCTTCCCCCTCGGCGAGGCAGAACTCCTTCTCGAACCAGTCGAGGTTGTTCGCGGCCGTCATAGCCATGGAGTTTATGAGCCATCGATGAGGAACCGCGTGGCACGCCATGCTGTAAGACCGGTTGACGGCGGGACGGTCGACGATGCACAGATGGATTCCCGCGGTCCCCACGATAGAGACCGCTTCGCCGTCGTTCACGCACCCCGCCCCGAGAGCCGTGGACGAGCAGTCCCACGCTCCGACGGCGACAGGCGTGCCTTCGACAAGGCCCGTTATTTCAGCCGCTTTCCGCGTCACCTTGCCCGCGATCTCGTGGGAGGCCTTGATCGGGGGGAAGAGATGGGACCAATCGGCGATTCCCGCGAGCTTGAAAAATTCCTGAGAATAGAGACGCGTCTTTGGGTCCACCATCGCGATGGACGCGTCCGGCTCGTCGGTGCAGATCTCCCCGGTCAGGCAGTACCTCACCCAATCGTTGCACCACATGGCGGCCATTGATTCATCGAGCACCTTCGGGTTGTGCTCGATGAACCAGGGGAGGATGATCCCCGGACCGCTCGCCGTGTAGTACATGAAACCGGTCGCGTCGAAAATCTTGTCGATGAGGCCCGTTTCATTCCACCTGTCGATGATATCGGCCGCCCTTCCGTCCGCCCAGCTCACCGCAGGACAGGTGGGCCGCCCCTTTTTGTTCACAAACCATGTCCCGGCCCCTTGGGCGCTCACGGACACACCCTTGATGTCTCTGGGATCGATCTTCCCACCCGCCAGCGCGGCTTTAATGCCTGTGCACGCCGCCCCCCAAACCTCGTCCATGTCGTGCTCGGCCCAGCCGGGCTTCGGGTGGAGGATCCGGATCCCCTGCCCCCCCTTCGACACCTCGTTTCCCGCGAGGTCGAACACCACGCTCTTCACCACCGTGGTGCCCGCGTCGATTCCCAACAGGTATGAAACCGCCATCTCCCATCAACCTCCGTTTCCGGTAGTCACGAGCTTTTTATTGGTGGAACGAGTGTCGGCTTTGAACCGAAATACTCGTCCGGGTGCGGATGCACGATTATCTTCATCGAGTCTTCCGCCTTGTCCTTGAGCGCGAGCGCCTCCATTATCTGTTCGAGCCTGAAATGGTGGGTGATGAGCTCCTTGATCCTGATCTTTCCCCTGAAGAGGAGGTCGGCGACTGTTTTCGTGTGTATCGGCGAGGACGAATAGCTCGAGGCATAGGTGATTTCCTTGAAGAAAAACTCGTTGGGATCGATCGTCAGGAGGTCGCCGGGACCCGTCGGGCCGAATTGGCTGATCCTCCCCCCCTTTCCGGTGAGCTTTATCCCTTCCTCGACGGCCTTCACCCGCGGGGGTATTACGATCACCACGTCGGCGAGCCTCCCGTCGTTGTTGTCCTTAATCATTTGCGAGATCTCTTCGAGCGAGTGCTTCCCCCGGTTGATGGTCATGTCGGCGCCGAACCGCCTGGCCATTTCGAGCTTCCAGTCGTTGTAATCGACGCTTATGACCATGAGCGCGCCCATGCGCTGGGCAACCTGGACCGCGCATATCCCCAGGGCGCCGGCCCCAAGCACGAGCACGGTGTCGCCACCCATGATGCTCGCCCGGGTCATGATCCGCCAGAGGGTGGCCATGGGTTCGATGAGGCACCCCTCTTCGAAGGAGATGTGGTCGGGAAGAATAATGGTGTCGAGGGCCACGTGGCGTGCCTTCACACGGGTGAACTCGGCGTAGGCGCCGGGATCGAAGCCGTACTCCTTGTACTGCTCGCACATCGTATAGTTCCCCCGGCGGCAGTAGTGACAGCTGAGGCAGGCGATCCGGTGGTGGACGAAGATCCTGTCTCCCTCCTTCACGTTCTTAACGCCCTTTCCCGTCTTCACCACATACCCGGCGGGCTCGTGTCCGAAGGTCCCCGGGCCGGTGATGTTCCAGCCGATGACGTCGCTTCCGCAAACGCCGCAGGCCATTGGCTTAAAAAGTATTTCGCCGCAGCTGATCTCGGGGATTGGGACGTCGACTATCTCAGGTTTCCCGAGCTGTCGGTTTACGACTGCGGCTTTCATGCTTCCTCCTCGCTCACGCGCACGCACCAGTGTGATAAAACGGCTATTCTACCGATGGAGTCTCCCCATGGCGAAACCCACCACGAGATGGTTTTTCAGAAAATAGACGAGAAGCGCACCGGGCACCATCATCAAAACACCGGCGGCCGCGATCACGCCCGGCGACCAGGAAACGCAGCACGTCTTGCCGCTCATCACGACCGTGATCGGCTTGGTGTTCGCCGAGGTGAGCGTGCGTGCAAGAACGAGCTCCACCCACGAGAACATGAACGTGAAGAACGCGGCGACCGCTATTCCCCGTCTTATTAGGGGGAGAAAAACCTTTGCGAAAAACCGAATGAAAGAGTACCCGTCGATGAAGGCGGTTTCGTCGATCTCTTTCGGTATGCTCCTCATGTACCCCTCGAGTATCCAGATGGAGAGGGGAACGTTGAAGAGACAATGCGCAAGCGCGACCCCCGGAATTGTGTCGAAGAGCCGAACTATTGAGAAAATGGTGAACATCGGAATGATGAACACCACACCCGGCGCCATCCGATGGGCGAGCAGCCAGAAGAAGAGGTGCTTTTTCCCGCGGAAATCGCACCGCGAAAAGGCGTAGGCGGCCGGAACGGTCGTCGCGAGGACCACCGCGACGTTCAGCAGCGCGTACCCGATGGTGTGCCGGAGAGCCCTCAACCACTCCGGTGAACGGAGGATAAACGAATAGTTCGAAACAGTCGGGTTCTCAGGATACCACTGGAGCTCCCATTCGATATCCTTGGTGGTCTTCAGGGAAGTGTTGACCATCCAGTAGATAGGTACCATCAGGAGGGCGAAGTAAATCACAACGCCTATCGTCTTCAGGGATCTCTTCATGTGCATAAATGAACTATAAAATGGTCACATTTTCTGTGAGAACTATAACATACAGTTCCACTTTGTCAAACATTTTTTAAAAAAAAAAGAAAAAAGGGAGAAAAATCGTGCACTCTTAACCGGAAAATTGGAGACAAGGGGAAAATACCCCCGCTTGGAGAGTAAATACCCAGCTCGAACAGCCATAAAATACAATATTTCTTGGTTTCGTTGGTTTCCGTATACCTTGATTCTTTTGATTTTCTAGTAAAAATAATCACTTGACAAACATCAGTGGGTCATGCTTTTGTTAATATACTAACAGAATGATACGTTCTTTCCAACACCTGCTGTAAAATGGTGAGAACAATTGAATAAAAACGAGAGAATAAAAATTATTATCAACAACCTCCGGCTGAAAAACGCCGTGAGCATCAAGGACCTCACCCGACATCTCGGGGTTTCCGAAATGACGATTCGCAGGGACCTCAGTCTCCTCGTGATCGACAAAGTCATCGAGCTGATACCGGGCGGCGCGATCTTCAAGTCCCCAGAGAGTCAGGAGAGGGACGAGGAGAAGTACCTGATCGCGAACGCTGAAGCTGAGAGGGCAAGGGAGAAGGTGCGGATCGGGCAGAAAGCGGCATCTCTGATCGAGCCCTACGACACCATCAGCCTCGATGTCGGCTCCACTACTGAGTACATCGCGAAGTTCATACGGGAGGACATCCCCGTTACCGTCCTTTGCTTCACCTTGAACGTCCTCACGGAGATATATCGAAAGAAGAACTGCAGTCCCATTTTCACGGGCGGCTACTACCACGACAACTCCCTGATGTTCGAGAGCCCCGAGGGCATAAACCTGATAAAACGCACAAGGATAGACAAGGGGTTCATCGCCGCCGCGGGGGTGCACGACAAGCTGGGCGTCACCTGCGCCAATCCATACGAAATTGAGACGAAAAAGACTACGTTCACCTCATCAAAAACCAAGATTCTCGTCGTGGACTCGACAAAATTCGGACGGACGAGAGTTTCCTACTTCGCCGAACTCAAGGAATTTGATGTCATCATCACGGACAACGAAATTTCCGATTATTACAGGTCCGTCATCAAAAACCTCGGGATCGAGCTAATTGTCGTCTAGTTCCCCGTCACTCCTGATGGGGATGCACGATTATCTTCAGCGAGTCATCGGCCTTCTCCTTCAGACCGAGCGCCTCCACGATCTGATCGAGCTTGAAGTGATGCGAAATCAGGGGCACGACCTTCAGCGCCCCATTAAAGAGGTAGTGCGACACTTCCCGCGTGTCCAGGGGCGAGGAGGAGTAGGTCGGGATGTAGCTGATCTCGGGATAGAAGAAATCGTTCGGCGCCCACTGAAAGGAGGCGTCCTGTTCGGTCGGCCCGAAATGCGCGAGCGTTCCGCCTCTGTCGATGAGCTTCGCGCCTTCCTGCACCGCCTTGATGCTTCCGGCTATCGTCATTACGATATCCGCCTTCCTCCCTCCGTTCTGGTCGAGGAGCTTTTCGAGGGCATTCTCCCTCTTCGGGTTTATCGCGACGTCCGCGCCCAACTCGAGGGCTTTCCGGAGTTTGAAATCGACGAAGTCGCTGATGAACACCTTCCGGGCCCCCATTATCTTCGCGATCTGTAAGGCGGCGAGCCCGACGAAACCCGCACCCAGGATGAAGACCGTGTCGCCGATGTGCACATGTGCCCTCTTCAGGCACCGCCAGATGCACGAGAGGATCTCGATCAGGCACCCCTCGTCGAAGGAAACGTGGTCAGGAAGGAGGATGGTGTCGAGCTGGACGTTCCGGGCCTTCACCCGGGTGTACTCGGCGTATGCCGAGGGGTCGAACCCCAGTTCCAGGTATTTCGCACACATGGAGTAGTGCCCCCTGACGCAGTAGTGGCAGACGAAACAGGGGACCCTGTGGTGGATGAACACCCTGTCGCCTTCCTTCACGTTTTTCACGTTCCTCCCCGCCTTTTCGACATATCCCGCCGGCTCGTGTCCGAAGCTTCCCGGACCCGTCATACGGTAGATGAGGGTCTCGCTCCCGCACACGCCCACCGACATCGGCTTGAGAAGAATCTCGTCGTCGCCAAACTGCGGAACCGGCATCTCCACGATTTCAGCCTTTTGTTTCTTCACGTTGTACACAGCGGCTTTCATATACCTCACCTCATTGAGATTTAAAGTCTTTTCCTGCGATATCCAGGGCCGATCACTTGCCCGTGGCCCTCACTGACTTCGTCGCGATCAGGTCTATCCCTGGTTAAAGGAAATCGACCGCCAGTGTACCGCTATGTTATATTAGCACCATTTAGTGTTACCATAATATCAAATATGGTTGAGGCGACCCCGGGGGGACCTCGCGTTCCCCCGGATTCAGCCAGCACCCCTTGATCCCCGCGTCCGCCGTTCCACGCGAGGGCTGCATGGCGTGTCTTCGGAAGTTCACAACAGGCGGTCGAGCTCCATTCCGTCCTTTGGGATGAACTGCCTCCAATACTCAACCGACTCCCGCAGCTTTCTGAGGGTATCGTGGTTCATGTCGGCGTTGCCGGCGAAGAGCTCGAAGGAAAGATAGATCTCCCCGCACTTCGGAGGCATACCTTCGACTGCGCTCTTTTGGTACGAGGCCGCGATCGCGCGAAGAATTTTATCGCCCTTAATGATTCCCTTCTCGTTGTTCTCGCGCGTGAATGCTGCGTGGCTCGACGTTATCCCGTTCGTCTGCTGCATATGGACGATCGGCGAATAGCACCCCAACTCCTCGAACCAGCGATAGGTGTCGCCGTCCTCGTCCTTGGCGAACAGGTACGGATATCCATCCATCTCCCTTTCGATCCTTCCGATGACCCCGTCGTCCTTCGCAGGCGAACTCTTCACCGCGTCGAAGAAGAGGCGATAGGCCGACTGTGGGCCGAGCCAAAAGTTATCCACCCAGTCCCCCTTTCTGAACCTCTGCAGCAGTTCCCCGATCTTGGACGAGGAAGGCCGGATGAACTTGCGCTGCCCGATCTGGTGCCCGAGATCGATCGTGATATATGAAGGCTTTCCTGTCAGCGCGCAGAGTTCGCGGAGGTACTCCTTGGAACCCTGGATCGTCCAAGGCGGCTGGTGAGGGGCGTACATCTGCTCGACGCTGATGGGTACCCTGCCTCTTTCCCACGCGTACGCGACCAGTTCCGACATGACGGAGAGAATGGTCTCCTTCGTTTCCCCGTATTTTCCGGGGTCCTGGAGGATTTTTTCGGGTATCGCAAAGAACGAGAACCCTATGCCGGCCTTGATCCTCGCCGCTATGTCCACCAAAACCTTGTGCCACTCCTCGAGCAGCTTCCTCCTGATCCGCGCGTCGGGGTGTGCGAAACCGGCGGTCCGGTAGGTCTGATACCCGGTATAGAAATTGACTACCTTCATCCCATGTTTTTTTTCAAGGTCCATGACCCGGACCGCCCAGTCGTCCATGTATTCCCGGGGCTCGAACAACGGATCCATCTCGTTGTCCGTGCTCGCCTCGACGAAGAAGACCCCCAGGTCCTTTATCAGCGCCATCCAGTCTTCCGGTTCGATCCAACGCTTTATGGCGAAACAGTTGTCGTACACAAGATATACTTTGGGGTACATAGTCGTTTCCTCTGTTTGAGTTCATTGCCGGGAGCCGCTGCTCCGGATGTCCATTGCAACGCGCTTCACTCGGTCCACACCCACCCTTTGAGAACGTCGGGATTGGCGATGAAATCCGGCCTCTCCCCGTTCAGGAGTTTCACCACCTGCTTCCCCATCAGGAGCGGGGCTTTCCAGTATGCGTTGCGAGTGTCCCCCGCCCTGTGGTTGGTGAACGTCACGTTGTCGAGCGACAGGAGCGGGTGGCCCGGGGGAACAGGTTCGGTTTCGTACACGTCGACCGCGGCGCCGTAGATCCATTTCTCTTCTAAAGCTCTCTTCAGTGCGCGCAGATCGAAAAGCCCCGCACGGGCGGTGTTGACGACGTAGGAGGTCGGCTTCATCATGCGGAGCTCTTTCTCACCAAACATACCCTGAGTCTGGGGCGTAAGGCGCACGTGGACGGTCAATATGTCCGACTCCTTCAACAACGTCGTGAGGTCAACTGCCCTGAAGCCGTCCGCCTCTATCACCCCTTTCGAAACGAAGGGGTCGTGAACGAGGATGTCGACGTCGAAGGAGACGAGCTTTTTCGCCACGAGCCGCCCGGTCTGCCCGTACCCGAGAATGCCGACTGTCGACCCGTTGAGCTCCGGGATGAACTCGGTGTTCGTGTAGTACTCCCTCCACGTCCCGTTTTTGAGGGCGTGATAGGAGCGCGCGATGTTCCGCGTCTCCGCAAGCATGAGACCGATTGCGTACTCGGCCACGGCCTGCGCGTTGTGGTTCGGGGTGTTTATCACCGCGACCCCTCTCTTCGTCGCCGCCTTGACGTCGATGTTCTCCACGCCTCCTCTCGCAGATGCGATGATCTTCAGCTTTTCGGCTTTTTCGATGATCCTCGCCGCCACCGGGCATATATGTACAGCGAGGATGTCCACATCCTGGACAAGCCTTTCGAGGTCCTCGGGCGGCGGCTCGCCTTCCGGACCGTGCTCCTCAACAGCCCGCCAAGTCCTCCTGATGTCGCCCCGGTCCTTGTTTTTAAACTCCGTCTCCGCGACACCGGTCATTCTTCCTTTAAGCCCATCGACTGCGAAAATTTCAGCCATTTTCTTCGCCGGGACGAGCAAATCCCCCACCGCGAGCCCTTTCATTTGTTCCCTCTCTTCCGTCGTCGTTGTAGTTATTTTATCAACAAATGTTGGACCTATTTTAACAAAGACTGAGGGGCCAGTCAAGATATACTCCTTTTCCGAATACCTCGATGAGCCTTGAGGTATATTGTAATGTAGTGCCAGTGGGGATTAAATCTCAGCATCTCGCCAAATGTTTGATGAATTACGCCGAAATCATGCACATCTCCCACGCCCTGGCCGAGAGGTGCGACGGCCGCGCTCAGAGGGCGAGATACCCTCCGTCCACGAAGAGGTCCGTCCCCGTGATGAACGAGGCCTCCTCTGAGGCGAGGAATGCGATGGCGGCGGCCGCCTCCTTGGGCGTCCCCATCCGTTTGAGGATGTGGAGCCCTCCCCACGAGACCTGCGCCTCCCCGATTGTCAGCCCCATTGACCGTATCTTCCCCTCCTGGTGCTCGGTCAGGATATAGCCGGGCGACACGCTGTTCACCCGGATGCCATAGGGGGCGAGGTCGAGGGCGAGGCACCTGGTCATCTCGGAGATCGCCGCCTTTGTGGTGTTGTAGGTGAGGAGGCCAGGCTGGGCGATGTGGGCGCTTATGGAAGAGACGTTGACGATGGAGCCGCCGCCCCGCGTTTTCATCGCCTCGACCGCGTAGCGGGAACAGAGCGCCGTGCCTATGACGTTGACTCCCAGGATCTCGCGCCACTCCTCGACCGTCGCGTCGACGGATTTAAAGATGAAGGACGACGCGTTGTTCACGAGCACGTCGATCGAACCGAAAGCGTCGAGGGTTTTCCGCATGAGCTCTTTCACGTCCGCCTCGCTCGAGATGTCCGTTTTCACGAAGAGGGCGCGGCCGCCCGATGCCGCGATCTCAGTCAGGGCCTTGGATCCTCTTTCCTCGCTTCTCCCCGCGATGACGATGGACGCTCCCTCCGCTGCGAAAATCTCCGCCGCGGCCCGCCCGATCCCAGTCGCGCCTCCGGTGACGACCACAACTTTTTTCTCGAAACGCATCGGCTCCTCCCCATTCCGCGGAACGAAGAACGCGGCTGCTGAAAACGTCAGTGTGAAAAAGATAGTCACCCGGCCCGGGATGTTTCAATAAATATTATATTTTTCACACAACACAGGCAATTCTGGTTGAACCCACAGCAGGCAGTAGTTCAGGTAAAAAGTAGGAACGTTCTATACTGCCGTGGCAACTACTAAACATCAACATTCTTGACAGCATGTCCAGTCCCGGATAGAATCTTTACATAGAATCTTTACACCAATGAGAGAGGACATCAGGAGGTATGCGGACCTGTGATGAAAACATTCGAGGAGGTCACGATGCGAAGGACCATGGTGTGGGCAGCTTTGGCTGTTTCATTGACATTTCTCCTTCTCGGGGCATCCTGTGCAACAATGACGCCCGAAGGGAGCCCGGACACCGGATATCGGATTGAAGGGTTCGTGGGCAAATCGACCACCGAGCCGGCCGTCTCCGAGGCAGTCCTGCTCGTCGATGCGAACGGCGGAAAGGCCATTGCGAACGCGCAGACGAACTTCTTCGGCAAGTACTCCTTCGCGGGGCTCGCGCCAGGTTCGTACCTCGTCAAGGCGGGAAAGGTCACGAGGGAGGTCGTAATCGCCGACAGAAGCGTGCGGCTTGACATCGACTTGAGCGCCGAAGGGGGGGTGATGGATTACAGCAAGACGGGGAAGGCGGGAGCTCCATCGGGAGCTGTCGGTGAAGAGGCTGCCGCCGAGCCCGGCGACCACGAGCTTGCAACTCGGATGACGGGAAGCTACTACGGCTTCTCGGGGTCCACCGAGACGAGGCTCGTCCTGCAGGCGGACGGGACGTTCAGACTGAACAGGGAATCGAGCTACTCGAACGCGGAAGGCAGCGATATCGCCTGGGGTTCCGCAAGCCAGAGCGGGAACGCGGGCAAATGGAGCGTGAAGGGCAGCCTTCAGCAGGGGACCATCACTCTCGTCTACTCGAACGGCAAGAAGGACGTGGTCCAGTACCGCTACGATCAGTCAAAGGGCTGCTACTACTTCGGCGGCACATTGCTGTGCAGGGAGTGACGGCGGGAAAAATCGCAACAAGGCGTAGGAGCGCGCGCAGTTCCGAGGGGCCTTTGCCGCCTTTTGTCATCCGTCACGGTTTGTGAAATGAGTCCCGCGACCTCGTAGGTCTTGTTCTCATACCGTTTTCCCAGGCAAATGGACACTTCGGAGATCAACCTTGTCCCCGCCGTCCGCGTCCGCGCCCGCCCACGCCCCACACCTTTGCACGATTACGGCTG
>Ga0315286_10002323_pt1 | contig 17715 bp, 9 predicted proteins | sample YL17G10_0_MG_FD_205038 | JGI IMG/M metagenome (GOLD analysis project Ga0315286, IMG submission 205038) | Sediment microbial communities from Yellowstone Lake, YNP, Wyoming, USA - YL17G10_0 | ecosystem: Environmental > Aquatic > Freshwater > Lake > Sediment | place: USA: Wyoming | collected...
CCGCGGCGCCTGGAAACTCGGAGGCGTCATTCACGCCGACGGATGGAAGATTTCCGCCTGCCCGGTCAATGGGCCCGCGCTGGCGTCGAACGGCGACGGGGTGGCGCTGGCGTGGTTCACGGGCGCCGGCGATCAGGGCCGCGTGCGGGTGACGATGTCGCGCGACGGCGGCGCCACGTTTGGCGCGCCGCTTCGCGTCGACGACGAAGGAGCCCTGGGACGCGTGGATGTCGACGTTCTGCCGGACGGGAGCGCCATGGTGTCGTGGATCGAGTTCGCGCACGCGAAAGCGGATCTGCGCCTGCGCCGCGTCTGGCCCGACGGCCGGCGCGGCCCGTCGATCGTCGTCTCGCCGGTCGGCGCCGATCGATCAAGCGGCAATCCCCGTCTCGCCCGACGCGGGACCGACCTCGTGGTGGCCTGGCGCACGTCAGGCGCTGCGCCGCACATCAGAATCGCCACGGCGAAGATCCCGGCCGACGCCGGGCCCACCCCACCGCCGGAAGCCAGCAGTCGATAGCGGCTTGTCCAGGCCGCGTCCAGTTCCGTCAAGAACGCCTCGCCACATGCAAGCCAGTCCTGGATGGCAATTCCTGCCATGCCCGGCGACCTGTCTGATGGCAGTCCCTGCAACACGCGTCGCACCGACGATCTGATTCCGCCGAGATCTGTGCGCCGGCCGTCGGCACAATCCGTGCAACGGACGAATCCGCGGCAGACACACCGGCCAGGCCCCGAGCATCCCGCATGCGAGAGTATTGACATATGAGCATCACTATTGATATGTCTAGACATATGCGAACCACGGTTCGGCTCGATGACGCCCTGCTCGATCAGGCGCAACGGGAAGCGAGGCGGCGAGGTCAGACGCTGACCGCGCTGATGGCAGAAGGCCTGCGATTGGTGCTCGCCAAAGGCACCGCTCCGCCGAAGCGACACCCGGCCGCGCTGCCAGTGTGCAAGGCGGGAGGCGGCACGGTTCCCGGCGTCGATCTCGACGATTCGGCGGCGCTGCTCGACATCATGGAGGAGCGGCGATGATCCTCTCCGATGTCAACGTGATGGTCTATGCATTCCGGTCGGATGCGGTCGGCCACAGAAGATACCGCGAGTGGCTGCAGGCAACGGTCAACGGCGATGAAGCGTACGGCGTCGCGCCACAGGTGCTCTCGTCATTTGTGCGAGTGGTGACGAACCGTCGCGTGTTCGCGAGGCCGAGCAGATTGGACGAGGCGCTGCTGTTCTGCCACACGCTGCTGGAACAGCCGCACTGTCAACTCATCCAACCCGGCCCGAGGCACTGGAAGATCTTCGCGGACCTGTGCCGGCGTGCGAAAGCCACCGGCAACCTCGTCGCGGACGCGTGGTTCGCGGCGCTGGCGATTGAATCGGGATGCGAGTGGATCACGACGGATCGCGACTACGCACGATTCGAGGGGCTCCGGTGGAGGACGCCGGTGTAGAAGCAGAAGGGCGCGACCACCTCCGCCAGGGCTGCGGCGGTCCGCCAAAGCACTGCGCGAAGGCGGACGAATCGCGCCCCTGCGCCGGCCGTCGGTCGCCTACAACCTATACCAGTCAGTCCAGAGATGCCAGATCGAGATGAAGGCCATGATGATGCCGACGATCCAGCCGATCGCCGCCACAAGTGTCCAGATGCCGAATCGTGTGCGAACGCTCATACAACGAGACGCGGTATTGCCAGCATGACCCTGCTCTTGGGAGGCACTGCACACCCAGGCACAGCAGGGCCATTATAGCGGCGGTCGAACGTGCGTCAAAGGCCGCCAACAGCAAGGCCGCCGACAGCCTGCTGGATCACCAGGATCCACCCTTTCCCGGGCTCGAGGGGAATCGGGCCGCCGACGTCGAACGCGCGACCGTCCTGAAAGCCCGATATCGCCGGCGCGGTGATGCGTACCCTGGCGGGGTCGAGCCCCAGCGCCTTCCAGTCGATCCCGAGGCGCACGTCCACCTTCTCCTTCGCCCACGTCGCCACGGCGATCATCGTCTTTCCCTCGCGCACGTACGCCGTCGCCAGCACATCATCCCGTCCGGTCCTGATCGGGTTGCCGGGCACCCAGTACCCAATCATCCGGCTCTCGGTGATCCCGAACTCGTCCCACGCCTTCCACATCGACCTCGGATCGCCCGACCACGGCAGCCGGCCCGTCATGCCGTACACCATGCCGCGCCACGGATTGCCGCCGCCCTCGAGCATCTCGCCCATCAGCCCGAATGGAATGCCGGAGATCTCGGTCAGCCAGTAGTCGGGCGCCGAGTTATAGTCGAAATACTCGCCAAACCAGAGCCGGTTCAGATAGGGAAAGTGCTCGAGATAGAGATTCGCGCTGCTCGCGAACCCGTCGCGCACGTTGTACTGGTTCGCCGAATGCAGATCGATCATCGCGTCTGGACGATGCCGGTCGAGCACCTTTCGCACGCGCTTCATCGTCAGCCGGTCGAATGCCACGTCGTCGATGTACAGCCCGTCGATCCCGATATTGCGCGCCAGCCAGTCGAGACCCTCGACATAGAAGTTGTGCCACCGCGACACGCCGCTGTTGACGATGGCCGCGTCCTTGAGCTCAGGCACGAACCAGGCGGCGATGTAGTTGGCGCCGAGGTGCTCCTGCAGCCACGAGAACCCTCCGCCCGCCCCTGGCGCGAACACTTCCTCGCCAAGGCTCCGCAACGCGAAGACCTCCGGCGCGCGGTTCGTCAGCTCGCGCACGGTGTAGTAGATCTTCACGCGCATGGCGTTGGCGTGCGCCTGGTCGATGTAGGCCTTCATCTCACCCGGCCGCAGAAACGGATAGTTGATGTAGGGATTGATCGAATTGGCGTGATGGACGTTGACGACGTTTGCGCCGGTCGCGACAACATCGTCTACGGGCTTGAAGGCGTGGAAGAACCGGGTCGCGAACTGCGCCTTCGGGTCGATCGTCTTGAACGGCGTGAGCAGCAGCCTGAAGTTGAAGTAGAGCGTTTCGTCCTTCGCCACCGTTCGGGCGCCGCTGAAGCAACTCACGAGGTAGGTCGCGGCGTCCTTCTCGGCCAGCCGGCAGCCACCTTTGCCGCCGTTGTACCAGGAGACCGGCATCACCAGCGGCTTGAGCGTGTAGAAGTTCGTGTTGAGCGGCCGGACGTACTTGTCGTCCTTGAGCGTAAACTGCAGGCCCGCGTTGACGTCGCCAATCCACGCCGAATCGTGGTTGTTCCTGACGTCCCACTTCCAGTCGAACGTTGCGGGCCGCTTGCCGCCCTTGAAGCCCAACCCCATCACGTGGCGCGCCACATCGGACGCGATGGGGATCTCCAGCCGCACGTCGTCTATCGGCGTGGAGCGCGATGCGCGAAGGCGGACGGTGAACTCGATGTTGCCGTCGAAGTCCATCTGCGCGTCGGTGTCCATCGAGAGCGGCCCGGCCGTCCCCCGCGCGCGCCACGCGGCCGCACCGGGCGCCTGTTTCGTGAAGGTCGGCCCGCTGCCGGTCCAGGGCGTCACAGCGGCATCGCCGCTCTTGACGACCAGGGCAACCGGGCCGGAGAGAACGTGCCGGCCGTTGCCTGCGACCAGGCGCGTCATCTCGATGTCGAAGCGGCTGTCGATCTGATCGGGGAACCCCAACGGGTTGAGCGTGACGCGACGGCCAAGCACCTCGATGGTCTTCCCCACGACCTTGACCGGCGTGTAGGGCTTCACCAGTTCGTCGTCGAACGCCAGCGTCGAGTCGAGCCAGCGCAGCCGCGACAGCCGCCACGGCTCGTCGTCTCCGTGCGCGGCAATGAGCGTGTTCGACACGCGGAGCGTCAACGGCACCGATGTCGGCGCTGCGCCGCGCGCCGACACCCGCAGCATGCCGGCGTAGTCGCCTGCCACCGCTGCGTCCGGCACCTGCACCCCGCACCAGATCGCCTGCACCTTGCCCTTGTCGACGTTGACCGTGCGCGTGAAGGCCTTCCCTGCCGAGTCGACGCCGCCCGTGTTGATGCACGTGAAGTTCGCGGCAGCCACGGACCCGCCGCCGGTCTTTCTGCTCAACCCGTCACACTGGACGCGCACGTCCTCGACCGCGCCGCGCGCCGCGTACACACCCACCTGGAAGGCGTAGAACTCGCCGCGCATGGCGTCGCCGGCAAATGGCGCCGCGGGCCCGCGCCGGATCCAGCGGAGCGGCAGATCTTCGGGCATCTTGATCGGGTTCGTGCGGTCTTCGGCGAATACCAGGTACGGAGATGTCGCGTTGGCGGCTTCGAGAGCGGTCATCTCGGACTTTGTCGCGATCACCTCCATCGGGAAGAAGCTGTTGAGCTGGTCGATCGCCTGAATCTCGACGAGGCTGGCCGCCGGGAGCGCCTTCCATGATTGCTGAGCGCGAGCGCCAGATGTCAGACCCTGCTTCACCAGCCATCGATCGTCGGCGGTCGCCTCGGGTTCCGGATACGTGACCTTCGGGTAGTTCGAGCGTCCGGCGCCGACGTTGGGCAGGTAATAGACGTAGTAGTCGCCCGCCGAGGGCGCCTCAAACACGATGTCGCCGTACTCGCGAGTGATGTCGATCCGCGAGACGTTCGTCACACGCCCGCCTGTCGCGGCCGAGACGACCACCAGGTTCCTGCGCTCAGGCTGCAGATCGCGACGCCGCCAGGGCATGTGGGCGAAGACCGCGGCGGCGGCAGCATCCACCTTCAGCACGACTCGATGATTGCCGAGTGCGTCGGCATCCCAGCTGCCGACTCCGTACGGCACGTCTGCGTCCGGCGCCGCCACCGTCGCGCCGCACGCCTTCCGGACACTGTCGATGATGCCGGCGAGTTTCGGCTGCTTCAGAAACGGGTCGAGGCCATCGTTGGTGAACGCGAGCGCCGGGACGGGTCTGGCCAATCCATCCGTAATGGCGAGCGCCTGGCGACAGTCTTTGGCCTGCGCGAGCGACTGGGCGCGCCGGGCGCGCACCTCGATCCAGATCTGACGGACGTTGATGCCGCCTTCCACACGCGGGAAGAACCGGCCCGCGAACTGCTGCTCGGCCTCGTCATAGCGACCGGCCTCGGCGAGCAGGAGCGCGAGTTTGTAGACCAGCGCCGCGGGCAGGGTCTTTTGATCCGGGTAGCTCAGCAGCGCCTTCGCGCGGTCGGTGGCCGGACGTCCCGCCTGCGCGAGCGCCTGCTCCAGCCCGGTGTAGACGCCGATGTTGGTCGCGTCGAACCTGGCGCCCTCCTGGAAGATCGCGATGGCCTTGTCGAGTGCGCCGGTCGCCGCGAGCGTGGCGCCCATGTTCCGATGCAGCGTCGGGATCGCAGGATTGAGACTGCGCGCCTGCTCCCAGGCCTTGAGTGCCGCGTCGACCATGCCGCCAGACAGATACAGCGACCCGAGCAGGAACTGTGCGGTGGCGTCCTTCGGATTCCGCTTCACCACGTCCGACAGCACGTCGAGCGATTCGGGCCGGTGCGGGAATACGTATGTGGTCGGCAGTTGTGAGGCCTGGGCGTAGTCGGCTTCCGGGTTCTGACCCGCCTGCGACCGGCAGTACCCGCGGTAGTACGAGATCAACGGATACATTTCTGGCCTGGGCATGCCGGGCTCGGTCACGACTTCCGCCCCTGCGGGATAGGACCGGCCGAGCAGGTCGACGGCGTCTGCGTACAACCCGAACTTCATGTAGTCGGCGGCGACTTCGAGGACGCGTTCCGGATCGGCGGCCAGGTGCGCCCACAAAGATGCGTCCGCCGCACCGAGTCGAACAGCCTCGACCCGCAGCAGCGAATTGGTCGGGTCCATCCGCCGCCAGCTTGCCAGCCGCGCGCGGGCCTTCTCGTTCTGTCCCGCGGTGCGAAGAAGCGCCACTTCGAGGGCGCCCGCGCGCACGGCATCGGGTGCCGCCTGGATGGCGCGGCTGAGCCGATCGAACGCCTCATCGCGATTGCCGGCCCTCCACGCGATGGCCGCCAGATTGAAATGCGACGCCGCGACATACGTCCCGTACTGCTGCGCCGATTCCCAACTGACCTCCGCCCGCCGTCCATGCCCGAGCGCCCGCTCTGCCACGCCAAGGTAGTAGGCCACTTCGCGGTCGTTGCTCACGCGGGCGAGGGCCTTCGTCAGCAGCGGCACCGCCGCCTCGAATTGCTTGAGACCCACGAGCAGTCGTCCAGCCGAGCGATTCAGTTCGAGACTCTCAGGGAACTTCTTGAGACCCTCCCGATAGGTCGCCATCGCCACGAGCAGTTGACCATCCAGCTCCTGCTGCTGACCGAGGGCCGCACAGTCGCCATCGGTCCGGCTCGCGGGGGGCGGCGCCTGGAACGCGGGCTGCGCGCCGGGTCTGATTTCGCCGCGGCCCGCGAAGTCGTAGGTCCCCTCGGTGTGCCGCAGCACGTCGGCACCGGACGCGTCGGTGACGCGAATCGCATACGTGCCGGCCGACAACTGCCCCGCGTACTTCCGGCGGAACGTGGCCGCCGGCGACAGATCCACGCGTTCGCTCGCCACGGTGCGTGCGCCGTCAACGATGCTCAGCGTGGCGCCAGCGATCGCGCGCGTCATGTTGAGCGCCACGTTGAGCGTGACGAAGCCCGGCCCTTCCGGCACACGGCTCACATTCACCAGCCCGTCCGTGTTGGCTCTCGACAGCCCCTCCAGGTCGAGCATCGGCATCCAGTACTCGCTGAACTTCAGCGTCTGTTGCGGCTCGAGGAAGCCATACGTTTCCTGGTTCCTGAAGGGCCCCGCCTGGATCTCGACATAGGCGCTGTTGTTGTCCGAGAGTGCCTTGCGCCAATCAAGGCCATCCGCGTCGCTGCTCCACGACCAGAGCTTCTTCGACGGAAGATCGACGGGCGACGAGTAGTGCACGATGCCCGATTTGGTTTTCGGGTGATAGACACCCATGTAGGGCTCGCGGCTGCCGAGGCTGAACCGCGACACGGGCCCGTACTTGTGATTGCCGACCACGCTCAGGTCGTGCCCCGCCGAATCGATGGGCCACGTATCGACAAACGTGAAGCCGTGCGAGGCCGTGAACTCCATCGGGTAGAAAATCTTCGAGTCGTCCCACACTTGCACGCCCGCGTTGGTCCACCAGTAGAAGCGGTGCCGCGTGTCGCTGCGGTTGTAGAGCGTGGTGTGCTGCTCGAGCACCGCGCGCCCCGGTAACAGGCGAAGCTGCACGCGCCACTGCATCCCGTACGGGCGGTCGATGTTCCCCACCCACACCGACGCGCCGCCGTCCGCGTCCGTCGTCGTGGCAAAGTCGACCGGCGAGACCGTCATCCAGTTGTGGGAAACGGGAAAGTTGAACTCGACGCCAAACGCCGCCCACGCGCCGCGATACGCGATGCCCGCCAGCTTGATCGAAGGGTTCGCGTAGAACAACTGCTGCCCGTTGCGCTTGTCGGTGCAGCTATAGAGGTGCCCGCCGAGATCCGGCAGAATCAGGCACTTGAGATACTCGTTCTCGAGCCAGAGCGCGCGCCAGTTCTTCTCAATCCGCTTGTCGGTGAGGTTGTTCCGCAGCGTGTAGGGATAATTGAATCGCCCCGTCTGAAACAGATCGAAGGGCGGGTTCACATCCGGCGCGCCCTCCTCGTAGGTCGGGATGGCGACGGTGTCCTGCCAGGCGCGGGTCGGAACTGGCGGCTGCGCGGGCGACGACGTGCGAACCTGGGGCGAGGCGGCCACCAGCGCGAGGCCGGCCGTCAACGCGGCCAGAACAATCAATGACGAGCGACTGTGACGTCGCGGGGATGACGCGGCTTTGAACATGGCGGTCCTCCGGGAGACGTTGCCACTCTAGCCCTGATTGTCTGCGAAGACCTCAACAATCCGCCCGCCGTGGTTCGGCTTCGCTCACCATGCCCCGAGCGTGCCGGGCGGCGGGCTTCGACTCGGGCATGACTCTGGCCCTTCGCTCAGGGCTGGCCGGCCGCACGCCTCATCCTCGAGCAGGCGGTTGCCTACCTGGTCACGAGTCGCAACACGAGGCTGCCTCGCTTGACTCCGCTGACGCTGGGAGTTCGGGACTGCGGTCCCAACTGGTCGGGCGTGTCGAACTTGTTGCCGTGCGCCGGAATCACGTCCAGGAAGGCCAGTCCCGTGTCCGGGAAGCCGAGCATTGGCGGCTCGCCGTCTCGCGGTCCGAAGAGGCCGAAAAACGGGACGTGCGAGCCGTTCTCGACGGTCAGCGTGCTTCCGGCTGTGTCCAGCTGCAGCCACCGCCACTCGCGGAAGTATCCCTTGAACTCCGGGTAGGTGGCCGACTGTCCCGGGATCGGGTCGTTGTAGGCGACCTGGTGCAGGTCGAGCACTCCGCCTTCAAGGCGGTTGCGGTACACACGATACGGTCCGCGCCCGAGCCAGCGCTTCGCCGTCAGCGCCAGCGCGGGCACGTCGAACGTGACGCCGAGCAGATCAACGTCTCCGTCGCAGGCGTACTCGTAGTCAAGGCGCGCCTTGTCCACCGCCGACCCGATCCGCCACGTCACCCGGCGCAACGCTCCACCATACTGCGCGTCGACGACGACGTCGCGCCCTTCGGTGCGCCAGGATAACGACGTGAGTGCGCCGGCATCGGGCACCTCGACGTGCGTGCGTCCCTGGCGGCGGTAGGCGGCAACGCGGGGCCCGTTCCCCACCGGAGAGACAACCTCGCCGCGCCGCCACTGGCTGAGCCGCCCCGTGGTTCGATCGAACCGCATCTCCCCGGCCGACCCTGTCACCACCACGGCGCGTTCGTCCGATCGAACGGACGCTGTCCGGCCCGCCGGCTCGGCCGGGTCCGGCCCGGAGCGCGGGACGGCCGCCGACCACGTCCACAGCGCTTCGCCGGACGGTCCGCGTGCCGTCACATGGACAACGGCCGCGCGCCGCCAGTTCGGCGGCAGTCCCAGCGCGAGTGTGCCCGACGTGCGAGGGGCGAGGGGCGGGCCCTGAACGGCGCCCTGGGCCATGACCGTCCGATCCAGCCCGGCCGCGCCTGGCGACGCGAACTGCAGCAGCTGCCACTCGAAGCGGCAGCGATCGAGGCTGGTGAAGTCGTACGCGTTGGTCAGGCCAACCGCGCCGTCCCATGCGGGCGAAAGGTCTCCCGCGGCATCGGTCGGCAGCACCAGTTGGATCGGCGACCAGATCTGCTTGACCGAGAAGTAGCTGCCCTCCTTCTCGCGGTGCGGCCCCACCATGCCGTCCGGGGCCTGGTTGCCAGCCGTGTCGATGCGGCCATTCTGGTCGGTGCGCACGACCCCCTCGTCGGCCCACACCCAGATGAAACCTCCGGCCACGGTCGGGCTCTTGCCCATCACGTCCCAGTAGTCGCGCAACCCGGCGCCGATCCCGCCATCGTACAACCCGTGGAGGAACTCGGTCGGCATGAAGATCTGCGGCCCGGCACTGAGATTGACGGTGCTGTCATACCGCTCGTAGTGGTCGGTGTTGATGCCGTCGTGGACGGCAAACGGATGGAGCACCTTGCGGCCCTGGGGATCCCACTTCGCGAACTCGTCGTCGTTCTTCTCGTTCCAGCCGCCCTCGTTGCCGTTGTCCCAGAACAGAATGCTCGGGTGGTTCACGTCGCGGCGGATCATCTCGCCGATGAGCCGCGCCCCGATGGCTGTCCCGTACGACTTCTGCCACCCTGCCAGTTCGTCGAGCACGTACAACCCGAGCTCGTCGCAGGCCTCGAGGAAATGTTCGTCTGGCGGATAGTGGGACATGCGGACGGCGTTGAGGTTGGCCTCCTTGATCAGCCTGGCATCGGCGTAGCTCTGGTCGCGCGACACGGTGCGGCCGGTCTCGGGCCAGGCGGCATGCCGGTTTACTCCCTTGAGCACGATCTTCGTTCCGTTGAGATACACGCCGTCGCGCTCGCGGACTTCGATGGTGCGAAAACCGAATCGGGTGGTCGTCGTATGGAGCGGCCGGCCGTCAACCGACTCGAGCGTGACGCGCACGGCGTACAGATGCGGCGATTCCGCGGTCCACGGATGCACCCCCTCGATCTGCCCGCGAATCTCCGCCCGGCTGTTGCCGGGCGGCACGCCGGCCCGCAGTGGACTGCCGACGGGATGCCCGGCAGCGTCAATCACCTGCGCAACCACATGGGCGTCGCGCGTGGCTCCCGTCACAAACACGTCAAGGGACACGCGGCCATCGGCCCGCGCGTCGATGGCGGTGCGATCGATGGCGACCACCGGACGCGCCTCGAGCCACACGGGGCGGAAGATCCCGCCAAACACCCAGTAGTCGGCGGCCCGCTCTGCGTTGTTCACGCCGCGACTGGCCGACATCTTCGCGACCGTCACCTCCAGCAGGTTGGGTTCGCCAAACTTCAGCAGCCGCGTGATGTCGTAGTGGAACCGGTAGAACGCGCCTTGATGCGTCTCGCCCGCCTGCTGCCCGTTGACCCACACGGTCGTGTCGGTCATCGATCCGTCAAAGACGATGCGCACCTGCCGATCGCGCCAGGTCTCCGGCACCACGAACGCATGCCGATAGAGGCCCTGCTCGTGGCCCACAGGTGTCGCGTCCGCGTTGATCTCGTTCCCGTAGTTGTAGGTCCCGAAACCCTGCTGCTCCCAGCACGAGGGCACCGGGATCGTCGTCCATGTGCGGCTACCGCGCCCGGCGGTGCAGAAGAAGTCCCACCGGACCGCATCCTCGGGCCCGCGGCCCGACAGGAACTGAACCGCCGTCTGAGGGGCGGCCGGCAGCTGGACGTGCACGGGGGTCTGCGCCAGCACGACGCAGGCCAGTCCAAGACATCCAATCCGCAACGATCGCGTCCCGAAAGCCATTCTCGACACGGGGCGGTTCCTCAATCGAGCACAGCGTAGCGCGTCTCGGAACGATTTGAAAGCAGACGAAGAAGGAGCCGGAAACCGCCGCGGTTGAAGGCGCCGGTCATCCGGGGATCGGCACGGTGAGCCAATCTGGTCCCGGATGGCGCATGATAAGACATGCGCATGTGTGTCGGGGTGGCGGCCTGGATTGGGATCGCGGCAACGGTCGCGCTTGCCGGGCAGGCGCTGAGCAGTCCCACCGCGGCGGGATGGCAGGCCTATGTCGCCGCCACCGAAGCGCGCGTCGCCAGCCAGCGCGGGCAGGCGCTGACAGGCAGCGCGGCCGTCGATCAAAGACAGATCATCATCGAGCGGGTGCGGATGAAGGGGCCCGGCGGCGACCTGGAGGTGCCCGACGCCACGGTGAATCACTGGCGCGGCCTGGCGCTGATCCCCGGCGCCCGCCTGGATGACATGCTGTCGCACCTGGAGAACGAAGCGCCGCTCACTCAACAAGGAGACGTCCTGGCGTCGGCGGTGCTCGACAAGCGGCCCGGCTGGCTCAAGGTCTCACTCAGGGTCCGTCGGTCGTTGGTGCTGTCGGTGGTCCTCGATACGGAACACGAGGTGACCTTTCAGCGGCACAGCGCGACTCGTGCATCCAGCCAGAGCACGGCCACGAAGATCGTGGAGGTGGCCGACGCGGGTACGCCTCGCGAGCGGGAGAAACGGCCAGACGAGGACCGGGGCCTGCTCCGGCGGTGGAATGCCTACTGGCGCTACGAGCAGGTTGATCGAGGCGTGCTCGTGGAATGCGAATCGCTGACGCTCAGTCGGGCCGTACCGATGCTGTTGAAACCGATCGTTCAGCCGCTGGTGAGCGGGCTGGCGAAACAATCGATGGAGCAGACGCTCATCTCGTTCCGCAAACGTTTCAGCGCGCCCGCTACTGCCAGCGGCTCCTAGCGCGACGGGGGCCCAAGCTGCCGGGCGGCCGCCCTGGTCGTCGCCGGCTCGACGATCGCAAACGCCACCAGGACCGCGACCGCGGACCCGACAAGAAGCGTCGCTGCCCTCGGATGTTCAGCGCCATACATGATTCCGGCCACCAGTGCCGCCGCTCCCAGCGTGGTGTCGGCCAGGCGAATCCATATCCCGACGCGCTGGCGCTGGCCGAACCAGTCATCAGGAAAGGACCGCAGCGTAAACCAGAGATGCCCACGCAGGATGATCGCGGCAAGAGCGCCCACCAGAGCCACGAAAAACAGTGATTGGCCCATCGGGCTGATGGCCCACGGGCGAGTCAGCCAGAGGCAGTAGAGGAGAACGCCGTATCCAGCGCTGATGATCATCTGGTGGAACTGCCACCACCAGATCGCACTGGAGACGGCTGCCGGCGGCTCGGGCGCAGCCGGGGTGAGGCGCGCCGCGCCGGCGCCCGGACGGGGCACCAACGCAGCCAGATCAGCCGCCACGTCGTGGGTGAACTGGTACCGATCCGCCGGATCGTTCGCCAGGCACCGGGCGATGATGGCGTCCAGGGCTGCCGTGTATGGCGCCGGGACGTCCAGCGGCACCCGCACCTGGGACGACGCGAAGGGGTGCGTGCCACTCGCCAGCTCGTGCAGGACGATGCCGAGCGCGTACAGATCCGATCGATAGTCCACGCGGCCGCCGTGACGTTGTTCCGGAGACATGTAGGCCGGAGTGCCCGACGAGGGCCGGATCTCCGGCGACGGACCGAGGCCCGCCACGCCGAAGTCCACGATCTTCACCCGCCCATCGGTCGTCCGCAGGACGTTCTCGGGTTTCAGGTCGCGATGCACGACTCCACGGTCGTGGGCGGCCGCCAGCGCCTCGGCAAGCCCGAGGCCGGTCCCGATCACCACGGGAAGCGGCAGCGGCCCATGCTGCAATTCCTCGCGCAGTGTCTCGCCCCGGACGAACTCGGACACGAGGTAGAGTTGGCCTTCGATCTCTTCCAGCGCATAGATGGTGGCGACGCCCGGATGCGACAGCATCGCGGCCGCGCGGGCTTCATGCCGAAGCCGATCGCGGCGCGCGGGGTCGCCCGCCCACGCGGCAGGCAGCGCCTTGAACGCGACCATGCGGCCCAGCCGCGTATCTTCGGCCAGATAGACGACCCCCATCCCGCCCTGCCCCACTTCGCGGACCAGGCGATACGGCCCGACCTGCTGGCCTTCGCGCGTGAGGTCGATCGCCGGCGTGTCGAGAAAGGCATCCGCCTGTTCGTGAAACGCCAGCAGCGACCGAACCTCGTCACGCAGGGTGGCATCGTCGGCACACGCCTCGTCGAGAAACGCCGCGCGGTCCCGGGGCGGCCGTTCGAGCGCTGCGTGGAACACGCTGCTGGCGTCCGCCCAGCGGTCGGGAGGCATCGTCGTCACGCGCGGCTCCCGGTCTGCAGTTCGCGCATGAGCCAGGCTTTTGCGATCGTCCAATGGCGTTTGACGGTCGCGGGCGACAGGCCAATGGCCTCGGCCGTTTCTTCGACGGTCAAACCGCCGAAGAATCGGAGCTCGACGATGCGGGCCTGGTGCGGGTCCAGGCGGGACAGATCGGCGAGGGCACGATCGAGCGCCACCAGGTCGAGCGACTGCGCGTCAGTCGTCAGCAGGCCGTCCTCGAGCGTGACCTGAACCTGCGGGCCTCCGCGCTTGGCGGCGGAACGGGCGCGCGCGCGTTCGACGAGCAGCCGACGCATCGAGATCGCGGCGATCGCGAGGAAATGCGTGCGATTCTGCCACTGGGGATGTTTGTCCTTCAGGAGCCGGAGATACGCCTCGTGGACCAGTTCTGTGGCCTGCACGCTCCGGGCGCGCTCCCGACGCAGGTAGAGGTTGGCCAGGCGGCGGAGCTCTGTGTAGAGTTCCTCGACCATCGGCGACACGACATCGACCGGGAGAGGTGACATGCCAGAGCATGATATCTCGTGATCGGCGGGATCGCCGCAGTCCTGCACGGCGTGCCGCGAGCGACCCGCAGGTGGAACCGTGGCCCTCATCGGCCACGACCACGGCGCTTGTGCCGCCCGGGCTGCCGAGATCGAACATGGCAGGTGTTCTGGCCCATCGCGGGCCGTGTTATCGTTGCGGCGTGACGGGCAGCCCCCGAAGACACGCGAGGAGTGCGACTGTGGCGGTGAAGCGAGTCGGCGTGCTGACAAGCGGCGGCGATGCCTCCGGCATGAATGCGGCGGTGCGGGCCATCGTGCGCACGGGTCTTGACCGGGGCCTCGAGGTCTGGGGGATCTACGAGGGCTACCGCGGGTTGATCGAGGGCGGCGACAAGATCCGCCCGCTCTCGTGGAACTCGGTTGGCGGCATCATCCACCGCGGCGGCACCATCATCGGATCGACCCGATCGGAACCCTTCCGGTCGAAAGAAGGCCGGCTCAAGGCCGCGCGCAACATGGTGGCCGCCGGCATCGACAGCCTCATCGTGATCGGCGGAGACGGCAGCCTGACAGGCGCGGAACTGTTTCGCCGCGAATGGCCCGAACACCTCGCCGCCATCAGCAGCGAGCATCCGCCCGCGGCAGACACAGCATCGCCCAGCGGTCAGCTCACTGTCGTCGGGCTGGTTGGTTCGATCGACAACGACTTCCTCAGCACCGACATGACGATTGGCGCCGACACGGCGCTGCATCGGATCACCGAGGCCATCGACGCCATCTGCAGCACGGCATCGAGCCATCAACGGACATTTATCGTGGAGGTCATGGGCCGGCACTGCGGGTACCTGGCGCTGATGGGGGCGATCGCCACGGGCGGCGATGCCGTGTTGATTCCGGAGTGCCCGCCGACCTCCGCCGACTGGAGCGATCGGCTCGTTGCCGGCATCAGGGCTGGCCGCGACGCGGGCCGCCGCGACGCCATCGTCGTGCTCGCCGAAGGCGCCACCGATCACAACGGCGACATCATCACGAGCGCCCACCTGCTCAGCCTGCTCGAGAAGGGATTGGGCGAAGCGGTGCGAGTCACGGTGCTCGGTCACGTCCAACGCGGCGGGTCACCCAGTGCCTTCGACCGCAACCTCGGCACCCGGATGGGCCACGCGGCGATTGACACGCTGCTCGGTGGCCATGCCGCCACGCAATCCCAGGTGGTCGGCATCCGGGGCAATCGCGTGGTTCGGGTTCCGCTGACCGAGGCGGTCGCCCAGACCCGCGACATCAACCAGATGCTGGCGGCGCGGCAGTTCGAGCGCGCGCTCGCGCTCCGCGGCCGCAGCTTCAACAACTCGGTGGAGACGCTGAACACGCTGCTGCGTGCGCTCCCGCATCCCGTGCAGGACAACCAGCGCAGGATCAAGGTCGGCGTGATCCACGCGGGTGCGCCAGCGCCGGGCATGAACACAGCCGTGCGCGCGGCTGTCCGGCTCACGCTGGACCAGGGCCACCAGGTATTCGGCATCCGGCGCGGCTTCGCGGGATTCGCCGCCGGCGAAATTCGCGAGATGAACTGGATGAGCGTCAACGGGTGGGCGGGCATGGGTGGCGCCGAACTTGGCACCAGTCGCGACGTGCCGGCCGGTTCCGACCTGTACGCGATCGCCCGCGCCATCGAAACGCACGGCCTCGAAGCCCTGCTGGTGGTCGGCGGATGGGAAGCCTACGAATCCGTCAACCGCCTCTTCGACGAGCGGCGCAACTTCCCGGCGTTCACCATCCCGATCGTGTGCCTGCCAGCCACCATTGATAACAACGTGCCAGGCACGGAGCTGAGCATCGGTGCCGACACCGCGCTCAACAGCATCGTCTGCGCGGTCGACAAGATCAAGCAGTCGGCCGTGGCCGAGCGCCGCTGCTTTGTCGTCGAGGTGATGGGCAAGCGGTGCGGCTACCTCGCGCTGATGGGAGGGCTGGCGACCGGCGCCGAACGCGTCTACCTGCACGAGGAGGGTGTGACGCTCCAGACACTTGAGACCGACCTCCGCATGCTGGTCAACGGCTTCAAGCAGGGCAAGCGGCTCGGCCTCATGATTCGGAACGAGGACGCCAACACGATCTACGACACCACGTTCATGTGCAAGCTGTTCGAGGAGGAAGGCGGCCATCTGTTCGACGTGCGCGCGAGCATCCTCGGCCATCTGCAGCAGGGCGGCGATCCGTCGCCATTCGATCGCATCCAGGCGACCAGGCTTGCACGCCTGTCGGTCGAGTTCCTGATCGACGAGGTCGGACGGTCGGGTCACGCTGCGGCCTTCATCGGATCAATCGAGGGCAAAGTCGAGTTCCACTCGTTCGAGGACTACACACGAATGATCGACGCGCCGAATCGGCGCCCGAAGAATCAGTGGTGGCTCGAACTGCGGAGCGTCAACGACGCGCTGGCACAGCCTGCTCCGCGCGGGGTGGCGTGACGGGACCTGGCGTGGTGTGAGGTGGCGTGGTGTGAGGCGGCGTGGCGTCGCGCGGGGACGGGATGACGCCGGCGCCACAGCCCGAGGGCGTCACGCCCCCGGGCCATGGCGGCTCAGCCGCTTGCCGATCTACTTGCCGATCTTGATCAACTCGACATCGAAGACCAGCATGCCCCTCGGCATGCCTGGCTGGCCTTTGTACGCGAGGTCTTCGGGAATCCAGAACCGGCACTTCTGGCCCTCGACCATCAGCTGCACGCCCTCGGTCCAGCCGGCAATCACCTGGTCGAGCGGGAACGCAATGGCCTGGCCGCGCGAAACCGAGCTGTCGAACAGCTTGCCGTCGGTCGTCCATCCCGAGTAGTGCACCGTCACGGTCTGGGACGACTTCGGGTGCGCCGTGCCGGTGCCGGGCTTGAGCTCCTTCCACGCGAGGCCGGAGGAGGTCTTCTTTGCGTCGGCAGGCGGAGCGGCAACATCGGGCGGCACCGTGAGCACCTCGGGCGGAGGCGGCGGTTGGGTGATGCCGAGCAGTTCGACGTCGAACACGAGCAGGCCTTTCGGCTTGCCCTCGGCGCCCTTGTACGCCAGCGCCTCCGGAATCCACAGCCTGCGCTTCTCGCCGACGACCATCAACTGGATGCCCTCGGAAAATCCGGCAATCACCCGATTCACCGGGAACATGCTGGGCTTGCCGCGCACGACGGAGCTGTCGAAGGCCGCCCCGTCGGTCGTCCATCCGGTGTAGTTGATGGTGACCTGCTCGGTGGGCTTTGGGGTGGCGGTGCCGGTGCCCGGACTCAGGATCTTCGTGGCGAGGCCGGACGCGGTCTTCACGGCGTCGGCCGGCGGTGCCGCCACATCAGGCGGAGCGGAAGGTGGAAGCGGCCGGGTCGTCACCGGCGGGTTAGCAGGAGCCTGCTGCCGCGCCGAGGCGGGCATGGCGGTGACCGCGACGAGGGCGGCCGCGCAGGCCAGAAGGGCGACGGGACGGAAATGCGAGCGTGTCATTCGGTAGCCGGTTCCTTTCGCTTACGAGGTGCAGCAGTGCGCGTCCGCGGCTTGCGGGGCGCGGTGGTCTTGTCTTTGGGGGCGGCCGCATCGGACCTCCGCCGTCGCCGCGGCTTCGCGCCGGCAGGCTCTGCGTCTGCGGCCTGTCCGGCCACATCCGACGTCTGTTCTCCACGGCCGGGGGCGGAGGCCTCGTCGGCAGCGGGAGCCCCGGCCGCGTCGGTCGCGACGCCCATCGCCCCGCCGGCCTCGCCGTCGGGCACAGGTTGGTCGCCCGGTTCGCCAGCTCCGCCGCCGGCAATCGCCGCCGCCTCCGCGTCGGTCACCTCGGCGGGCCACGACGGGGCATGCACCGGGCGCAACTGCGGCCCCTGGAAGACGCGCAGCACGCCTTGCCGATCGCGTTCGACCCTCACGATCCCATCTCGCTGAACGGCACGGAGAATCTCGACGAGGTTGCCGTGACGCCGTTCGTCGAAGCTGGGATCGACCGCGCGCATCGCCTGCTTCACGTTGCGGATGTACATCGGCCAGCGC
>Ga0315286_10002324_pt1 | contig 17714 bp, 14 predicted proteins | sample YL17G10_0_MG_FD_205038 | JGI IMG/M metagenome (GOLD analysis project Ga0315286, IMG submission 205038) | Sediment microbial communities from Yellowstone Lake, YNP, Wyoming, USA - YL17G10_0 | ecosystem: Environmental > Aquatic > Freshwater > Lake > Sediment | place: USA: Wyoming | collected...
GCTTCGCATTCTGCTGTGTACATCCGAGGCCGTGCCGTTCGCCAAGACGGGCGGACTGGCGGACGTCGCGGGAGCGCTGCCTCCCGCCCTCGCCAAGCTCGGACACGATGTCCGACTGGCGCTGCCGAAGTACGCCGAGATCGACGCGAAGATCGCCACCCAGCCGGTGGCGGGAAGCTTCGAGGTCCCTATCGGCCAGAAGCCTGTTGCTGTGACGGTTGAGCGCACCGACGCGCTCCAGGGCGTTCCGACCTATCTGATCAACTGCCCGGAGTACTTCGGCCGAAAGGGCCTCTACGGGCACCCCGATGATGCAGAGCGGTTCGGGTGCTTCTGCCTGGCGGTGCTGGAGTTCCTGGCAAAGAGCGACTGGCGGCCGGACGTGATCCACTGCAATGATTGGCAGACCGCTCTCATCCCGGTGCAGTTGAAGACCAGGTATGCGGACCATCCCGTCTTGTCGCAGATCGGGACGCTGCTGACGATCCACAACCTCGCCTACCAGGGCGTGTTCGAGCGCGCGACCATGAACGCGGCCGGGCTCGACGAGTTGCTGTGGTCGGTAGACGGGGTGGAGTTCTACGGTCAGGTGAACTTCCTCAAGGCCGGACTTCTCTATGCCGATGTGTTGAATACCGTCAGCAGGAAATACGCGGAGGAGATTCAGACGCCGGAGTACGGTGAGCGGCTCGAGGGAGTGCTCGCCCAGCGCCGGGGCGATCTCTTTGGCATCCTGAATGGCATTGACTACGGGGACTGGGACCCGGCCACCGATCGCTTCATCGCGGCGAACTTCGACCCCGGCAACCTTGCCCCGAAGGACGCTAACAAGGCGGCGCTTCAGCAGCGCTATCACCTGCCGGAACGAGCTGACGCGCCGCTGTTTGGCCTGGTTTCCCGGCTGGCGGGGCAAAAGGGGCTCGACCTGCTCGCCGAGGCGCTGCCTCACTTCCTCCGCCTAGACGTGCAGTTCGTGCTGCTGGGAACCGGCGAGCCGGAATACCAAGATGCGCTCTCTCGACTGGGAGAGAGCTTCCCGGATAAGATGGGTGTCGCCCTAGCCTTCGACAATGCACTCGCCCATCTGATCTATGCCGGGTCGGACATGTTCCTGATGCCCTCGCGGTACGAGCCTTGTGGCCTCGGCCAGATGATCAGCCTCCGCTATGGGACGGTGCCCGTGGTCCGCAGCACCGGCGGCCTGGCGGATACCATCACTGACTTCGACCCGGAGACGGGGAAGGGAAACGGCTTCGCCTTCGATGATTACAGCGCCACCGCGCTCATGGGCGCGATGGTGCGGAGCGTCGAGACCTACCACATTGGGCCGCTCTGGTCGCGTCTCGTCCAGAATGCGATGGCCTGCGACTTCTCCTGGGGCCGGTCCGCGGCGGAGTACGAAGGCCTATACGAGCGCGCGGTGCGGGCAAGGCGGAGGAGCTAGCTTGCCCGTCTACCAGCCGAGCGCGGTGGTCGGCAACTCCCGCGTGCTCGTGACGCTCGGGCTGAGCGGCGAGCTGATGACGTTCTTCTACCCGCACATTGACTTCAGCCAGAACCTGCACGAGGGTATGCCCGCAGTCTATTTCCCCGGCGAGCGCGGCCGCTCGGGCCACCTCATCTGGACGTTCGAGCCGTCGTGGCAGGCAAGCCAGCGCTATCTGGGGAGCACAAACATCGTCGAGACCGAGCTGTCCCATGTTCCCACCGGCCTTTCGCTCCGCATCACCGATATGGTGCATCCCTCCGAGCCCATGCTGCTGCGGCGCTTCACCGCCCGCAACCCGACGGGGAAGCCCATGCAGGTGAAGCTGTTTCAGTATCTCGACGTGCAGTTGGGAGAGATCGAAGAGAAGAACGCCATCCACTTTCACCCCGACCGGAACACGGCCGTCGCCTACTGGCGCAACATCTGCTTCGCCATCACCGGAAGCCCTTTCGACGAGTACGGCTGCGGACGGGCCAGCCCCGGGAGCAGCAACTCGGCGAAAGGACAGATGGAGCACGGTGTGCTCAACCGCCAGCAGGAGGAGATCGGCAACATTGATCTGGCGGTCGGCTGGGAGCTGACCCTCGGCCCCGGCGATGAGGCGTCACGCGACCTGATGATAGCGGCCGACTCGAACGAGCAGGCGGCCGTTGCCCGCGCCCAGGGGATTGTCGAGCTGGGTTGGGAGGCCGCGCTGGGATGGACGAAGGCACGGTGGGATGCCCATGTCCAGGCCGCGCAGCCGGTGGTGATGGATCACGACCTGGCAGAGGCCTACTACAGGTCTCTGCTTGCCATTGACCTACTCACCGACCCGGACACGGGCTCGGTGCTGGCCGCGCCGGAGTTCGACCCTTTCTTCGAGCGTTCGGGCGGCTACGGCTACTGCTGGCCCCGCGACGCGGTGGATGTGTGCCTGGTGATGGAGGCGGCCGGGTTTCCCCAACACCTCGGGCGGTTCCTCTCCTGGGCGCGGCGCTCGCAGCGTCCGGAGGGTTACTGGGAGCAGCGCTACTGGTTGAGCGGGCAGCGCGGCCCCGCCTGGTGTACGGCGGAGGATTCCCTTCAGATTGACCAGACCGCCTCGGTCCTCTTCGCGATGGGGCGGCACGCCCGGGCGCTGGACGAGCGCCCGAGGCTGGAGTTCCTCGAGGAGATCTGGGATGCCGCCCGCCGCGCGGCCGGCTACCTCGCACGTTCGATCTCCCCCGAAACCGGCCTGCACACGGCCGCCTTCGATCTGTGGGAGACCTTCCGCGGCACCTTCACCTACTCCAATGGGGCCATCTCCGCTGCCCTGCGAGAGGCCGCCTATCTTGCCCGCCAGATCAAGCAGGATCGCCTGGCGGATCGGTGGGAGGCGCTCGCCGCCACGGTGAAGCAGGCGTTGATGACCCGTCTCTGGCAGGGCGATGGCTTCGCTCGCGGCATGGACGCCAGCGGGCAGCTCGACCGGGCATTGGATGCGTCTGCCATGGGCCTCATCACGCCCTTCGAAGTGCTGCGACTGGACGACCCGGCGGAGCTGGAGACCGCCCGCAAGATGGTGGCAGGCCTTGCCGGACGGCTCGCCCGTCCGGCCTACGGGGCCGAGGCGATGCTGCGATTCGAGGGGGACGAGTACGCCGGCGGAGGCCCGAGCGCGCTCGCCACCGTCTGGTTCGCCCGGTCGCTGCTGCGCCTTGCCCTCGCCCCCGGCACACCACAGGAGGAGGCGAACTCGCACCGCGACCGGGCAGTGGCGTCGCTGAGAGCCGTGCTGCGGTCGGGGACGACCACCGGCCTGCTGCCCGAGATGATGGGGCCCGGACCGGGCGGCCACTGGGCGGTACCCCACGCATGGACGACGGGCGGCTTCGTAGCGGCCTGCCTGTTGCTCGACCAACTCGCCCATTCGGACACAGCACAATGAGGAGACCAAGATCATGACGAGCAACGCATCCGACGGGGCCGCAGGCGCGTTCGCCCTCGTGCTGCACGGCCATCTACCATATGTGCTCACCCACGGCACCTGGCCCCACGGGTCGGATATGCTCTTCGAGTGCGCGGCGGAAAGCTACCTGCCGCTCGCCCGGATCTTCGACCGGCTTGTCGGAGAAGGGATCTCGCCGAAGGTCACGCTCGGCATCACCCCCGTACTGGCTGAGCAGCTCGCCGATCCCGACTTCAAGCAGCAGTTCCCGGAGTACCTCGAGATGAGGGCCCGCACCGCCGCGGAGAACCGCGACGAGTTCAGGAAGACCCAGCAGCCGGAAGCGGCCGACCTCGCGGAGATGTGGCGGGAGCATTTCATCTCGATCAAGGCGAGCTTCACCGGGGCCTTTGGCTCCGATCTCATCGCAGGCTTCAGGCGTCTTCAGGATGAAGGCCACATCGAGATCATCACGTCGGCCGCCACCCACGGCTACCTGCCACTGCTCGGGCGGGACGAAAGCATCCAGGCACAGGTCAAGGAGGCGGTCGCCTCTTACGCCAGACACTTCGGGCGGCCGCCGAGGGGATTCTGGCTGCCGGAGTGCGGCTACCGCCCGCGCTACGCCTGGTCGTCTCCGCTGCCAAACGCAGGCATCCAGGAGCCGCAGCTGCGGAAGGGCGTTGAGGAGTTTCTGGCGGAGAATGGTCTGAAATACTTCATAGTTGACACCGCGACGCTTCTTGGCGGCGCGGCCGCGGGCGTCTACGTGGATCGTTTCACCGGCCTGCAGCGTTTGTGGGAGCAGTTCCGCGCCTCCTACCAACCCGGCCCGGTTGATGTCGAGAGGTCACCCTACGAGGTGTACCTGGCCGCCTCCGCGGTCGAGGACCGGCCCCCGGTGGCCGTCTTCGGCCGGGATGAGCGAACCGGCATCCAGGTGTGGAGCGGCGAGCAAGGCTACCCGGGCGACGGCTGGTACCTGGACTTCCACAAGAAGCACTTCCCGGGCGGACACCGCTACTGGCGCGTCACCTCCGCCAAGTCCGACCTGGGGTCGAAGCTGATCTACGAGCCCTGCCGCGCGGCGGACAGAGTCCCCGAGAACGCAGAGCATTTCTGCGGCCTCGTCCATGAACTCCTGGCCCAGCACAAGGCGAAGACGGGGAAACACGGCGTCCTCTGCGCGCCCTATGATGCAGAGCTGTTCGGGCACTGGTGGTTCGAGGGGCCGGAGTGGCTCTACCGGGTCATCAAGGGCATCCACGAGAACCCGGCGGTGGAGCTGGCGACCTGCTCGGACTACTTGGAGGCGAACACCCCCCAGGCCGCGGTGGCCTTGCCCGAAAGCTCCTGGGGGCAGGGCGGCTTCCACTGGGTGTGGATGAACGACTGGACCACGTGGATCTGGGAGAAAGTCTACGGGGATGAGGACGAGTTCCCCGCGCTCGCCCAACAGGCGCTCGATCGCAAGGACGAGAAGCTCTGGCAGATCGTGGGCCAGGCGGCAAGGGAGCTGCTGCTGCTGGAGGCGTCCGACTGGCCCTTCCTGATCTCTACCTGGAGCGCCCGCGACTACGCGGAGCGCCGCGCCGCGCTCCACCATGACGCTTTCACTCGGCTCGTAGGCATGGCTAGAAGGCAGGCGGCGGGAGAGGCAATCTCGCCCGAGGACGAGCAGTTCCTAACCGATTGCCAGCAGCAGGACGCGCTCTTCCCCGACCTCGACCTAGCCTGGTGGTCCCGCCTCGATCGGCCGCCGAGCGGCTGAGCCGAGGACTGCTGGCTCGCACAACGAGGAAAGCGCGCCCCAGCATCGTAGATACCGGTGCAGCCACCCACATTCCGAGGGACCGATTGTATGCCGGGCAACTTCGTGTCGCCTTCCGATATGTTGGTTCGCAGCCTGCGGCGCCGGCTGTGGCTGGAGCGTGCCTGCTGGCTCGTGGCTATAGGTGTGCTCGCCGCCGTGCACTTCGGCGCGCTGCCGGGCGGCCGGCGCGCGGTGCTCATCATGGTGAACGGTCAGCCTGTGACGGTGGTGGCGAGCCGGGCCGACGCCAACAGGGTGCTCGATGAACTGAAGGGGGCGACGGAAGCGCCGGCCGGCGAGGTGACCTTTCCCGAGAGGGTCACGTTCCATAGCGTGCCGGCGTCCCGCAACCCCGTTCAGTCGGATTCGGAGGCGATGAAGGCCCTTGCCGCCGTCGTCCACCCCGTTGTCCGCGCTGCCGCCATAGTGACGAACGGCGAGGTGGTGCTCGGCCTGCCCGACCAGAAAGAGGCGCTGAAGACGCTCTCCGCCATACTCCGCAAGCTCTCGCCGCCGGGCGAGGACGTGAAGGTGTTCTTCAAGGAGCAGGTGCGCGTTGAGACGCGCGACGTGCCACCAGACAAGCTCTATCCGAGCGCGGAGAAAGCGCTCGCGAAGATCGAGCAGGCCTCGGCGCCCAAGGGGGAGTACGAGGTGAGGCCGGGGGATTCCGCCTGGGGAATCGCGCGGAAGTACAACGTACCCCTCTCGCGCCTGGCGGCGGCCAACCCGGATGCGAACATGGACCGAGTGATAGCCGGCGAGCGGGTGAAGATCCCCGGCGAGCTGCCGCCGATCACTGTCATCGCCCGCCTGGAGATCGAGGAGCAGGTAGGGGAGGGCATCGACGCGCGCACGCGGAAGGTGAGGATCACCTATGAGAACGGCGCCGTAGTCAGCCGCGAGGTGATCGGCCGTCCGCCGCGCCGCGCGACCGCCTTCACGCGACCCGCGCGGCGACCGGGCCCGGGGGAGGTCATCCGATGATCGGGCGCCGCCGATCGAGCAAGGCGAATCTCATCGCGCTGATAGTGGTGCTGTTGCTGTGCATCTGGTTGCTCTACAAGCTATTCATCGGGATCCCGCCCGCCCCGCCGCCCGTCGTGAAGACGGCGCGGCTCGTCCGGTCCGCGGCGACGTAGGCTGATGGGGCGACCCGGCGGGTCGCCCCTACCCGCACCACCTCAGCGTGTTTTCGATCAGTGCCCGCGCCTCTGCCTCGCTCTGACACCAGACGTTCAGCATGAGCCGTCGGTGGTCGAGCTCGCGGCAGGCGGTCTCCACCTCCTCCGGGCGCAAGCCGAAGGTGACGCTGACGCCGGCCTCCTGGATCTCGCGGAGCATCCGCTTGTGGCGGAGGGCGCTGGTGTTCGGCTCCGGCACCCACTGGATGCAGTGCAGCCCCTGCTGTGCGAGGAGGGCGGGCACGTGCACCTCGGTTCCGATGCCGTCGAGATGGAAGGCGCCGTTGTCCAGCTTGCGGCAAATCGCGCCAAGCTCGTCGGCGAAGAGGTCGGCGAACACCCTGGGTGAGATCATCGAGTTGAAGTCGCACTGGGTCATGTAGGTGCGGCCGCGGGAGAGCACCGGCCACCAGGGGGTGGTCACATCCTGTCGCCCCGCGAACCAGGAGACGTTGTCCTCGTAGGCCTGCATCCAGAGGGTGTGGCAATGATCCACCGCCCGCTTCACCACCTCCGGCCGCTCGACTACGTCGAAGAGAAGCTGCTGCGTACCGACTGCGCTGGCGAGGATGTCGGCGCCGCCCCCGAGATCGGCGATGCTCACGACAAGCTCGTCCCCAAGCTCGTCGAGCAGCGCGTTGGTGGCGCGCCTGATCGCCGTCCACCACTTGCCGTGCGGATCGAAGCGCAGCCGCTCGAACTCGCTGATATCAGAAAGGAACTCCGGGAACCAGGTGGTGTCCCAGTGGCTGAAGTCGGCCTCTCCGCCGATGCACGCGTGGAGAACGCCCGGGCCGAAGTTGGTGAAGTTGTGGGGATAGCCCTCGGCAAGGAAGGCCGTCCCCGCCAGCCAGTGACGCGCCCAAGCGACCATACTCTCCGGCAGTATGCGGTCCTCGGGCCGCGGGATGCTCGGCGGCGGGACAGAGCTGTCCGGGTAGTCCTTCGGCGCGGTGAGGAACAGCAGAGGCCTGTCCGTCTCCGCCCCATGCCAGAAGCGGTCGAATCGGTCGGCGATCTCCGGGTAGCTGTTGCAGAACTGCATGGCGGCGTCACTCCTTGGCCCGGCTACTACTGCGCGGCCGGACGCGCCCCCTGCCTGTCGGCCCACCGTCTCCCCCGAAGGCGGCCGTGTGCTGCCATCGGAACATACGTCGAACCAGCGGAGTTGCCGATGAGAGCGTGGAGTGGTATAGAGACATCGGTCACGGGGTCCGGAGCCCGTGTTCCCCATAAACGCCCCGTCTCTCGGACGGGGAAACGGCCAGCAACGCCCGCACACGCGGCGTTGCTGGCCTTTGCATGGCCCCGCCACGAGAGCGCCGCTCGCGGCATTTGCCGCGGCAGCTACTCGAGGTTCGCGTGGCGGAGGTCCATCGCCTCGTCGGTGACGCCGAGCCGCTGCCGGAGCATCATAACCACTGCGTCCAGCGCAACCAGTGCGCTTTGCTCGAAGACTGAACCACCATACTGCTGTGAGACGCCGGCGGGAATCAGCACAACCAAGTCTGCCAATGAGCTCAGCACCGAGGAGTCCGCGGCTGTCACCACCAGCACCTTGCCGCCGGCCTCCGATGCGAGGCGGGCAACCGTGCAGGTGACAGCGGTTTCGCCGGTGCGGGACACGGCGACCAGGGCATCGCCTCTGCCGAGCAGCGGGGCGGTCGTCCCCCCGACCATGTGGGCGCGAAGGCCCAAGTGTGTAAGCCGCATCGCGAAGCAGCGCCCTACGAGCCCGGAGCGACCCTCCCCGGTGACGAAGACGGCTCTCGCCCGCTGGATCGCATCACAGAGCGCCGCAATCTCGCCTTCGGACACCCGCGACAGCGCCTCGCGCAGCTCCGCTAAGATGGCGCCCGATGCCTCGCCGAAATCCATGTCTCAATCTCTCCTGAAACGCCCTCAGGGCGCCACATTAGGCTCCAGGACCGCTGGGAGGGGATCGCCCATGAAGCGAAGACGATCCCCAGGGGTATTTCGGGGCCTGCCGGCAAGCTCCTTGGGGGGTCTGAGCGCGGAGGGGGGCAGGCAAGGTCTCTTTCGCCATATTGGTACCACCGTGCGTACATGGAACAATACCAGTGGTTCCAGGAGGTAGCAAGAGTGGCGACCTGGCAGAAAAGCCTTCGCCGCTGCGGTTTCACACTGATCGAGGTGCTGATCGTCATCACGGTCATCGCGATTCTCGCGTTGCTCGTGGTCCCTCGCGCAATGGGGGCTCAACGAAAGGCAAAGGAAGCCCAGCTCCGCGGAAACCTCAAGCAACTCCGCGATGGCATAGAGCGATTCGAGGCCACCTCCGCTGCGTGGCCGCCCGCCCTCGGCGACCTGATGGCCTCAACCGGATCGGACATCAGCGCGGATTTGGATGGGCGGGGCGGCTCAGTAGACCGGATGGCCTACGACGGGCCGTACCTGGTGACGGGCAGCGGGGCCCTTCCTCCCGACCCCTTCACGGAAGCACCCGACTGGACCTATGACAACACAACGGGTGCGGTGCATAGCTCCAGCACCCTCACGTCCATATCGGGCAGCGCCTACAACACCTGGTAACACCGCGGCGTCGCATAGAGGCTGTTTCGTAACCTCCAAAGGAGGTTATGAAACAGCGTGGCCGGTGCGGCAGGACTCGGAATGCGCATTTCATGCCACTGTGCGTCTCGCTCAGCCACCCCATCCGGGATCATGAAATGCGCTCTACTCATACGTGCACATCGAGATCGGCAGTGATCTCGAACTGACAGGCTGAGTCACCCAGGCCCCAGCACTTGGTTTCGCGCGTCCGCACCGTGCGGCCGAGCTTCGCCTCGAGCGCGCCTGTGATCACCCCCCGTTCGAGGTGGCAGACTGGCCGCCCGACCTGGGGCAGCCCCTGGCAGGTCGAGCACTCGTCCTCCTCGATCTGAGCACCTGACTCGGCGCAGTCGGTCACCCGAATCCGCCCGAGCCCAGCTGCGGTCCACAGAGCCGGCAGCTCCTCGAGCGAGTCGCAGAGGCCATCGCCGCGAAGGTTGGGCGCCACCGCGTCGCGCCCGAACTGCCGGCCGAGCGCGTAGAGCATGTCGTCCATCCCCGGCCCGAGGTCTTGCAGCGCGAGACGGAGTGCGCGAAAGAGGATCTGCCGAGCGGATGGAGACCCGGCTGCATCCGGTCCAGTCGGCCGCGCCAGCGCGGTGCGGAGCTCGGCGGTGACCTCGTGGACGGCCTGCCCGATCTGGTCGCGATCGCGGAAACTGCCGGCCAGGTTCAGCGCCAGGATCTCGTCGGGCACGATCACCTCGTTCGCGCCGGAGCGGCGGAGCTTGGGAACCGACGATGCCGCATGGGCGCGCGCCACGATGCGCAGCCGCGGGTTTAGGTCATGTGCGCTGAGGGAGACGAAGACATTGTCCGCGTCCGACCCAAGCGCGACGATGAGGCCCGCGGCGCGCTCGATGCCGGCGCGCAGCAGCAGGTCCTCGTCATCGGCGTCGCCCAAGAGGGTGGGCGCGCCCTCCTCCAGCCAGCGGGCGTGCTGGCTCTCATCCGAGGTCAGCACCACGAAGGCGATGCCGCGCGCCCGCAGGTCTGCGACCAGCAGCGGCGCGAGCACGGTGTCGGCTGCAACTACGATATGGTCCGTAAGCGCCTTGATCGCTCGCTCGTTTTCCTCCATGGGATCTGCTCCTCTGGCGGCCAGGCTGATCAGCCGCGCCGCGTAGGTGCTGAGCGTGACCGCTACCGCCGCCAGCGCGACGATCATCAGTCCCGCGGTGAAGACCTCCCCGGCGCGGGTGGCCGGGTAGATGTTGCCATAGCCAATGGTGGTTATCGTGGCAAGGGTGAAGATGAGGGCGGTGAGGAAGTCCCAGCGCTCGAGCGCCATGTAGGTCCCGGTCGCGCCAAGGGTGACCGCGGCGAGCACGAGCAGCGTCACTGCCGCCGCGCTGGACAAGAGAGAGGAAACGCGCTGCTTCATGGCAGGCTCGTCCGGCTATCCGCCTTCGTCATTCGTGGACTCGTCGGGTTCCATCCCCTCGGGCCACTGGAACTGACTCGACTGCAGCTCCTCGAGCAACTGCAGCGCCTCCTTGAGCCGGTTGCTCGTGACGTAGATGATGGCGTAGTCGTCGGTCGCCCCGTCGGAAAGACGCGTGAGCGGAGCGGTGATAGGGCCATGCTCTTGCACCATTGACTGTATACCGGCCTCGGCCAACGCTGCCCTGATGATGTCGGCCTCGCCCACTTGGGCCTCGCAGAGGCGGACCACGTCGGGCCCGGAGGCCCAGTCTCCCGGCGGAGCCGGGTCCGGCTCGACCAGCTTCGCGCCGCAGTCGGCGCAGCGTGTCACCCCGGGCCGATACTCGGAAAGACACTTCGGGCAGTAAGGCATGTGGGCACCTCGCGAGGGAGCGTTTCGTGGTATGTAGGTCGCTTACCTGTCCCGCCGTCAGGAGGTAACAGTTCGCGCTTGATGAGAGGGGTTTGCTGGCTACGAAGTTGGCCTGGTCTGCATCCCCGGCGGGGAGGCCGCCTCGCGGGACCTCACCCCGCGTCGGGAAATGTACTCATCCGCTAACTTCTCCGCCCCCTCTCCGTGCACGGAGAGGGGGAAGGGGGGTGAGGTTCCGAGGGCCGGCAGTGAACGTGCAAAGGCGTCTGGGGGCAGTCGGAACGCCTGAGTCCTCACGATTCGTGGATTGCCACGTCAGCCAGCGGGATGAGCGTAGCAGTAGAGACACCGATTGGGGCAGGGGAGGTAGCGGCCGATGTCGAGGCTCACGGTACAGCCGCAGAGTTCCCGCTGGCCGCGGGCGCGCTCGGTGCGGCAGGGCTCGTTTGCCGGGTGGAGCGCGGCGAGAAGCTCGCCGTCTATGCAACGCTGCATCGGGAAGCCTGGCTCGCAGCAGGTGATCAGTTGCATGTCGAGTCCCCCGGCCTCCCCTGCGAGCGCCGAGATGAACTGGTGACGCGCTTCGGCGGCGTATTCCTCGAACTCGATCCCCGCCTGCGCTAGCCGCCGCACTACCTTGCGGTACATCGTCGCGAAGGAAATGTGAACGGCCGGGACTCCAGCGCGGGCGAAGGCCTCGGCGAGGGAGCGGAACAAGCACAGGTCAACGTTGCTGACAAGTTCGTCCCCACGCCGCCCGGAAACGAGTGGGTCATAGCGCCAGTGGATGCGCCGGGGGTCGCCGACCAGTGCCACGATGTCGTCGAGCAGCGCGAGCTGCGTCTGCGGGGGAGGCACGTTCGGCTCGACGAACGTCCCCCCAAGCCCGGTCACGGTCCAGTGAACGAAGACCTGTCCGACCCGTCCGACCATATCGCGGAGAGCGCGGTGTGCGAGCAGATTCGCCGGGTCTTTCGTCCACACCACGAGCGTGTGGACTCGATGCGGCCCGACCTGCTCCAGACGCTGCACCAGGTAGTCGGGGCAGTGAGCGACCAGCTCCGTGCGCCGGGATGCGCTGATGATCTTCTTCATGCTAGACCAGGGTTGTTCGGGCAGGTCGGACCCGTTGGACCTGTCGGACTTGTCGGACGGAGGGGGCACGCTAAGCGGCGATGCGCGCAGCTCCGGACATCATGCCTCGCAGGGCCTCGAGGGCCTTCTTCGCTTGGATGTCTTTCTCGCTGAGCGGCGGGATGTATTCCTTGCTCTCCGGCTGCTCGATCTTGAGGTCGGGCTCGATGCCCTTCTTGTCTATGTCGCGGAGCTTCGGCGTGAAGTAGCGTGCGGTAGTCAGCACCAGGGCCGATTTGTCTCGCAGCGGGATAACGGTTTGCACCAGGCCCTTGCCGAAGGTCTTGGTTCCCACGAGTGTGCCGAGCTGAGCATCCTGGATCGCTCCCGCCAGAATCTCGGCCGCGCTCGCGGTGCCCAGGTTAGTGAGCACAACCATTGGCAGCTCGAACCGCTTCGAGCCGTCCACCGCGTTTCGCGGCTCTGGCTTGCCGCCTCTCTCCTGGATGTAAACAACGGGGCCGGCGCCGATGAACTGGCTCGCCGCCCGGACGCAGACCTCGAGGCCGCCGCCGGCGTTGTTCCGGAGGTCGAGCAGCAGCCCGCGGAAGCTCTGGGAGCGCAGATCGTGCAGGGCCTCCTTCACCATCTCAGGGGTGTTGTCGTTGAAGGTGTTGATGCGCAGGTATCCGATCTTCTCCGGCAGCATCTTGTGCTCGACGCTTCGCACCTCGATGACGGCGCGGGTGACTTTCATCTCCATCGCCTGAGGCTGTCCCTCCCGTGCGATCTGGAGCCGTACGGCGGTGCCCGCGGGCCCCTTGATCCTGCTCACCACCTCGCCCAGGCTCAGGCCCGCGGTGAGGGTGTCATCTACTCGCAGCACCTGATCGCCGGGGCGGATCCCGGCGCGGCTGGCCGGGCTATCGGGCAATGGCGCGACGATCACGACCTGGAAGCGTTTCGGTTCCGCCAGGTCGGCCCCGCAGACAGGACAGACCAGACCCTTGAGTTCCTTCTGCAGGGCTGGCGGCAGGTCCATCTCCCGCAGGCCGATCTCAGCGCCGATGCCGCCGAAGTGCCCCTCATTCTCCTCCTGGAACGACTTGAACTCGGCCGGCGTCATGAAGCGGCTGTAGTGGTCTTCATAGGGGGCCGCTCGAAGCACCGAGAGCATGCCGCGAACCGCGCCGTAGGTGAGTTCGTCTTCCTTCGCGATGGGGGTGACATACTGGCGCCGGACGTGGGAGAGCACCTCCTGAAAGGTCTCGAGGGGGCGCACACTGACGTCGTCCATGCCGGCCGCGGCGGTTCCACCAGCGCCCAGCCCCAGCACGCCGCTGACGATCCTGGCGGCGGCGGTGTTCTCGGCCCCGCCGGTGGCGCTCCCGAACTCCTTGCCCGCGACAAAGCAGCTGATCATCAGCGTGATGACCAGCAGCGCGACCACGACCTGATAGCGCATCCTCATCCGTCAGCACCTCACATCGCGTTACATGCCACAAAAAGCAGCGAGGAGCCGAAGCCCCTCGCTACCTTTGCCACTTGGCTGCCCCCCACCGCTCTATGCGACCGCCCTATTCGGACACGTGTATGCGGAACACCTTCATGTCGTGAATAGCAAAGGCGATTCCCTCATACACCATCGTGCAATCCCGCGAGAACGTAATGGCCTGGTGGTTCACCACCGCGCTTGCCAGGAACTGGTCGGCGCCACCTGCCGCCGGCGCCGCGCCCAGCGGGGGCAGTCCACCGCGTCCGCCGCGGCCACCACCCCTGCCGCCTCCGCCGCGCATGCCGCCACCTCCACCTCTCATGCCGCCGCCGCCGCGCATGCCGCCGCCTCCACCTCTCATGCCGCCGCCGCCGCGCATGCCGCCGCCGCCGCGACGACCGCCCCCACCGAAGCCACCGGTCAGGACCAGGTGAAACTCACTGCGGGCAGTCATCGTCCCAAAACCGGGCGCTTCCGCGCGCCCCCGCCCGCCACGCATCCCGCCGCGGCCACCGCCTCTGCCACCCCGGCCACCGCCCATGCCGCCGCCTCTGCCACCCCGTCCGCCGCCCATGCCGCCCCCTCGTCCGCCGCCGCCCGCCCGCATCGAGCCTCGCGTGCCCCCACCGCGCATCGCGCCCCCGGCCGTCTGGCGGCCCGCCACCGCGGCGCCCCCACCGGAGAACTGATAGATCTCAATCAGAGGTGGATAGCCATACCTCTTCAGCACCTCCTCGAAGGTGCTCTGGAGCACGATGCCCTTCCCCGTCCGGACGGGCGCCGTCTTGCCCTTCAGGTACTGCGGGAATCCGGCGACGATCACATCGCTCACGACTGCATCCGCCCCCTCGCCGGTGAGGATGATGCCCAGCGCGATTCCCCGGTTCCTCCGGTAGTCATAGACCCACTGGGTCGCGGTCGGGTCCAGTGACGACGGCCGAACGGGAAACACCCACACCGGCGTTTCGGTCGGCCCCGGCGCGCCGAAGTTCGGCAGGCCGGCTACCGGAGAGGGAGCGACGGTCTGGAAGACCATAGTCGGGAAGACGATCCCGTGCGGCGGGCCGAATTTCTGCTGGATCTCGCGATACGATGCGCCGATGCGCACCCCGAACAGCCCGTCCTCGACTGCGCCTGCGGGAATCATGCCCCAGGCGATAGCGAGCACTCCGACCGATACGGCAAGGGCGAAACGCTTCGTTAGACCAAACATGTGCCTTGTTCCTCGTATCGCGATTGAAGGCTCCACATGCGGCTGCAGCGACCGGCCGGGCTCACCGCTACAGGTAGCCTCTAAGCTCTTCGGTGCTCATGCCCGCAGGCGGCGGCGCCGCCTCCGGTGCGAGAGGAGCCGCCTCGGCCGCGGCGGTTATCGCAGCGCCGATCTCGATCTCCCGGATGCGCATGGAATCGAGCGTGAAGCGGACCCCATGGTCAACATAGGTCAACTCGAGCACAGTGCCTGAGCTGACGGTCTGATCGGGATAGCCGTACTGGGAGATGACCTCCATGTATCCGTTCCCGAGGCCGATCCCTCTGGTGGTGCGGCCGCCTGGAGTGGGAGACATCCCGGCAAGCGTGATCGCCGTCACCTCGCCCTCGAGGCTGAGCGTCAAGACGATCACCGCGCCCCCCGGTCGCCGGTAGTACCAGTACATCCCGGGCCCCTGCACACCGGCCGCGCCCCCCGCGGTGCGGCCGCGGGCACCGCCGGCAGCCGCCGCCATTCCGCCGCCGCGTGCGCCGCCCCGGCCACCGCCGCCGCGCATTCCTCCGCCGCGGGCGCCGCCCCGGCCACCGCCGCCGCGCATTCCTCCGCCGCGGGCGCCGCCTCTACCACCACCCATGCCACCACCCCTGGCGCCACCGCCGCGGGCACCGCCTCCCCGCATTCCGCCGCGGGCAGCGGTCGGGCCGGCAGGACCAGACCGCGCAGAGGTCGCGCCACCGGCCGCACTTTCGGCGGCCTGCCGCTGCTGCTCTGGGGGAGCGACACTGATGGTGCCGAGAGGACCGATGTAGGCGGGCTGGCCGTATCCCGATCGGTCCAGTAAGGCGAGGGCTCTGTCACCGAGTCGGACGCCTGAGAGCTCTCTTTCAACCGCCCAGCAGCAGGAACTGAAACCACCGATTACCACCGTTAGGCTGACGCAGGCCCACACCGCTCTTCGCATTCAAAGGACCTCCCTGTGCCCCCGCGCTCTCACGCGCCCCGCTTCCCGGCCGGGCTTCGGCGAAGTCTAACACAAAGGCATACCAGTGTCAACGCTAACGCCTCCTGGCGCCGCTGAGAGACGCCTCGGCGCCGACGCCATCGCGAAGCCGCGCCATGCCGCCCGCACACCTCGGCCACTATTAGACCGAAAATGCTCGTGCGTAGTTCCACTGTTTTGGGGAATACTGGAAACGTACGGGATTCCCGACCGGTACCGTCGGGTAAGACCAGGCGGCAGAGGCCGTCTCGTTGGAGTAGTGGATAGTATGAGAAGCAGACGAAGGAAAGGTCTCAGGGTCAAGGCGGATGGGGTCATCTGCGCCGATCTTCCGCGCTGCGCTACCTGCGGCAAGGTGTTGTTGCGCCTACCCGCGGTGACGACGCGGGTACCGACGCGGGTGTTCCAATGTGCGGATTGCTTCTACCCGGGGACAGGCAGGAACCCCCGGCAGCCGGGCGTGGTGGCGTCGGACCAAACGCGCTGGCTCGATGAGGTAACGTCCGAGAACGGCTGACCTTCCAGGGTCCCACCTTCCGGAGAATTGAACGGGCGCGCCGCCTGGTGGCGGCGCGCCCGTTTTCTGTCCTCAGCTGCACCATTCAGCGCTGCCCTACGCTATTGGGGTTCGCACATCACAGTAATGTGCGAACCCCCTCCTAGGCCAACGTGGTGCCTTCTGTGAGTCTCGCCGAACCACCCCATTCGGCGAGACTCAATAGGGTTTCGCTCAAGCTCGCGCCTGCGCGACGAGGCTCGGCCTCTGCTGCACCAAACGCTGCTGAGTGACCACTGTTTCCTCAGCGAGCAGCTTCCGCAGCTTGACGATGGCCTTGCTCCGCTGCGCATACACGCACCCGACCCTCACCCTGCGCTCGCGCGCGATGTCGCGGATGCTTCGTCCGGTCAGAAGGGCGTCCATGACCTGCCGCTCGGCCTTCGTGAGCCGGGGCAGCAAGTGAACCACGCGCCGCCGTAGCAACGCAACGTCGAGGCGCTCGAGCAAGTCGTCCTCGAAACGGTGCCCGACCGTTTCGTTCATGTCCTCCAGTGGGACGATGGTCTTCATGTGGCTGGCCGCTTCGCCGCGGTCGTGCAAGTATCCCGGGATGCGAACCAGCGAGTACCGGTCACGGAGCCAGTGACGGATGGCCCCGATCCCGGTCTTCACCAGGTAGCTGTGGCACTCGTACGTCTGTCGGTGTGCCGCAGCCTCCCAGATCGCGGTCTCCGCTTCCTGATAGAGATCGCGGGCAGTCTCCCTATCCACCCCCAGCATACCGATGTAGTTCCAGATCTGGTGTGCAACTGCTGCGTCCATGGCTGCGATGTCTCCTGTGACGGCTGTTGCCCGAACATCTACCATCGAGTCTGCTTCGCTTGTCCTGTTGTCAGCCTCCTTTCTCTTCCGGTCGCCCCGAGAAAAGTGAATGGCCGCGAGGCGGCCATGAAATCAGCGCTAGAGGATCAAGACAGGGGATGGGTCACAGCACAGAGAGGCGACGAGGCCAGCACCTCGCGCGATGATCGAGCAAACGACCCTCGCCACCGAGAGGCCGGGATCGTACCATGAATCGGCTGCGACCTTCATCCCGACTACCTCTACGGATTCTCTTGCATCAGATGATGCAAGAGAATCGGCCTAACCAGCCATACGCCTGCTGCTCAAAAGTCCCCCGAATGATAGGCTGTGATTCGGGAAACTCCTTATCGTTGCCGGAATATAGCACAAGACCCATCAGTTTGCAAGGGGTGTCAAGCGTGTAACTGGTAACACATAGCGGGAGGAGTTCTACAAGAGTTCAAGAATCGGGCGACAAGTGGGATTTTGCAGCCTGACTGCACCAGGAGTCGCCGCCATGAAAGAAGCCATTTCGTTCCCCGAGTTGTCCGCTGGTACCGAGGCTCGGCCTGCCGCCTGCCCCCGTTGCGGCCGCGCCGGTATGGGCTGGCATCGCGGCCAGCGCCGGCCGGTGGTGGACCTGAAGTTGTCCCAAGTAGAGGTGGTGCAGTACCAGTGCGAAGCCTGTGGAGCCAGCGTCACGGTGACGCCCCCAGGTCTGTCCCCCGGCTGCAAGCACTCGGATCGCACCAAGGTAATGTCGGTGGTGCTGTGGGGGCTGGGGCTGTCGTTTCGGGACGCGGCGGCGGTGATGAAAGGT
>Ga0315286_10002326_pt1 | contig 17713 bp, 15 predicted proteins | sample YL17G10_0_MG_FD_205038 | JGI IMG/M metagenome (GOLD analysis project Ga0315286, IMG submission 205038) | Sediment microbial communities from Yellowstone Lake, YNP, Wyoming, USA - YL17G10_0 | ecosystem: Environmental > Aquatic > Freshwater > Lake > Sediment | place: USA: Wyoming | collected...
TCTTACCGTTCATCACACTCAGCCGCCAGCCGTATGCGGGGACATGGAAGCTCGCGCAGCAGCTTGTGGATGCTCTGAACCTGTCCGATCCCGGGGAGAGGCCATGGACGTGCTGGGACCGGGAACTGGTGGAGAGAGTGGCCGCCGACCACCACCTCAGCAGGGAGCTGGTCGAGTCGATCGAGGACGAGCACTATTCCTGAATCACGGATTCTCTGTCGTCGCTATCGTTTGCCGACAGTTCCCAGATTACGGGTGAAGCGAAGGTTCACGAGGGGGTGGCAACGACCATCCGCACGTTGGCCAAGGCTGGGCGGGTGGTGATCGTGGGTCGTGGCGGGGTGTTCCTGACGCGGCGGATGGCGGGGGGGATCCACATCCGGCTGATTGCGGCTGTCGAGAACCGGGTGGCATTTCTGGCTCAGAAGCTGAACATGAGCCATGAGCTGGCGGCGGCCCGCCTGCGGCAGCTTGAGCGCAACCGAACGGGTTTCTACAAGCGATATTGGCCGGGGGAGAGCCTGAACCCCGAGGTTTTTGCGGCGACGCTCAACACAGGCGTGCTCGACACGCCGACGATGATCCAGATCATTCAGGCGTTGGTGCGTCAGCGTGTGATGGCGAGGCGGTAGGGGCGCGAGCCTTGCACGAAGCGTTGCGGCCATATGCGGAGGAGGCATTCGCGTTTCACACCGCGCCGGCGCCGGAGAAATTGGTGGCGGCGGGACATGAGACGGAGGCGGGGGAGCGGTACGTGAAGGAGGCGGCGGAGAAGGGGTTGGCGGGCGGCAGGTAAGCGACGCCAATCGCTCCCCAAGGCACCCCCCCAAACGGCCCCGTCCCTCTTGATCGAATCGGCGAAACGGCGTATCGGGGAAACGACGGAACGGAGAATCGGCAAAAGGGGGTCGCGGCGCTGCGGTATTCGGATTTCAAAGAGCGTGGTGGGGGGAAATCCCCCGGGGCAGGAGGGCGGCGAATGGGCCGACCCTTCCAAAAGCGACTACAACTGAAGAGGGGAAATGCTAAACAAGAAAGGGCAATTGCTGGTAGGTGGGGATGGGGAATTGGGGGTTGGTGGGGTTGCCGTCCGTTAGATGGCGGACGGCGCGGGTCATCTACGATTCCTGCGATTCAGGTCGGTTCTGGCCAGGATGGCTGATTATGATTAGTTGTGCCCAACCTGCGTGCGAGTTTCGTTCCCCGAACCATCTGGTTTGGGCGCTTGACCGGAGGGGTAGGCGGCATCTTGGTGGTGCGCTGAATGCGATAGGCTCGCCTTCGATACTGAAACTGGTACAGTTGGGCAATCGGGACGGCGGGCGGCACACCTGCCAGGCGATTCGATCCGCCACGGGCATTGTCAGTTGTCCACTGCCCGGATGGGCCCGACGAAGGACAGGTGAGACATGCATGAGGTTGTGCGTGAGCTGCAACGGATTGCCGACGGCCTGCGCCGGTTCGGACGCAGCATGGACGCTGCTGCCAATAAGGCGAACTCGCAAGCATGGGAGGCGTGGGGAGCCGAAAGCGATCACTGGCAGATCGAGGCAGGCAAGGTGCTGGCAAGGGCATATCGACTCGGCTTCCTTCAGGTGACTTTGGTATCCGAGCATGAACGCGCACAAGGCATCAGCAGTATTGAGTGGCGCGTCCAGCGAGCCGAACGCGAACCCGAATGCCTGGGCTGGTGGGCTGACCTCTATCAAGGTTTCATCGACCGTCTAGCGCCACGAACGGAAGATTACTACTGTGCGTTCAATCTTCACGCTGAGGCGGAACAGAAGGACGGCAACAGGAGGCTGGCGAGCCTCTACGAGGCGAAAGCGCTTGCCGACCTGATGGACAGGCGAGGGAAATCGCTTGCAGATATTGCCGACCGAATTGAGGTGGCCCTGAAAGCGCCGGGCACCGGAAAGGGGAAGAAACGGAGCACCAGGGCCAGACGCCTGTCCGCGCCGAGTTGCAGAAAGCCGGTTGCGACCGAGCGGCCTGGCGTTGATGCGGTTCGGAACGACGCGGCAGACCACTACCGCTTTGCAGTGGCCTTGTCATTTCCCGGAGAATGGCGCGACTACGTGCGCCAGGTCGACGCGGCTTTGTGCAAATGCTGTGGGCGCGACCACGTCTTCTATGACCAAAGGTTTGAGGCCGAGTTGGCCCGCATCGATCTCGATACCTACTTGCAGAGTATCTATCACAACGAGACAGAACTGATCGTCGTCTTCCTGTGTCGAGAGTACGACAGGAAGAAGTGGTGTCGTCTGGAATGGCGGGCGATTCGAGACATCATGCAACGTCGGCGGGCCGATGTCATGCCCTTCCGGTTCGACGATGCTGATGTGCCCGGCCTGTTCTCCTCTGACGGCTATGTCGACGCTGCAACACGTAGTCCAGAACAAGCTGCAGCACTGATCCATGAGCGGCTGTTGTTGAATCGCGCAAGCGTCAAGTGAGCAGTGAACAGCGTCCGCAACCGAGCCGGGAGAGGTTGCGGCGACATGAGGCGTGGTTGGCGGCTTGCTTGCGAACCCTACGGTGTTTCTATTATTTGCTATTCATGCCGCAGCGCCACGATCGGGTCCAGGTTGGCGGCGCGGATGGCGGGGTACAGGCCGAAAACAATGCCGACGCCCATGCTGATCCCCACGGAGAGGACCAGGCTGTACAGCCGCACCACCGTGGGCATCTTGGCGAAGTACGTGATCAGCCAGGGTATGGAGACTCCGATGCACACGCCGATCAGCCCCCCGACGGTGGAGAGCACGACCGTTTCGATGAGGAACTGGCCGACGATCTGCCGGCGTTTGGCGCCGATGGCGCGGCGGATGCCGATCTCTCGCGTGCGTTCGGTGACGGAGGCGAGCATGATATTCATGATGCCGATGCCCCCGACCAGCAGCGAAATGCCGGCGATCGAGCCCAGAACAATGTTGAACCGTCGTTTGGTGGCCTCCGCCTCGCGAAGCAGCGCCAGCGGGATGGACATCTTGTAGTCCACCTTCTTGTGGAATCGTTTGAGCATCGCCTCGATGCCGCTGGCGACGCGCTCGACATCATCGGTGCTCTTGAGCTGAACGATCATCTGGTGCAGCTCCACGCGTTCACTTTCCTGGGAGCCGGTAGTGCGGCGGATGCTGATGTCGCCGAACCGCTCGCGGGCGAGCGTCAGCGGGACGTAGGCGTCGACCTCCTGGTCGGGTGTCTGGACGCCGCCGGCTGGGCCGGACTCGTTCTTCACGATGCCCACGACCTCAAAGTAATCCGGGCCAAGCTTAAAAACCTGGCCGATCGAGCTCTGGGTCGCCAGCAGTCGCCGGGCGCCGTGCTCGGTCAGGACAACGACGTTGGCGCGATCCTTGACGTCGCGGGCGGTCAGCTTTCGGCCGGCGATCAGCGGGCGCTGGACGAGATCGAACCAATCAGCGGTCGTGGCGACCATGCGGAGTTCCATCGTCTGGTCGTACAGGCGGCCTTCTTTGCGGAGGAGCTTGACGGGAACGGTGCTGCTGACGGCGGGGAAGGTCTCGCGGATGCGAGTCTCATCCTCGTACAGCAGGCCATAGACGCTCATACGCAGCATGCGCCCGCCGGAGCCGGTCTCCTCTTCGACCGGCTTCATCGAGCTGATGATGATGTTGTTGCTGCCGAGGAGGCGGATACGCTCCAGGGCCTCTTTGCTTGCCCCCTCGCCCACGGAGAGCATGGCGACAACCGACCCGACGCCGAAAACCACGCCCAGCATCGTGAGCACGGAACGCAGCTTGTGTAGCAGGAGGTTCTTGATGCCCAACGCGATGTTGCGAGCCATCCGGAGCTGTCGCATCAGTGCTCGCCCTCCATGCGATCGACGAGGCCGTCGCGGAGATACAGCCGCTGTCTGGCATGCGCGGCGATATCGGGCTCGTGGGTGACCATCAGGATGATCTTGCCCTGCCGGTTGAGCTCGGAGAGCAACTGCATGATCTGCTCGCCCGTCACGCTGTCAAGGTTGCCGGTGGGTTCATCGGCCAGAAGCATGACCGGGTCGTTGGCCAGAGCGCGAGCGACGGCGACGCGTTGCTGCTGGCCGCCGGAGAGCTGGTTGGGCCGGTGATGGAGGCGGCCGGTCAGACCCACGCGCTCGGCCAGTTCCTCGGCGCGTGCGGCGCTTCGGGCGGCCTCCCAGCCGAGATAGTACAGCGGCAGCTCGATGTTCTCGCGAACCGTGAGTTGCGGGATCAGGTTGAAACTCTGGAAGATGAACCCGAAATGCCTCAGCCGGAAGTCCGAAAGAGCATCGTCGGACAATGAACTGACATCGCGGGATTCGAGAAAGTACTGGCCGGACGTTGGCCGGTCCAGGCAACCGAGGATATTCAGCATCGTGCTCTTTCCCGATCCGCTTGGCCCCATCAACGCCCAGAATGAGCCGCGCCGGAACGAAAGGCTCACGCCGGCCAACGCATGCACCTCTTCGGAGCCCATGAGGTAGGTCTTACGCACGTTGACGAAACGCACGACATCCTGGCGGGCATCGTGGACCGACGAATTCAGGGATGAAACGGTCTGTAACGTCATGGCTCGTTGGGTGTGGCGGGTGCGGTCTCTGGGCCGCGCCGGCGGCCGCCACCCTGACGCATCTGCTCCATCGCTTTCTGTCGTTCCTCGGGGGTCATGGCTTCGAACTGCTTGCGGCGAGCCTCGAAGGCCGCGCGCTGCTCTTCGGTCATGTCTTGGGGGTTGGACCCGCGACGGCCTTGCCCCACTCCGCCGCCGGTGCGATCGCCCGAACTGTCGGCGCCGGGACCCGTTCGGCGGCCTTCGCCGGGTTGGCGGCCGCTGGCGGGGGCGACGCCGGCCGGGCGAGTCTGCGGGAAAACTATGCCCGCCGGGAGTGGCTGTTGGTTGCTCTGTTCAGCGGTGGCGACAGCGGCATCTGCCAACGGCGGCGCCAAGGCGATCGTCTCGCCAGGCTCCAGCCCTTTCAGGATGCGGATCTTGCTGTTGTTGTCCAGGCCGATCTCCACCGACCGCGCGACCAGGCCATCAGGGCCGGGGACGTACACCGTCGGCTTGCCGCCGACGCGGACGACCGCGTGGACCGGGACGTAAACAGCGTCGGGATAGTAATCGACCACGATTTCCGCGCGGCACGTCATGCCGGTGCGGAGTTCGCTGCGGTCGCCTTCGAGCCAGATCTCGGTGTTGTAGACCTTCAGGTCCGGGTTCTGCCACATGCTCTGCTGGTCCGGCAGCGGTGCGATCTTCTTGACGCGCCCCATGAAGACCTTGTTGGGGACCGCATCCACGGTGACGCGGACCGGCAGCTCCAGCGTCACCTTGTCGAGGCTCGACTCGTGGACCTTGACCGCGGCCATCACGGAGTCGGCCGTCGGGAGGTAGATGATCTCCTGCCGCTCGCGCAGGTTCTGGCCTTCGGCGAGGGGTTCGCGGTCGCCGCGGAACCCGCCGCCGCCCGTCGTGGCATAGACCACCAGCCCTTCGGTGGGGGCGAACAGCTTGGCTTTGGAGATCATGCGGCCCGTCTTCTCCAGAAGGCTCTTCTGGCGATCCAGCTCGAGATCCTTGGCCGCGCGGGACGCTTTGGCCTGAATGATGTCGGCGGATGCCTTACGCTTGACGCGGTCAAGTGCCATCGTGGTCTGGTCGACATTGCTGGTCAGCTTCGCCAGCTCGCGACCCTGCGTGAAATTCTCCAGCAGGTCCTTGGAGCGGTTCGCCAGCTCCACACTCGACTTGGACCGTGCCCATGCGAGCATGTCTTTGTCCCTCTCCGTCATCGAGACGTACTTCTCCCCATAGAGCGTCTCCGACCATTTCGCCGTCTGCTCGGACAGCTTGAGCTCCTCCTCGGCTAGCTTGATCTTGTTCTTCTGCTCCATGAGAGCCATCGGATAGTCGCCGTTCTGATACTTCTTTAGGTCCTCCTTCGCGAACCTGTAATCGAGCTCGGCCTTGGCGATGTCACTCTGGGCCAGGCTTTCGGTCACGGCCAGCGTCTCGCGCGCGCCGATGGCGGCGGCCTCCGCGTTCTGCACCACGATCTGCTGGGTGACGAGCTGATCCTGAAGCTTGCTGGCGTCAAACTCGACCAGAAGGTCGCCTTTCTTGACGCGTGTGCCTTCGGGGATGAGGTAGAGGATGCTGGCCGTGCCCTCGACTTCGTTCTTGATGATCTCCTGCTGTCGAGAGCGGATGGTCCCGGTCACCGTCACGCTGATCGTCAGCGGGCCTCGCTTGACGGTGTCCATGGGCACGCCGCTGTTCGGGCCCTTCCTGGTTGCGGCGCCCCACGCCGTGACGATCACCGCGGCAATTCCTACGACGACGATCACTGTCACGATTCCCCATGTGACAGGCCGGTGACGCATAGACGAGATCATTTTAGCCTGCCTTCGGGAGCATACTCCCGCCAAAGACCCTCGTGATTCACCTCGAGCACCCCGAGCTCGCGCTGCAGCTCCAGCTCCGAGACCCGGTACGTGACCAGGGCGCTTGTCAGTGCATCCTGTGCGCTGACCAGCGAAGACTGAGCATCGAGCACGTCGCGTATGGGGATGCGACCCGCCTGGAGCTGGAGGTCCGTGCTCATGACACGCCGTCGGGCCACGCTCACCGCCACGGTCTGCGTCTTGAGGCTCTCTCGCGATTGAGCAAGCCTGCGAAGCTGGTTCCGAATCGACGTCTTGATGTCATCCTCAAGCTGCTGAACCGATCGGGTCGCCCGCTCAAGGGAGATGAGACTGCTGCGGTAAGAGTTCTGCTGGGCGGTACGCTCGAGGGGCAGATCAAGGGCGCCGGAGACGCTGTAGCGGCCCTTTTCGGCTCGGATCTGGCCGTTGCCCCTGTCGACGATAGAAGCGTTGGCGCTGACGTTCAGGCCCGCCCGGAGCGCGTCGGCAGCGACGACGACCTTGCGCTGCGCATCGTACACATCGCCTTGGGCCGTCTGCAGGTCGGGACGGTTTGCGAAAGCCAGCCGGATGGCCTGCTCCTCCGGCAACTCGAACCGCCCGGCGCCCTCCTCGGTGAGCGGTTCGAGGATGATCTCCTCGTCCATCGACGGAGCGGTCGAGGGCTGAGTTGACACGCCCTGCGTCGCCGCAGGCAGCGTCGCTGCGGCCATTGCGCCAGCGACATCGCCAGGCCGCGATGCAGGCCGGGTGCTGGGCTGCAGCGGGGAGGGCAGACTCAGCGCCGCCGTTGTTGCCGCCGCCAGACCCTGCAGTTCCGTCCCGTCCAGCTCGATCTGCGCATCGGGCGGCAGGCCCAGCAGAACCTTGAATGTGTCCAACTGCCGCTGGTACGACTGCTGGGCCGATATCCAGCTCTCACGACCCGACAACTGCGACTGAAAAGCCTGGTCGTATTGTATCTCCGAGAGGCGCCCGGAGTCGGCCATCCGCCGCGAGTACCGCGTCGAGCGGATAATACGCTCGTAGCCGTCCCTCTGGTTCTTCAGACGGTCGAACTCTCGCAGCACCGACAGATAGCCGCTGGCGATGCTCACCGCGAACGTACGCTTGTACTGCTCGAACTCCAGCAGGTCGTAAGCGACGTTACGCTCGGCCTGTGTGAGAGGCTCCATGACAATGTGCTGCCCGGCCCCACGCAGGAGGGGCATGGAGATGCTGGCGTCGGCTTTGACGATGTCGGTGTTGAACGAGTGCGGCTGCGTGAGCAGCTTGACGATATCTAGCGCGAGGTTGACCGAAGCAACCGCGCCGTTGGCGAATCTCCGGCTGGCGCCGACCTGCGGAGTGGTGACGACGTTGGCGACGGGATCGTCCCCGCCGTAATCCACGCTGCCGGTGCTGTTGAGGGCGGCGGAGAAGGAGGCGCGGAAATCGTCACGTTCCAGTTCGAGGCTGAGGGCATTGGTGAATATCGCCTCTTTGCGGCTCTGATAGTCGCGGCTGTTCTGTGCGGCCACCTGGAGTGCTTGCACGAGGGCCAGCCGCAGGACGCCGCCACTCCAGCCCGCGGGCTGTGAGGTGGGGGGAACCTTGGCCTTGCTGGTGTAATCATCGTCGGGCCAGTAGTTGACCGCCTTAAGATCGCTTACTCCCAGCGATGCCCGTCCGGCATACGGCAACTGCTGGTCCAGCAGAAGCCGCCGACGAAGCGTGTCGGCGGGGGTCTCTATGGTGAAAGGCTCCTGCCGGCCGAGCGCCTGTTGCTGCTTCTCCTCGATGATCTTCATGGCTGCCTCGTCCGCCTCACCGCGGTGCGTCTTCGTGGTGCGGCACCCGACAGCCAGAGTGGCTGACAGCCCGATCAAGGCGACGATATTGATGATCCTGTGTCTTGCCCGCATGTAGCGCATCTTAGAACGGCGTCAGCCGCCAGTTATTGTCCGCGGCCTGTAATCGCCCGTGCGACGAACCTGCAATCGGCGTAAAGCCGCGGCCTTCCGGTACGCGCGATATACTGCCGGGATTGAGCGCGCCATGCAAGCCGTGATCGAGGAGAAGTCCAATGATGGCTTCAAAACTGGTGAAAACACCATCGAAGCCCCGGGCGGAGCGTACAGTTCGTTATGTCACGGCACCCAGCCACACCGCTTCGATCGTCGCCCACGCGGGCTCTGGTTCTTGGCAGTGTCAGTTACCTCAATGCCAAACCACTGATCTGCGATCTGGATCACTCGGACGATCTGAGGCTGGTTCTGGATGTTCCGTCCCGGCTGCTGGAGGGCCTGCGGACGCGGCGGATGGATGTGGCGCTGCTGCCGGTCATCGACTACCAGCGGCTCGAGGGCCTGCGGGTCATTCCCGCCAGCGGCATTGGCTGCGACGGACCGACGCTCACCGTGCGGATCTTCAGCCACGCCCCCGTCCAACGCATCAGGGTCATGGCTTGTGACACGGATAGTCATACGTCGGTGGCCCTGGCGCGCGTGATCCTGGCGGAGAAGCACGGCATCACGCCACAGTTTATCGACTGGGCTTCGCACGCGGAAAGGCCCGAGAATCGCTTCCCGGACGTCGACGCCGTTCTGCTGATCGGAGACAAGGTCGTTTGCGAGGAGCCCCGCGGGTTCGTTCACCAGCTTGACCTCGGCCGCGAATGGCGCGATCTGACGGGGCTGCCGTTTGTCTTCGCGGTGTGGATGATGCGGAGGGGCGTGGATGTGGGCGACCTGCCGCAACGCCTCGAAGAGGCCAAACGCGCTGGCCTGACGCATGTCGATGACATCATCGCACGTTTCGCCGTGCCGCGCGGCTGGCCCGCGGACGTGGCACGCCGCTATCTGTGCGAATACCTGAAATACGACATCGGCCCGCGGCAACTTCAGGCGATCAGCCTGTTCCACCGGTTGGCAGGGAAGCACGGGATGATCCCGACCCCCGTACGCGAACTGCGGCTCTGCAAGTAACATCACGCCAACAACCCTGAGCAGCAATTCGTGGGCCTTCACGAGCGGGACGCGATGCGCCAGCAGGAGAGAAACCCGGTGCCACGAACGTCGCAACCGAGCGCACGCAGCCAGACGACTATCACGTGGTTGCAGTTGTGTATCGAGGAGTACGGCTGCGGATGGTGGACGAAATCAAGGTGGTAATCCGCATTCGCGCGAAGGGTGCAGAGGTTGGCCTCGAAAATCGCGTCCAGTTCATCGCGCAGCCTGTCGGCGGCGACGCGATCGACACGGATGGCGTAGAGGTGAACCGCCCCGTCCAGGTCCAGGACCGACTGGATGTCCTCGGACTCGAAAAGACGCCGGCCCAGTGTGCCCTGGCTGCAGCAGAAGATCGCTTGTACCCCGACAAGCAAGCTCGTGTTGCCCGTCGCGTACCAGCTCCATTGCCCGTAGACGTAACGCGTCAGGTTGCCGTCGGGGCGGGGCAGAACGAGGGACGGATGGCGCCCATGGTCGAGCAGGTACACCGTCACGCCGTCGGCGGGTGCCGGCGGGGGAGTGATCCTGTTGGTGCAGGCGATGGAGAGGAACGAAAGCAGAATCGGGGAAAGGGGGAAGCGGACGAACGCCCGGAGAGAGGTGAGGGGCGAAGTTGCTGCCATGCTCTTCGTCATCGCGGCTCCCGGATTAACATCGGCAAGATCAACCGCGAAGGGCCAGCAAGGGTATCTGTGAATAGAGGAAGGCCATTATGACCAAGACGATCATGGTGTCGGCGGCGGTGGTGCTCATGTGTTGTATGGGCGCGCGCGGGGCGCGCCAGGAGCAGGAATGGGTGCAGGCGATGCGCACCGTGCACGCGAAGTTCACGGGAAAGCCAGGAACCTTCGCGCAGTTCGGAGACTCGATCACCGTGTCGATGGCGTACTGGGCGGGGCTGCGGTGGGGGGCCAAAGGCCTGAATGCGCAGGCACAGAAGGCCTATGAGCTGGTCAAAGGGTACATGCTCCAGGACTGCTGGGACAAATGGAAGGGCGGCGACTACGGCAGCGAAGGGTCGATGACCATCCGCTGGGCACATGAAAATGTGGACCCGTGGCTCAAGAGCCTCAACCCCGAGGTTGTTCTCATCATGTTCGGTACGAATGACCTGAACCAGCTCAAGCTCGATGAGTACCAGCAGAAAACGCGGCAAGTGGTGCAGAAGTGCCTGAACAATGGCACGGTGGTGATCCTGAGCACGATTCCGCCACGTAGCGGGCAGTTGGATAAGTGCCGGCAGTTTGCGGAGGCGGTGCGAAAACTCGCCACAGACATGAAGGTGCCGGTGGTGGATTACCTCGAAGAAGTGCTCAAGCGACGCCCTGATGACTGGGATGGGACCATGCCCAGGTTCAAGGATGTCCCGGGGGACGAGTATCAGGTGCCCACGCTGATCAGCCGCGACGGCGTGCATCCGTCGAACCCCAAGCAGTACAGCGGAGATTACTCCCAGGAGGCTCTGCGCTGCAGCGGGTTCGGGCTGAGGAGCTACCTGACGCTAACGGCCTATGCCGACGTGATTAACGAAGTGCTCAAGGGACAACAGGAGTAGCCAGGTCCCTGATGATGTCGGGTGGTGTGTTGCCCAACAGCGGACGTTGCTGCAACATTCGGGAGAGCGTTGCGACTAAACGGGAGAAATCGCCCGGCCGGGTCGCGGCGCCCGTTTGAGTTTTCGCCCGGTCAGAGTATTCTGTCGCGGCGGGCGCCCGGCATACGTGAAACCGCAGGCTTTTAATCGAGAACTGACGCGTGAAGATCCTTATCACTTCCATTGTTACGCTTGTGGTGGCGGCGGGCCTGTATTTTGGCGGACGGTGGTGGATGGGACGCAGAGCCGCGGCGAATGCCGAAGGGGCGGCCGTGCGCGTCGAGCCGGCTATACGCGGGGACCTCGTCGAGATCGTCAGCGCGCCGGGGATGATTCAGCCAAAAACTAAGGTGTCGATCAGTGCTCGCGTGGCGGCGAGGATCATCGCTATACCACATCTCGCCGGCGAGTCGGTGAAGAAAGCCGATCCGAAAGCCGAGAATCCCGATCCGGCGTCGGTGCTGGTGCGGCTGGATGACAAGGACCTTCAGGCGGCCCTCAAGTCGTCGCGGGCACGCTATGAAGCGCAGCAGGCGCAGACCAAAGTGGCCGGGTCCCGCATCGAAGCCCAGAAGGCGCAGATCGAGGTGTCGCGCGTGAGCCTGGCCGACGCCGAACGCGACCTGGCGAGGCAGAAAAAGCTCCTGGAGTCGCGCGACGTCAGCCAGGCGACAGTCGATCAGGCGCAGGCCAAGGTCGACGGCCTCAAGGCCCAGCTTGACGCCGCCCTCGAAGGCTTGAAGGCGGACCAGAGCAACCTCGTGGTGATGCAGCACAATCTGGTGGCGGCCGACGCGGATATCGCCCGCGCCCAGGACAACCTCAGCTACACGACCATCACCTCCCCCATCGACGGCGTGGTCACGCGCGTCAACGCGGAGGTCGGCGAGCTGGTCGTCACCGGAACCATGAACAACGCGGGTACGGTGATCATGGAAGTGGCGAACCTGTCGCAGATGCTGATGCTGGCCAGGGTCGACGAAACATCGGTGGCCGGCGTGGAGGTGGGGCAGAAAGCCACCGTGCGCAGCCCGGCCTATCCCGATAGAGTCTTCGAGGGAACGGTCTACACCGTGGCGCTGGCGCACACCGACGACCGTGACGGAACCAAATACTACAAGGTCGAGATCTTGCTGAAAACCAATGGCGAGCGGATCTACTCGGGTCTGACCGCCGACGTCGAGATCGAGACCAAACGGCATCAAAATGTGCTGAAGGTCCCCAGCCAATCCGTGCTGGGACGCCCCGTGGACGCCCTGCCGGTCGGCATCCGCGATCTGCCCATGGTGGACAAGAAAAAAACCATGACGCCGGTGGTCTACAGGTTCGCCGATGGCAAGGCGGTCGTCACGCCCGTCAAGATCGGGCCCAGCGATGTCCTGTACACCGTCATCGACGCGGGCATTGCCCAAGGTGACAGGATCATCACCGGGCCATACAAAGTGCTCGAATCCGTCCAGCACGACCAGAAAGTGAAGGATGAGCGGGCGGCAACGACGCAGCCGACAACGCAGCCGGCGACGATCCCGTCGGTGGCGCGGGCAGGTCGCTAACGGCGGTGTGCATGGTCATTCGGCTCAAAGACATCACGAAGGTCTACACGATGGGGGTCGAGGAGATTCGCGCGCTCGACGGGCTTAGCCTGGAGGTCGGCCAGAACGAGTACGCCGCGGTCATGGGCACCAGCGGATCGGGCAAGAGCACGCTGATGAACATCCTGGGATGCCTCGACCGTCCGACCGGCGGCGTGTATGAGCTGGACGGGCAGGTGACGACGACAATGGGCGCGGGGGCGCTGGCACGCGTGCGAAACGAACGGATTGGCTTCGTCTTTCAGTCATTCGAGCTGATGCCCAGGCTCTCGGCGCTCAAGAACGTCGAGCTGCCGCTCATCTATGCCCGCAACGCTTGGTGGAACCGCAAAAAACGCGCCAGACACGCGCTGCACACCGTGGGCCTCACCGACCGCATGAAACACAGGCCCAATCAGCTTTCCGGCGGCCAGAAGCAACGCGTCGCCATCGCGAGGGCCCTGGTGAACAACCCTGCAATCCTGCTGGCCGACGAGCCCACCGGAAACCTGGACACCGCCACCAGCGAGGAGATTCTGACGCTGTTCGACCAGCTTCATCGCCAGGGGCAGACGATCATCATGGTCACCCACGAGGCGGACGTGGCGCGCCATGCGAAACGCATCATCCGCATGAGGGACGGGCGGATCTTCTCCGATCTGCCCACCGAGCAGGATGTCCTGCACCACGTTGTGACCTCCCTCCAGGAGACGCCCGATGGAAACGGAAACGGCGACGGACACGAGAACGCCAAGCGGCCCGTGCCCGAGGTGATGCTGCCTTCACGCGGGCAGCACGAGGAGATGACGCCATGATGCTCCTTCGCCTGCCCCTGGCACTTCTCATCATCGTCTACCAAAGCGCGTTTCTGGCCCTGGGGCAAATCTGGAACAACAAGGTCCGATCAACGCTGACGACCATCGGCATCGTCATCGGCGTCGCCTCGGTGACCGCGGTCATCGCCGCGCTGACGGGCCTGAAGGCCAACGTCCTGTCGGAATTCGAGACCTTCGGCACCAACAAGATCTACCTCTTCCCCAACTACCGCATCGCTAAGACCCACGCGGCCTTTCATCGGATCCGTTTCAAGCCGGAAATCTTCGAAGGGATGCTCGAACACTGCCCCTCGGTCGCGCAGTTCACCCGCATCACCGAGCTCAACGGCCGAACGGTCTCTTACGAGGGTCGCTCCGAGGAAAACACGCGCGTGGTCGGGATCGAACCCTCCTGGCACCAGATCGAGAACCGGGCCGTGATCCAGGGCCGGCCGTTCACGCTCATCGACAATGAACACTGCCGGCCCGTGTGCCTGATCAACACCAAGGTGCAGGAAAAACTGGGGATGGAAAAGGAGTGCGTCGGGTTATCGATCCTGGTCGGGCCGACGCGATACCAGGTTGTCGGCGTCGTTGAATCCCGGGCCGAGTCGTGGATGTTCGGCGGCACGTCATCGGGCCTGGAAGTGTGGCTGCCTTTCAAGACGGTGCGGCGGATGAACCCGTATTCGAATATGTTTGTGGTCGCCGCGTCCAGGTCGCCCGACCTCGCCGACGATGCCAAAGCCGAGATCGCCTTCTTCATGCGCAAGCAGCGGCGCATTCAGCCGGGGCAGCCGGACGATTTCGGGGTCGAGGTCATCGAGCAGTTCGTCCGCGAGTTCAAGAAAGTGGCCGGCGCCATCACCATGGCCGCCGCCGGAGTCGTGGGGATCAGCCTCGTGGTCGGCGGTGTGGGCATCATGAACATCATGCTGGTGTCGGTGTCCGAACGCACCCGCGAGATCGGCCTACGCAAGGCGGTCGGCGCACGCCCGAGCGCCATCCTCCTCCAGTTCCTCGTCGAGGCCGTTGTCCTGTGCTTCTTCGGCGGGCTGGTCGGGGTGCTGGCGGGACAGGGGCTCACCAGCGCCATGGCCAGCATCCCCGCCGCCCATCTCGAGAAAGCGTATATCCCGGGCTGGGCTGTGGCGCTGTCGTTCGGCTTCGCCGGCGCGGTCGGCCTGATCTTCGGCATGTTCCCTGCGGTCAAAGCGGCGCGCCTCGACCCCATCGACGCGCTGCGGCATGAGTGATGTCTGGAGACGACATGTGGCCTGATGCTGCGCTCTACAGCCCCCGCAAAATCCCTGCGCTGCTAACTCATCGAGGAACGCAAGACATGGTGAAAACCCGAGACCTGCGGACCGTCGCCGGTGCGATCATAATGGTGTCGATGTGCCTCGCGATGGCGGGCTGCGACCGCTCGTTCGGCACCGGAGGCACTGGCGAAATGGTCGTCCCGCAACAGACCCTGCGACAGATCGACAACACGGAGATGGAAGCGATCGCGACCACACAACCCACCACGATGCCGGCTACGCTCCCCGCGACGACCAGGACCGCGCAGCCGCCCGCCGAAATACTCCTCAGCATCGAGGAAGTCCGCCAGGCGGCCCTCGCCAACAATCTCGACCTGAGAGTCGAACTCCTCAACCCCACGATTGCCATGGAGTCGGTCAACGCGGAGCGGGCAAGGTTCGAGTCCGTGTTCACGGCCAGCACCGATTACTCCGTCACCGACACGCCGGCCGCCAGCAAGCTCAGCGGGACCCAGGGCAAGGACCTGCGGACCAATGCGGGCATTCAGGTCCCGCTACGTACAGGGGGGCAGTTGAATTTCGACGTGCCCCTCACGCGGTCCGAAACGAACAACACCTGGGCCACGCTGAACCCCGCGTACACCTCCGACGCGGCCGCATCGATCAGCCATCCGCTCCTGCGCGGCGCGGGGCTGGACGTCAACGCCCAGCCGATCCGCGTGGCGTTCTATCAATACCAGACCACCGAAGCGAGGACGAAGCTGGAGGTCATCCGCGTGCTGGCCGAGGCCGACCGGGTCTACTGGCGCCTGTACGCGGCCAGGGGCGCCCTCGAGGTGCGGAAGAAGGAGTACGACCTCGCCAATGCCCAGCTCGAACGCGCCAGACGCATGGTCGAGGCCGGCGCCGCCGCCGAGACCGAAGTCACCCGCGCTGAGTCCGGCGTGGCGGATCGCCTCGAGGGGATCATCGTCGCCGACAACGCCGTCCGCCAGAGAGAACGCGATCTGAAACGCATCCTCAACCGCCCGGACATCGGCATGGACAGCCCGACCATCGTCGTGCCCGCCAGCAAGCCCAACCCCCTTTACTACAGGCTCGATGCGCGGCAACTCGTCCGGGTCGCCATCAACCAACGCATGGACATGCTCGAAACCGAGCTGCAGATCGCTCTCGAAGCGGCCAACGTCCGCTCCGCCAGGAATGCCATGCTGCCGCTCGTGACCTTGGATTACGCGTACAACATCAGCGGCCTCGGACCCGACCTCGGAGACTCGCTCCGCATGACCCGCGACAAGGACTATGAGGATCATCGCCTTGGCGTGCGGATGGAGGTGCCCATCGGCAACGAAGCCGCCCGCAGCCGCCTCCGCGCGTCGCTGGCGCGCCGGATGCAGCAGATCGCCACAAAACAGCAACGCGCCACGCTGGTCGAACAGGAGGTGCTCAACGCGATCGACCAGATCGAAGCCAACTACCAGCGGATCTGGGCCGCCCAGAAGCGGGTGCTCATGTCCACCCGTGTCGTGGACCTCGAAACCCGCCATTTCACCCAGGGCCTGCGCACCTCGACCGATGTCCTGGACGCGCAGACGAAGCTCGCCAACGCCCAGCTCTCGGAGGTTTCCGCGATCACCGAGTACCAGATCGCCCAGGTCGACATCGCCTATGCCACCGGAACGCTCCTGGGCGCCACGCGAGTTCTCTGGCAGCCCATCGCCGGGCCCAAGCCTTAATCACGCGCGACGGGCGGGAACGATTGAACGCCCGCCGCAAACGAATGTGGCACGGGCCCAAGGACCCGTGCCATGAAAAAAGCGATGGAAGGCTCCATCAACGGGAGCGGCGCCGCAGCAGCGACAGGCCCACGATCGCCAGAAGGCTCATCGTCCCCGGCTCAGGCACCAGGCTGCCCGTGAGCTGGAACTCGGCCAGCTGCATGGAGTTTGTGCCGGCGGCGTTCTTGACCATGGGGAAAATGACCTTGTAAGAGTTGTAGGCGACGTCGTTCGCGAAAGAGACCGGGGTGCCGTAGGTCAGGCGAGCCTCCGGCAGGCTCAGCGAACCGCTCGCGATCAGAGTCCACGGGTCCGCATTCCCCAAGCCGTTGTCCAGTTCCGTGATCGGACCGTTGGTGCCGTACACCTCATAGGACGCCGGGTCGCGTGCGGACGTATCGTTGGCCGTCGCCAGCTCAAAACCCCTCGCGAAAGTCGCGCCGACCGATGGCGTGACGATGAACCCGGAGCCATTCTTGCCGAAGTTCAGGTACTTGGTGCTGGTCAGGCCGTCGATAAGCTTCGGCGGGCTTTCGCCGCCGGGATACAAACTGGAGGGCAAAGATGCGTCGATCGCGAGGACGGGGTTGCTCAAATCCAGGACGCTGGCGCCCCCGCCATCCGGATCGCTCATCAGCAGCACTTCGGCGATCTGCATGCTGTTGGTTGCCCCCGCGTTCTTCAGCGTCGGGAAGACCAACTTGTACGAGCTGTAAAGGTTGGCGTTCGGTGTATTCACCGGATCGGCCATAGTATTGCGGGCGTCAGGCAGCGAAAGGGGGCCGCTGGCGATCAGAGTCCAAAGCTCGCCCGTGCCGTTGCTGTTGTCCACGCTGACGATCGGAGCCGTCGTGCCATACAGCTCGTAGCTGGCAGGATCTCTCTGCAACGAGTCATTGGCCGTCGCCAGGATCATGCTCTGAACCAGCGACTCGCCGGGCGTCACGATCAGCCCTGACCCCGCCTTCCCGCGGTTCAGGTACTTCGTGCCGAAGTCCTCATCGATCGCTTTGGGCGGCGCCTCGCCTGCGGGGTAGCTGCTGCTCGACACCAGGTTCGGGTTAACGGCGATGATGAAGTCAGTGCTCTTAAACAGCGGATCAGCGTAAACCTGAACTGAGGCCAACGCCAGACCCGCCCCAATTGCCGAGGCGAGAACAAGCCGCTTTTTCATGATTCAAGCCCTCGCGAGCGAATGGATTATCACTCACCCACACAACATAAACCAAGAGATCCAGAAATGGCGCCATGTCCATACCGCGGACGTAGCGCTCCTGCGCTCACCAA
>Ga0315286_10002327_pt1 | contig 17713 bp, 15 predicted proteins | sample YL17G10_0_MG_FD_205038 | JGI IMG/M metagenome (GOLD analysis project Ga0315286, IMG submission 205038) | Sediment microbial communities from Yellowstone Lake, YNP, Wyoming, USA - YL17G10_0 | ecosystem: Environmental > Aquatic > Freshwater > Lake > Sediment | place: USA: Wyoming | collected...
CCGACTACCAGGGCAAGGTGGTCTTCGTGGGCGTTGACGCCGACAAGAGCCCGGACCTCAAGGACAAGTTCGGCGTCGCGGGCCTGCCCACCATGGTCATCTTCAAGGACGGCAAGCCGGTCGAGACCGTGGTCGGCTTCCAGAAGGAAGAGGAACTCCGCAAGATCCTCGACGAGCACGTGGCCGGCACCCGCCAGGTCGAGCCCGAACCCGCCAAGCCCAAGGCCGGCGCCGGCAAGGCCGGCAGCGCCGGGGGGAGCTAGCCGGTGAGGCCTCGGCTGGCCCGGCCGGGACTGGCCGCCCTGGCCCTGCTCGCCGCCCTGGCGGCCGCCCGGGCCGCGGCGGTCGAGGTCCTGGTCCGCCCGGCCGACAGCGACGAGGCCCGCGGGACGCTGGCCGGCCTGGACGGCAAGGCGCTCTTGCTGGCCGGGCAGTCCGGGGAGACCCTCAAGTTCGAGCTGGTTGACCTGATGGCCATCGAGTTCCCGGCGGCCGCCGCGCCCGCCGGCGAGGGCTGCGCGCGGATTTTCACCGCCTCCGGCGACGTCATCCCCGCGAAGCTGGAGGCCGACGCCGCCGGCCGGCTCAGCGCCTCCGGGCCGTGGACCGGCAAGTTTGAGGTCAACGCCAAGGACCTGCTGGGCCTGCTCCTGCCCGCGGGCCTCAAGGATGACAAGGTCCGCGACGAGCTGGCCAAGCCCGGCCGCCGCAAGGACAAGGTCTTCCTGGTCAACGACGAGATGGAGGGCAGCTTCGAGAGCCTGGCCGGCAACACCCTCAAGTTCAAGGCCGACGTGCTCGGGGCCATGGAGTACAAGCTCGAGGACGTGGTCGGCCTGGCCTTCGCCGAGCTCCGGCGCTTCAAGCCACCCGGCGGAACCTACTGCGTCGCCGAGCTGGCCGGCGGCGGGCGCGTCGCCGGGCACCCGGTCAAGCTCGACGGCGAGGGCCTGGAGTGGCGCACCCTGCAGGGCGCCGAGCTGCGCCTGGTGCTCTCCGCGGTCGTCGCCATCCGCACCCGCAACGCCCGGGTGACCTACCTGTCGGAGCTGACCCCCGACGCGGTGGAGGAGAAGCCTTTCGTGGAAGGGCTGCCCTTCGTCTGGAAGCACCGGGCCGACCTGGACGTCTTCGGCAAGCCCCTGGTGCTCGGCGGGGTCAAGTTCCGCCGCGGGTTGGGCGCCGCCGCTTATGCCAAGCTCACCTACAAGATCGAGGGCGCCGGCTACAAGCGCTTCAAGGCCGCCGCGGGCATTTGCGACTCGACCGCCGCCGGCGGCAAGACCGCCTTCCGCGTGCTCCTGGACGGCAAGGAGGTCTTCGCCACCAAGCCGCTGCTGACCAGGGGCACCAAGCCGGTGAGCGTGGACCTGAGCGTCGAGAAGGCCAGGGAGCTCTCCCTGATCATTGATTTCGGCGACGAGTCCGACCTGGGCGACATCGGCGGCTGGGGCGACGCCCGGCTGGTGAAGTGAGCCCGGGCCCCCGCACATTCCCCGACCGCAAAGGGCTTCCCCATGAGAATCCGCACCAACGTTGACCGGCTGGTCGAGCTGGCGGTGGCCGGCAAGGTGGCCCAGCCGATCCTGCGCGGCTACCAGGTCTCCTCCGCGGGGGAGCCCAGGATCCTGCCGCTGTTGGGCGGGATCGTCTACAACGTGAAGTGCGGCCAGCCGGCGATGGGCTGGGTCGGCGACCACCTCGAACCCGGCGTGGCCCTGGAGCTGGCGCGCACCGAGGAGAACGCGGTCCGGGCGCTGAACACCTTCGCGCAGATCGGCAACGCCGCGCTGGTCACCGGCGGGGCGGCCAAGGGCGCGCGCGGGGTGGTCACCGGCAAGCACGGGGGCATCGAGCACGTCCACGTGGACTTCGCCCAGCGCGACCTGGAGAAGCTGGCCATCGGCGACCCGGTCCAGATCCGGGCCTTCGGCCTGGGCCTGGAGCTCTCCGACTTCCCGGCGGTCAGGGTGATGAACCTGGACCCGGGGGTGCTCGGCAAGATCGGGCTGGGGGCGGCCGGCGGGAGGCTGGTCGTGCCGGTGGCGCTGGTGGTCCCGGCGGAGCTGATGGGCTCAGGGCTGGGGCAGAACCAGTGCCAGTCGGGGGACTACGACATCCAGACCGCCGACCCGGCCTCGGTGGCGCGCTGGGGGCTGGCCGGGCTGCGCCTGGGCGACCTGGTGGCCATCACCGACGCGGACCACAGCTTCGGGCGGATCTTCCGGAAGGGGGCGGTCTCGGTGGGCGTGGTGGTTCACGGCGACTGCATCGCCAGCGGCCACGGGCCGGGGCTGGTCACCGTGTTCACCAGCGCCACCGGCCGGATCCAGCCCAGGGTGTCGCCTCGCGCCAACCTGGCCGACATGCTCGGCATCGGCGCGGCGCGGGCCCGGCACGGACGGGGCCGCCGGTAGGTCCGGCGTCAGCGCGCCTTGTAGCGGATCTTCAGCGGGATCTCCTGGAGCCCTAGCTGCTGGCTGAGCGCCTTGGCGAAGAACTTCCGGTAGGAGTCGGGGATGCCCTCCGGGCGCGCGCAGTAGGCGGTCAGCCGCTGCGGCTGCCGGCCGGTCTGGACCACGTAGAAGATCTTGGAGATTCCCCCGGTCCGGGCCGAGCCCGGCGGCTGGAGGTCGAGCACGCGCTTGACCGCGCGGTTCAGGGCCCCAGTCTTGAGCTCGGTCCCGGCCAGCTCCCAGAGCTCGCGGAGCAGCTTGACAACCGCCCAGACCCGCTTGCGCTCGGTCGCCACGGTGAAGACCACCGGCGCGTAGGCCAGCCCGGGCAACTGCTCGTGCAGGTACTCGTCGTACTCCCCGGTGGGCGTGTCCGTGCCCTTGGCCAAGTCCCACTTGTTGACCACGATGGCGCAGGGCTTGCCGCTCTCGGCGACCAGGTGCCCCAGGCGCTTGTCCAGCGCGCCCACCCCCTCCATGGCGTCGAGGATCAGCGCGGCGGCGTCGGCGCGCTCCAGCGCCCGCTCGGAGCGCAGCAGGCTCTTGTACTCCGGCGCGTTCTCCGGCCGGCCGCGCTTGCGGACCCCGGCGGTGTCCACGATGGTGTAGCGGAAGCCCTCGCGCTCGACGACCACGTCCACCGAGTCGCGGGTGGTCCCCGGCCGGCGGTCCACCACCACGCGCTCCTGGCCGGCCAGGGCGTTCAGGAAGGTGGACTTGCCGACGTTGCGCCGGCCGACCAGCGCGATGGAGAATTCGCCCTCGGGGCGGCTCTCGGCCTCCGGCGGGAGCGCCCCGACCAGGGCGTCGAGCAACTCGTCCAGGCCGCGGTGGTGCAGCGCCGAGACGGCCAGCGGCCGGCCGAAGCCCAGCCGGCTGAACTCGGCCGCGGCGCTCTCGCGCGCGGGCGTGTCCACCTTATTCACGGCCAGTATAACCGGCTTGCCGGCGCGGTGCAGGCGCCGGGCGATGTCCCCGTCGGCGGCGGTCAGGCCGTCGGCGGCGTCGCCCAGGAAGACCAGCACCGCGGCCTCCTCGATGGCGATGGCAATCTGCCGCTCGACGCTGCCGGCCAATTCCGGCAGGTCCACGATGCCCATCCCGCCGGTGTCGATCAGGTCGAAGCTGCGCGCGCCGTGCTCGGCGCGGTGCACCAGCCGGTCGCGGGTGGTCCCGGGCATGGCGTCGGCGATGGCCACCTGCATGCCCACCAGCGCGTTGAAGAGCGTGGACTTGCCGACGTTGGGCCGGCCGACGATGGCCGCGCTGGCCCACTGGGTCGTTCCCGGAGTCTGCTCAGCCATGGCGGAGGGAGAGTGTCTCCGCCGCGGGCCGAAATGCAAGCGGCCGCTCCCGCCGGGCGCTCCCGGCCGTTGACCGCGCGCTCCGGCGCGCTTAGAATCCCCGCCGGCAAAAGGGAGGTGGGACATGAGGCTTCCGGGACTGATGTTGCGCGCAGGGCTGGCTTTTCCGCTCATCTTCCTCGCCTCCTGCTTTCCGGAGGACGAGGCATCTGCGCCGGCCGTCTCCCGCGACCGCGCGGCGGCGACCAGGCCGATTCCGCCCGAGCCGAGCACCCTCAAGGTGGACATGAAGTTCACCTTCGACCTGCCCGAGAAGACCGCCGCGGAGTTGGGCCTGCCCGCACAGTTCAAGGGGACGCTGGCCGTGGACCTCCGCGCCGACGCGCTCGACCCTGCCGGCCGGCGCTCGCGCCTGACCGGCAAGGTCGACCTGAGCATCACCGACCTAGAGGGCAAGCGCGCCTTCGTGACCAACTCGATGACCCTCGACGGCGAGTCGGATGGCTCGCCCAGCAGGGTCCTGGGCCAGGGGCTGGACCGGGCGGTCGCGGCGCTGGGCCTGCTGGTCAAGGGCATCCCCGCCAAGCAGGCCCCGGCGGACGCGAAGCCAGCGGCGGGCACCGGGACCGGCGCGGCCGAGCCGTCCACGGTCCGCGGCGCGGGCAAGATAGATTTGAAACTCTAGTCTCTTCTGAAAGGACCCATCCGGTGACTGCCGTCGAACTCCCCTTCCTGACCGCGGACTTGGCCGGCGTCGGCGGGCGCATCCGCGAGCGCCCCGAGGACTTCGTCGTCGAGGAGCTGCCCGCCTACGCGCTGGCCGGCGGCGGCGAGCATACCTGGCTCTTCGTCGAGAAGACCGGCATCTCCACCATCGAGGCGGTGCGGCGGATGGCGCGGGCGCTCGGCGCGCGGGAGGGCGACTTCGGCTACGCCGGGCACAAGGACGCCCGCGGGGTGACCCGCCAGTGGTTCTCGATCCGGAAGCTCGAGCCCAAGCGGGCCTGGACCGCCCATGCGCCGGGGCTCAAGGTCCTGGACGTGAGCCGCCACGGCAACCGCCTCAAGATGGGGCACCTGGCCGGCAACCGCTTCGAGATCACCGTGCGCGGCGTCGGCGAGGACGCCGAGGCCCGCGCCAGGAAGATCGTCGGCGTCCTGGAGCGCCGCGGCGCGCCCAACGGGTTCGGCGAGCAGCGCTTCGGCGCGCGCGACGACTCGGATCTGGTCGGCCGTGAGCTGGTGCGCGGCTCGGCGGAGGGGGCGCTCAAAGTCCTGCTCGGCGCGCCGAAGCCCGACGATGCCGACGAGCAGAAGCAGGCCCGCGAGCTCTACGACGCCGGCGACCTGGCCGGGGCGCTCTCGGCCTGGCCGGGCCGCAACCACCACGAGCGCGAGGCGCTCGGGCGGCTCCTGCGCGGCGCGAAGCCCGATCAGGCGCTGATGGCCTGGCCCAAGCGGCTGCGGTTCCTATACGTTTCGGCCTGCCAGTCGCGGTTCTTCAATGCGGTGCTGGCCGCGCGGCTGGAGCGGCTCGACCGGCTGGAGGCCGGCGATCTGGCATACCTTCACCGCAACGGGGCGGTCTTCAAGGTCGAGGACCCGGCGCGGGAGCAGCCGCGCGCCGACCGGTTCGAGATCAGCCCCTCCGGGCCGCTCTTCGGCTACAAGGTGCTCCTGGCCGAGGGGCAGCCCGGGGAGCTCGAGCGCAAGGTCCTGGCCGAGAGCGGCCTGGGCCTTGACGACTTCAAGAACCCGCTGGCCTTGAAGGCCCGCGGGGAGCGCCGGGCGCTGCGGGTGCGCCTGGGCGAGCCCTCGGTGCTGGCGGTCGGGGCGGGCGCCGAGCGCGCCATGGTGCTCAAGTTTAGCCTGCCCGCCGGGGCCTTCGCCACCGCGGTGCTCCGGGAAGTGATCAAGACCCCGGGATAGCCGCAGGCGGCGGGGCGGGGGTCAGCCCGCCGGACGCGGCTCGTCCCAGGCCTCGAAGACTGCGGCGATGTTCTCGGCCGGGTCCTTGAGGCCCCACTCGCACTGGGCGATGACCCCGCCGCGGCCGTCGTCCAGCGCCCGGCGCACCCGGCGCACCCCCTCCTTGACTTGCTCGGGGGTCCCGAAGGGCAAAAGGTGCTGGCGGTCGAGCTCGCCCCAGAAGGTGATCTTGCCCTTGTGCCTGGCCGCCAGCGCCTCGATATCCATGCAAAAGAGCTGGCTGTTGACCGCGTCCACGCCGATCTCGATCAGGTCCGGATAGATCGCGCTGATGTTGCCGTCGGAGTGGAAAAACACGAACTTGCCGGCCCGGCGGGCCAGGCGGCAGTAGTCGGCGTAGAGCGGCTTGAAGAGCTCGCGCCACATGTCCGGCGAGATCAAGAGCGCGTTCTGCGAGCCCCAGTCGTCCATGAAGCCGACGGCATCCACGGCCGTGGCGGCCCACAGCTCCATTTCGCGGACGAAGAACTCGTGGAGCTGCCGGAGCAGCCCCAGCACCGCGCTGGTCCCGTAGCCCAGGTCGAGGTAGAGGTTCTCGGTGCCGCGCAGGAACTGGAGGCGCTCGAAGGGCCGCGCCAGGGTGCCGGCCTTGACGAAGCGCTCGGCCTTGGCGCAAAAGTCGTCAACCTTCGAGAAATCGGCCTTGTCGAGCAGCTCCCGCGGCAGCCGGTAGGAGGCGATGGCCGCGTCCTCGGCCAGGATCGGCCGCTTGATCTCGCCGACCACGCCGGGCTCGCCCACCGTCCAGACCACGCCCCACTCGTCAACGTAGCCGCCCACCCGGGAGCAGTCCCCGCGGGCGCGCTCGGACGGGCCGTACTTGGCCGGCGGCGCGGCGAAGTCGGAGGGGAAGCGGGCCGAGAGCGCGTCGAGTTCGCCCTTCCGGAACAGGCCCACGCCCGGGAGCGCCCAGAGGTCGCGAGGGGCGCGGTCGGGGCTCTGGAAGCGGAGCGTCCGGATCACGCGCTCGCGGCCGGTCATGGCCAAGTCCTCAGAGCTTCCCCTTGGTCGAGGGGATGCCGCGCTCGCGCGGGTCGGTCGCGCAGGCCTGGCGGAGCGCGCGGCCCAGGGCCTTGAAGGCGGCCTCGAACATGTGGTGCTTGTTCCGGCCGCGGACCACCTCGAGGTGCAGCGTCATCCGGGCATTGGCGGCCAGCGCCGCCAGGAACTCGGGCACCAGCTCGAAGTCGAAGCTCCCGGCGCGGCCCTTCCCGGGCAGTCCGGCGGTGAAGAGGTACGCGCGGCCAGAGAGGTCCACGGCGGCCTCGGCCAGCGCCTCGTCCATGGCCACCCGCGCCCAGCCGTAGCGCCCCAGGCCCTGCTTGTCGGCCAGCGCGGCGGCCAGCGCCTGGCCCACCACGATGCCGGCATCCTCGACCAGGTGGTGGTCGTCCACGCAGCGGTCGCCGCGGCCGGCGAGCTTCAAGTCCCAGAGCGCGTGCCGGGCAGTGAGCTCCAGCATGTGGTCGAAGAAGCCAATGCCGGTGCGGATGCCGACCTTGCCGCTGCCGTCAAGGTTGAGCTTGACGGTCAGCTCGGTCTCGCGCGTCTGCCGGCCCAGCGCCGCGCGCCGCGCCTTCGCCCGTTTTCCGGCCATGAGAGCCTCCTCTTCGGAGGCAGAAGTATACACGCGCGCCGCCGGGCCGCTATCGACAAATCGGCCCGGAGAGACTATCATCCCGGGCATGAATGACGCCGAGGCAAGCCCGGAGAAGGCTCCCGAACAGGCCGCGCTGGCTCTCTTGGCCGCGCCGCCCGCAAAGAGGAAGACCAACATGCTCATTCCCACCATGATCATGGCCGTGCTGGCCGTGGCGCTCTTGGCCCTCGGCTTCCGAAAGGTGGCGATTTGACCTTCGACAAAGCCGGGCCGGTTTGCTAATATCCGCGCTGGGAAGGGAAGGACCATGCTCAAGACCCTGAGGGCCGATTCCCCGGCCGCCCGGCGGGCGCTCTCGCGCCTGCGCGGACGGCTGGAGTCGGCCGCCCGGGAGCTGCCCCCCGGCGCCGCCGCGGCCAGCCGCCGCGCCTTCGGCAAGGCGCTGGCGCCCCGCGAGGCCGTCGCCCGGATCATCGCCGACGTCCGCGCCCGCGGCGACGCCGCGCTCATCCGTTACACGGAGCTCTTCGACGGCTGCAAGCTCACGCCCGCGCGGCTGAGGGTCTCGCGCGCGGAGCTGGCCGCCGCCCGGCGCGTCCTGGACTTCGAGACCCGCTCGGCGCTCTTGGCCGCCGCCCGGCGCATCGAACTCTACCAGCGCCACGTGGCCCTGCCCCGCAGCCTGGAAATGCGCACCGCCGGGGAGCGCCTGGGCCTCCGGGTCGTGCCGCTCCGGCGCGTGGGCCTCTACATCCCCGGCGGGACCGCCCCCTACCCGTCGAGCGTGCTGATGAACGCCATCCCCGCGCAGGTCGCGGGGGTGGAGGAGATTGTGCTGGCCACGCCTCCGGCGCGCGACGGAGCCGTAAACCCGGCGGTGCTCGCCGCCGCTGCGGAGCTGGGCATCACCGAGGTCTGGAGAGTCGGCGGCGCCCAGGCCGTCGCCGCGCTGGCCTACGGCACGCGGACGCTCCGGCCGGTGGACAAGATCGCCGGCCCGGGGAACCTCTACGTGACCCTCGCCAAGCAGATGGTCTGGGGCCAGGTGGACCTGGACATGCCCGCCGGCCCCAGCGAGGTCTGCGTGGTGGCCGACGACTCGGCCCGGCCGGCGGAGGTTGCCGCTGATCTCTTGAGCCAGGCCGAGCACGACCGGCTGGCCAGCGCTGTGCTGGTCACCGACTCGCGGAAGCTGGCCGCCGCGGTGGGTCGCCAGCTGCGACAGCAGCTTGAACGCCTCCCGCGCCGCGGGACTGCCGGCGAGGCCCTCCGCAACTGGGGCCTGGCGCTCATCGTCAGGAGCATGGCCGAGGTCGCCGAGGTGGTCAATGCCGTCGCCCCCGAGCACCTGGAGCTGCTCTGCCGCCGGCCGGAGCGGGTGGTCGAAGGCGTCCGCGCCGCCGGGACGATCTTCATCGGGCGCTTCGCGCCGGAGCCGGTCGGCGACTACCTCGCCGGCCCGAGCCACACGCTGCCCACCGCCGGGGCGGCGCGGGTCTTCTCGGGGCTCTCGGCGGCGAGCTTCTGCCGGCAGATGGCCACCGTCGAGCTCGACGAGCGCGCCTTCCGGAAACTGGCGCCGCCCGCCGCGCGCCTGGCCCGCGTCGAGGGCCTGGAGGCCCACGCGCGCTCCGTCGAGGCGCGCAACATCAACAAACGAAGATGACCACCAAGGCACCAAGCACACCAAGAGGCCAAGAACGATTCAGGGCCACCACCACAGAAGAGCCAGAGGAAAGACGCCCGTGAGCAAGTCGAACAAGAGCAGTCCCCGGCCGCGGCCCTCCGTCGAGCGCATGGCCGCCTACGTGCCCGGCGAGCAGCCCCGGCCCGCGGAGCTCGGGCGGCTCGTGAAGATCAACACCAACGAGAGCCCCTACCCGCCGTCGCCGCGGGTAATCGCCGCCGTGCGCCGCGCCGCTGCGCGCCTGCGGCTCTACCCGGACCCGGGCCAGAAGCGCCTGCGCGCCGTTGCCGGCAGGGCCTTCGGCTTCCCGCCGGAGCGGGTCCTGGGCGGCAACGGCTCGGACGAACTGCTGGCCCTGGTCGGCCGCGCCTACGTCCCCGAAGGCGGCACGATCCTGACCATGAAGCCCACCTATCTGGTCTACCGCACGGTGGCCGAGGCGCTCGGCGCAAAGCTCATCGAGGTGCCCTTCACCACCGACTGGCGGCTGCCCGCCGACCTCTGCAAGCGGCGCGCGCACGTCTTCTACCTGGCCAACCCCAACTCGCCGACGGGCACGGCGGTCCGGCCGGAGGAGGTCCGGCGCTTCGCCAAGCGCTTCCCGGGCCTGGTGGTGGTCGACGAGGCCTACGCGGACTTCGCCAGCTTCAACTGCCTGGCGCTGGCCCGGGCCATGCCCAACGTCCTGGTGATGCGGACCATGTCCAAGAGCTTTTCGCTGGCCGGGCTGCGCCTGGGCTTGGCCATGGGCCCGCGCCCGGTCATCGCCACGCTGGAGAAGCTCAAGGACTCCTACAACCTGGGCGCCCTGCAGTTGGCCGCGGCCGAGGCGGCACTCACCGACCTCGCGCACCTCCGCCGCAACGCCGCGAAGATCAGGCGTTCGCGCGCGCGCCTGGTGCGCGAGCTGGCCCGGCGCGGCTTCCGGGCGCTGCCCAGCGAGTCGAACTTCGTGCTCTTCCACCTCGGGCCGAGGCTCGCCGGGAGGCTCGGCGGCGGCCCCGGGGCGGTGCGGGCGCTCCGGGCCGAGGGCGTCCTGGTCCGGCACTACCCGGGCGAGGGGCTGGCCGACGCCCTGCGGGTCACCGTCGGCACCGACGCCGAGATCGGCAGGTTCCTCCGGGCGCTCGACGCCGTCCGGCGCTGAGGGAGCCAGCCGGGCGTCCGGGCGCGCCTGCGCCCGGCGAATTCTCCATTTGACAGCACTGCCCGGGGGGCTAAACTCCCCCGGGGTTGGTTCCCTGGGCGTTGGGTCCGGGTTGCGAGGCCGAGGTGCAGATGCCCCAAGAAATGGACATCAACAAGGTTATCCAGGGCGCCACCCGCCAGATGGACCTGGGCGACCTGGCCAAGCTCGGCCACAAGCGGGTCCGGGTTATTGACGAGGCGCGCATCAGGGAACTCATTGCCCAGGCCGTCCAGCAGGCCATCGAGGCGGAGATGCAGGACGAGTCCGCCCGCGAGCGCCGGCTGGCCGCCGAGAAGTCCAAGCGCGAACTGGAAGCCAAGCTGGCCGAGTCCCAGGCCGAGCTCGAGCAGGGCATGTTGGCCGCCCGCGAGGCCGAGGCGCTCCGCGGCGAGGTTTCCAGGCTTAACGTCCAGCTCGCCGGCGCCACCCAGGTGGTCGAGGCCGAGAAGCGGCGGCTGGCCGCGGACTCCCAGAAGGAGTTCAACAAGCTCCTGTCCAGCGCCAAGGCGGAGATCCAGGCCAAGTCCAGCGCCCTGGAAGGCGCGCTCCGCGACTTGCTCGGCCGCGCCGAGCAGGCCATCCCCCGCGAGGACCTGGCCGCCCTCCCCCAGCCGCAGCAGCCGGCGGGAAGCGCGGCGCCCGCCGCGGAGATGCTCGAAGCCCTCAGCCTGCGCCTGGGAGTGCTCAGCGGGATAGCCGAGGGCTACCAGCGGGACATGTCCTCCCGCGACCAGGACATCGCCCTGGCCGCCGCCGAGCGCCACCGCCTGCACAACGAGCTCAAGGAGGCCAAGGCCGAGGGCGAGCGCTTCCGGCTGGAGGCCCACGGCTTCCAGCGCCAACTGGACGCCCGCGACCAGGACATCGCCGTGGCCGCCGGGGAAACCCGGCGGGTCCAGGCCGAAATCAAGATCCTCCGCGAGGAGCTGGCCACCCGGCGGGACGAGGTGGTCGGCCTCCAGCGCCAGCTGGACGCGCGGGGGCAGGAAGTCGTCCGGGCCAACGCCGAGCAGCAGCGCCTCCAGGCCGAGCTCAAGGCCGCCCGGGAGGAGACCGAGCGGGCCCGCCAGGACCTCCAGAACCTGCAGCGCCAGCTCGACGGCCGCGACCAGGACGTGGCCGTCGCCGCCACCGAGCAGCGCAAGGCCCAGAACGAGTTCAAGGCCCTCCGCGAGGAGGCCGGCAAGCACCGCGAGGAGATCCACAACCTCCAGCGCCAGGTGGACGCCCGCGAGCACGACGTGATGCTCGCGGCCATGGAGCAGCGGCGGCTGCGCGAGGAGCTCAACCACACCCGCGAGCAGGCCAACCGGGTGGCGGAACTCGAGGGCGAGATCCGGCGCATGCAGTCGGAGCGCGAGCTGCTCCTCGGGCAGGTCACCGAGTACCGCCAGCGCGAGTCGACCGGCAGCGAGCAGATCGCCAAGCTCTCCGAGAAGCTCACCGAGATCAAGAGCGTCGAGGAGGAGCGCACCAAGACGCTCAAGGGGGCGCTCGGCGAGGAGATCGCCCGCCAGATCGCCTGGGCCATGACCGCCCAGAAGACCGGCGTCTCCGGCATCGACCCCGGGCTGCAGCTTGACGCGCTCTTCAACCAGAAGGTCGAAACCAACGTCGAAGCCATCAAGATCGAGAAACACGGTGGCGATTCCGTGGCCGCGAAGCTGGCCAGGCTCCGCGGGTCCAAGGGCGCCAAGAACTCCGGCGGGGGGGCCAGCGCGCCCCCGCCTGCCGCTTCAGGCACCGGGTGAGGAGGGCAAGCAGTGAGCGACGAGACCAAGAAGTCCAAGAAGGCCCAGGCGGACGGCGAGCCCCAGGGGCAGGACGTCAAGAAAGAGGAGAAGGGACCCGAGCTGGCCATCGGCCGGGGCCTGGACATCGGCACCTGCAACCTGGTGTCCGCCGCCCAGGACCAGGAGGGCAACATCCTCTACCGCTCGCTGCGCAACGCCTTCATCGACGTGGAGATCAACGACTTCACCAAGAAGATGCTCACCAAGCTGGGCGTCCAGTACATCCTGCACCAGAAGCGCATGTACGTGGTCGGCAACCCGGCCTTCGAGCTGGCCAACATCTTCAACCGCGAGACCCGCCGGCCGATGGCCGCCGGGCTCTTGTCCCCGCACGAGGCCGACGCCCTGCCCATCATCCGGCTGCTGGTCAGCCAGACCCTGGGCGAGCCGGCCCGCGAGAACGAGCCCTGCTTCTTCTCGGTCCCCGGCGAGCCCATCGACGTGCAGATGAACGTGGTCTACCACCGGGACATCTTCAATGGCCTGCTGGTCAAGCTGGGCTTCAAGCCCACCCCCATGGCCGAGGGCCACGCGGTGGTCTTCGCCGAGCTGGCCGACGACGACTTCACCGGCATCGGCATCTCCTGCGGCGCAGGCATGTTCAACATCTGCGTAGCCTACAAGACGGTCCCGGCGCTGGCCTTCTCGACCTCGCGCGGCGGCGACTGGATCGACAACAACGCCGCCATGGTTCTGGGCATGAAGGCTCCGCGGGTCACCGCCATCAAGGAGAAGGGCATCGACCTGGTCCAGCCGCGCAACCGCGAGGAGGAGGCCATCGTCATCTACTACCGCAACCTGATCAACTACACCCTGGTGAACATCAAGAAGCGCTTCGAGTCCGCCGAGAACATGCCCAGCTTCTCGAACCCCGTTGACATCGTCTGCTCGGGCGGCACGGCGCTGGCCCAGGGCTTCGTGAACCTCTTCGCCCAGGAGTTCAAGAACGTCGAGTTCCCGCTGGAGGTCAAGAACATCCGCCTGGCCACCGACCCGCTGAACGCGGTGGCCCAGGGGGCGCTCATCGCCGCGATGCAGTAGCACGGAGCAACGTCCGGCTTGCCCGTAGGGGCGGCTCGCGAGCCGCCCCTACTTTTTTGCCGCAGCCGGGTCGTCGGTTAGCGGCTTCTCGCGCTTCGATACCGCGATGACGTGGGGGATCAAGGTCGGGCCGGTGGGGACGTTGACCTTGGCCTGCTCGTGCTCGACGACCAGTCCCGAGCTCGGGCCGCCGTCGAGGTTGACCGCCGCGTCGAACGCGAAGCCGCCGGCGGCCTCCGGCGCGGCGAGCACCTCGGCGAAGCCGGCCAGCCACACCCCATCGTTGCAGACCAGCAACACCACCCGCCCGTCGGCCGAGACCCCCAGCCCGGTGCGCCGGTGGCGCCGCGCGGGGAACTCCCCGTCGCGGTGCTCGACCTTGGTCTCGGTGTAGACGGCCTTGCCATCGGCGACCAGCCACGGCGAGTTCTGGACCGCGAAGTCCAGGCCCCCATAGGGCGGCTGGACCTCGTCGAGCCTGCGGACCGCGGCGCGGCCCCGCTCGTCGAGCGTGAAGACGGCCGAGCGGGTCAGCTTGGTGTTGGGCTTGCTGAGCGCCTTGCCGGCGGAGACCAAAAGCGTCACCGGCTCGTCCCGCGTGCCGAAGTAGGCGCCGTTGGCGACCACCGGGACCTTTTCGGCGCGGGCCACCTCGAGGAGCTTCTTCCCGTCCTTGACCGGGTTCATGACGATCCTCAGGGCCAAGCGCTTGGGGTCGAGCCGCACGGCGGTCAGGCGCAGGTTAAGAACGGCCTCCTTCCCGCCCTGCAACTGCTTCCAGTCGAGCGTCTCTTCCCGGAGATCCAGGCCCGGCTCCAGCTCCTTCCAGCCGGAGTCCTTGGCGACGGTCCAGGGTGCGGCTGGCGGCTTGGCCTCTTCGGCCTGCTCGGCCGCGCAGGGAGAGAACCCGGCAAAGATGACAAGCAGCGCCAGAGAAGCGCGATGCGCGGGACCATGCGGTTTCAAGCAGTAGACCTCTGTCCTCACGGCGCTTGAGCCTCTTGGTCCTTCTTCTTCGCCTCGCCGCGTATCGCTTCCAGTGCCTCGCCGGCGGCCTTGCGGACCTTTTCGTCCTTGTCCTGGCGGGCCTTTTCCAGCGCGGGGACGGCCTCTTTGGCCGCGGGGCCGATGTCGCCGAGCTTCTCGGCGGCCATGAGCCGCACCTGGCCGTCGGGATTCTCCCGAAGGATCTCGATCAGCACCGGCACGGCCAGCTTGGCGTCGGCCCCGAACCAGACCAGGGCGGAGCAGGCCGCGTCGCGCACGTCCTCGTCCTTGTCGGCGAGCAGCCTGGCCAGCGCGGGGACGCTCTTCTTCGGCTCCGGCCGGATCATGCGCAGGGCGAAGGCGCTCATGCAGCGCACGCCGGCATCGGCGTCGCCGAGGGTTTCCAGGAGCCGCGGGCCCGCGGAAGCGGCGGCCTCGCCGACCCAGCCCAGGGTGCGGGCCGCGTCGGCCCGCACCTGAGCGTCCTTGTCGCCCAGCAGCCTGGTCAGGCCGGCCACCACCTTGCCCGCGTCGGCCCCCACCTCCGGCGCCGCCCGGGCCGCCCGGGCGCGCACCCTGGGGCTGGGGTCGTCGAGGGCCTTGAGCAGCGCCGCCTTGATCCGGTCCTGGCGCTCCAGCTCCCCGATCTCGTTGAGGGCGACCACCGCGGACCAGCGCACCGCCGGCTCGGGGTCTGCCAGCGCCTTCAGGAGCGCCGGCACGGCCTGCTCGTACTTCTGGCGGTCGGTTCGGGCCCGCGCGAACTTGGCGTTCTTGCCGAGCGCCATGGCCGCGCTGGCGCGAACCTCGGGACCCACGTCGCCGAGGGCCCAGACCAGGGCCGGCTCGACCTCTTTCTCGCCTTCGCCCAGCCCGCCGAGCGCGGCCGCGGCGTAGCGGCGAACGCCCGCGTCGGGATCGGCAAGCGCCTTGAGCAGCTTGGGCCGGGCCTCTTCCGGGTCCGCACCGATGGCGGCCAGCGCCAGCGCGGCACAGCGGCGGACGCCGGCGTCCTGGTCGGCAAGCGCCTTGAACAGCGCCGGCTCAATCTTCTCGGCCTGCTCGCGCATCTGTTCCCCGAAAGCCGCGGCGGCATATCTGCGCACGCTCGGCTCGCGGTCTTCCAGCGTCTGCAGGAGCGCAGCGACGGTGTCCTCGCCGCCGTCGCCCGCCGCGCCGAGCGCGAAGGCGGCGCAGCGGCGCACGTCAGCATCCTTGTCCTTCAGGCGCTTGACCAGCAGCGGGACGGCCCCGCCGATTTCGGGGGTTTCGTACTTCTCCCGGGCGGCGGCCCACAGCCAGCCCAGCGCCGCGGCGGCGTAGCGACGCACGCCCGCGTCCTCGTCATCCAACAGGCCGCTGAGCGCCGGAACGGCTGTCTTGATGGTGCCGACTCGCCCGAGCGCAAAGGCGGCGCAGCGGCGCACGTCGGGGCTCTTATCCCCGAGCACCTTGACGAGTGCAGGCTGTGCTTGGCGCGCCTCGGCGCCGATCCAACCCAGCGCCGCAGCGGCGAAGCGGCGCGCGTCGGGCTCATTGGCTCCGAGCGTCCTGATCAGCTCCGGCACGGCCGGAGCGGCCAGCGCCCCCAGCTTGCGAAGCTCGTCGGCGGCGCGTCCGCGGGCCTGGGCGTCCGGATCGCTCAGGCTCTGGACCAGCCTGGCCAACTGGTCGTGTTCAACCTTGCCCCCGAGCCCTTCGCCGGCGAAGGCCGGCCAAGCCCCAAGCAGGATGATGGCGGCAAAGCTCAGCTTGCGCATGACGTGTCTCCGGACTCCCGTACCGTCTCATACATCGCAATCAGATTCTCCACCGGCGTGCCGGCCTGGACGTTGTGAATGGTGTTGAAGACGAAGCCCCCGCCCGGAGCGAAGATGCCGATGCGCTCGCGGACCTGCGCGTGGACCTCCTCGGGCGTCCCGAAAGGCAGGGTCCGCTGGGTGTCCACCCCGCCACCCCAGAAGGTGATCTTCGCGCCGAAGCGCCGCTTGAGCTCCGCCGGGTCCATTCCCGCCGCCGAGCACTGCACCGGGTTGAGGACGTCGAACCCGGCGGCGATGAACTCGGGAATGAACGCCGCCACCGAGCCGCAGGTGTGGGTGAAGGTTTTCCACTTGGTGTTGGCGTGCACCCAGTCGTTGAGCCGCTTATGGAAGGGCGCGAAGAGCTCGCGGTAGCTCTCCGCGGACATGAACGGGCCGCTCTGGGTCCCGAAGTCCGTGCCGGAAAGGAAGAGCACGCTGAGCCGGTCACCCACCGCCTGGCGGAAGGCCGCCAGGTTCTTCAGGGCGATCTGGCATTGGCGCTCGAAGACTTCCCGGACGTAGTCGCGTCGGGCGGCCAGGCTCACGTACCACTCCTCGACGTCGCGGATGCCCCTGGGCCGCTTCATCCACGGCGCGGGCACCAGGGCGATGTCCCCGAAGGCCGTCCCGGGAATGTTGCCCACCATGGCCCGGTCGGTCTCGTCGGCGAGGCGCCGGGACTCGCGCTCGTAGTGCGCCAGGTCGGCGTCGGAGAGCGGACCGAACTCCTCCAGGTTGTCGGCGGGGTTGAGCCGTTCCTCGTCAACGGGCGGCTGGCGGACGATCGAGTCGAAGTAGAACCCGCCCCGGGGCATCCGGCCGCTGGGCGGCGCGGTGCGGTCGCCATGGGGGTACATCAGGATGTCGCCGCTCGGTTCCGGCGCGATGTTGAAGTCGGCGGGGACCAGCACCGGCGTGCCGTCGAAGGTCCGCCACGGCTTCCAGCCCTCATTGGCGAAGCCGAACAGCGTGCTGGTGCCCGGGAGGCCGACGGTGTCCACGCCCAGCCGCGCGGCTAGGTCCGGAGCGATCTCGCCGAGCATCTGGTAGGGCTCGACCACCTTGACCGGCGCGCCGGGCCCGTCGAGCGCCAGCGCCTGACGCAGCCGGTAGACGACGCTGACGTGCATGCCGGTGACTGCGGTGGAGCCCAGGTCCAGCGGTACGTGGTCGGGCCGGCGGTGGCCCAGCGCGGCTTCGACCCGTTCGCGGCTGTTCATGGCCCGTCCTCCCGCGGCGGGATTGTCCCGGCGCGGGCGGCTTTTGCAAGCCTCGGGCGTCCCGGGACGGCTGCAATTGAAGGCCAGGCCGATGAGACTTGTAGAACGGCCTGAGCAGCCTACAATGATGCCGTGGAGGTCAACACCCGGTGACCCGGGGCGCTTTCTCGGAAAAGAAAGTGATTAAGCCGGGGACGGAGCGGAATCGGCGATGGCGGGGCCGGACATCACCGTAAGGAACCTTACGCTGGAGGACGTGCTGCCTCTGGTGCGGGTCTGCAACCAGGCCTTCCTGGAACACGCCAGGTTCCCGGAGCACGCCGCAATGGCGGTGCGGCACATCGGCGAGAACCCGGCCTGGCAGTGGGGCGCCTTCCAGGGAGGGCGGCTGGTCGCCTTCCTGCTGACCGAGCCTCGTGCCGACAAGGGGCGCGTGGCTGTCCGGCTGGTGGCTGCCGACCCGGGGGCCAAAGGCAAGGGCCTGGGCAGCCGGCTGGTCGGCGTCCTGGAGGCGCGCGCGCGGGCCGAGGGCTTCCGCGCGCTCAGCGTGGGCACGCCCTTCGCCCGCGGCTTCTACGAGAAGAACGGCTTCAAGCTCACGGAAACCGACCTCCGGATGATCCGGGACATCACCTGCCAGGG
>Ga0315286_10002328_pt1 | contig 17710 bp, 12 predicted proteins | sample YL17G10_0_MG_FD_205038 | JGI IMG/M metagenome (GOLD analysis project Ga0315286, IMG submission 205038) | Sediment microbial communities from Yellowstone Lake, YNP, Wyoming, USA - YL17G10_0 | ecosystem: Environmental > Aquatic > Freshwater > Lake > Sediment | place: USA: Wyoming | collected...
TGCTTGGGATATGCTTACTCGTTTGGAAGAAAATGTCAAATTGTTGGAACGATCCAAAGAGACAGTTCAATCTGCAGCTATCGGAAAGGATCGATCAAAAATATTATTATCGCAATTTATAGCTGCTCGTGACTCAGTTTTAACCCGTCTTTATGAATCAATTGAATCTCGATTTGTCGAATTCTACAAATATCTTCATGATCCGGACGAACAACAATTTATTGCAAGTATTAAGCCAGAAGGTGCGGGATTGAATTTCGAGGTTGACTTCTATGGTAGAGGTTCTCATCCACCACATGCACTTCATAGTGAAGGTCATCAAGATAGTATGGGCTTGTGCTTGTATCTTGCCCTAGCTGAAAAATTAACTTCCAATATGGTTGATCTAGTTATTCTTGATGATGTTGTCATGTCTGTCGATGCTGATCATCGGAAACAGTTATGTAGTCTTTTACGCAAATATTTCCCCAATAAGCAATTTTTCATAACTACACATGATAAAACTTGGGCCAACCAACTTAAACATGAAGGTGTCGCAACATCAAAACAAACTGTCGAATTTTACAATTGGTCTGTTGATGCTGGTCCAACTGTCTATCTTGCTCGAGATCTATGGTCAAAAATTCAATCTGACCTAACAAATCATGATGTATCAGCAGCTTCAGGTAAACTTAGAAGAGGGGCGGAAGAATATTTTGCCTATGTCTGCGATGATCTTCAAGCGAGTGTAAAATATAAACTTAATGGTCGATGGGAGCTTGGAGATTTTCTGCCTGCGGCTGTTAATAGTTTACGTAGATTATTAGATAAAGCAAGAGTTTCTGCTCGATCATGGGGCAATACTGAACTAGATGATGCACTTAGGGAATTGGACACAACTATTTCATCCATATACCAAAGAACGCAAGCTGAACAGTGGTCAATAAATGCGAGCTTGCATTATAATAACTGGTCTAATTTTTCTGATAATGATTATCGTCCAATCGTAGAAGCATTTCAGGATTTGTTTGGCCTATTTCGTTGTAGTAATTGTGGTTCCCGTATAGCTATAACAACTATTGGAGTAAAACCACAAGCTGTGAAATGTTCATGCGGAAAAATAAATTGGAATCTTATTGAAAAAGAAAAATAATTGTCTTGGAGCGCACACTAACTAGCACCTCAAGCTGATCCCGATAAAAATCATCGGGACAGGCGGAATGAGAAAGGAGAATTTCACTCAATGTAAGTATCTATTCCCTTGGGATTTGAATGTAAAAGAGTTATTAAGTATTTTACGATAGAAAATTCAGCTCATTAAATATGAAATTAATCTACGAAGAAGACATTCGCTCAAACACAATCCACAACATCGCTGAGGAGATGATGATAGCCGCACGCACCGCTCCAAAAGCACGAGGGATTGATAATTTAGTCATCGCACTTGTTGAGCAAGAAGGTATCAAAGAGATTTCCGATAAGGTTAAAGAAATCGCCGGTCGCGAAAACGTGCCGGCGTTCTTCCTTAGAGATGCAAATAATATTCTCTCAGCCCAATGTATGATGCTCATTGGAACCAGGATAAAAAGCATCGGACTGACTCCCTGCACCATGTGTGGCTTTGCAAACTGCGAGGAAAAGAATAAATACCCTGAGCATCCGTGTGTTTTTAATACTGGTGATTTGGGGATTGCTATCGGCTCTGCAGTCAGTGTCGCAATGGATTCGAGGGTTGATAATCGAATCATGTACACAGTGGGGCAAGCAATACTCGAAATGAAATTTCTCGGAAATGATGTAAAGATTGCCTACGGAATCCCGCTGAGTGTTAGTCCGAAGAATCCATTCTTCGATAGAAAATAAAATGGTTGAAACTTAATTTAGATAAAAAGAAATCCTTATATCCCCTTAATTATTATCACGTTTGCTTCTTCTATTTACCCTCCGTATATTTTGATGCGACAATAAATTATTAATTCAATTGAAGAATTCGAATGTCTATTAAAGAAATCCAACCCACACAAGTAATATTAAACAAAATCCAATCAATCCAAATCGCACTCCGTGACCAGAAAATTGACGGCTGGCTCTTCTACGATTTCTGGAAACGGAATGAATATGCTCAGCGTATACTGGAATATCCAACGCATGTGATGAACACGCGCCGGTTCTTCTATCTCATTCCGGCAAACGGCGAACCGCAGAAGCTCGTACATAGCATTGAGCGATGGAATCTTGATCATCTCCCTGGTGAGAAAACAATCTTCTTGAGCTGGCAGTCGCTGGAGGAGGGATTGAAGAAGATACTCTCTGGAATGAAGACAATTGCAATGGAATATTCACCCGACAATGCAATTCCATACATCTCAAAAGTGGATGCTGGTACAATTGAAATGGTAAGAAAGTTTGGAGTGAATGTTGTTTCCTCTATGGATCTTACACAATACTTCGAAGCACGCTGGACAGAAGAAACCTATAGGGATAATATTGAGACTGCACGAATCATGCGGTCACTTGTAGATAAGACGTTCGGATTTATGAAGCAGCGGATATTGAGCAAAGAACGTATCACGGAATACGATGTGCAGCAGTTCATGTTAAAGAATTTTCACGACAATGGTTTAATTTCAAACGAAGCCCCTAACTGTTCCGTAAATGCAAACAGCGGCAATCCGCACTACGAGCCGACGAAGGATGTCCATTCTGAATTGCATGAAGGAGATTTTGTTCTCATCGACCTTTGGGCAAGGAAGAACAAACCCGGAGCAACGCAGAACGATATTACCTGGGTCGGATACCTTGGAAAAGAAGTTCCCGAGAAGTACACTAAGATTTTCAATGTCGTTAAGGGTGCTCGGGATGCAGTAGTGAATTATTTGAAGAAATCGTTCGCTGAAAAGAAAACAGTCCGTGGCTGTGACGTGGACGATGTATGCCGGAACTACATCAAGCAGCATGGATACGGTGAGTACTTTATACATCGCACCGGACATTCGATAACGGAAGATGTGCATGGAAGCGGTGCTAACATTGATAACCTTGAAACGAAAGATGAAAGAACAATTATACCTGAAACTTCATTCTCCATAGAGCCGGGAATTTATTTCATTGGTGATTTTGGAGTGCGAACAGAAATCGATATCTATATCTCCAAGAATTATGAAGTCATCGTTACAGGTGAACCGAGACAGCAGGAAGTTGTTGCTATATTAAAGTAAAACAATTAAAGAACGGCTAAATAAATATGAAACATCTTTTATATCTCCTCTTTGTGTTGTTTCTGATCGGATGTTCGGGAAATAATGATAAAGAAATCTCCGCCTCCGGTACAATTGAGACTACCGAGGTAACGGTTAGTGCAAAGGTCGGTGGACAGGTTTTAAAATTGCTTGTCGATGAAGGTACGAATGTAAAAACTGGAGATACTTTAACGTTACTCGATCGATCCGACTGGGAAATACAACTCGACCAGGCTGAAGCAAATGTCGCAGCCGCAGAGGCGCAATACAAGCTTGCCGTCCAAGGTGCGCGCGAAGAAGATATTACTCAGGCAGAAGCGACTCTCAAAAATGCCGAGGATGATCTCAATCGAACCGAAGGATTATTTAAAGATGGAAGTATTACACAGAAACAGCTTGATGATGCACGCACACGACATATCCTCGCAAAACAAAATTATGATAAATTGAAACGAGGTTCTCGACCGGAGGAAATCGATGCGGCGCGCGCACGTCGTGATCAAGCGGTAGCTCAGGTGAAAGCGATTAATAAGAAAATCGAAGATTCGTTTGTAGTTGCACCGATTGATGGAGTGATAACACAAAAAGCAGTTGAGGAAGGCGAGGTAGTCATGCCTAATGCATCCTTGTTTAGAATCTCCCGTCTTGATAAAGTCCATCTAATCATTTATGTTTCGGAAGAAGAACTTGCCAGAGTAAAAATAGGGCAAGATGCTAAGGTATATATCGATGCAGAACCGAAGAAACCACTTGTGGGTAGGGTGATTTATATTTCTTCGATTGCTGAATTTACTCCGAAAAATGTTCAAACCAAAGAGGATCGAACAAAGCTTGTGTTCGGCGTGAAGATTGAAATACCAAATCCCGAACAGACATTGAAACCCGGCATGCCTGCGGATGCGGCTATCGAGATCAACAGTAAATAACAAGCAATCAGTGATAATCGGTGTAAATCGGTGGTTAATTTAATGCCCGCCATTGATATAAATAATTTATCGAAACGATTCGACGAAATCATCGCTGTTGATAATCTTCAACTCGCTATTAAAAAAGGTGAGATGTTCGGCATAGTTGGACCGGATGGTGCCGGCAAAACAACAACCTTTCGAATGTTATGCGGTATTCTAACTCCAACTTCGGGAACAGCAACCATCCTGGGTTTCGATCTTATAAAAGATTCAAAGAAGATCAACAAGGAAATCGGTTATCTCTCTCAACGCTTTAGTCTCTACGGCGATCTAACAATTGACGAGAACATCGAGTTCTTCGCAGAGATCAATGAGGTGTATGATTTCAAAACAAGGAGAGAGGAGTTGCTGGAATTTACCCGTCTAACGCCGTTTCGCAAGCGGTTAGCCGAGCAACTCTCCGGCGGAATGAAGCAAAAACTTGCACTTGCATGTACGCTGATCCATCATCCCAAAATAATATTTCTCGATGAGCCGACTACGGGTGTCGATCCTGTTTCTCGAAGAGATTTCTGGAAAATACTATCGAGTCTTTTAAAATTAGATATCACCATCGTTATGAGCACGCCATACCTTGATGAAGCGGAAAGATGCAGTCGTGTTGCATTGATGAATAACGGAAAAGCCATGGTTGTCGATACACCACAAAATGTTAAGGGATTAATGAAAGGCGAAGTTGTTGAAATCGTATGCGATCAGATTCGACAGGCGGCGAGAGTATTGAAAACCAATCCACAGATTAAAGATGTACACGCATTCGGTGATCGGTTGAATATTGTTATGGAAAACAGTAAGCGGGATTTTCCGAATGTTCAGAAGCAGCTTGACAGCGAACAAATTCATGTTCAAGAGTGGCGAGTGATTAATCCATCTTTAGAAAATATTTTTATTTCATTGATGACAAGTACAACATCCTCTCTTCTCAGGAAAGGATTATAGGTGAGGTCGTAACATGTCCGGTTACGCAATCGAAGTAAATAACCTCACAAAAAAATTTGGCAGCTTCACCGCAGTCGACAAGGTTAGCTTTTCAATAAATCGTGGTGAAATATTTGGATTCCTCGGACCTAACGGTGCTGGTAAGTCAACAACCATTCGGATGCTCTGTGGTTTGCTTGTGCCTACTTCTGGGACTGGAAAAGTCGGAGGATTTGATATTAATACTCAGACGGAACTAGTTAAACAAAACATCGGCTATATGTCGCAGCGATTTTCCCTTTACGAAGATTTAACAGTCGAAGAAAATATCCGCTTCTTCGGAGGCGTGTATGGAATATCAAATCAAAGATTGCAAGAGCGTATGAAATGGGTGGTCGAGATGGCTGGACTTAATGGACGTGAAAAGAGTTTGACGAAAACACTTTCGGGTGGATGGAAGCAGCGGCTTGCACTTGGCTGTGCAATACTACATGAGCCAAAAATCGTTTTTCTCGACGAGCCAACCAGCGGTGTTGATCCAATCTCCCGTAGAAATTTCTGGGAGCTTATCAACAAGCTTTCTGAGCAAGGAGTGGCGGTTTTGGTTACAACACACTATTTGGATGAAGCGGAATATTGCAACGACCTCATTCTTATCAATACAGGAAAATTGATTGCAAGTGGAAGTCCAAAGGAATTAAAATCTGAACACATCACTTATCCGATACTTGAAGTCGAAGTTTCAGATGTTGTCGCTGCAATGGATCTCTTGCGAAATCAAACGTGGGCGGTCGAGATTTCACTCTTCGGTACTTATCTGCATGTTGGTGTGGCTGAAGAACAGCATGGACGAGAGGCGATAACTTCTATTCTTTCTTCCCATAATATTACCGTCAAAAGAATTGATAAAATTGTTCCTTCACTCGAAGATGTTTTTCTTCATCTCCTTGAAGAAGATATAAAAAAGACAGCCGCATGATCTTAAAACGTATCAAGCCGATTGTTAAGAAAGAGTTTCTCCAGATTTGGCGTGATAAACGTTCTCTATCAGTACTTCTGCTTTTTCCGGCTTTACTCATAATGGTTGCCGGTTATGCTCTAAACTTTAATGTCAAACATATCTCGACCGCAATTTTCGATCAAGATAAAAGCTCTCAGAGCAGGGAGTTTATTCAAAATTTTTCCAACACTGAATATTTCGACATCAACTATTCTGTTGAGAATTATAAAGAGATTGATAATCTTCTGAACGAAGGGAAAGCTATGATTGCGATTGTCATCCCAACAAATTTCTCGCATAACTTACTTGCAGGCAGAGATGCAACGGTTCAGATTCTCATCGACGGTTCAAATGCAAATACAGCGACGAATACAATTGGGTATGTAAGTGCAATTATCCAAACTTATTCATCAAAGCTTGCGGCCCAAGTATTAGCACGAATGGGGAGAGAAATGTTTGTCCCGATAGATTTTCGTCCAAAGATATGGTACAACCCTGAATTAAACACAGCCAAGTTTCTCGTGCCGGGCTTAATCGGATTTATCCTGATGATCAGCGCAGTTATCTCGACTTCATTATCGGTTGTCCGTGAGAAAGAGCGCGGCACGATGGAACAGATGATGGTATCGCCGCTTCTTACAGTCGAGATCATCGTAGGTAAAACAATTACTTACCTTATTATTGCACTTATTGCCTCGGCGTTCGTACTCATTACAGGATTCATCTTTTTTGATGTGGCAATTCGTGGAAGCATATTGTGGCTGTATGTTGGGATTCTGATATTTTTACTTGGCGGACTCGGTCAAGGGCTGCTCATCTCAACCGTAACGCATAATCAGCAAGTAGCGTTTATGGTATCGGTTTTCTCATCGTTGTTGCCATCGTTCCTGCTGTCAGGATTTGTCTTTCCTATCCGCAGTATGCCGCTAGTTTTGCAAATTATTGCAAATGTAACGCCGGCAAAGTTTTTCCTTGTCGTGGTACGCAGTATAATTTTAAAGGGTGCTGGTCCTTCGGCCTATTGGGATCAATTAATTTATATGGCGATATTTGCCGTAATCATGATCACGATCAGTTCGGTACGATTATTGAAGAAAGCAAATTGAGATGAGAACGATCTACCATATCATCATCAAAGAATTCCTTCAATTCCGGCGCGATAAACGGATGATGATTGTTTCTTTCTTGGCACCTGTTGTGCAACTTCTTTTGCTTGGATACGCGGCAACTACCGATATCAAAGATATTCCGATGCTCGTGTACGATCAGGATAAATCAAGTTCAAGCCGAGAATTTGTAAATCAATTTGTGAATTCCGGTTACTTCGTAATCAAGGAAGAAGTCAATTCATTCAAGGATATCGACCACCATATCGAAGATGGAGACGTCTGGCTGGCGCTGGTTATTCCTCCGGATTTTGCAAGCAATCTGCTTGCAATGCGGCAAACTTCCATACAGTTGCTCGCAGATGGAAGCGATGCAAACTCGGCGAACATAAGCATCGGTTATGCAACGCAAATCATTGGTAAATATTCTCAGTCGATTATAGTTGAGTTTAAGAAACGAATACCGGGAATGATAGCACCCGCACGGCTTAATCCTGAAATCAGAGTATGGTACAATCCAGAATTGAAGAGCCGTAACTTTATGGTGCCGGGTGTTCTCGCGATGGTGCTGTTGATTGTTACCATGACTCTCACCTCCCTTGGCATTGTGAAAGAAAAAGAGATCGGAACACTCGAACAACTCATGGTTACGCCTATCAAACCTTATCAATTAATAATTGGAAAGCTGCTTCCATTCGTGTTGATTGCGGCTGTTGACGTTGCGTTGGTGATTGTCGTTGCGAGATTTTGGTTCGGTGTTCCACTTCGCGGAAGTATTCTGCTTCTTCTTGGATTGAGCGGATTGTTTGTCCTGACGACACTTGGACTTGGGCTTTTCGTTTCGACTGTTTCGAAAACTCAGCAGCAAGCGATGATGACAGCGCAGTTTTTCTTCTTTATGCCGTTCATTTTCTTTTCAGGATTTACTTTTCCGATTGAGAACATGCCGAAATTAATTCAGTATCTCACTTATGCCATACCATTGAGATATTACATTGTAATCGTGCGAGGGATTTTCTTGAAGGGAGTTGGCATTGCAGAGTTATGGCATCAAGCGCTGGCACTGTTGATATTCGGCATTGTCATCTTAACGTTAAGTGTTTTAAGATTTAGGAAGAGATTGGGATGATAAAAATAGTAGACGGTCACCGCCCGTTGTACGGCGACAAGGTATCAATCGATAACTTTACTCTTCTTTTGGGGAATCATTTTCACTCTCAGTGTGTTGAGATTTAGGATAAGATTTGGGTAATTTCAAAAACATTTAAAGGTAAACATATGAAAGCAACATCGGAACTGATGAAAGAACATGAGGGTATAACTTTAATGTTGAATATTATGAGTCGGGTATCGGATAATATTCAAAAGAATAACGCTTTGAATACAGAGCACATGGAAAAAATAATTGAATTCCTGCAAATCTTTGCCGATAAATGCCATCATGGGAAAGAAGAAAAATTATTGTTTCCAGAATTAGAACGTAACGGCATTCCAAGTCAGAGTGGACCTATCGGTGTAATGCTGTACGAACATCAAGTTGGACGAGGTTACATCAAAAATTTAAGCGATGCTTTTACTAAATTTAAAGCAGGTGATCATAACGCCATGCTTCAGATAGCAGATGAGATGAAAAAGTATGTCAATCTTCTCACAAGTCATATCCACAAAGAGAATAATGTTCTTTTTCCGATGGCTGATAAAGTCCTAACCGAGAAACTTGATAATGAATTGTTTGCTAAATATGAAAAGTTGGAAGAAGAAGAGATTGGACAGGGTAAGCATGAGGAATTCCATCAATTACTGAAGCAGCTGAAAAATATTTACCTTATATGAAATGAAAAGGGTGATGAGAAATTCTCATCACCCTTCATATATTCACTTCCCAGATTCTCTTTACTTCAAGAGGATCATCGTCCCGCTTTTTGGCGGGACGGGATTTCTGATTAACTGACTTCGTCACTTGATCATCAACATCTTCTTCACACTCACAAATTTCTTCCCAACCGGATTATCTTCGTCTGTAATTGTCTCGGCTACTATGCGGTAGTAATATACGCCTGATGATAGATTAGTAGTAAATGAAGATAATTCCGCTTCCTGAGTTCCATAATCCATCTCTTGCCTATCGAGGAGTGTCGTTACTTCCTGACCGAGCGTGTTGTACACTTTCAATGTTACCATGCTCGCTTCAGGTAAATAAAATTCGATTATTGTAGATGGATTGAATGGATTAGGATAGTTCTGATATAACATGTATTGCTCCGGAACAGCTTCCGGAATCGGTTTTAATGCATATGAACCTTGTTGGATGAATGAGCTTTCCATCCGTAAGAACCAAACATCAGCAAGTTCACGAACCGGTTTGAAATGTAGTTCGGTTACAAAACTGAATGTATCAATCGGTCCTACGAATGCGTTGTTGATCATTCTTATTTTAGCCCATAACGATTCGGGCTCTATACCTGCCAGAGATATCGGCATCTCGCATTTTGGTGGATGTGCAGTGTCTTTGTAAGATGACATGAAACTGTCCAATGCTGCAGCGATCGTTCTGATGGGTAACCCGTTCATCGGATTGCTTCCACCATCATCGAATATCAGGTTGCTAAAACCTGGCGGTAGAATTCCATAATCACTACCGTTTATGTTTGCCTGTAAAGCAATAGCTTCGGCAAACAATTTATTTTGTCCCCTGGTTGGTGTTATGAAATTTTGCTGTCGTTTGATCGATACACGGTTGGTGAATTTATCAAGGCATTTTGCTTCTCCAATGTGCATACGATTATCTCTTCCTTGAATAAGAGATTTCATAACATCCTTGTAAGTACGATGTACAACCGAGTGTGGACCACCAAGACCGACCGTGAGTTTGGTACCAGCACCTGCCGAAAGAAGGTTGATTGCGTTTGGCATTGGGTAACATCGCAAGTTGACAAATGTTTCTCGATGTCCAATAAATTTACTTCCTCCAGCAATCAGCCATTTTTGGTATGATGCATGCTGGACTCCGAGTGTTTTACAGAATCCATGAAGGATGACTGAATCACCGGGTTGAACATATTCGTTAAAAATTATTTGAATCTTCTTCAGCCTCGAGTCAAGATATGTAATACTTCCTAATTTCGAGAATGTTACCGTTGAAGAATCCATCGAAGATGTGGTATGTAGAACAAGGCTGTGCGCCGGTTCTGTTGTATCGTTATATAGTGTTATCCAGAACTCAAGTTTATGGGGTTTCGATGGAATCGGGTTATGTTTTCTACTTTTGTCAATTGCAAGAGCTAAACTCTCGGGTAAGAATGTTCGGAATGCAAGAGTGAAATTGCTATCAACAGTATTTCCGAAATCTATACCAGCTAAGTTTTGTTCAGGACCCAAGGTAACAAAATGCGGTTTCGTGTTCTCAGGATAAGTCTGACGCCAGTTAGAACGCAATACTTCACTAACTGTATAGCTGCCGGGCCACAAACCTGTGAAATTATAATTGCCATCCACATCAGTATCAGTGGAATTGTCAACTGATTTACCATATGCTGACATCCCACTCAACATGATCGTCCAACCGCTAATGCCGACTTCGCCATCGTCTTTTTTTCCGCTAGTGTCCAGATCGTTAAATTTAATTCCACTTATTGATCCCGGGGTGATTTCGTAATTACCGAAATCGAGCATATCGAACAAACCACCTGATGTCAACACAACAATGTGGCAAGATTCGGGATATGATTGCCACCACGGCTCGCGAGGAATCTCGATGACTTTATATGTGTCTGGTACTACACTTAGGAATTGATAGTATCCATTGCTGTCGGTTGTCGTCTGCTTGTAATTGTGGTAATTGTTCCCATTGCCTTTTTGTAAAAGCTTAATCGTAAATTCCGATAATCCGATTTCATCGGGATCTTTAATATGATTTCTATTGGCATCTGCAAACTTCATACCCATGATGGAATTTGTTTCGGGTGAATAATAATTCCCGAAATCTTTTCCATCGAATGTTGTATGAAGATCGAGAATCTCGATTGTGTAATATTCTTCAGGAGGATACGATTGTATCCAACCGTGTTTTCCATTTCTCGCTTCACGGATATTGTATTTACCGGGTGTGTAAATGTACAATTGATATTGCCCCAGTGAATCGGTCCAATCCCAATCTATAACATTGCCCAGTGTATCGGTTAGAAGGATTTTCCAATTTGGAAGAATTGTATCACCCTCATCATATACGCCGTCTTTATTCAGGTCGTGAAACTTCATACCATTGACAAAACTTGCATGTGTGTAATTTCCGAAATGAACACTGTCGACTAATGAATCCGGTGTCTCAAGATTTATATCCCACTGTCCGGAGATTGGATATGTCTGTGTCCAATTTTGTTGCTGTGTTTCTGTTATCGTATATGTGCCAAGCGGAAGCGGTAGCCAATATCTGCCACGGTAATTCGTTCGTGTTGTTAAAGAAAATCCTTGTGTTGTAGCTGTGATTAACCACTCTTTTATACCACGCTCACCGATATCTTTAGCATGGTTTTCATTCATATCGAAGAATTTCTTTCCGGTAATCATTCCGCCTTGATCGAAGATCAGGACGTCATCGATATACCAACCCGGGAAATTGTTGTGGAGTGTATCTCCTGTATCGAAATAAAAACGAATCTGAATATTTTGATTTGCATAAGTTGTCAGATCGAGTGTTGAGAGTTTCCAGCCATACTTATCAAAATTGGCATTTGGTACCCAACCACCACCTGAGGGTGCCGAACCATAACCGCCACGCAAATGTTTCCAGCTCGCACCGCCATCTGCGCTTACATCGACCATGCAGAAATCCCATCCGAGCTCGGTGATAATCTTTTCTGCAAATAATAAATTTATCGTTCCAACGGCTCCTGCAAGATTGATTGAAGGCGATATAAGAGCATTATTTATTCGCTCTCCATTATAATAATTCCCTTGCGGTTCGATCCCGCACCACCAACTGGTTGGATGCGAGTTAGCATCGGTTGTTGTCTGATGCCAGAGATCGCTACCGGCATAAGCGATGGTCGTCCAGCCGTTAGTCCCGGATTCCATATTGTCGTTGAAGAAAATCGTCGAAGTGGATTGGAAATTTCTATCAATCTTGATTCCTACCCCTGATGGAGCTGAGGAAAGTTTGTTAAGTTTTGATTTTTTTACATCCAGTGCAGCCTGTTGGTGATAATCGCGTAATTGCTGGGCTGCATTCATCGCTCGCTCTCTTTGCGATTGGATTTGTTTGCCATCCTGATCGTTTGCTTGGAGGACTATTGGATGAATGAAAATGGTTAGAAAAAATCCTATTAGAAGAATTCGGAAGATTCTATCAATGTGTTTCATAAATACCCTTTCGTTTAAGGTTACTGATAATGCGGTCAAAATTATACGGGCATCGTAGGAAAATATTTCTATCTAATATTACAAACAATACATGAGAAAAGCAAGGTTTTCAAAGTATTTCTCTGATTTTGGTTGATATTCATCATTTGATATTAAAATTTTGCTGATTTATCGCCGAATCAGTGTTAATAAAAAAACCTGACGGGTATGGGAACCTGTCAGGTTTCTAATTATTAGGCTCTAATTGCTAACGAATGATTAATTCATCCAAAATATTCTGAGCATTCGAATATTTATCCAGAATGAACAGTATATACCGTGCATCAACATTGATGGAGCGATTGAGCGGCTCCTGGAAAACATAATCACCAACCACTGCCTCCCAGTTTCCATCGAACGCTAAACCGATAAGCTCGCCTTTACCGTTGATCACCGGGCTGCCTGAATTACCACCTGTAATATCGAGATTAGCAAGAAAAGCAACGGGTACATCGTTTAATTTTGCATCAGCGTATTTACCAAAATCTTTCTGTTCCCAGAGTTGACGGAGTTTTTGGGGAACGATGAACGGATCTCCACCTGTTTCCTTTTCCATCACTCCACCCAACGTTGTTTGATAATCATAGTGCACCGCATCCCGTGGGTTGTAAGATTTGATCTCGCCATACGTAAGTCGCAGTGTCCTGTTTGCGTCGGCATATATATCGGGTCCTTTCCACGCTCGATATGCCTCAAGTAATTTAGAGCGCAGTAATCCGATCTTCGCATTAAATGCTGTTGCTTTGGCTATTATCTGGCTATTATCTTTGTCAAGTTCAACAGAGAATTGAACAAACGCATCATCCAAAATATCGTCTGCATCTTTTGATAATAATTTTAGACAACCCTCGGTGGTTGTAAGTTTGGTATCATCGTACAGGTCATCAACAAATTCACGAGCAGCCCGAGTACGTTTTTCGCCTGTTTTATCACCAACGATTTTTTGTATTATTTCAATTCGCTGATCGGCAGGTAATTCGGCTGCCTTGAGAATCATAGCAGTGAGCAATTCTTTATCAACAGTTAGATTATTATTCTTGAACGCGATCGGTACTGCATCTTTCAACTCGTTCAACGTGTTCGCTGGTGGTTTGAGCTCGCCGGTTGAATCTTTTACGAATGAGTTGGCAAAATTCCGAAACCGATTTGCAAGTGTGAGTACATCAGCGCTGCCCATCAATTGGCTCAAGATCACTTGCTTGCGGTTGAATACCTTAAGATCATCAAATTGTGCAGCGATATCGGAAATAACAGTACCGTATTTTTTCTCAAGCTCCGGGTTTGATTTGAGAAATTCCGCAAACTTAGTTTCTTCTGCTTTTCTAAGCTTAATAATGTCAGCATGATTCATTCCTTCAAGCGTTCCTTGATAATTCTTATAAACATTTGCCATTCCCCTCCATCTACTTGCGTATTTTATTTCCGTCGCGCGATCATTCTTCCCTGCGGCTTCAATAATATCTATCCGAATCTTGAAAAGCTCGATATTCATCGGAAGGGTCTCATCTTTTGCAAGCTGAATTTCGGGAGAAGTGCGGTAACGGAAGGTGCGTCCCGGGAAACCCATTATCATTGCAAAAGCACCTTCATTGTATCCTTGAATAGAAATCGGCAAGAAAACTTTTGGATGATAGGGAATATTTTCTTTAGCATACTTTGGGTGCTTTCCGTCGGGTGCAACATACACACGCATCAACGAGAAGTCGCCCGTGTGCCGGGGCCAATACCAATTATCAACTTCACCACCATAATTACCGATAGCTGTTGGTGGTGCGTAGACGAGACGGATATCTTTGAACACATCAAAGGTGAAAAGGATATATTGGTTTCCATTATAGAATTCCGAGATACGGCATTCATATTCAGTAGTACCCTTTTCTCTTTTTTCGATTTCGCGTGACTTCGCTTGAATTGCTTTTGATCTTGCATCCGGAGACAATGTATCACTTATAGCACCAAGTACCTCATCTGTAACATCTTTCTGGCTTACTATTACCTGTGCTGTGTACTGGGGAACCGATAGTTCTTCTTCCTTTGTCTTTGCATAGAACCCGTCTTTCAGTCGATCCTCTTCTACTGAACTAACCGATTGGATAGCACCAAATGCAACGTGATGATTTGTTAGGATCAATCCATTTGGTGAGATGAAAGAGCTTGTTCCCCCGCCGAGAAGAACGATTGCATCCTTTAAACTTGTACCGTTAGCATTGTAAACCTGCTCTAGTGTTAATTGGAGACCATGCTTCTCCATATTCGACCAAGGGAGCTTGCTGATCTGGTTGAGCATCCACATTCCCTCGTCCGGGAAGGTAAGTGCCGTGAACAAAAGAAAACATGTTACGAGGACAGAAAACAGTAAAATTTTATTTTTCATTTATGACTCCTGTTTTTTATGATGATAAAGAATTTGAATTTAGAAATAATATTGAGGTATTGTTTAAAAAGAACAGGTATTTTTTAATATTCAATAATGCAAAATAATCAAGACTTGTACAAAGAGAGAACACTTTTAATTTATTTAACTTTTCGAAATATTGCCGCGTTGGGAAATGCCTTCGAGTTATCTGCATACCTTTTTACAAGCCGCTGGAGTTCTTCAGTTGAAGCTGTGAGGATAATCTGGTTGCTCAATCGCGCATGAGATATTTTGAATGCATTTCGATCAATCATCTTGGCAAGCCAATCATTATCCAGCATCGATAGCTTCAAAGTGTCCGAACCGATGAATACTTTGGAGATCGTGTGAACGGGAAATAGATGGAAATTATAAAAACCATTTTTCACTTTCGTTTCGGGTTTACCGGGATGAATATCGAGAAAATAATTCTTTCCAAGTTTACCAAGTTGAGCAATAAATTTTGCCGTATCACCGGGAACCTTTGTCCCTGAAATTACTTCGTATTCAGCTTCATAGTGCCAAAGAGTATATTCCTTCTCACCTGATTTCTCGAATGTCCATGTATTTTTTCCGTCTTTCTCAACCCACGTACCCACCAACTTTGGATTGAATATCAGGTCTTCTTCAGTGAAGAGTGGATATAAGGAACGGACACACCCGGCGACAAGCAATACTATGGCAAAGATAATAAGATATTTCATTCTTATCATTTCGATTTCCTGCTTGAGAATAAAATTTTAAGTTAGACTTCAATGAATTTAAACATTTTATTAGAGAGAAACAAAGTTATTTCGTTCCTTGCAACTCCCTCCATTTTTTGGTATATTTTACATGAAAATCCCGTCCCGATGTATCGGGAGCGGGATTGCTTTTATCATACAATAAAAATGGAATTGAACTACCCTTCCAGAAATCCCATCTCCCTTATAGGAGATGGGATTTAGGGGCGAGGGTAACTACTCATGGAACATATCCGAAATTTCTGTATAATTGCACATATCGATCACGGTAAATCGACTATTGCCGACCGGCTGCTTGAACGCACTGGAACGATTACCGAGCGTGAGATGAAGTTCAATCAGGTTCTTGACGACATGGAGCTTGAACAAGAGCGTGGAATAACAATAAAGCTGCATGCCATTCAGATGAAATATAAGGCGAAGGATAGTAAAGTTTACACACTCAATCTCATAGATACACCGGGACATGTTGATTTCTCGTACGAAGTTTCACGTTCGCTTGAAGCGTGCGAAGGTGCAATTCTAGTTGTCGATGCTTCGCAAGGTGTGGAGGCACAGACAATCAGCAATCTTTACCTCGCAATAGATGCGGGTTTAGAAATTATTCCAGTTGTGAACAAGATTGACCTTCCGAGTGCAATGGTTGAATCCGTTAAACATCAAATAATGGATTTAATCGGCTGCAAGGAAGAGGAGATCATTATGTCGAGTGCTAAAATGAAGATTGGTGTGGATGAAATCCTTGAGGCAGTAGTAAATCGTATTTCGCCACCCGCAGGCGATCCAAACGCTCCGTTAAAAGCTCTTATCTTCGATTCAATTTTTGATGGTTATCGCGGCTCTATTGTTTACATCAGAGTGTTTCAAGGAACGTTGAAAGAAAAAGATAAGATAAAGTTCTTTGCAACCGATAAAATTTTCGATGCAGAAGAGGTTGGTATACTTGAAATGCAGCGGATGAGAACAAAAGAACTTTCTGCGGGAGATGTCGGATATCTAATCCCAGGGGCGAAGGAATTGCACGACACTAAAGTTGGCGATACAATAACGAACGCCGATAATCCTGCGGAAGGACCGCTCCCCGGTTACAAAGAAGCAAAACCGATGGTGTTTGCCGGACTTTATCCGGTCAATGCCGATAACTTTGCCGAGCTTCGGGATTCACTTGAAAAACTTCAGATGAATGATGCCTCGCTTATTTTCGAGCCGGAAACTTCAGTTGCTCTCGGTTTCGGTTTCCGTGCAGGATTTCTTGGATTGCTCCACATGGAAATCGTTCAAGAGCGGCTTGAGCGGGAATACAAGCAGGAATTGATTACGACTGTACCAAACGTCGAGTATCGTGTTGTTAAAATTGGCGGTGATGTTATATTAGTTGATAATCCGGCATTGATGCCGCTGGTTGGAGATATCGAGCATGTTGAAGAGCCGTTTATTAGTGCCCAAATTATCACGCCAACCGAGTACATAGGTAACATCATGAAATTGTGTACTGACCGGCGTGGGGTTTATAAAAACACAACCTATTTTGACCCGACACGTGCCGATCTACGATATGAACTTCCACTCTCCGAAATTATATTTGACTTCTATGATAAACTTAAATCAACTTCACGCGGGTACGCGTCACTTGATTATGATTTTTTAGAGTATAGAGAATCCGATCTCGTGAAATTGGATATCTTATTGAATGGAGAATCGGTTGATGCACTCTCGTCCATTATCCATCGTGATAAAGCATACGAGTGGGGAAAGAAACTTTGCGCGAAGCTTCGTAAGCTTATTCCACGCCAGATGTTTGAAGTTGTTATTCAAGCGGCAATTGGAAGTAAGGTAATCGCACGAGATACAATTTCTGCTATGAGGAAAAATGTTATTGCAAAGTGTTATGGTGGTGATATAACTCGAAAGCGTAAACTATTGGAGAAACAAAAAGAAGGTAAAAAACGTATGAAACAAGTTGGA
>Ga0315286_10002330_pt1 | contig 17707 bp, 11 predicted proteins | sample YL17G10_0_MG_FD_205038 | JGI IMG/M metagenome (GOLD analysis project Ga0315286, IMG submission 205038) | Sediment microbial communities from Yellowstone Lake, YNP, Wyoming, USA - YL17G10_0 | ecosystem: Environmental > Aquatic > Freshwater > Lake > Sediment | place: USA: Wyoming | collected...
CGACGACCTCGAAACTGAGCGATCTCGCGGAGGCGATCGTTCGCGTCGTTCTCGAGATCCTGTGGAGCGACCTCGCTTCGCCACCGGCGCCTCGCGGCTTCTGCGTCCTCGCCCTCGGCAAACTCGGTGGCCGGGAACTCAACTACAGCTCCGATATCGACCTCATCTACGTTTGCCGCGACGCCGACGACCCGTCGATCGAGTTCTATCACACGATCGCGACCCGTCTCACCGAGGCCCTCTCTTCGGTAACCGCGGAAGGGTGTCTCTACCGAACCGATCTGCGTCTTCGCCCGGATGGAGCCTCGGGCCCTCTGGTGGGCACGCTTAGCGCGATGAGGATTTATTACGAGAGCCGGGGGAGGCCGTGGGAGTTCCAGGCGATGCTCAAGGCCCGCGTCATTGCCGGCGACCGTGCCGTGGGAGACGAGTTCTTGAAGTATATCTCGGGTCTTCTTCTCAACCCTTCGGTCACCGGGTCCCCCGTGGAAGACATCGCGTCGATGCGCGTCCGTATCCGGGAGAACATCTCCGACCGCGAAAAGTCGTTCAACATCAAGCTCATGGAAGGCGGGATCCGCGACATCGAGTTCATCGTCCAGACGCTTCAGCTCGTCCACGGCGCGGAGGATCCGACGCTTCGCGTTCCCAATACGCTCGAAGGTATACGAAGGGCGCACGCAAAGAAGCTCATAAAGAAAACGGAAATGGAGACGATGACTCGGGCGTATGTCTTCTTCAGACTCGTCGAGCACCGCCTCCAGATGATGCACCAGATCCAGACGCACTCGATCCCCGATTCGCCCGGCGAGATCGAGCTTCTCGCGAGACGCGTGTCGAAAGGTCCCCTCGGGCGTTTCAATTACGAGTCTTTCGTGTCCGCCCTCGCGGCGCACCTCAACAAAATCAGGGCGCTCGGCGAGAGCTTCTTCGCGGGACAAGGGATGCCCGAGACCGCGCTTCTCTCCCTTTGGCCCGATGAAGACGGCGTCGCCGGGGAAATCCTCCACCGCTACCGGTTCGCCGACGTCAAACGCGCGGTGTCCGTCCTCCAGTCGCTCGCCTACGGATCGTTTCCGCGTCTCGCCGATCGGACGACTCGCCTGGCGTTCGAAAAGCTCCTTCCCCTTCTTCTCGAGGACTGCGCCACGACCGGGGACCCAGACCTCACGCTCGCAAACTTCGCGCGACTATCGGAGGCGACGCGGAGCGAGGGCGGGTTTTACCGCCTCCTCACCGACGTGCCGGCCGCACGTCTTATCGTTCGGAGCCTCACCGGTGCTTCATCGGTTCTTACGACCAAGCTCTGCGCGCACCCCGACCTCATCGATCTCATGATAGAGGACCCCGAATGGGTCGTCGCGGAACCGGTCCCCGAGTGGTCGTCTCTCGCGCGTTTCACGGAGACCCCGAACAAACAGAACACGGAAAGCCTCCAGGGGGACCTTCGGGACTTCCTCGACCGAAAACTACTCGCCGCGTGGATCGTGGACGACAGGGCGGCATCTTTTCCGCGAACGCTCTCGGCAACCCTCACAGCGGCCGTCAGGGAATCGTTGTCGATCGTGTTCGAGCGCCTCGTGGCGGATCCCAGGGGAGTGGCTCTCCTCGCTCTCGGCTCCTTCGGCGCCGGCGAACCGAGGATCGAGAGCGACGCCGATCTTCTCGTCGTAACCGACGGCCGGGAGACCGAACCCGTCACGCGCTCCGTCCACACGTTGAACCGTGTGTTCTCGGACGGCGGGCTCTTGAAGATGGACTTCCGTCTCCGGGGCGAAGGGGCGAACGCACCGCTTGTCCAGGACCTCGACTACTACAGGCGTTATTTCACCACGAGAATGGCCCCGTGGGAGCACGTGGCCTTCGCCAAGTGCGCGTATTGGTGGGGGGATGAAAAGGTGGCGGGCGCTTTCTTCGACGCGCTTCTCGCCGTGACCTCCGCGCCGTTGACGGCGGAGCGTCTTGCTTCGCTCATTGATATGAGACGGCGTCTTGAATCGCTGACGTCGAAAAGCGCCGGGCGCTTCGAGACCAAACGTTCCACCGGAGGCCGGTACGACATCGAGTACCTCACCGCCATAGGACTCGCGCACGCGGGAGCGCGGTGTCCTTTGGACGCGAGTACTTTGGAACGACTGGAGATCCTCGCATCGGCGGGTGTGATCACGGCCGAGGATCGGTCGATGCTCGCCGAGGCGTTCGAGTTCTTCCACCGGGTCGATTTTCTACTCGAGCTTCAGGGTTTCTCGCACCCCAACACACCGGAGAAAGAAAGGCGGATCGCGGGGTACCTCGACCGGACGTTCGAGCTCGTTGGGCTCCTCGTCGCAGGCGGTGTCGAGGCCGCCGTGGCGGAGCGCAAACGCGCAGTGCGGTCGTGCTACGAGCGGGTCCTGAATCAAGTCCAGAGGGACATCTGACGATGAAAAGATCTTCCGACACCCGTCGCGCGACCGGCTCGAAAGCGCGCTCGAACGGCCGGTGGAAACGCGCGCTCCAGAATGCGGGCCTTACGACCGGCGTGATCGTCCTGCTCCTGGCGGGAGTGGAAGTCGTTCTCCGGTCGGTGTTCGACGGCAAGTACGGCAAGCGCCCGTCCTTTTTCGTCCCCGCGCCGACGGTCGGTTGGCAGTGCACCGCCGGTCTCGACGATACGTTCTCCGGGGCGGATTTTCGTATCCACGTGCGAACCGACGAATACGGCTACCGGCTTGGCCGCCTCGGCGAGGTCGATTTTCGCAAACGGCTCGTCGTTCTCGCAGGGGACTCGAACGTGTTTGGCTGGGGGGTGTCGACCGGAGAGACCATGGCGTCGTATCTCGACGAAATGGCGTACGACGCGTCGGGCGGCGAGGCGCGAAGCTCCCTTCACCTGGTGAATCTCTTCGCCTACGCCGTCGAGATCGTCGAGGAGAGGAGGGCGTCCGCGGACCGTCGCGTTCCGCGGCGTGACGGAAGAAGATTGGTCAGCGGAGAAGACCTTCGCCCGCGAAAACCTGACGGAGATTCAGAGGGAGATGCTGTCCGCGTCGTTGAGCTCGATTCACACGCTGCTCTCCGGTCGAGAAACGAGGGTGCTTCACATCGTCGTGCCGACGGCGTCTCAAACGCCCTGCGGGAAGCGGTTCCAACCGACACCAGCGCGGCCGTCAGCTATGGGCGACTGCTCGACCCGGCTCAATATCCGGGACAGGTATTGAACGATCACACCGGAGGCCACTACACGCCGGAGTTCAACAAGGCTTGGGCGGGGAAGATCTACGAGCTTCTTCGCAGCGAGGGAGTGGAGCTGTCCGGCAGGTAGGATGATCGCGTGCACGGCTACGTCCTCGTCAGAGGGGACGAGCTGGCCGTCCAGTCACGCTTCGCGCGGGCGCTCCGCGCTAGACCACAGGTTTCTTCTGGTCGACGAACCCGGGACTTGAAGCCGTTAGAAGTAGATCCCCCTCGAGACCCTCGCCCTTCGTTCGTTCCCCATCCCATGAAGTGTCAAGATCCGGATCAATTCCTGGGGGGAAGGTCAAACCGAAGCTCCCCGTACTCCTTCCTCCGCCGTTAATATGTCTGCCCGCTCACCCCGATCTTCCGGCGCACGTCCCCAACCGTTGCCCCGCGACTCGCTTCCACTTCGGCTTCCCGGTGCTTCGCCATTATCCGCTCCACTTTGCACCGCTTCCCAGCCATAGAAATACCCCCTTCTCAAGCGGGTCCATCGTGCCAAATTCCTCCCGTACAATGTGGACCCTTCTCAGGGGGTGAGGTCACTCACCGAAAAGCGCCTTCACGGCACCCCAAGTCGTGACGTGATCCGTGATCCCCGTCGGGACAGCGCACGGGCATGAGGAATTCGCGTTCACGAAAGCTGAGGCATTGTCTGCCGAAACCCAGCTACCCGTGCAATTCAAGGCCTCAACGTCCCCCGTAGCTGCCTCTGGGTGGGGCAAGATGGGGTACTCGCAGCAGGATCCCGTACCGATATGACAACAGGACCAGTACCAGACGGTCAGCACATGTATCCATCCGCTCAAACAAGACCCGTACGGAATCGTAACACCAATTTGCGTATTCCCGGTTGTACCAGGGAAGGGACGATAATCACCCGACCAGCCGTGTTCTGCGAGGCAGTATTGGTAGGGGGCCTTGAAACGGGAGCCTTGTGCCCCGGACGTTGAGTAGTGGAACACCCAGAAGAGTATGAACCCGCAGTCCTCGTCGAAACAGGTATAGGTTACCGCACAATCGGTGTGCGTGGTATCTGAAAAAACGGCGATCAGATCGTACTGAGCGCGTGACGCAGTCGGCGCCGTCAACAACAACAAACCGACGAGAAGCGCGGTAGCCAGACGCATGGCAATTTCTTTCAAGCAGTGCGTCTTCAAAAGCATGACCAGCACACCCCTTGCGTTCAGCTCGCGCCGGATCGGCCATCGAGGTACTCGCAACTCACCCATACCCGTCGACACCCAAAAGGACCAACGTCGTTTGCGCGGACTACGACATCACTTATCTGTCAGGATACCCTAAGCTCGCGCGCCAAGCGTCGTGTCTCCCGCATCATCTATCACCCTCCGAGGTCTCCTCTCTTTGCATCCGCCGAGCCTTAAACACTCGCACCGCTTCTCGCACGAGCGGACTGGCTTCCGCCACGGACATGACACGGTATCTGTGTCGTTCTCCGTTCTCATCGAGAGACAAAACGTTCGCCGCGGTTGGGGTTGCCGCCGTGATCGACACGGCATGTCCACCCGCCGAAATCACAAAATAGTGGCCGAGACCATGAGTGACCAGGTAGGACACTGAATAGCCCTGGTTCTCCGGGAACTGGCGCCGAAGTTCCAACACGATTTCATCCAAGTAATTGTCGGCAAAATGCCGCCCATACTCGACATACTCTCCCTTGTTTTCGAATAACTTCTTCCCTTCGTTGTCCTCGTTCTTTCCGACGTCAATCGCGCCCACAATCCGTTCACCGCTGACCATCGGGAATAGGTAAGAATACTCTGTTGCAAAAGACAAGACGTTTTCCAAGGGTTGGTTCTCGAACGCCAGTAGCTGAGATGACTTCATCTGATACAACACGTAGGGTTCAGCGAGCGAGCTCTCTTTCAAACGTGGATCCGATTCCCCCAGCTCCCACGCTTTACGGACGAAGTCTTCATCTTCACTCTCCTTCTCGAGCCATCGCTGATGTATTCTCTTTGCCTCTTCCACCGCCCCAGGTGGCACTGGCTGCGAGTTGACTCCTACGACTGACAAGAGGGACATCATGATAAGTAACACGAGCGAAATGGCCAACGACCAGCGACTCAAGCAAATCACTCCATTCCGTCGGCCCTCGGCAGGCGCGGAGTCGAAGAACACGACTCGCTCAAACAGACCTCACGCTTGGGCAACAGGCCGGAACTGCTAATCGCGTTGCGAGACTCGCTCCCGAGCAACACCGCCCCCTTTTGACATTCCGGTGGCGACCCCAGCTGCCAGGCACAACACACCAAGCAGTTGACATCGTCACATTGTTGATAAGGTCAGGGAGCACGGCAAGATTCCCTCCTGTATGCTCATCCAATTACTAGTATAGTCGCGTTTTTTCCTCCTCGCAACCCCTGCGCCACACGAGTTTCGTTCTGCGTAAAGTGGGCCGTTTTGCACGCGTCAGCAGACAACTGTCAGGATGTCCTTACACCTGAAAGATGGGATGCCCCCCCAAAAATTCCCCCTCACACAAATCCGCTTATCTGTCAATCGATTGCCATGGGAGCCGGGCAAGCCACGCGGATCGATTCTACCCGCAGGGGTTGTCCGTTTTGTTTACAGTTGTCACCAGCTCGGTCCCACCGAGGTCAGACGACGTCGCGACAGGGCCAGACGCCACCGCCTGATGTTCATGGAGGGAATCTACCGCGACGCCGACTACTCCCGCCCGCCCAGCTCCCTCTCCAACCGCTCCCTGATCCTCTGCAGCCTCGTCGCGCTCGAGATCTTGCCGCCGCTCGCGTCCTGGACGTCGAACGAGTCGATCGCCCGGTGGGCTTCGGTGGAGATCCGCGCGCGGTGGATGGTGAGCCCCTCTTCCGAGAGGGCCCTCGTGATCTTGAAGAGAAGACCGGGCTCGTCGGCGGCGAAGATGTCGACGATGGTGAGGTCGGGAGAGATATCGTTGTGGAAATCGACGCGGAACGGTATGGGAATCGACGTTTGCTTTCTCCTCTTCCACTTGGCGGCATGCTTATCGAGGGCCGTGTGGATGTCAAGCGTCCCCAAGACGATCGACTCGAGATCGCCTCGGATCTTTTCCACGCGCTCTTCGTCCACCGGCACCGTGCCGCTGATGTCCTCGACATAGAAGACGTCCACGACGACGCCGTCGGTCCGCGTGAAGGCGTTCGCGTGGAGGATGTTGCAATCGTTGAAGGTCAAGACCCCGCAGAGCTGCGAGAGCCTGAACGGCTTGTCGTGCGTGCAAAAACAAACTTCCGTCGCGAGGCGCCCCTTCTTCCACGCCACAGCCGTGCCCTTTCCCTCGAGAGCGCGGATGAGGTCGAGGTGGCGGCGGACCTGCGAGGCGTTCATGGTGAGAAGATACCGACCGGGGAGCTTGTCGAGATGCGCAAGCGCCTCTTCCCTTTTCTCCCCCGCCGGGAATCTCCTGAGGATCGCCTCTTTCCGCGATTTGTACACCGCTTCGGGCTTCTTCTCTTTCGTGGCGAGAAACTGATACGCCCAAAGATAGAGCCCCCACAATAGAGCGCGCTTCCACTCGGTCCACGCGGAGGGCGAAGTGGCCTTCAAATCCGCGTACGTGAGAAGCAGGAGCTGTTTGAGCGTCGTCCTCGTCTTGACGCGCGAACAGAACGACTGGAGAGTCCCCTCGTCGGTCGGGTCGCGCCGCTGGCTAAAGTGCGACATGAGAAGATGGATCTCGACGAGATAACTCACCGCCTCGATCTGCGTTTCCTTGACGCCCATCCGCGAGAGGATCGTCCGGGCGAGCTCGGCGCCCTTCTTTGCGTGCCCCCGGCCCTCGACCTTGCCGATGTCGTGGAGCAGCGCGGCAAGATAGAGCGTCTCCCTGTCAGCGATCTCCGAATAGATCCTCGCGAAGGCGTCGGTCCGTTTGAGCTCGAGCTCGCCGAGCTCCTCGAGACACCCGACCACCTGAAAGCTGTGCTCGTCGACGGTATAGTGGTGATAGAGGTCGTGGCGTTTGAGGCTGGTGAGGAGGTTGTACTCGGGGATCATGGCCCCGAGAAAACCGGTGTCGTGCATCGAGCGAAGAACGAGGGTGATGTTTTCCGGATCGGCGAGAAATCCCGCGAACGCCTTTCTCATCCGGTTCCGTTCCGCCTTACCCGATAGATCGGTCGGAAGCGCCTCGCTGAGACGCCGGCGGAGCGCCCGGTCGAGCTCGAGCCCCGTTTCCTTCTGACGCGCGAAGACATAGAGAGGATCTTGCCTCAGCCTCGCGGTGTCGAGCTTGAGCGAGAGCCTCCCTTTGAGCCTCGTCGCTTTCACGCCGCGAAGGAGCAGGGGGATGTTGTCGCCGTACCGAAGCTCCTCGATGACGTCCCTCGTGATCCGGTAGATCGTCCGGGTGTGATCGTAGTAGTCCCTCATGAAAAGCTCGACGGCGAGGTGTCCGCCCTTGTCTCGGTAACCGAGGCGCTCGGTGATCGACCGCTGCATCTTGACGGTGAGCTGATCCTGCTTGGAGAGAGCGCACACGTGGAGCTCGACGCGGACCTTCAACAAAAACTCGTGCGCCTCCTCGAGCGCGTCCGCCTCGCCGGCAAGGAGAAGACCTTTCTTGCGAAGAGCCGCGAGCCCCCCGTCGTCGCCAAAGACCATCCCGAGCCACACGAGCGTTTGAAAGTCCCTCATCCCGCCGGGGCTTTGTTTGACGTTGGGCTCGATGAGTTGGAAGCTCCACCCGTGCTTCTCGTGACGGGTAAGGGCGTCGGTGAGCTTCTGCTCCACGAACGCCCCGCGGTCTTTCTTGAGGAGCCTGGCCCTCAACCGGGACGCCTCGCGCGCGATCCTCTCGGACCCGCAGACAAAGCGGCTCTCGAAGAGCGCCGTCCGGGCGTCCATGTGCTTGGCAATGGTGCCTTCGCTCTCGACGAGCGACTGCACGGTGTGCCCCACCTCGAACCCGACGTCCCACATGAGCTGGATAAAAGCCTCGGCGACCCGTTTGACAAGCACCGTCTTCCGCCGGCAAAGAACGAGGATGTCCACGTCGGAAAAAGGCGTGAGCTCGAAACGGCCGTATCCCCCGATCCCGATAACGGCGATGTCGACTTTCTCGGGGGCGGCGTCGTGTTCCTGGAGGGCGCGCTGAAAGACGAGTCCCGCGATCGCGTCGACGATCGCGGTGTAGGCGCGGGCGTACGATCTCCCCGCCGGTTTCTCGGCGCGAAGATCAAGGAGGTTCTTCTTGAGGAGGGCGATGTAGCTGCGCGAGAGCGCGAGAAAACGATCCCTGTCGACCGGCTTCCCGTTCTCGTAGAGCGGCACGTCGACAAAGAGCTTTCCCGCTCTTCCCACCTCACGCGTCATAATAGAGGAAGAACTCGAAGGGGTGAGGCCTCTGCGCCATGGGCAGCACCTCACGCTCGATCTTGTACTGGATCCACGTCTGGATCACGTCTTCGGTAAATACATCGCCCTTGAGCAAAAAGTCGTGATCGTTCTCGAGCGCATTGAGAGCATCGGTCAAGGACCCGGGCGCCTTGGGTATCCTGGAGAGCTCCGCCGGCGGCAGGTCGTAGATGTTCTTGTCGAGCGGTTCGCCCGGATCGATCCGGTTCTCGATCCCGTCGAGCCCCGCCATGAGCACCGCCGAAAACGCGAGGTACGGGTTGCACATCGGGTCCGGACAGCGGAACTCGATCCGCTTGGCCTTCGGTGAGGGCGAATACATCGGGATCCGGATGGCGGCGCTTCGGTTCCGCTGCGAATAGGCGAGGTTCACCGGCGCCTCGAAACCGGGGACGAGCCGTTTGTACGAGTTCGTCGTCGGGTTGGTGAAGGCGAGGAGCGCCGGCGCGTGTTTGAGAAGCCCGCCGATGAAGTGGATCGCCATGGGACTAAGCCCCGCGTACGCGTTCCCCGCGAAGAGCGGTTTTTCGTTTTTCCACAGACTGATGTGGACGTGCATCCCCGAGCCGTTGTCCATGAAGAGCGGCTTTGCCATGAAGGTCACCGTTCTTCCGTGGCGGCGGGCGACGTTGCGGATAACGTACTTGTACGTCATGAGCTTGTCGCCCATGCGGACGAGCGTGTCGAACTTCATGTCGATCTCCGCCTGCCCCGCCGTCGCGACCTCGTGGTGCTGGGTCTCCACCTCGCACCCAAGCTCGATCAGCGTGAGCATCATCTCCGTGCGAAGGTCCTGGAACTGATCCGTCGGCGGAACGGGGAAATAGCCCTCCTTGTAACGGGGTTTGTAGGCGAGGTTGGGGTTTTCGTCGCGCCCGGTGTTCCAGCTCCCCTCTTGAGAATCGATGTAGTAGTACCCCATGTTCTCTTTTTGATCGAACCGCACGTCGTCGAAGATGAAGAACTCCGCTTCGGGACCGTAGTACGATTTGTCCGCGACGCCTGTGCTCTTGAGGTAGTTCTCCGCGCGGATCCCCAGCGCGCGGGGATCCCTTTCGTACCGCTCCCGTGTGATGGGATCGAAGACGTCGCCGATGAGACTGATCGTGGGCTCCTTGGTGAAGGGATCCATGAAGGCCGTCGCCGGATCGGGGATCACGAGCATGTCGCTCTCGTTGATGTTCCGCCATCCGCGTATACTCGACCCGTCGAACCCGAACCCGTCCTGAAACGTATCCTCGGTGAGCGCCTCGATGGGTACGCTGAAGTGCTGCCACGTACCGGGGAAATCGAGAAACTTGACATCCAGCACCACGGCCTTGTGGTCGCGGGCGAACTCGAGGACTTCGCTTGGAGTTCTCTGACGCATGGACGCACACCTTTCTTTTCGAGGCCCGGTGAGGGAAAAATCCCGGTCTTCGCGTATCGGCCCGCGGAGCGTCGCCCCGAAAAACGGGAGCCGGGGACCGGGGACCGCCCCGTGAAAAATAAAAGATACTATCTAATTAAAAGCCGGGCCGAAGTCAATAGACTCCCGCCGCGACGAAGCAAAGCGAAACGAATCACTTTCTCGTGGCCGCCGCCTCGAGCTCGAGGATCGGCTCCCCGAGGTACCTGAGGAGGTCCCCGGCGATTACCCCGCGGACTCCACGGGTCCGCGCCGCCGTCTCACCCGAACGCCCGTGGAGGTAGCAGCCAACGCACGCGGCGTCGATCGGGCTTCCGCCCTGGGCAACGAGCCCGCCGATGAGCCCGGTGAGGACGTCGCCGGTCCCCGCCGTCGCGAGCGCCGAGGTTCCGCAGTGGTTCACCCACACCTCGCCTCCGGCCGAAGCGACGAGCGTGGGCGCTCCTTTGTGGACGAGAATTACTCCAAGAGTCCGCGCGATTTCCCGTGTCGCCTCGATCCGCTCGAGCGGCGTCCGCGGGATCTCCCGCGAGACGAGCTTCGAGAGCTCGCCGCTATGCGGCGTGATCACCACGGGGACGTTCCTCCCCGTGAGCGCTTCGGACTTGCCTTCGAGCGCGTTAAGACCGTCGGCGTCGATGACAAGCGGCTTCGAGCTTCGTTCGAGGAGGTCGTGGATGAATCGGGTCGTCTCGGGATGGCGGCTCATCCCCGGTCCTACCACGAGGACGTCCGCCTTTTCCACATACGGCTCGATGACCGGCCAGGCCCCGGGCGCAATAGTACCGTCTTTCGTCTCCGGGACCGCGATCGTGATCGCTTCCCTGAGCTCGGGCTCGACGAGATCGCGGATGCTCTCGGGGACCGCGCAGTACACCATCCCGCACCCGCTTCGAAGCGCCGCCTCCGCGGCGAGGAGCACCGCACCGGTGTACATCCGGCTCCCGGCGATGATGAGCGCCGTCCCGCACTGGTACTTGTGGGCGTCCTCCCTTCGCGGCGGCAGCCTCCGCGCCGCCTCGGCGCCATCGATGAGATAGATCCCCATCGAGTGCACCTGAAGCACTTCCTCCGGAAATCCCAGATCGGCGACGACGAGGTGTCCGACGTGGGCCTTACCCGGGTGATGGAGAAGCCCGAGCTTGGGGTACCCCATGGTCACCGTGCTTTGCGCCCTCACGGCGTCGCCGAGCACCTCTCCCGTATCGCCGTTCACGCCGGAAGGGGTGTCGATGCTCACCACGGGAATTCCGCTCTCGTTGATCATCCGAACCGTCCCGAGAGAGCGGTTTTCGAGTGGGCGTGTGAGCCCGGTTCCGAAAAGGCCGTCGACGATGACAGACGTATCGACGAACTCCTTCCCGATGAGGTTTAGCCAATCGGACCGGGTGAGGCTCACTTCCTTGAGACGCCTGAAGTCCTTCGCCTTCTGCTGGAGACGCTGGTGGTTCTTGAGCGTGTCCATCGTGAACTCTTCCGGCGCGCCGAGGTAGAACACGGTGCAAGCGCGGTTCTCCTCGCAGAGCCGACGGGCGACCACGAGGGCGTCCCCGCCGTTGTTGCCCGGTCCCACGAAGATCGCCGCCTTGAAACCTTTTTCGGGAAAGCGCGCGAGGATGTACTCGGTCACTTTTTTTCCCGCACGCTCCATGAGCTCGAGTCCCGGGCAGAAACGGGCGATCGTCTCCTGATCGATTTTCTTCATGCGAGCGTTTGTCAAAACGTCCATATGCGCCCCTCGCGGATGGTGCCGGAAAAACTCACTTCTTCGCGCCGTTCAGCGCGTCGACGATCTCGACGAGATCGAAGATGTCGGTGATGTCGTACTCCGCCCCGCTTTCCCTCGTCCCGAAGGTGTCCCCGTACCGGGCAAATACCGTGGTGATCCCCAGAAGCGCCGCGCCGGTGATGTCCCTCTCGGGCCAGTCGCCGATCATGAGGGCCTCTTGCGGTTCGATTCGAAAATGATCGAGCACTCTCTTGAACGGCGTTGGGCTCGGCTTCTTCTCGCCGGTGTCGTCGAAAGTGAGCACCTTGTCGAACATGTGGTGGAGCTGGAGATAGCAGAGCCTGAGCCACGCCTCTTTTCTCGGGGCGTCGGACACCACGGCGAGCCGGATCCCCCTCTTCATCAGCTCGAAAAGCGTGACGCGAACGTGCGGGTACAGAACGAGCGACGCCTCGCGCGCCCGCCGGTACGCGACGATCCCCGAGGAGAGGATCTTGTAGTTCACCTCGCCGATGAGCTCCCTTAAGACGTCGTCGAACACGCTCTGGAACTCGATCCCCTCTCGATCGTACACCTCGTATATTTTGTCTTTTATATCCTTCGGGGGGAAACGAAGACCGGCGTCGATCATCGCCTCGACGGCAGCGTCCACCGCGCTCTCCTTCATCCGCATGAAGTCGGTCAGCGTGTTGTCGAGATCGAATATGACGAGTTTGATCATGAGGGACTTGTTGTTGGATGTCCGGCGCTTTTGCCTTAGAATACGGGACGATTTCCCCCGGCGGCGCGCCTTGAGACACTGAGCCGTCGAACGAGCCGCGAATGTGTCGCGAACGGGAGGATCGGCGCCGACAAAGCACCGGTAAGGTTAATGGAAGACCATTTCAAAGGCAACCACGAATTGGGACCGCCGAACATCTTCTCGGCTTTCAACAACTACGTTCTTCTCTTTTTCGGGGTCACCTGCCTCCTCAGCAGCGTTTTCATCCAACAGCTATTCTTCATGCTCGATCAGCCCCGGGCGGGGCTCGTCGTCGCGCCTATCCTCGGGATCATCCTCCCCGTCTACGCGATCACCCGGCGTTTTCCGACGGGGCTTCGCAGACAGCTCCTCATCCGGCGCCCCCGGTTCTTTCTCACGCTCTACGTTTTCCTCGCGACGTTCGCGGTCGTGGTGATCGTCGACTACATCTACGCGGTCTCGCAGACGTTTATGGAGCCGGCCGCGGATTACGTCGAGGGGCTCAAGAAGCTCAAACCCACGGGGGCTGTGGCGATCGCCGTCACCTACCTCGGGATCTGCGTTCTCGTCCCCCTAGCGGAAGAGATCGTTTTCCGCGGGCTCGTCCAGCGGATCTTCAGCCGGAACATGGGGCCGGTGTTTGCGATGCTTCTCGCCGGCGCGTTCTTCGGCGTCATCCACCTCACGCCCCAGCTTCTTTTGAGCATGATCGTCTTCGGGGTGTTCCTCGGATATCTCTTCATGGCGACATCGAACCTCACCTACCCGATCCTCGCGCACTGCATCTTGAACACCGTCTCCTACGTTCAACTCCTCGTCGTACCCGAGGATAAGCTCGCCTCCGTCCCGTCTTATGCGCAGGAGCGCTGGGTCCTTGCCCTGTCGCTCGCCGTCCTCGTCTATTTTCTCGTCAGAATAAAGAAGGGAGCCTCCGACTTGTCGAAGACTCCCCAAGACCCTGGCGAATCAATCGCGGGGTAGCGTTATTTGCTCGATGTGCTGATGTCCCTCCCCAAACTGATCTCGCCGTTGTCGATTCGTATGTTGAAGCCGCATTCCGGATTGTTGCAGACCCAAGCTTTGTACATGATCGGCGCCCCGTCCCTGCCGTAGTCGGAAAGCGGAAGCAGTACGCCGTTACGACACTTCAAACAGGTCGTGAAGGTTTTGTCCATATCCAGTACCGGATCCATATTAGCCCGGATTCTTCACCTCCAACCGCATCACAAAAGTGATTCCATTGTTCCGTACACCAACGCGCTCACCACACCTCCGATCGCCCCGTCTAGACAGGATCCCCCCCGCCGCAACAGGAACGATGGATATCGGACATTATTCCCCAAATCTTCAAGGGCGTCAAGGGGATTGTATCCGCCTCAGGTCGCCCGGCTCGCGGTCTACGTCTTGAGCTTCTTCTTCTCCGCCGCGGGAAAGAGGACGTTATTGAGAATAAGCCGGTACCCCGGCGAGTTGACGTGGAGGGCGAGGTCGGTGGGGGGGTCGCCGATGGCGTGCTGGTAGTCCTCGGGGTCGTGTCCCCCGAGAAAGGTAAACGTCCCGCGTCCCAGGTTACCGTGGAGATACTTGACCTCGGTGTGCGCGGGGTCTTCCCCGAGAATCACGACGCTCTTCTTGACGAGGTTCTTCCTGAACCCCGTGGTCTGACCGAGGAACCCTCTGACGACGTTGACGTGGTTCTGCGTAAGCATGGTGGGAACGGGGTCGTATTTGGCCGAGAACTCAAAAAGCCCGAAGTAGTCGACGTCGGGACCGCGCGCCTTGGCGTAATCGCTGGTGTCGAGATTGGAAAACTCGTACACCAGGGGATTCGAGATGAGCCTGAACCCGGTGAACGCAAAACAGCGGTCGTAGTCGAGCTTCTCCTGGTACCCCGGCGTCATCCCGTCCCGGTCGAACTCGGCGGGAACGATATCGATCCCGTGGGCGGCAAGCCCGATGTCGATGGTGTCGCACGCCGAACACATCGCGAAGAGGAAGCCGCCGTTCAGCGTGTACTCCTTGATCTTCTCCGCGACCGCTTTCTTCGTCTCCGATACCTTGTCGAACCCGAGCTTCTTCGCGAGCGCCTCGGACTCCGCCTGTTCCTGGCGGTACCAATCCGCGTATCGATAGGCCCCGTAGAATTTGCCGTACTGCCCGGTGAAGTCCTCGTGGTGAAGATGGAGCCAGTCGTACCGGGAGAGCGCACCGGCGAGCACCTCTTCGTCGAACACCTTGTCGAACGGAATCTCCGCGTAGGTGAGCGCGAGGGTGACCGCGTCATCCCACGGCTGTTTGTTCGGCGGCGTGTAGACGGCAATCCTCGGCGCCTTTTCGAGAACGACCGTTTCCATATTCTCCCGCTCGATCTCGGCGTAGATGAGGGAGAGGTCCGACCCGCTCACTTCCTGAAACGACACGCCCTTGAGCCTCGCCTCGAGGACGATCTCGCGCCCCGCCGGCATGACAAAGCTCCCGCCTCTATAATTGAGAAGCCAGTGGACGACCTCTCCCTGCTGGAGCGCGTGAAAGGCAAGCCCATACGCCTTGAGATGGTTCGTCTGCGTGAGGTCCATGGGGACGAGGAGCGACTCCGCGCGCGACGCGACCGGCGAGAACACGATTCCCCCCAGAACGGCCGTTAGAACGGCGACAACCAGCGCGCGAATCCGTTTGTGAGTCTTACGACGAACCACCCTGTTCTCCGATCTGGTTTCTGAGCCGCGTCACGTCCTCGCGGACGTCGTCGAGATAGATGTAGTGCGGGTACGTGAGAAGAATGTCCTCGTACTTCTCGAGAGCGCGGTCGCGGTCGCCGTACCCGAACTCGTAGACGCGCGCGATGGCGTGTTGGGCGTCCGCCACGCGGGTGTCGGTGGGGTAGTCGCGGACAAAAGTCTCGAACGCCGACACCGCCTCGTCGAACCGGCCGGACTGGCCGTAGAGCTCGCCGGTCTTGAAAAGAGAGCGCGAACGGAGCGGTGTCTCCGCCGGCTGCTCGACGATCCCGCGCAGGGCCTCGATCGCGCCCGTCGTATCTTCGGCCACCTCGCAGCGAAGCGCCGCGACGTACGCCGCCAGGTTCTTCTGCTCTCCCTGCAACCCCTCCTCGATCGCCCACGCAAGAGAGATCGCGTCGTTGGTCAGTGTGGACGCCGGGTTTTTCTCGGCGAGCGCGGTGAGCGTGTCGCGCGCGGCTTCGTATTGACCCCGAATCCCGAGGAGGAGCCCCGCGTAGTAAACCCCCGTGTCGTGGAGCTCCGGTTCGCGGTCGTTGACGAGCCGCGTGAAGTACCCTTCGGCATTCGGATAGTCTCCCAGAACGAGATAGAGCCGGCCGAGTCTCTGGGCAAACGCGACCGGGCGGAAACGGGCCTTGGCGAGACCTGCTTTGTATATCTCGACCGCCTCTTCGGGTTTTTTCTCGATGCGAAAGACGAGGTCGCCCTTCTTGAGATACGCCTCTTCGGCGTGATCCGTCCCCGGGAAGGCGGCAATCATCCAGTCGAGGGACTCGATCGCCTTGGCGGTCGCGGCCTGGTACTCGATGCCCGGGCGCCTTTCCACGCGGCCCGACGCGAGATCCATGAGAAGATCGACGAGCGTGAGCTTCGCCCGCGGGACTTCGGGCGCATCCGGATGACCGTCGATGAACGCCTCGAACGCCCGGAGCGCCATGTCGAAATACTTCGACCGGCCGAGGGGCGGTTGGCGGCGATAATCGATCGCCGTTTTTTCCGCGAGCGCGAAGAGCACCTTTCCATCGGACGCGCCGGTCTTCTCCGCTTCGAGCGCGGCCTCGAGCGCGTTTTCGACCATTCCTTCCTGGAGATACGCCAACGCGAGCACCCTCGCGGCGATCTCCCGGTTCGGCGAACCGACCGCGGCGGCCGCCGCGATACGGGCGACGAGAACCTCATCGTTCGCCCTCGGGTCCCGGAGCAGCTCGAGGATCCGGTCCTGTGCGAGCGGAGCTTGTTTCGGCTGGGTCGCGACGAGCGAGAGGTACTCGGCGAGAGACGATTCGAAGTCGCCCATCGTCTGGTGAAGCTGCGCGATGTCGATCGTGAAAATGTAGTGTCCGTTGTTCTCGCGGCGGCCCTCGTCGTACATGCGAAGCGCGAGATCGTTGAACCCGGCGGCGCTCAAGGTCGAGCCGATCGTCCGGTACGCGTTCATGGACGGCCGGGTTTGCGAGACGAGCCCGCGGAATACCTCTTCGCCTTTTTCCCGCTCGCCCTTCTGGATGTAGAGCGTCCCCAGCGATGCGCCCGCGCGGGCGTCCGCGGGGTTGGCGGCGATGCACCGACCGTACACGGCTACGGCCGAGTCGACCTCGCCCAGCACTTGATAGGCGTCGCCGAGGTAATTCAACACTTCGGAATTCCCCGGGTGTTCTCTCTCGAGCGCCTGGAGCATCTGTACGGCGCGATGGGGATCCTCGCGAACCACCGGCGCGATGACACGGAGCATCCCGGCGAGGTCTCTTCTCCTCTGGGTTTGCGCGGCCGGGGGAATCTGGGCGCCCGGAGAGGTCCGTGGGGTCTGCGTGGCGGGTGGAGCCTGAACGCCCGGAGCGAGCTGCAAGGTCTGAGGGGTCTGGGCGCCCCGAGGAGTCTGGGTCTTCGAAGGAGTCTGTGCGGTGAGCACCGCCGCGGCCGCCAAGCACGCGCCGAACGAAATGAAACAGGTTATCCGGCTCGGGATCGGCCTCATCGGATCACTCCACCCCCGGCGTCGCTTGCGCCTCTTCGGCGAGCGCCCGGAAATACAAACGGATCAGATCTTCGAACTCCCCCGGCGCCTTGAGGGCCATCGCCCGCCGGATCTCTTCGCGAAGCGCCTGCGACGAGGAGAGCGACGATGCCGCCGCGCCTCCGTCCGAGAACACGTCCCCCGCCGTGGTGCTTTCTCTCTCCTTCTCGTAATCCCGCGAATGGACCGACCTCTGGGCGTCGAGCAAGCGGCTCAAGATCCTCTCTTCCTTGTTCAGGGTCTCGTCGTCGAGGATTCCGTCCTCGAGATCTTTGATCACTTCATCCATCTCTTGCACGATTCTGTCCATCCTCCCCAACACCCGCTCGTTCTGTTTGAAATCTTTCCGGATTTGCTCGGCGATCTCCTTGAGCGAGCGCTGCTCGCCGGCGAGTCTCTGCACCTCGGACTGCATTTGTTGCATGAGTTTTTCTTGCGTCGCCCTGAGCGCGATGAGCTGCTCGCTCTCTTTGAG
>Ga0315286_10002332_pt1 | contig 17706 bp, 12 predicted proteins | sample YL17G10_0_MG_FD_205038 | JGI IMG/M metagenome (GOLD analysis project Ga0315286, IMG submission 205038) | Sediment microbial communities from Yellowstone Lake, YNP, Wyoming, USA - YL17G10_0 | ecosystem: Environmental > Aquatic > Freshwater > Lake > Sediment | place: USA: Wyoming | collected...
GGAGTGGGGGTCGGGAGAAGGATGAGGGCCATAAAAAGAGCTAAAATAACGAGATTGCCACGCCAAGAGGCTCGCAATGACAGGGCGGTGAGATGGCCGCGTCGCTCTGCTCCTCGCAATGACATGCGGATGAGGCGGCCGCGCCGAGAGGCTCTCTGGAGCTTGTGATATTTCGGGGCTTTCATCTTGGCCTCCTCTCTCACTTCACCGCGATCTCTTTGACGACCGTTCCGCCCTTTTGGGAGGTGACGATCACTTTGAGCGGAGCGTCGCCTTCGACGGCCACCAGCCATTTCACCTCGCGGCGGGGACCGGTCTGTTGCGGAGACTGCGATCCCTGACCGCGCTGGCCGCGCTGGCCGCCGGGAATTCCCGGCATGCCGGGCGGCATCTGGGGCAGCACCTGCGGCGGCGCGCCTCCCCCGGCGCCTCTCTGGCCGGGGGCTGAGGCTCCGCCCGCGCCGCTTGTCAACCCCGGGATCCTCATCTGGCCGTCGAGAACGCCGAGTCTTGTCGAGGGTTCGCCCTGAAGGAATTTCGTTTTGTCTCTATCGCCGACGAGCCAGACGACATCGTCGCGGTTCCCGGGGAGCTGGGCGCCGCGGGAGACATGCGTCGCCAGCGGGCCTTTGTTCTCGATAGTCGCCGTGACCTCGACGATCTTGTATTTGCCTTTCGCCGCGCCTTTTTGGATCGTCACCTGGTCTCCTTGGACGATGGCCGTCGCCTCCTTGGCGTTGTTCGAGGCGTACAGGACATTGGCCTTGGCTTCGGTGATGGCGATCTGGGGGAGGAGGCCGTTCCGGAAGAATTCGAATTGCCAGTGTTTTTCGCAAACGCCGAGGAGCGGCTCGCCGGGCAGGGCGTTGCCGCGGTACTTTGGGATCCATCCGCCGATCTCGCCGTCACCCAGCTCCGGATGCTTAAACGGTTTCCAGGCGACGAAGAGCTTGCCGCCGTATTTATCGTCGTTGTACTTGAGGAGGGCGCGCTCCTGTTCGTTGCGGTCCTGGCTCTGGGGATCGATCTTCGGGAACCCCGGGATGTCATTGGCCGGGTTCCAGAGCTCGGTCGTCACGGCGTAGGCCCCGTATTGCTGAAACCACCAGTCGATGACCATGCCGTAGCCGTAGCGCTGGTCGCGCTCCTCGTTGTAGCCCATGATCCAGCCGCGCGGCATTTCATAGCCGCGTTCGACGGCGTATTTGTTTTTTGTCGCGCCGCGGAGCTTGGCCTTGAAATCGGCCATCTGCTCGGGCTTCAGCCAGGCCTCGGGGACCTTTTCGCCGATGAGCTCGAGATATTTCTTGCCCAGGATGAGATCATAGACGGCCACGTCCTTGGCCGCCAGGGCCGTGTCCGGAGCCGTGCCGGGGACGCGGTAGGTGAAGCCGCCCGAGGTGTGGAAATTCTGAGTCATTAGGATATTGCGGTGGTTGACGACGAATTCGACGAGGGCGCGGGCTTCGGGAGACGAGGTCGGATAGGCGCCGGTGCCGCCGGCGAAGCCTTCGTCCGTCCACCAGCCTTCGGGGAAATTTCTGTTGACGTCGATGCTGGCCGCGCCACCCGCCGGACCGGCCGGGCGCGCCCCCGCCGCGGATGGTTTCTGGCCCTCGGTGACGACGGTATAGCGCGGCTTGACCGACGGGTCGGACACGGGAAGGCGGACCATCAGCCGAGGGTCTTTGTCGTCGATCACGGACGTGCCTTTGGCATCCTTGAAGCGGAACTGGGTGATGTGCCCGTCGGCGTTGAGATCCCGCGGGCCGTCCTTGGCGGCGCCAAGGTCGCCGTTACCGCGCTGGGAGATCTCCCGCTCGACGCTGTTGAAGACACCGTCGGGATTCGTGACCGGGCAAACATAAACGACCTTGGCGTCGATCGCGGACGTGATCTCGGCGTTGGATCCGTAGCCGGAAACGAGTTTGTCGATGATATACAGACAAACCTCGGTGCCGGTGTATTCATTGCCGTGCATGCCGCCGTCGATCCACTGGCCGGGCTTGCCTTCATAGGGTTTCTGATGAAAGACCTCTTTGACCTCGGCGTTGCGGGGATGGCGGAGTTCGACGTGGCGGTCGATGGTCGTTCCGGTCTTCATGTTTGAAATGACGAGGACGTAAATCGGCCTTCCCAGTCCGCTCTTGCCGATTTCGATCAGTTCGGTGATGTCGGGGTAGGCGGCGGCGACGTCTTTTAAATATTTCACCGTGCCTGTATAGCCGTGGTAATCGTTGAAGCTGACGGGAACCTTCTGCGCCGCGGGCGCGGCGAGAGACAAAACCATGAGCATGATCAGGAGAACGAACCAGCGGGATTTTTTCACGCGAACCTCCTTCTAGTCCTGAGATTCGTAGCCGCAGGCGGCGTGATAAACCGCCCGGTCGAAGAACAGAGCGACCTGATGATTGAGCTCCATGGCCTGGTACAGATCGTAGGCCGTGTCCAGGAGCCCTTCGGATTCGACCTTCTGCCAAAGGTGCCGGCGGATGAGAAAGAGGGACTGGACGATCTCCGAGATAGGAAATCCTTCCTTGCGGCGCTGGCGTCCCAGGTCCGTCCAATACCTCTGGATTTCGTCCTGGGACGCCTCCTTGGCGATCCATTTCCCGAGCTGGTTGAAGACACTGAACACACGCCGGGTGAGCTCGTCTTCATCGTGATATTTGGCGTAGGTCGGAGTTCCCGAATCCTTTTTGACCTCGCGCAGCCAGTTCTTGGCCAGGTCGTCGGCGTGATGTTCGATCAGTTCGATAAGGCGTTTCGTGACGGGAGTCTGAAAAAAATAATCATTCGTGCCCTGGTTGTCCATGCCGTCCTCTCTTCCAGAGAAGACTGTAAATCGGTTGAAGACGAAAGTCAACCAGGGAGCCGATTTGTCAAAAAAGAGGCAAAAAGGTAAAATCCGAAAGAGAAAAAGAATAAGAGGAGGGTTCCATGCGGTTCCGTCGAGTCATTTACACCGGCATCGTCGTCATGGTCTTGTCAGGACCGTTCCTCTTCCCGCAGGAAACGGCGAAGAGCCCCGCGGTTCCGGCCTCCGGCCAAGCTCGCGTTTCCAAATTCGGCCAATACTCCGGCTATTCGGAAGCGAAATACGACTCTTGGGTCCGGACGTCTCAATATCTGACCATGAGGGACGGCGTTAAGCTGGCCATCGATATCATCCGTCCGGCCGTCAACGGCAAGCCGGCTGACAAACCGCTCCCCGTCGTCTGGACCCACAACCGTTACCGGCGGGCTTTCCTGATCAAAGGACGGCTGATCTCCATCGCCGACAGCTACGACATCCGGAACCTGCTCAAGCACGGCTATGTCGCCGCCTCGGCGGATTGCCGGGGTTCCGGCGCCTCCTTCGGCAAGGCCGTGGGGATTTGGACTCCCGAAGAAACTCAGGACGCGTATGAGATCACGGAGTGGCTGGCCAAGCAGCCTTGGTCCGACGGAAAGGTCGGCATGTTCGGCGGTTCCTACCTCGGAGTCACCCAGCTCATGGCCGCCGGCAAAAAGCCTCCCCATCTCAAGGCGATCTTTCCGGCCGTCGCTCTTTTCGACATGTACTCGGTGGGCGCCCAGGGCGGAATCTTCAAAGAAGATTTCGTCCGGACCTGGAGCGAATTGACCAGGCGCTTCGACGTGGACGAAATCGCCGCTCCCGTCGACGGCGATAAGGACGGCGTCCTCCTCAAAAAAGCGATCGAAGAGCACAAGGGCAATCGAGCATTGATCGCGGCCATGTCTCCCTTGAAATTCCGCAACAGCCGGGATGAGCTGACCGGAGCCATGCCGAACCTGGCCTGGCAGCCGGCCGGATACATCAAAGAAATCAACGAATCGGGAATCCCGATGTATCTTTGGTGCGGCTGGTACGACGCGTTCACCCGGGACGGATTCCTGATGTTCCGCAATTTCACCGTTCCCCGGAAGCTGGCCGTCGGAGCCTGGTCGCATTCGCCCAAGGACGCCGACATCCTCATGGAGGCCTTCACCCTCATGAGCGTGGAAACATGGCGTTGGTTCGATTACTGGCTGAAGGGCATCGACAATGGGATCATGAACGATCCCCCGATCCACTATCAAGTGATGGTCGGGCCCAAGCAGAACGTCTGGATGACCGCTTCTCAATGGCCGCTCCTCGAAGCGAAGGCCATTTCTTATTATTTTGGCGAGGGGAGGTCCAAAAGCGCCAAATCGTCGAACGATGGGTCGCTGACCAAAAAGGCCCCGGCCGGAACGGAGGGAAAAGACGTCTATAAGGTCGATTATTCGGCCACCTCCGGCACCACGACGCGCTGGGACAACACCGTGGGCGGAGGATTCGGCTATCCTGACCAGGGGCCGAACGACGCCAAGGGTTTGACCTACACCTCGGCCCCCCTGACGGGAGAAGTCGCGATCTCCGGCCATCCGATCGTCCATCTCTGGATTTCCTCGACCGCGGCGGACGGTGATTTTTTCGCTTACCTCGAAGAGATAAGGGACGAGGGCCTTTCGATGTACATCACGGAAGGGGCGTTGAGGGCCTCACACCGGGCCGTCCAAGAGCCGCCCTACGACAACCTAGGCCTGCCTTATCACCGGAGCTTCGACATCGACGTCAAGGATCTCGAGCCCGGCCGGCCGGTCGAGCTTGTCTTCGATCTCGAACCCACTTCAAAAGTGTTCAAGGCGGGAAATCGGATCCGTTTGACCATCACCTGCGCCGACAAGGACAATGCCGCGACGCCCGTCCTCGACCCATCGCCCTCCGTGACCGTATTCAGAGACGCGGCGCGCGCGTCGTTTATCAGCCTGCCGGTCGTCAGTTCGGCCGAGAAAGAGGACTCGAAGAATTTTTCGCTGGTCACGATCTTTTTCCTCATTCTCCTGGTGATCGTCCTCGTTATCGCCTTTACGCTGTTCATGCGCTCACGGCTGAAGAATAAATAAGGAGGAGTCGATTGGCCTCTTTGGCTCGGAGCGCGGCGACGCGGCCGGCGGGCTCGAAGAGTCGTCTTCGAAGCCGGGCTCCGGCGCTTTTTTTATTATCTTTTCCATTCTTTCAGGGGTTTGGCTTCTCGCCGCCTCAACAGGCCTATCTCGAGACCCTTAAGACCATTTATGCCGAAGTCAAAGAGATGGGCGTCCGGCCCGGAGAGAATTTTGTCCAGAGAGATTTTTTCATCGGCGCGCCCGATGAGGACGACACGAACAAGGATATCTATGTCAACATCTTCATCCAGACCGTCGCCGGAACGGAGAAAATGAGAATTCAGGTGACGTATATGGAGAGGACGAAGGAGAATTCCAAGATCAAGCTGGCCAAAAAGACCAGGGAACTCACGCTGTTCATAGGCGCGGATGCCGTACGGATCGAACGCTCCGACTATGACGAGGGCGAGCTTCCGAAACTGGCGGAGGATATCCTCAAGGCGGTCAAGGATAAAAAGCGGCTGCTGAAGAAATGACGTCGACAAGAGACGCCGTTCCGCCCCGAAAAGAGGGCGGGCCTCCGGTGACTTCGTTTTCGCTTGCTTTCATGGCCGGAATTCCATTAAGATAACCGTTTGTTGGTCAAGTTCTATCGGCTGAAACGGAGCGCAGATGAAGGACCTCTTCGAAAAATGTTCGGGCGATAGCGGATACTTCGGGGCGTTTAGGGTCCGAGGCGACCATTATTTCTCCCGGCCGGTGTTGGATCCTGTTCCGGGGCATGAAATGACCTTCCATGGCCGGACAGTCATCCAGTGGTCGATCAACAACTATCTGGGCCTGGCCGAGAACGAGGAGATCAAAGCTTTGGCCGTCGAGGCGGCCCAGAAGTACGGCGCCAGCTCGCCCATGGGCGCCAGGATGATGACGGGCAACACCGAATACCACATCGCCTTGGAGAAGAAATTCGCCGATTGGCTCCGGAAAGAAGATGCCGTCCTATTCAATTACGGGTATCTGGGCGTCATCGGCACGATCGCCTCTCTTGTCGATGCCACCGATACGATCATTGTCGACAAACTGTCCCACGCCTCGATGCTTGACGGGATTTTCGTTTCCCAAGCGAAGTTCCGCGTCTACCGGCATAACGACATGAACAGCCTCGAGTCTCATCTGAAACACGTCAACAAGGACCGCAAGGGCGGGGTCATGATCGTCACGGAAGGGGTCTTCGGCATGCGCGGCGATATCGCCGACCTTCCGGCGATCTGTGCCCTCAAGGAAAAGTATGACGCCCGCATCTATGTCGATGACGCGCACGGCTTCGGCGTCATGGGCGAGAACGGGCGGGGGAGCGGCGAATATTTCGGCGTTCACGACAAACTGGACATCTATTTCGGAACGTTCGCCAAGGCCTTTGCCGCGATCGGCGGCGTGACGGCCTCGACGAAGCCGGTCGCCGAATGGATCCGCTACAACGCCCGGACTCAGGTCTTCGCCAAAAGCCTGCCCATGATCTATGTCCAGGTCCTATCGAAGACGCTCGACATCATCATCAACGACGATGCCCGGCGAAAAAAGATGTGGGAGAACGCGGCCAAGATCAAAGCCGGGATCCGCGATCTCGGCTACGAGGTCGGCGAGGTCCCTTCGCCGCTTTGCGCCGTCTATGTTCCGGCGGGCGATGTCCCTCTTGGCATGGCCATCATCAAATCGCTCCGCGACATGGGGATCTTCGTCACGGGCGTCATCTACCCAGTGGTTCCCAAGGGCATTCTCCTGTTCCGCATGGTCCCGACGGCTTCCCATACGGATGAGGACATCCAGCGGACCGTCGCCGCGTTCAAAAAGGTTCGGGACGACCTGAAGCTCGACCTGAACGCGACCAAGACGATGATGTCGCAGGAGACGGGAGACTAAGACGGAAGCTCCGGCCTCGGCCAAAGTCCTCCTCACGGGCGCCTCCAAGGGAATCGGCCGGGCGATCGCGGTTGTCCTCAAGAGCGCCGGTTATCAGGTCACCGGAACATCACGGCATCCCGAATCGATCCGGGACAAGATCGAGGACATTTCCTATCTTCCGCTCGACCTCATGGACGAAGCCTCGATCGAAGAGTGCCTCGCCCAAGCCGGGCCGGTGGACATCCTGATTAACAATGCCGGCGGAAGCAGCCTTTGGCCGGCGGCCGAGGGTCCCCTGGCCAAGGTCAGGGACCTCTTTCAGCTCGACCTGTTCGGACCCATCAAGCTCATCCAGGGAGTATTGCCGGACATGCTCCGAAGAGGCCGCGGATTCATCATCAATATCGGGTCCATGGCCGGCCGTTTCGCGGTTCCATATCAATCCGCCTATTCCTCGGCCAAGTTCGCCCTGGCGGGTTTCACCTGGTCCCTCCGGGGCGAAGTCAATTCTTTCGGCATCCGGGTCGTTCTTTTGGATCCGGGAGATATCCGGACGTCGATCGAGCCGACGGTTTATTTTCCTTCCGATTCGGGCTTCCAGGCTGATATGAGCCGATTCATCCGCCATAGAGAAATCCGGATGGCCGAAGGATCTGACCCTTCGGTCGTGGCCAAGAAGGTCCTCAGGATCCTCCGGGCGAAGGACCCCCGGCCTTTCTACGCCGCGGGCGGCGGCGCGCCGGCGATGGCCTTTTTCAAGCGCTTTTTGAGCGACCGTTTCGTTGAGAAGCAGATCAAAAAAAGCGTCGGGCTGAAATAATCAGGGCTCTCACCGGCCTTGCGTGACCTGAACCCCTGCTCCAGGATGCGTTATCAATAAAGTTCTAAGGCCCACGCCCCTGCCCATCCCCGTCCCAGCTATGACGGGGCATGTTTCGCCTCGATCACTTGCAGGCAGACGACCGACCAGTTTTCGACGATGCCGTCCCAATCATAAAGCTTGGCTTTGGCCAAAGCGGATGCGCCCATTCTGAAGCGCGCCGTGTCATCGGCGAGAAGCGAGAGAATGGCTTTGCCGATGTCCTCGGCCCGAGCTTTGACGACGAGGCCGCATCTCTCATCGACCAGCTCCCGGGAGGCGTTTTGAGGGGCATCGACCGTCACCACGGGAATTCCGCAGGCGAACGCCTCGAGGACGACCATCCCAAAGCCTTCGCGTCTTGAGGGAAGGACCATGATCTTTGAAGATTTGATCCGCATGTTGACCTCCCGGCCATTAAGAAAGCCGAAAAAACGGACGTTGTTCCCGAGCCCGAGCTTTGCGCTCAGCCGTTCCAGCCTGTCTTTTTCGGGCCCGTCCCCGACTATATCGCAGCGGATATCGGGTTTATTGGTCCGGACATAAGCCACGGCCTCGAGCAGAAGGTCCAAGTTCTTGTCCCGGATCATCCTTCCGGCGAAGAGGATATCGCAAACGTCTTCGGCCGGCGGGACGGCCTCGATCTCTTTGACGTCGACTCCATTCGGAACGATGGGGACCAGCTCGGCGGCACGTCCCAGGCCGGCCAGTCCGGTCCGGGTCATGGAGGATACGGCCACGGCCGTCCCTCCCAATTTGGCGGCCGCGGCCTCGATGAGTTTTCCGATGACGCCGGCCGCTCCCAGATATTCAAGCCAATAGTCGCGCCAGACCTCGTGCCACGTATAAATCACAGGCGTTTTTTTGAAGGCCGATATCAGCTTCACGCTGAAACAGGGGAAAAAGGGGATCGCGGAAACATCGATGACGTCGAATCTTCGGGCGGCCAGCCGTGGGAGGAGCGCCAGCGAAAAGATGATCGCTTCGAAGATCGAGCGGCGGCCGTGGACATAGAAATTCAGCGTGCCGCAGACCCCATGGAGGATCATCTTCTCGTGTTTGAGGACCGACGCCCCTTTCCACCAACGGACCCCAAAGACATGGACCTCATGTCCGCGGGCAGCCAGGCGTTTGCCGATCTCGAATATCCGCCGTTCCGCGCCGCCCTTGATCCAGGGATAGACGGCATCATAGACGAAGGCGATCTTCATCGGCGGGCGTCCCGCAGATATGCGACGACGGCCGCGGCGAATTTCCCGTCCGTGTCGACGAGCCGCCCTTCCCTCATCACTTCGCGGTGGGCGCCGGCATCGAAAGCGACGGCCGGCTTCCCGCAGGCCGCCGCTTCGGCCATAGGGAGGTCGAACCCTTCCCACAGACTGGCCGTCACATAGAGGTCCGCCGCGCCGTAGGTGAGCGGCAGATCGTCATCCGGCACGAATCCGGCGAAAACGATCGCTCGCGGACCGATGCTCCGGGCCCGCCGCCTGAGTTTTCTCGCGTATCTTGGGAACGTCTCCGCTCCGGCGATCAACAGCTTGGCGTCAGGGACCTCCCTCAGGACCCCGCCGAAGATTTCGATAAGCCGGTGAACGCCTTTATGAGGGGATACCCTCCCGACAAAAAGGCAAACCGGATCTTGGCCGAACCGGTATCGCGCCCGGATCGCCCCGCCCGGGATGCCTTTTTTGAACCTTGAACCGTCGATTTTGTTATATTCGACAAGGCTTTTGAGCCCGGTTTCCGCGGCCAGAATCCCGCTGAGGAACGAGCTGACCGAGATCGCCTCATCCGCATTTCGGACCGTCTTGATGGTCAACCGGCGGACGAGCGCCTGGTATGTTTTTTCGACGATCGAAGAAAAAAGTTTCGCCGGGGCGATGCCGTGATCGTAATAGACATAGGTTTTGCCCAACCTCTTTTTGGCCAGGCGCCCCAGGACCGTCAGAGGATAATGATGGCAGACGATCCGGTCGAAGCCGCGAAGCTCCTGAAGGAGCCGCTTGATCGTTCGCCTGTTCAGGAAAAAGAACAGACGATAGAGCCGGTCTAATAATAGCGGAGTGGGCGATCCGATCTCGACGACGGTCGCCGAGGACGTTCTGAGTTTCGCCCGAAAACAGTAGATCGTCACCGCGTGGCCCAATTCCGTTAGATCCCGGGCCTGCCGCTCAACGACCCGGTCGATGCCGTTATGGGGCGAAAAGAACGGCGTCAGAAGCGCGATTTTCACGGGTTTTCCTGCTTTACTTCTCATCCCAGAGGATCTGAAAGACCTCGATCCGGGTTTTCCCGCGCTGGGCCCGGAGAAACGGCTTGAAATGCCGCAGGTCTTTGCCGGTCTGAAAGAAGAGCCGGACGAAAAGGCTTTTTGAGAGATCCTTCCCCGGGGCGATCCAGGCGTTCCGCTCTTTCTTCGGGATCGATAGAAATTCCCGATAAAGCTTGTCCGCGGCGGCGCCGTCCAAGCCGGCCCGCCGAAGGTCCTCAAGGATCCGCTTTTCGTTCTTGCCCGTCGCGTTCTGGACGATGAAGACCTTGGTAAAATCCCAATTCCCGATTGAGATGACCGCCTCCATTTTTTCGGCCATGGTCTCGTCGACGACGAAGAAGGCCGGGCCGGGTTTTGCGGATATAAGCTTCATCACCTCTTCGGCGGCCGCCTGGGGCAAAGCTGAAACGGCCAATTCCCGTCGCCCATCGGGCGATGAAACGAGAAGCCTCTTCAACAGAAGAATCGATCGCAAAGGATCCCGGAGAGCGCCGTCCACGACTTCGAACGCCTGATTCCCTCCGTTGTTGAGCATCCTCAGGATACCGAGAGCTTCGTCTTCGTCATCCGCGATCAGCGCCCGGGCCATCCAGTAGGCCTGCGGCGTGTTCTGGCTCTGCCCGTCGAAGATGACCGGCCGCCCGGCGACGGTCTTGAACCAAGATCCGAAATCCCACCAGGTGTTGATTACGGACCCCGGCGGCGTCTTGTCCCGGATGTCGGTCAGGAGGCCGTGCCAGGCGTCGTTCATATCCGGGTAGATCATCCTTGCCGTCCGGTCGCCGTTCGAGACCGCTTTCGCCCCGACGGCGATGGCCAGGATCGCGGCGCCCGCAGTCAGCCAGGTCTTCTTCGTCCGGCGCGATCGTTGAAAAAGCTCGGCCAGACCCCATCCGAGGAAAAGGCCGAGCGGCGGAAGGAGGAACATGGCGAATCGCGCGCCCTGGCCGCGGATGGCGAAGATCACCCCGAACCAAAGAGCCAGGGCGAACGAAGCCCCTTGCTGAAATCCCTGGAACTTCTTGCTCGTCCAGAGCAAGGCCAACATGCAGACCAAGCCCGGAAGGACCTGGAGAAATCCCCCTGTCGCATGGACAAAGCCCCGAGTGTCGGTTTTGAGAAGCTCCTCCACGGTGGACAGGACGTTCGGCCACATCGATGCGGACAAAGGAACGTTCAGCTTCAGGAATTCCCGGAATTGGGCAAGCAGGGCCCGCCAGGGCGCTCCTCCCGAAAAGAAGGTCACCCAAACGCCCGCGCCGATCGAGAAGAGGGCCGCGATCGCCAGCCGCTCGCGGATCCAGCGAAACGCGCTTTCTTTGAATTGAACGCGCCGGGCCGCCCGATCGAGGAGGCCGTAGGCCTCATAAAGTAGGATGACGCAGGCGATGAACCACCAGCCGATCCAGGAAAAAGCGAACAGGCCGACCCAGAATGAAGCCAGAAAAGCCCAAGCCGCCTTGAGGCGGAACGACGGTCCGTCCATGGTCTTGACATAGGCCCAAACGGCCAGCAGGGGAAAGAGAAGATTGAGGATGTCGGTGTCGAAGCGGCCGGCGCTGCTGCGCCAGAGAAAGACGGGCGCCAGTCCGACGAAAAGACAGGAGATGACGGCTCCCAGGTTCTTGCCGAGGCGATAGGCGAAGGCGTAGAGGACCATCAAAAAGACCGCTAAAAACAGCAAGGGCAGATAGAACAGGAACGTCATCAGCGGGATGGAACGGACGCCGGGGACGGTTTCATAGACCCAGGCCGGGGCGTAGAAGAGAAAACCGGCCCAGGGAAGGTCCGCCCCTTGAGGATGGAGCGTCAGCATATCCCTGTTTCGGTCGTCGGCGATCACGTCGCCGGGCCGGCCGGACCTGACCACGTTTTCGACGTATCTCGCCCAGTTCCAACCGTCCAGCTCGAGAAGATAGGTCCGCCCCTTCTCATCCTGCCATTCCGCTTTGCGCTCGGCGTATTCCGCCCGCGTCTTCGCTTCGGCCTTGAGGCGAGGGAACCAGGACGGATAGCAGCGGAAATAGATGTTGAGGCCGATCACGGCGGCCGCGCAGACAACGGCGATGAACTTGTTATTCTTGACGGCCGGCCGCGTTTTCCTCTTTCGAGGAATATCTTGAAAAAGCATCTTTTAATTAATTATAATTCTAATGCGTTCCCTTGGGAAAGACAATCGCAAGGCCTCTTTAACGCGCAATATGAAAAAAGGGGAAACAGGATCATGAGGGGACAATCCGTCGTCAAGCTTGGTCTCATGCTGGGTCTCGTGCTATGCCTGGCGATCGTCATGTTCGGCCTTTGGGACGAGGTCAGGGAGGCGCTGGGGTCGCGCTCCGGAGGTTCGGAAGTATTTCACTTATCGATCGCCGGGAGCAACTATACCGTCCGCAAGGCTGCCTCGACCGACTGCTTCGGAATTGCGTCGGTCAAACAAGGACCGGGTTCCACCCTGACTTTTATAGGATATGTCAAGAACTCGACGACGCACAGAGAAGAGCAGCGACTTCTCTCGTTCAACGCCACAACAAAGCAGGTGACGAATAGGCCTATCGTCGCCCCCGGACCGATCGAGATGAACTATATCCATGTCGGCTCCGATGGGACGGTCTACATCGGCGGCCAGTTCGACTCCCAATATGGGAGAGAATTCTACAAACTTCTTCCGGGTCAAAGCATTCCCACGCTCGTCCAAGACATCAAAACCGGAACGGCGAGCTCCTCTCCCTCCGCCTTCACGGCCATGGGAGATTCGCTTTACTTCCCCGCCGATCATCAGACGGCGGGCACCGAGATCATCCGATACGGTCTCTCCTCGGGCCAAGTTTCCGTCGTCGATCAGTGGCCGGGACCGAATCCTTCTTATCCTTCTTATCTCGCCGCGGACTCCGCCCGGGGAATCCTCTATTGTTCCGCTTATCTCCCGGCGATCGGCACCGAGCTGGGCTGGTTTCACGCGGGCAATGGCACCACCGGTTCGAAAAAAATATACGATGGAGCCATGCCCGGGTACTCTTCGCCGGCGTATGTGGCGGTCGACCCGTCCGGAAAGGTCTGGATGAACGCGCTCAAGAACGCCACGACACAAAGGCGGGATCTGCAAAGATTCGATCCGCAGATGAACACAGTGACGACCGTGGACGTCCCCCCGGGAACGGTCGCCTCGACGCCTCAATACATCACGAGCAACTCCGCGGGACAGGTCGCGTTCAGTGCCAAGGGAAGCGCCGTCACGGGCCGGGAACCTTACATTTATAAAAACGGGACGATACCCGGCGGCTCCGGCGGAGATCCCGGCAGGCCCACGGCGAATGCTTGGGCCGTGACCCTCGTCGGAGATCTCAATCCCGGCGCGGCCGACTCGAGCCCCAGCAATTTCTATGGAGATCCCGACGGCAGTTGGGCTTTCGCCGCGGACGACGGCGCGCATGGCAGTGAACCGTGGTTCCTCTCGGCCGACGGCACGGCGGTCATGCTCGCGGACATCAATCCGGGAAGCGCGAACTCTTTTCCCCAGGCGTTCACGCTCATCGACGGCCGGGTCTACTTCTTCGCCACCGACGCCGCGAATACGCGGGACATTTGGAGCTACGGCCCGGAGGATGAGATCCAGGTCACTTCTCCCGACGGCGGGGAGAGCTGGACAGCGGGGTCGTCGCACAGCATCACCTGGACGACGACAGGCACGATTGCCGACGTCAAGATCGAATATTCGACGGATAGCGGCTCGAGCTATGCGACGGTCATCTCTTTGACGATCAACACGGGGAGCTACACCTGGTCCGTCCCGTACACACCCTCGGCGACTTGCCTGATCAGAGTCAGTGACGCCGCGAACGCGGCTGTCAACGATGTGAGCAACGCGGTCTTTTTGATCATTGGTGCGTCGGCAGTGACGGTGACCTCGCCCAACGGCGGCGAAAACTGGGGCGTTGGGTCTTCTCATAACATCACTTGGACATCGACGGGATGGGTCGGGAATGTCAAGATTGAATATTCGACGAATGGAGGGACTTCCTATTCGACCGTGGTCGATTCCACGGCCAACACGGGAATCTTTCCATGGACTGTTCCAAATGCTCCTTCCGTAAGCTGCCTCGTGCGGATCAGCAACGCGGGGAATCCGAACCTCAGCGATACGAGCGACTCGGTATTCACGATCATGACGGCCGCGATCGATAAGGACGACTTTGTCGGGGCGTGGCTGGGGCAGGGAGTCTATTTCCGGAACTCCAATACGGGGAGCTGGGTCCTCTTGGAGCCGTCCACAGCTTCCCAGATCGCTGTGGGCGACCTCGACGACGACGGGATCGATGACTTGATCGGCATATTTCCCAATGACCCCGGCGTCTGGACTAAAAAAAGCAGCACCAACACCTGGTTGAGGATCGATTCAGTGACTCCGTATTGGATCGCCGTGGGCGATATGAACGGAGACGGGAGAGTGGATTTTGTCGGGGCCTGGAATAACGGCGTGTACTATCGGAACTCGGTCACGGGCTCCTGGGTCCTTCTGGAGACCTCGCTGGCCAGTCAAATCGCGGTGGGAGACCTGGACGGGGACGGCAAAGGGGATTTGATCGGCATCTTCCCCAATGACCCCGGTGTCTGGACGAAGAGAAGCAGCACGCAGACATGGTTGAGATTGGATTCTTTGAGTCCCTCCTGGATAGCGGTGGGAGATCTAAGCGGAGACGGGAAACCGGATCTTCTGGGGACCTGGCCGGGGTCCGGGGTTTATTATAAAGATTCGACCACGGGACACTGGATCCTATTGGAAACATCCGTGGCCTCGCAGGTGGTGGCCGGGGACCTGGATGGGGACCGGAAGAAGGACCTGATCGGGGTGTTTCCAAACGATCCTGGGGTGTGGACGAAGCGGAGCAGTACGCTGACGTGGTTGAGGCTGGATGAGATGACGCCGTCATGGATCGCGGCGGGGCGGATGAGAGCGGCGGGGGCGGCGGTCGGGCCGGAGATGAGCTTTAGGGCTCCCTCCAGCGCGTTCGGATTGCAGCTCAGAAACAATTTCGAGGACCTCTCGATGTATGGGCCCCATGGTAGGAATTTCAATTATACGGTTGAGAGGAATGCGCAATACGGGATCAAGCTGGATGAATCGGCGCAACGCTTGATTAATCCCGGCCCGGGAGAGCTCGGCTTCAAGCCGATCAAGGACGAGAGAGCATCTCCGAAAAGGGATAAGAGGTAGAATCGGGCAGCCGAAATCATCGGAATAGCCCCGTCTTGTAAGCATAAGGTCATTCGAAGCGCTGCTTGATCCCCCTAATAAATTTGAATACGTCTTTTTCAATGCGGAAACGAAAAGCCAGGTTAAGGACATCAAGACGGGCTTCAAAAAAGAATATGGGGCGCGCGGCCGCCCCCTTGGGCCCGGATCAAACACGGCAAAAAGTTGACAGGCCCGGCGCGGCCGTGATACGCTCGGAAAGTGCGTCCTCTGTAATTCACTCAAAATACAATAATTAAAGGCACGCGCCCGTAGCTCAATTGGATAGAGCAATTGGCTTCGAACCAATAGGTCGGGGGTTCAAATCCCTCCGGGCGCGCTCTCTGTTTCTCTAACTTTTCCATTTCATCAAAAAATCATCTCCAGGATCCATCGCACATCCTCCCTGCTCAAATCGACGATATTGTTACCCATCCGGCTTTGCTTCAGCGATAGATCCGCAAGCCATCCCAAATCGTCTTTTCCGACGCCGGCCTCGGACAAGGAGAAGGAGATCCGGCCTTTGATCCCGTCCCGGACGCGACGCCACAATTCATCGATGGAGGTTATTTTTAAGCGCTCGAAAAGATCCTGAAGTTCGGACTGGATGGCTTTTTCATTGATTTTGAGAAGCGGATAAAGAGGCAGGGCGCAGGCCAGACCATGAGGAATTTGGAAGTAGGACGACAATGGGTAGCTGATGGCATGGGCCGCCGCCGTTTGGGTATTGGAAAAGGCCAATCCCGCAAACATCGAGGCCTCGATCAGACGCTTCCTGGCATCGGCCGGGACGCGCTCATTCAAGTCCTTCAGATGGGAAACGATCATGACGACGGCCTTGATGGCGTAATGGGTCGAAATCGGGTTTCGGTTCTTGTTCCAGATGGCCTCAAAGGCATGAGACAGGGCATCCAAGGTGGAACTCAAGGCGATGAATAGCGGCAGGCTTTCCATCAAGGCCGGACAATAAAGCGCAAAATCGGGAAAATTGCCGGGATCCGAAAGGGAGTGCTTGATTTTGTTCGTCTTGTCCCAAATCGTCGCCCAGGGGGTCACCTCGGAGCCGGTTCCGTGCGTCGTCGGGGCGGCGATCAACATGGCTCTCGGCTTGGGGGTGTTCGGGGTTCCGAAAAGAGCCCGGATATCGCGATTGTTCTTGGCGAGCGCCTCCCGCACGGCTTTGGCCGTATCGATCACGGAACCGCCCCCGATGGCGATGATCACTTCCGGAGAGAAAGTGAAGGCGAAATCCACGGCGCGCTGACAGCTCTCAAAGGAAGGATTCTCTTCGATATCGAAAAAGCTCCGAATTCCCTCCATCCCCCCCTCCAGGTCACGATAAGCCTCCGTCTCCTTGAACCAGTCGTAAGAGATCAACAGAATCGAAGAGCCGACCTGTCCTTTCATAATCCGAGCCAGGGGATCCGGGACGTTGTCTCCAAAGATCAATCGGACGGGATTCGCATAGCGCCAGGTGTTCAATGGAGTCGCCCTTGTAAAGAGACTTCCAATCCTTTGACTGTTTCCGTCACGAAACAAAATCATCTTTCTTCAACATTCTGTTGGCACGGACCTGGACAGCCAGAAGCAGGACGAAACAGACATTGGCGAAGCATATGGCATAGCCGAAAAAAAACATCGGTCGGCCGAGGATGGAGGACACCATGATCACGAAAATGTAGGAGGAAGATCCCACCAGGGCCCAGAACGGCAGCAAACGCCGATTGGCGCGGAAGTACGCGTTGCGGTCATACCGACCTTCCGTTCGCGCTTTTCCAAGCTGGGTCTTAAGATACCCCAGATAAATCCCGATAATCCAGCGATCCATCCGATGAACCTTTCGTTTTTTCAATTGATCAAGTTCCGCCGTGAACTTCGCAAAATCGCCCTGAGGAGAATTGGACTTTCCCAGGCCGTGGGAGAGAAACTCCATCCGATAGTAATCAATCATGATGGAATGCAGAATCATGAAAAACGTGGCCGGGGCCACCAGGAGCCATGGCGAAACTGGAAGATCGAAGGCGCCCTTGAGGAGTCCGATCAGCAGCCCGATCATCACGGCCGTACCGTTGACGTAGTCGATGATTCCGTCCACAATGCGGCCGGTCAGAGTTCCGCAGTTCTTTATCCTGGCCAGCATCCCGTCACTGCAATCCATCACCCGGGTTAAACCGCAGAGAATCCCCGCGATGAGAAAGCCGGATTTTGTACCGAGCGAAAATAAAACACCGCTTCCGATCCCGAAGAGCATGGAGGAGACCGATAATTGATTGGGCGTGACCGGAAACCGCCGAACGACCAAGACAATCAAAAAGGCAAAGGGACGGAAGAGAAAAAGATCGAAAAACTCTTCAACCACCGGATCCTTGAGTGTTTTCCTGTATTCCAATAATAGGTTCATTTTCGGGGTAGGCAAAAAATGTTCAGCCTCACGTTATCCGGAGAGGATGAACGACGCTATCGGACCCGCCCTTTAGGTCAGCGGCCGGTCTGTATGAACAACCATGCGTTCTTCCGCAATGATTCTAT